>JABAHQ010000649.1_pt2 | contig 65046 bp, 52 predicted proteins | sample 7062091 | NCBI WGS metagenome assembly JABAHQ01 (sample SAMN14534359, study PRJNA622989) | marine sediment metagenome | biome: marine biome [ENVO:00000428]; feature: marine pelagic biome [ENVO:01000023]; material: deep marine sediment [ENVO:00002113] | place: India: Gulf of Kutch | collected...
TCTGAAGGGTAATACTCATGTTTCAGTCAAGATAAAAAAAATTATCTTGACTATTTCTGAAAGAATTCAGAAATTGAAAATGACTTATTTATGGAGGGCTTTATAGCAATCTTAGCAAATTTTCTCACCAACAAAATTATAATCAATATTCAGTGGAGGGGTAATGTCACGTTATATTCTTTTGATTACCATCATCGTAAGTTTGCTCGCCTTTCAATGTAACAGAGAAAGCGATACGAACATTACCGGCACTTCTCCTGGTTCAGATGAGAGCGCATCTATTACACTTCATTTTAACAAACCTGCCCATGTCAGCCACCTGGTTGCGATGGCGGAAGCGGTGGTCTCCGCACCGGATATGGATACCATGGTTCAGCAATTAACCGTCACCGATTCCAGCGTTACCGGAACGATTGATAGTATTCCGGCCGGGCCTCATCGTAAATTTGAGATATTTGTTTATGATGAGGACACCACGCTCACTTATTCGGGAGAAGCTTTTTCTGATGTACCAGCCGGCGCGGTATTAACTCTGCAAATTGTTTTATATCCGGTCGACCATACCGGAACGGTGATTATTGTGGGTACTTTTGCGCCTTTTCCACCAAGTAACGATTATGCACTGGAATTTGATGGTATTGATGATTGGGTGAATGTAGGCGATAGGGATCAGCTTGAATTTGACACAAAAGATTTTACATTGTCTGCATGGTTTAAAACCGAAACTACCGGCCTGCAGCAACACATTATTCGTAAAGGCCTCGACAACCGCACTTCCGGAGAAGGAAGATGGGTGTTAAAAGTCCATTCGAATAATGTCATTAAAATTGTGTTGGATGATATACAAAACCACGCTGGTTCTACCTTTGAATCTGAAGGAAGCACTATCGTAACAGATGGGCAATGGCACCACGTTGCCGCAGTTTTTGATCGCGACCAGGCACTGCGCGTTTATTTAGATGGACAATTAGAAATTGAAGACAATAGGCTGACTTATCATTCAGCTCCTATTAAAAATACAGCCAATATTAATGCATACATAGGACGATCAAATGCTCATGGGAAGTATTTTAGTGGCTTGTTAGATGAAATCCGAGTGTGGGAAGCCGCACGCTCTCAAACAGAAATTCAGGCAGATATGAATCGACATTTACAGGGGAACGAAGCTCATTTAATTGCTTACTGGCGCATGGATGAAGGCAGCGGTCAGGTGCTTACCGATTATGCAAGCGATAACCATGGACAATTGGGGTCCACGCCTGGTTCTGATCCGAACGATCCCATCTGGGTGGAAACGACTTTTCCGCATACTCAATGATTATTCTCTTTTTTATCAAATATGCTTCTCTTCAGATTCTTATCAACGATCGCAGCCTGTTAATCTCTGCTTTGCTGATGGCGCCCGTTAGGAACATTACAAAAAAGTAAATTAACATTGCTGAAAACAACAGAATTATATTTTTAGTTAAGATGTCCGGTGTAAACTGAATTAAAAAAAGAAACATTATCCCGGCACTAAATAACGATTTGGCAATAAATTTAAGTGGTAATTTCACTCGAAAACCTTTAAATGCAAAGAAAGAAACCAATCCTGTCTGAACGGCAAAGGAGATTAAGGTAGATAAAGCCGCCCCGTCAATCCCGATCTGCGGTATCAATAAAAAATTTAGTGATAAGTTCAATACTGCAATAGATGTGAAAATGATCAAAACTTTTACGGTTTCCTTCCTTAAGTGCATCAGATAGAGATAGACCTGGTAGATTCCTAAAAACAAAAAACCAATCGCCACCAGTAGTGCCAACCACTCATGGGTAGTAAACCGCTCAGAAGCCAGTTTAGCCAACACAAAGGGAGCAAAATAATGGATCCCGAACACTGCTGGTATACTTAGTATCAGAAAGAATTTTAATGAATTAATTATCCAGTACTTGATTTCTTCGGTTTTATTTTCTTCCCACAAACCAGAAATAGTGGGATAAAGCACAAAGGCAATGGGGGTAATAAAAAAGCTCACAAACTGTCCCAGGGAATAAGACGCTGCATAGATGCCCACACTTTCCAGATCGATGTAATGCGATATCACATAGCGATCGCTGAAGTTTACAATCCATTGGAGGCTCACATTGGGAATTAATGGAAGGCTAAACATAAGGTAAGGTTTGAGACGTCCGAAATTGGGCCAACTTACGCCGACCTGCAACAACACTGAAATAAGTGTCGCACTGCCTACAACCGCATTGAAAACAACCATTGCCTCCAATGCCTGCAAAAAACCGGTTTTATAGACCACTATTGAAAAGAATAGTACAACAACTTCTCCAAGAAGTTGAGCGCCTTGAATAAATGAATATAATACAATACGATGACGGCTTCGGTAATATGAGAGCGAAAAAAGCAATACAGTACGGATCGCCAGTAATGCCAGGAGAATCAATGCAAATTGTTCTAAACCCGCCTTGCCGAAAATAAAAAAAGCAATTTCATTGTTGAAACTGACAAACAGTAGGCAAAATAGCAGTAACGTCGTTAAAATAATTATCAGTAAAGAGGTGAACGCTTCCTGGATGTCTGCCTCTTTTTCCCGGGAGGAAAAAAAGCGCACAAACGTCACGTCAAAACGAAGCGTTAATACCGAAGCAAGCAGCGTGATGGTAATAATCAGTTGTGTCCAGATTCCGTAATAGAATTCACCCAGGGTCTTTGCCAAAATTGGCAGGACGATTAGCGCTCTCAATGCAATCAACACTTGCACAACTACTTGACTAAATACATTTGTAAGGAAGGATCTAAACGATGGGCTCATTGGCTATTAAGAGGTCTTCATTACAACTTCTCCCACAAAGAATCCTGCATCTTAACCGACTTAATAATCACTTTGTCACCAAAATGCTTAAACAGAATTTGCAAGATGTTCTGAATTCTATCAGAATAAAACAATGATTTAGTCAAAGGCAAATAGATCACCACCGACCGGCTTTCCCTGGCAGAGAATCCTACAAAATTAAGCAGTTTCTGAATCGAAAATACATCGTAAAAACTAATGTGAGCATCTTTGTTCTGAACATTTTTATGAATTAAGTGCTGCAGGATATTGGAAAAAGTTAAATTATTGGGCACGGAAAGAATAAGCGTACCGCCGGGAATTAACACACGGTGAATTTCTTCCAACACGCGATAGGGTGAATAGACATGCTCTAAAACCTCAGTTAGCACTACACAATCAAAAGAAGCATCCGTAAAAGGAAGGTAGTGCGCATCCAGTTGTACAAAATGCGCATTGATACCCTGTTCTTTGGCGCGCTTTAGATAGGAATGGGCGATATCACAACTGACGACTTTCCTCACTCGCCAGGTTAGTTCTTCAGTCATCCAACCTTCTGCGGAACCAATTTCGAGAAGATGTTCTCCTCCCACCATGTCGATGGTTAGTTTTTTTCGGCGAACATTCTGGAAGGAATTGGGACGGGATTTTTCTTCCCCNNATTTGTTTTTCAGGTTGAACTTTCTTGGCGAAAAGATATTCTCAGATGGATAAAAATTAGGAATTCCCTCGATTACCGGGTATTGAACACGGCAGTTTTTGCATTGGAAGGCAGCTTCATCCTCCCTTAATTTCCCACCGCACACAGGGCATTGCAGGCGTTTTGTCAAAAAATTTTCCCTATGATTCACAGTGTGTCCGTTTTAGTTTTCGTAATGTGTAATTTCAATGCGGTTTAGTTAAGCCTTTTTACTTCTTGGTTCTATAGGCATCGATGAATTTAAACAACCAATTATTCTTATATATCGAAAAATACGGTTTCTGAATTGCACCGAACCCCCGAAAAAACCGTTCAATTGGTTCGATCATACTTCCTTCGAAATCAAATTTCCTGGTGACGGTAGCGGCATACTGAATCGCATTCCACATCAACAAAGATGCCGCCCCACTGTTCCGATACGCCGGATCACTGCCTCCGATCAGGTAATAAGCCCGCTCATTATCCCAAATTAAGAAGAGAGCAGAATGAAGACGACCCTCCTGATCTTCCGCGTAATAGATTTTCCCGCATTTTCGTTCAATGCAAGCATGGTTGATGTTTTCCAGATACGGAAGCGAATATTCCATTGTTAACCCCTGTCGTTTATAAGTCAACTGCTGGAGCCGGTATAGTTTTTCAATGCTTTCTTCATGAAAAACATTAAGTTGTCTTTGAGCTTTCCGAATTTCTCGCCTGATATTTTCCCTGAAATTGCTAAATATTTTGTCCAAATTATTCAGGTTTTCAATCACATAAGTATATCGGGTCGTTTGTTCAAATCCTTTCCAAAAGAACGGTAACCAGTTTGTAAAACTAACGTGAAACCGTTGTTGAAAGCGATCGAACCGAGGTAATTGTTCGATCAGTTCTGTAAAAATTTTTTTTTCGAAAGACAACTTATTTGCATATTTTTGATTTTCCGGATATTTGACCCAAACTCCCATACTGGGCGTGAACGGGGGCATGTGAATTATATCAAAACCCAATTTCTTTTTGAAAACAAAAGGCATACTGGCGACAATTTGATCTCCACGTTCGGCAAGTACCACGTTCCAGTTATCTTCGCCGGCAACAACATCTAGCCACCAATCTTTTGAGGGAAGTGGTATCGAATGCTCAACCTGGCATAGATTTCTATATTTTTGTTTGGCCTTCATATTGATGTTAAATTTTCCGGCTTAAATGGCGATACGACCTAAAATTTTCTCTACTTCTTCAACCTCCTCTGGCTTTATCCAGTTTTCAATATCAGGCCTCGATTTTTTGAAATTTTCCGGAATTTTGCTAACCTCTGGCCTTTCAAATTTATCACTATTCGATAGAAACTGGTACAGATTCTCAATTTCACCCCGAGGATCATCACATAATTTTTCATAATGGATTTCATGAATTTGAGTGTCATCAGAGAGCTTCAGATCGTCCCCAATGTTTTTCTCCACATAATAGACCTGATAAATTGACTGTTCAACGTCGGACAAATTTCTAATGTCATCTATTTCCTTCGGCATGACGGACCACCATTCCAAACCTCGTATTCTACGTGCTAACAGAAGAGAAAGCGCAATATCCACGGGATTTCGCCTGATCCGAATTAATTTTGCTTCGGGGAAAATTTCTTTAAGTGCCGGTAACCGAACGCTCATCTTGACATTTTTGGTGAGAAAGGGGCTATCAAAAAGCCATTCGAGATAAGCAATGATTTGATGAATATGACGTTGTGCTACTGGTGACAGATATCCGGCCGGTGTATAGTTATACCCATCTTGCTTCTCATGAGGAAACCAACAATTCCAAATATTGCCTGCTTCATTCGGCGCCATGCACCCGCTCTCAAATCCATAATAACTGCTGAAGTCGGTTTGATAGGCTGGACAAAAATTTAGTCCGAATCGAGTGGCGGAAATAGGACATCTATAAAATTTATTGGCTATGTTGGGAATATAGGCAAAATTAAAAGAACAAGTCATCAACTGGTAAAGTAATGTAGTTCCTGATCTCGGAGGCCCTAATATAAAAACCGGTGGGTATCGACACTCAATCTCTCTCATTAAGTAAGGACGATCTAAAATGCCCGTTAATTTATGTGCCTGGCGCAAAAGGTGCTTTACAGTTTTTTTTAAGTGAGTTTTCATCCAAATAAATTTATGGCATTAAATAAATGATGATAGTTTTCTATAAACTCAAAATTTTAATTATTAATTTATATATTGTCAAACCTTTCTTAAACTTATGATTCAGTGTATCTTAAGATAAAAGAAGATGATAGGGGCTACATAGTCTGAATGAATCTGCAAATTGAGTATGTACTAAACTACTTTAGACAAATTTACCAGTTACCCCTGGAATTCGACATCGGTTACGGAACGACCGATCGCAAAGTCAACATTTATAATTGCAAGACTCATTATTTCGACACCACGGATTCCTATCCGAATGGATGGGTTGTTTGGAAAGAATGGAAGAACAAACGCATCCCGTTCTTGTTTCCCAATAAACATGAACTTCCGATTTTGGAAATCAAAAATGAACAGGCATTTATTCACTACGATATTTTAAAATCTGCTTTTTTCTTTTTAAGTGGTTGGCAGGAATACCTCTTTATGCACAAATATTCCTCTCCCCGCTACCCTTATCAAAATAGTTTACAAAACAAACTCAATATTACCCATATACCGGTGGTAAATTATTATTTCGATATTTTAAAAACTGCTATTGAAAAAACCTGTAATATTACTCTGAAAATTCACGCCTGGAATGAATATCCATTTGGAATTTGTCTTACTCATGATATCGACCAAATAACAACCGGTTGGCGTCAGGAAGCATTCCATTTAATAAAGAAGGGCCGATTCCTTCCTGCGGTAAACGTTATGCTAAGGAAAATTTTGAATAAAGATGTATGGTTTAATTTAACTGATATAGTGAATATCGAGAAAAGGTACTCAGCCAATTCATCTTTTTATTTTTTAGCGAGGCGGGGGAGAATTTACTTACACCAAAATAACTGGCAGCATCTTAATAATGACAAACTTTTCAAGATTCAACAACCGTTAGAAAAGGGGGATTTTTATCAATTGTCTCCCCTATCTCTGTTCTGGGGATATACACAAACTCTGCGGAATGCTGATTATCGTATAAAGGACAAAGCGCTTCAGAATACTTTTCAACAAATTCGTGCTGCTGGTTCTGAAGTGGGAATTCATGAGAGTTTTGATTCTCATATTGCCGCAAACTCCATTCTTGAAGACATTCAAAGATTCCCGTTTCCTGTAATGGGGGGCCGTTTTCATTTTCTGTTTTTTGATTCATTAAGAACTTTTAAGGTATTAGAACAAACGCAATTAAAATATGATTCAACGCTGGGATTTGCAGAAGAAATTGGATTTCGCAATGGGATTTGTTTTCCTTTCGTGCCATTTAACATCAGCGAAAATAAGCCTTATTCTATTGGTGAAATACCATTAATGATAATGGACACTACTTTTTGGAGCTACAAAAAGAATGGTATTGAGAGGATTTTCCCACAAATACTGAACTTAGTAGATGAAGTGCAAAAGTTTAATGGGTGTCTGGTGATATTGTGGCATAATAAATATTTCTCCCCCTACAAATTCGCCGGGTGGGGGGAAATCTATGAGCAAATTTTGGCGGAGGGACAAAAGAGAAATGCGCTTCTACTCAGTAGTGAGCAAGTTTACCAGCGCTGGCAACCGTTTCTGGAAAAGCTCTATACAAAATGAAGATATGTAAAAGTCGTAATACTTTATTTTGTTTCTGCCTGCGTCATCTGCTGATCAACTACCGCTTCTTCCGGCACAATGATCCAGGCGACGATGTAAGTGATCAACACCGGAAGCAATCCGGTAACAAAAAATACTAACACGGTTAGTAGTCGTAATACATTGGCGTCGATATTGGCATATTCGGCTATACCACCGATTACCCCGGCAAGTTTCTGGTCGGTTTTGGAACGATATAATTTTTTCATTTTAGCTCTCCTCAATTTTGGATTCACACTTATTTGCTAATAACGAAAATATGCAGCAGTAGTTACGTGTCCCATTTAATAAAGTACAATTTACAACAGTGATTCCCCTGAACAAAATCTTGCGTACAGAGTATGTAGGTTTCTATATTAATTGTGGTAATTGGGATAACACCGATAAGAATTAGAACAACAAGCAAAACTCATCAGCAAACTCGAAGTAGTTCATAAAACAAACGCGATGTTTGAGCCAAATTAAGTTCGAACTGAAAAGATATGACAACAAAGAAAAATGCACTTCACCTCAAAGATAAATTATCGGCATTACCCGGCCAGCCAGGGGTCTACCTGTTTCGGGATCAAAAAAACAAAGTAATCTACGTCGGCAAGGCGAAAAATTTGCGAAGCCGGGTACGCAGCTATTTTCAGGATGCCCGGTATCTGACGCCCCGCACTCTGCGGCTGGTGCAGCAAATCGCAGATGTGGGAACGATTATTGTCGATTCGGAAGTGGAGGCGTTGATCCTGGAATCCAATATGATTAAGGAGCATCGGCCCCGCTATAATGTGAATTTGAAAGATGATAAATCCTATCCTTACATTCGTATCACCAATGAGCCGTTCCCACGGGTGTTTGTGACGCGCAAGATCGTCAAAGATGGCTCCAAATATCTGGGCCCCTATACCGATGTGAAACACCTGAGGAACATTATGAAAGCTATCGGGAAGATATTTCCGGTGCGATCCTGCAAGTTTTATCTGGATGATGAAGTGATTGCGGCCAGAAAAGTGAAGCTGTGCCTGGATTATCATATTGACCGCTGCCAGGGGCCTTGCGAGGGATTGGTTAGTCAGGAAGACTACAATCAAATGATTCGACAGGTTGAACAATTTTTGAAAGGCAAAACCCGGGATTTGATTAACGAGTTGGAAGACCGGATGAATCGCGAATCCGAAAACATGAATTTTGAGGAGGCAGCACGCCTGCGCGATCAAATTCAAATGATCGAGCACTATCGATTCAAATCTCAAAAAGTTGTTATGACCGATCTTGTTGATCGGGATGTGCTCGCCCTGGCTCACGAAGGCGACGACGGCTGTGCGGTCGTTTTCAAAATCCGCGACGGTAAAGTAACCGGCCGACAGCATTTTTATCTGGATGGTGTTGAGGAAAAAGAGTCGGAAGAAATCCTGCAAAACTTTTTGCAGCAATATTATCTGAATGAGGACTATTTCCCAAACCAGTTATTGCTGCCATTTGAGCTTCAGGAAGAGCAAGCATTGATTGAAAAGTGGCTGACTGAGAAGGCCGAGCATAAAGTAGAAATCATCATTCCGCAAATTGGTGAGAAAAAGAAGCTTGTCAACTTGTGTCAAAAGAATGCCAAATTTTTGCTGGATGAATTGCTGCTGCAAAAGATGCAAAAGAAAGATTTTGTGCCACATAGTGTAAAACAGTTGCAAAAACATCTGAACTTAGACAAGGCCCCGCGCCACATTGAGGGTTTTGATATTTCCAACATCCAGGGACAGAATGCGGTGGCCTCGATGGTAAGTTTTATGGATGGGCGTCCCCAAAAGAGTGAATACCGGATTTTCAAGATTCGCTCCAAATCAACCCCGGATGATTTCACCATGATGAACGAAGCTGTTTTCCGCCGCTACAAACGGCGGCTGGATGAAGACCAACCCTTGCCAGACCTCATTTTGATTGATGGTGGAAAGGGGCAGCTTAGCAGCGCAATGAAGGCACTGAATGAATTAAGCCTCAACGATCAACCCATCATTGGTTTGGCCAAGCGGTTGGAGGAAGTTTTTCTACCCGAAGCGTCTGAGGCGTTGACCATTCCCAAACGTTCATCGGGCCTGAGGCTTCTCCAACAAGTTCGCGATGAGGCTCATCGATTTGCCATTTCTCATTTTCGAAAACAACATAAAAAGTCTTCCATGCAATCCCAATTGGATGCGATTCCCGGAATAGGGGCAGCCCGCAAAAACCATTTATTGAAAGCGTTTGGTTCCTTGAAAAAAATCAAATCTGCGTCAGTAGAGGAGTTGTGTGAAAAAGGGAAATTGCCAGCAAATGTGGCCGAGAAGGTCAAGGACACGTTAGCAACTCAGGAGAGTTGATTTGTTCCAATTTGATTGGGAATAATAAGGCCAATTCTTGTCCGGAATATCCGTTGAGGGTTCATGTGCTACATTGCCTGAAACCAAAGCTAGAGCTTCTGATGCAGTGCCCGTTCAAAGCTGGAGCGTTGAAGGAGTAAGAATTACGATGAGCTCCCTTTATCCTCGTTCTAAGCTCCTGCTTAGAACGAGGCTTGCCGCCGAAGCTTCAGCTTCTTCAACCCTTCTCCTGGTACAATTCCGCAATTACCGATTTCATTTTTTGATAATGAGAGCCCTTCCAGTATATTTTTTGGCAGGAGGCGCACATAAAAAATTCATTGAAAGTTTTACGGGTTTGAGGCAGCAATCGTTCTTTTATCTCCTTTTTATCAATGGATTTGATGAGACCGTTACATTCCATGCAACGTTGAAAAGGCCTTATTCTTGACTGCAAATCAAATCTGTGTACGACCTCCTTTAACTGTTCCTCTGGTCGAGAAGAGCGTATCCAGTATCCATGAGTCACCTTTTTGTTTTTCAGTAGTCCTTTGTCACGAGTTAAAATAATCCGCTTTTCTTTGAGACCAATTTCAATGATCTCATCATCATCCAGATGATTTTGATACAGTGTATCGAATCCGATCATGCGCAGTTGCTTGGCTAATTTACCGAGATGGACATCCAGGATAAACTTCGGCTCCCGTAACGGTTGGCGGCGGATTCGCGATACGGATGAAATATCAAGAGACTCGAAAACCGGATAAACAGCCACGCGGTCCCCATTTTGGATCTGGTAATTAAAATCAACCGACCGATTGTTGACCAGGATTAAATCGACTTCGGTATGTGGCACACCCACCGATTCTATGACATCCTTGACTCCCGGATTTCCCGAGAAATGATGCTTGAAGGTCACTTTTCTCTTTTCATCCGGAAGAAAATTATTTAATTCTTCATAAAATCGGAGGTAAGCTGTTTTTCTACGCATTCTTTACAATCCAATCTACATATATCAATTTCTAAATTAATATAATTCTGTAGTCAGACCAAAATTATGCGATAATAGTTATACTATATTAATCGTTGAAAGGTTATGTAAGTGGTAATTAAGGGTCTGATTGCATGCAAATGGAATTGATTTCATCTTTGTATCAACATCGCAAGTATGCGGAAATAGCCGAGACAGTTCATAAAGTATTAAAAGAAAATTTTGAACAGCTGGGTAATCACCATCCGCGGATTGCCAGTTCTCTCACCAATTTAGCTGCACTTTATAAAGCATTAGGCAAGTACGAACAGTCTGAGCCGCTTTTCAAAAAGGCATTGAAGATCTATGAAAGCGCTTATGGCGCCGCACATGCTGCGGTAAATAATTCAGTAAATTATTTAGGCGGCATTTGTTATTTCCAAAAGTCGGATCAGGAAATTCCAACTGTCTCAAATAATATCCTGGCTGTAAACTTAGATCACCATAAAAACGGTCACACCAATGAGGAATGGACAGCGATAAAAAGAAAGATGATTTTAATCTGGGAAAATGTCATTCATCCTGATTATCCCTATGTGGTCTGTACTAACATTTTGTCAATGACATTTTTGGCACAAGGTGTCGAACATCTGGCTCAATTTCTGGAGAGAGAACTGGTCGATTATTCCTATGCAGAAGATTGGGATAATATATCAAATTTGCTCCAAAATTGGAAACATTACTGTCAGCCGGGGGAGGCTACTTCTCATCTCCGTGCAAAGAGCATTCATTCGCATTTCAATGGCAAAAATGGTCGAACTCCTGAAGAAGACGATTCGTTCTCATCTACAGGTTTTGAAGGGAGCCAGTGCGAGGATTTAAAAACTGAAGAAACGGATGATCAGAATTGGTCAGCAGCCGACGAAGTTGATAAAATAGCCAGTAAAAAAAATCAAGCCAATAATTTAGAAGATTTGGAAAAAATTATTCCCTCCAAAGACCGGAAAAAATTTATCAAAAAATTATTTCATAAAAACGAAAATCACTATAACGAGAAAATAAAATTACTGAATCAAATTCCTACCTGGCAGGAAGCCTCCAAGGCCATTGAAACTCATTTTAAAGAGACTGACATCAATCCCTATTCAAAATTAGCTCTGGAATTTAGCAATATGGTTTATCGTCGTTATTATCCAAAGGATGTTTATACGCAAGGCGAGCGGAAATTTGTGTAATCCGCCTCAGAAGTTAATTCACAATACATTTGCAAATCAAATCCCATTTTATTAACATTTTTTTGGTAATTAGCGTGCGTAAATGATGTAAATTCAATTTGGTAGAGACCATATCAATTGTTTATTGAAAGCGCATGAAAAGTAATAGACGGAACCGAGCTGTTTGGTTATCGGTTATTGTTAAGTGAATAATGGGTCAATTTAAAAGAAACTGAAAGTTAAGATTATGGACACTTCTACTCAAATCGATATTAACCATAAAATACGCATCGTTACGGCGGCCTCATTATTTGACGGTCACGATGCCAGTATTAACATCATGCGCCGGATTCTGCAGAGCTATGGTGCGGAAGTCATACATCTGGGACATAATCGCTCGGTTCAGGAAATTGTGGATTCGGCCATCCAGGAAGATGCCCAGGCGATTGCCCTAACCAGTTACCAGGGTGGACATACCGAATTTTTTAAATATATGTACGATCTGCTCGATGAGAAAGGCGCAGGTCATATCAGGATTTTTGGCGGTGGCGGAGGAACCATTCTCCATTCCGAAATTGAAGAGCTTCATAACTACGGCATCACTCGCCTGTATGCTCCTGAAGACGGGCGCACTCTGGGACTAACCGGGATGATTAAGGATGTTCTCAGTAAATGTGATTTCCTGCCAACCGAATCAGTGGAAGATATCGATTTGAATTCAATTGAGGAGTGTGATTATTCCTCAATTGCGCGAACCATTACCTATCTGGAAAATTTTCCTGAAGAAACAGACAATTTAATTCAACAATTGAAAAAGCTTGCCAGTGGGAAAAAAATTCCGGTGCTGGGAATTACCGGAACCGGGGGGGCGGGAAAATCCTCCCTGACCGATGAGTTAGTGCGACGCTTTCTCAGCGATTTTGAAGACAAGAAAGTCGCCATACTATCGGTGGATCCATCCAAACGAAAAACAGGCGGGGCATTACTCGGCGACCGCATTCGGATGAACTCGATTTATGATTATCGGGTTTACATGCGCTCTTTTGCCACCCGTCAGGCTCATGTAACTGTGAACAAAACCATCGTTCCGGCCATCAATACGCTCAAAGCAGCAAATTTTGATTTGATTATTGTGGAAACCGCCGGCATTGGTCAGAGCGATTCGGCCATTACCGAAATTGCGGATGTCTCCGTTTATGCCATGACACCCGAATACGGTGCTGCCACCCAGTTAGAAAAAATCGATATGATCGATCACGCCGATCTGATTGCCTTAAACAAATTTGATAAACGTGGCGCCGAAGATGCCAAACGTGACGTACAAAAACAGTATCAGCGCGGTCATCAACTCTGGGATACGGATGTTTCCGAGATGCCGGTTTACGGGACCATCGCTTCGCAGTTTAACGATCCGGGAACCAATACCTTTTACAGAACTGTCATTGATAAAATTGTAGAAAAAATGGGACTTGACTGGCAATCGTCTTATGAAATCACCGAAGCGATGAGCGAAAAGATTTATATTATCCCGCCGGATCGGGTTCGCTATCTGGCCGAAATTGCGGAGACCAGTGAACGGTATCGGAACTATGTGGAAAAACAAACCGCTCTGGCGCGACAGGCTTATCAGTTGAAAGGGACGATTGATTTGCTCAAAGAACGTAATAAACCTACTGATGACCTGGAAAAAATGTTTGAAGATACCTGGCGTGCATTGGACAAAGATAGTCAGGATATCCTGGAGCGCTGGGAGCAGAAAAAAGAAAAATACAGCCAGGAAGAGTTTACCTACAAAGTTCGCGGCAAAGAAATACGGGTGCCGAATTATACCGAAACCCTCAGCCATCTAAACGTGCCCAAAGTTGCCCTACCTAAATTTAAGGATTGGGGAGAAATTATCCGCTGGGCTCTGAGGGAAAATGTACCCGGCGAATTTCCGTTTACTGCCGGTGTTTATCCGTTTAAGCGCACCAATGAAGATCCCACCCGAATGTTTGCCGGTGAAGGCGGTCCGGAGAGGACCAATAAGCGCTTTCACTACCTCAGCGAAGGAATGCCGGCAGCTCGCTTAAGTACTGCATTTGATTCGGTAACCCTTTACGGAGAAGACCCTGATTATCGCCCTGATATTTATGGAAAAGTAGGCAATTCCGGGGTCAGCATCGCTACATTGGATGATGCCAAAAAGCTCTATTCAGGATTCGATTTGAGCCAACCCAACACTTCGGTGTCCATGACCATCAACGGACCGGCGCCGATGCTGTTAGGATTTTTTATGAACACCGCCATCGATCAGCAGTGTGAGAAATACATTAAAGAAAACGGCATGACCGAAGAGGTAGATAAGAAGATCAACGAGATTTACCGGGAAAAAGATTTACCCAGGCCTCAGTACAATGGGGAGCTTCCCAAAAGTCACAACGGCCTCGGATTGATGCTCCTGGGCGTCACTGGCGATCAGGTGCTGCCGAAAGATGTGTATGACAAAATAAAGGCCGATACAATTTCGGTAGTCAGGGGCACGGTGCAGGCCGATATTCTTAAAGAAGATCAGGCTCAGAATACCTGTATTTTCTCCACAGAATTTGCCCTGCGCATGATGGGCGATATCCAGGATTATTTTATCAGGAATAACGTGCGTAATTTTTATTCGGTATCGATATCCGGTTATCACATTGCCGAGGCTGGCGCCAATCCCATCACCCAACTGGCGTTGACCCTGGCCAATGGATTTACCTACGTGGAATATTACCTGAGCCGGGGAATGAACATCGATGATTTCGCCCCCAATCTGTCCTTTTTCTTCAGCAACGGCGTCGATGCGGAATACTCAGTAATCGGTAGGGTTGCCCGGCGAATCTGGGCAAAAGCCATGCGCTATAAGTATGGCGGGAATAAACGATCTCAAATGTTAAAATATCACATTCAGACTTCGGGGCGATCTTTACACGCTCAGGAAATTGACTTCAATGACATTCGCACCACCTTGCAAGCGCTTTATGCGATTTATGACAATTGCAACTCCCTCCACACCAACGCCTATGATGAGGCGATTACCACACCCACCGAGGAATCGGTCCGGCGAGCGTTGGCTATTCAGTTGATCATCAACAAAGAACTGGGCCTGGCCAAAAACGAAAATCCGTTGCAAGGGTCGTTTATTATCGAAGAACTGACCGATCTGGTGGAAGAAGCCGTATTGGCGGAGTTCCGACGGCTAACTGATCGCGGCGGCGTGTTGGGGGCAATGGAAAACATGTATCAGCGGAACAAGATTCAGGAAGAATCGCTGCATTACGAATCGATGAAACATAATGGCAAGTTACCGATTATCGGAGTCAATACATTCTTGAGTAAAAACGGCTCTCATGTTCAGGAACCCAAAGGACTGAGCCGTTCAACAACTGAAGAAAAAGAATCTCAAATCGCTGCGGTCAAAGCTTTTCAGGAGCGCAATGCCGGGGCAGCAAACCATGCCCTTGCCAAACTGAAAAAAGCGGCGGTAAACAATCAAAATACCTTCGAGCAATTGATGGAAGTTTGCAAGGTGGCTTCCATAGGACAAATCTCCGCCGCCCTGTATGAAGTTGGCGGGCAGTATCGGCGGAATATGTAGGGATTTTTGTCGAGCTAATTCATCTGATAATTATGACAAGATTAAAGATTGAGACGTAAGTGGTAGAGCGGAGCCTAAATAAGCACCTGACCATATACTAATGGAATTGCTAGTAAATTTGTAAATTTTACTACTGTTGGCCATATCCAAGTTAATGTAAGCTCAAGGATTCCATGGAAAATGAGTTCTCCGAAGAGTAACAAAATAATTATTATTGTGCTGATGATTATCTCTACCATAGAAGGACAAGAGCTCTAAGTTTTCAAGGTTGCACTCAATCAAACCAAATCATTTTTATAGTTAAGTGATACCTCACGATAATCATGTAACCTTAAACCTTCATCTCCTTCAAATACTGAAAAAACTTGCTTAAGGGAAAACCGACCACGTTGGAATACGAGCCATTGATTTTTTTGACGAACAAACCGGCTAACCCCTGGATTCCGTAAGCGCCGGCTTTGTCAAAGGGTTCGCCGGAATGTAAGTAGGCATCAATTTCCCTGTCTGATAAGGGATAAAAAGTAACATCAGTCAGTTCATGGTCGATGATTTCCTCCACTGCACTGCGTAAAAAGATGGCGGTAATCACCTGATGAGTGGCTTTGCTCAACAACCGCAGCGTTTCAAACGCTTCGTCACGATTTTTGGGTTTTTCGAAAATTTGGCCGTCTTTAACCACAATCGTATCGGCAGCAATTACCAGGTCGGCGGCGGTTCGTTCCCACACCCACTCCCCTTTCAGAATCGCATTGTGTCGGACATAATCAAAATTGTCAGTATAAGAGGAAGGCTTCTCTACTATTTTGGCAGGATAAATTTCAAATTTTAACCCGACGGAATGGAGCATCTCAATCCGCCGCGGGGATTGACTGGCGAGGATGATTTTTTTGTTGTCCAGATTGAGGAGTTCATTTATGTAATTCATTTGTTACTTGAGTGCCTTGCGTTAAGATCAGATTTTGCGTTGTTGTCAAACTAAAGTTTGGCACTCCATTCCATTTCACCGTAAGTAAATCGCCAACAACCCCACCAGCATGTCGGCTTTGAGCAGGTTGCTGAGAAATCCCAGGTGAGCAGGCTGGGTGTTCTTCAGGATTGTAATCAATGCATATAAAATGACCGGATAAACGCCGACCACTACAATTAAAAAATAGAGACCGCCATACCAGCCCATGCCATACGGCAAAATTGTTAGTAAGATCAGGATGATAAAATTAACCCAAATAAGCGCAATGCATGGTCCCGGGCCAAACCGGATGGGAAGAGTGCGGGCATTGCCCAGAGTATCGCCTTTTATGTCTTCCAGGTCCTTAATAATCTCACGTCCGAAATGAAAGAAGAAAGCGAAGCCCGCCGGAATGACGGCGACTAACGGACGATTAACTGCCAGCCCCCCGTAAATAAAGGCGGCAGCGGAGATAAAGCTCACCGCGAAATTGCCCCATAAGATAGTTCGTTTTAAATATGCTGAATATAAAAAGCTGAGTATCGAGAACAAAAAGGCAAACAGAAACATGTCGGTCGAGATGAAGAGGGCGAGCACATTCCCAATAAAATACTCGATTAGTGCAACAACCTGGGCAGAATTTTTTGACAATTTGCCTGACGCTAAAGGGCGAAGCGGTTTGTTGACGCGATCGATTTCGATATCAAAAACATCGTTAATCGTGTTGGAAGCTGCCGCGATTAATCCGGCCGACAAGCAGGCTAATATGAGCGCAGATACCGGCGTTAACTTACCGGTAATGATGACCGCGACCAAAACAGACAAACCGGTAATCAGGGTATTGATCGGTCGAGATAGTTGGATGATTGCGGTTAATTTTGCCATGCTATTTCCACAGGTGTGAATATTTATGTCCGCTACCGGTATTAAAGAGCACCACGTTTTCCTGGTCGTCGATCCAACCGTTGTCTCTCAGTTTTTGAAAGGCTGCCAAAGTCGCTCCGCCTTCGGGACTGGCGAAAACTCCCTCGCTACTGCCAATCAAATTTGCACCATTCAACATCTCCTCATCGGAAACGGTTATCGCGGTACCGCCACTTTCCCTCAAAACGCGGAGCATCAAGAAGTCACCAACTGCTGCGGGTACGCGCAGTCCATCAGCGATTGTTCTGGCATCTTCCCAGGGATCGGCAAATTCTTTCCCTTCTGCAAAGGCTTTGACGATAGGGGCGCATCCCTCAGACTGAACCGTCACCATTCGGGGGCGCTGCGAGTCGATCCATCCCAGTGTTTCCAACTCTTCGAAAGCTTTCCACATCCCGATCAGCCCGGTTCCGCCGCCGGTGGGATAAATAATCACATCGGGCAATTGCCAGTCCTTCTGCTCCGCCAGTTCATATCCCATGGTTTTCTTACCCTCGATTCGGTAGGGCTCTTTCAAAGTCGAAACATCAAAGCGGCGATACCTGGTGGCTTCATTCTGGGCGATTCTTCCGCAATCGGTAATAAGCCCATTGACTAAGGTTACCTCTGCCCCCAAAGCTTTGCACTCAGCCACGAAAGGATGAGGGACATCCTGAGGCATAAAGACATAGGTGCGCATACCGGCCAGTGCCGCATAGGCGCTCATTGCTCCGGCGGCATTTCCGGCGGACGGAATGGATACCTCCCGGACTCCCATCTCATGAGCGCGCGAGATGGCCACAGCCAGCCCCCTTGCTTTAAACGAGCAGGTTGGATTCAGTCCCTCCTCCTTAATGTATAAATGACCACCCCGGATCTCTCTGGATAATCGTTCGGCTTTAATTAAGGGCGTATAACCTTCGCCAAGTGTTAATTGATAAACTTCGTTCTTAACCGGTAATAACTCGCGATAACGCCATAAGTTTGGTTCCCGGGTAGCAAGCTTTTTTTTACGAAGTTGTGTTTTCAAACTCTCCAGATGATAGCGAGCAAACAGAGGCTTGCGGCAACTCGGACATAGATTCCACAAACGATCCGCTTCCAATTCCAATTGACAATAAGAACATTCCAAATGGGACAAAAAACTCATGGCACACTCCGTCGGTTAATCCAAATCAATCTTAATTTAGAAAAATTTGTGGATATGTCAAGAACTGGAATTGCGCTGTTGGGCGGCTTCTACATGAGCCTGAAATAACCGCAAATGAATTGGATCCCGGTACGTGATTTCCGGGTGCCATTGCACGCCGATCTTCCAGGGATGCTGTTTGTGCTCTTGTGCTTCGATGACACCATCATCCGCATGAGCAACAATGCGCCATACTGCCGTGACTTTGCCGATGCCCTGATGATGCTTGGATACAACCGATAAACTGCTGACATCGAGAATTTTAGCTAACTGGCTGTCAGAGTTGATCTTAACCGGATGTTCAATGTTTTCTTCCTTTTCCGAGCGGTGAATAATCCGTTCCCCAAATTGATCGGGTATATGTTCGATCAGATTTCCGCCGGTTACCACATTTAACACCTGCTGTCCCCGACAAATGCCCAGCACCGGAATATCCAGTTGAAGCACCTTGCGGGCAATTTCCAACTCCAGTCGATCACGTTCGGGATCAACTTCACTGATTTTGGGATGATCCTTCCCACCGTAATTGTCCGGGGCTATATCACCGCCGCCAGCTAAAACGAGGCCATCAATCACCTGTAAGAGCTGGTCGATCCCGGTTTCTCCGGGTGGCATTAAAAAGGGGATGCCACCCGCTGCTCGTACTGCATCTACATAGGCATCGGGTAGATAATAATTGCTTTTCTTGCTGCGTCCGTAGGTAGTAATGCCAATAATCGGGTTTCTGTTCGGTTGAATCATCGAGAATCTCCAATTTGTAGCTTTGATTTTATCTGAAGAGCGTATTTGAATTGCCCCGAGCTTTAGCTCGGGGAATAAATAAGTAAGTGAACTCAAATAAACGGAACTTTTTTTGGTAAAAGCTGTCATGCCCGAATGTAGTAATCGGCCTGCCTGCCTCGCATTCAGGCAGGGCATCCAGAAACCTAATTGCTGGATTCCCACTTAAAACGTGCGGGAATGACTAAAGTGTCGATCAAATAATGCCATTTACTTATACTGAATCATATCGGGCTTTTAAGCCCGAGTAATGCAAAACGAGGGGTTTCGCAAGCTGATCCCCCCGGAAAAAAACCTTGACAATGTAAAAATACATCTTCCCTGTCGTAACCGATGGGGCTATTCAATACATAAATCCGTTTGATGAAGCTGATTCGTTCATATTTCACGTTATACGCTAAGACCTTCCAGGTTTTAGAAACCTGGAAGGTCTATTTAATTCCTGAAAGTAGAGTTAAACATTGGAATTCATTTCCGGCTCGGCGTTTAGGAAATTTTCATTTTTATTCACAATCTCAATTGGCAGTGGTTTTGAAGCGAGACCGGTATAAAAAGATAAATGAGGAAAGGGAATTTCGATACCTTCCTCATCAAAACGTTTTTTTATCTGCTCGTAAATTTGATTCTTGACTTTCAACCAGTCTTCCCTGACCGCCCAGACCGCAAATGTCAGGTCGATGGACGAATTTCCGAATCCGCTAAAAATGAAGAGGGGCTCAGGTTCCTGTAAACACAATGGATTTTTTTGCGCCACATCCTGAAGGACTTCACGCACTCTTGCGATATCTTCCTTATAGGCCACCGAAACCCGCACATCAATGCGACGAATAGGGAAGCGGGTCAGGTTGACCACCTGGCTTTTTAAAATGGTTTCATTGGGAATGCGGACAAACTGGTTATCAAAAGTGCGCAGTTTTACAGACAGGATATCAATGGACAGTACCATCCCGGTTATATCCCCAACCCTTATGATATCGGCAACCATAAACGGCTGCTCTGCAATTAAAAAAACACCACTAATCACATTGGAAATACTGGTTTGAGAGGCAAAACCGACCGCAATCCCTATAATTCCCGCCGCACCCAAAATCGGACCTAAGCTAAATCCTAATTCATTTAAAAAAGTGATGATGATAATCACCAGCCCGGTATAATAAATAACTTTCCCGGTGACCATGCCCTTTTGAGCATTAAATCGCTTGGTTACATACTTCCGGGACCATTTCCCCAGGAAATAAATTGCCGGGATTCCCAGCAACAAGATTAAAAGCGCACGAAATAAAATGGATACCCGGGCGATGGAAAAAACTTGACTCAAGTCCATATTTAATAAACTTTCCATGCTAAAACTCCTTATCTATGAAAGAAACCCAGGGTAGAAAGATCTATTATTGAGGCAAATGTTTTGGCAGTTATTCCTTTTTTTGAGGGATTGCGAGGAGGGGTAATTAGCTTTGCTTTTGACGCTTCAGACGGCGGCTTTTGAGTGAAATCAATCTCACTAATCTCGTTCTTGCCTCTGAAACGTATCCTTATCTCATCCGACCAGAGTTGTTGCTCCCATTTGAATAAAGAGAGTTGATTGACCCGAAGACAAATTTTTTCAACCGATAGTTCATCTTGAGAGCGATTCACGATTTTAATCGGACAAATTGCGAGGTGATGGACATCTAAATTCGGTCTGCGTTGTTTCAGTGCAGGCGAAGAAAGCCAATAACACAGTTCCCCTTCCAAAGGATCTCCAAACCAGGTCTTTGATAACACCACCGTTGGAAGTTCAATTATGGGGGTCTCTTCTACAAACATTTTTGCCCATAAGGGTACATGGACATAAATATGAGTTTGCACTCCTATCGGCACCCGAAAAGAATATTCAGGCTTAACTACCAGGGGTAAATCCGGGAATATGGGATCAATCCGAATTTCTTTTTGGCTCTTTTTTAGTATCCAGCGCAACCACTCCGGTCGTTGCGGGGGTTCATTTAAAGTAAGATCCGGTTCCTGTCCGTCTTCAATATAGTGATAGGCTAACCAAAGTTCTTCACCGCTGCTCTCACACCAGAATTGTAGCGTCCCAAATTGCCAACCGACTGTTTCCTCACTCGGCAATGGATGAACTCCCCAGGCATTTTTGATCAATTTATCAACTCCTCATCATCAGTTACGTTAACAGGAAACAAAATTAACAATCTGCAATCAGTGTTCAAATAAAAAGTTGTATGAATTTGTACAAAGCATTTTTCATTTCAGGAAAAAAGTGATATTATGTTTGCCCTATGGATTATATCATTATATGCGCTACAGCATTGTTTGCATCCGCACTAACATTGTTTTCCGGTTTCGGGTTGGGAAGTTTGTTGTTGCCTGCTTTTGCGATTTTTTTCCCGGCGGAAATGGCTGTTGCTCTGACCGCGGTGGTCCACTTTCTGAACAATATTTTTAAATTTACATTGCTGGGAAAATATGCGGACAAATCGGTCGTGCTCCGTTTTGGCATTCCGGCAATACTCAGTGCTTATGTAGGTGCAAGAGCGTTGCTCTGGTTAGCTGGGATGCAACCATTAGTGGAATATGAACTATTCTCAACTCCTCTAAAAATAATGCCGGTCAATTTAACGATTGGAATATTGATCATAATATTTTCCCTGGTTGAGATTCATCCCCGCATAAAAAATGTCACTTTGGACAAACGATATCTTCCTGCCGGTGGATTACTGAGCGGTTTCTTCGGCGGTATCTCCGGTCATCAGGGCGCCTTACGCACCATGTTCCTGATCCGCAGCNNCCTGATCCGCAGCGGATTGACCAAAGAGGCTTTTATTGCCACCGGTATCATCATTTCTTTAATGGTAGATGTATCCCGATTATTCGTCTATTCGGAACGATTTACCCCCGCTGTATTGCAGCAGAATATGGGTTTATTGATTGCAGCGGTTTTATCAGCTTTTATCGGCGCCTTTGTGGGTAGCCGCTTGATGAAAAAAATAACCATGCGGGGTGTGCAAGTGCTTGTTTCTATTATGTTATTTGTTCTGGCAGTGGGATTGATAATGGGGCTGATTTGAAAATTGCTGGGATTTCAGTTATGGCAAAAAAACAAACCCCATCTTTGTGATTAAGATGGGGCTTTAATTTAGTAGTACAAAAAAGATTAGTAAGTGTGCATGAGTCAGTTAGGGAATTAATGCTTAGAAGAATTCTTTACTTCAAAATTCTTTGCTTTTCTGCCGGAAGTTGTCGCAGTGTTAAATGTCAATTTCTTTTGCCGAGCAATTTCCCAGTGTGTTTTGGAAGGTTTCAACACAATTCGATCTCCGGAACCTAATATAACAGTTGCATTGATCATGAAATTCCATTCACGCCCAGTGGCTACATCAATTGGATCCCAACTTTGTTGGGGCACTAGTACCCAGGACCGACCTGCATTATACACTGAATTGGTATCACAACTAAGAAAGGGAGCATCAGTATCTACCAAAAATTCTATCCCTGCGTCAAAATCGGAATTTACCACACCGTCATGCGCGACTGAGTTCCAATCCGGGGTGAGCGTAATCCATCCGTCATTTGTAGACGGAATTGAGGTAGAAAAAAACTCATCTCCGGTTTGGCTATCCACAATAATGCCAGCCAACTCATTCCCCGTACCATTATCCGTGAGGTGCATTTCAATATTTTCAATCTTACACGGATAGCTCGGACAAGTAAACTGCACCGTGAACCAGACTCCTTGGCTGTTCCACCGCAAGCCATTTTCTCTGGAGCCATCATTATAAGTTAAGAATTCCGCAGCCAATGTTGTAAACTGCTGTGCGTTGGTATTCTGAAACCAGCCTTCAGTATCTACCACCAGCACTTTTGCAAAATAGTCAGTATCCGGATTTAAACCTTCTACATTCACACTTTGCCGATTTACATCAGTCACATCACCTAATACATCATTATTTGGATCTAATGGCGGGGAATTAGAAAACAATATACGATAGAATGCAAAATCCGGTACATTACTTTTTGCCCAGCTTATTTCTGCGGTGCTCGCGGTTACATTACTGATGCTAAAACTGACTGCAGGTGGAGGAGTCCATTCCACAGTTATTTCTACTGTTTCATTATCATTGGCAAGATTTTGAGTTTTTTCGCCGCCAAATTGCACAATGTTATTTTCATCAATTCCCTCAATTTTAAACTGGCGATTATCTCCCTTGGGAACCGAAACCGTCCCTGTATATTGATTTCCACTTTTTTCTAAATCCTGTTGAATTGTATTCATGCCAGGCCCGGTCACAGCCAAGCTAACTCTGTTAATCACAGCTATTTTATTAAATTTGGAGAGATTTAGTGCGGACTGGTCAAATTTTACTTGAAGCTCCACTGAACTTGTATTCTCTGAATCTGTAGACATGGGTTCTTTTGTACAGGAAATTCCAATAATAAGGATCAAGCCTACATATAAGATGTTTTTTAGTTTCATGTTTAAGCCCTCTCAAATTTCCCCTTTTAGGGTACGGTTACGACTACAGAAACATTTGAATTAGTATTCCCTCCATTCCCGTCACCGTCGTCACCACCAAGCAGCATCGCCGCCGCTACACCACCACCGATCAGAGCAGCACCGCCTAAAATCCACAATGCGGTATTACTCCCGCCTTTTTTCTTGGTTGGGGGAGGGGTCACTTGCTCGGGTTGTTCAGGAGTGGGTTCGGCACTAATCACTTCCGGCTCAGGTTCCGGTTCTGCTGCTTCACCTTCGCCAAGTAATTTTTCTTCAATGGCGGCTGCTAATTCATCCATCAAATTAAAAATTTCTGTTCCAACTTTTCCCTTCACCACTTTGGCAATTAACACCTGGCTGGTCTCTACCTGGATTAAACGGGCATTGAGTTGAATTACGCCGCCAATTTCCAGGAAGCTACCCACTAAAATAGCCGTGGCGCCTACCGCCCTACCTATTTTCACAGCTTCGCTTTGATCGACAACCCCGCTTACGCCCAGCTGCATTTCTTTAATGGCATCTTTCAGCCGGGCTCTTTCTACGATATTCAGTTTGCCACTCTCGGCCAGCCGGGTCATTACCGCCTCCGGAATTGCTTGCTCCAAATAGTCTAAATCAGATTTGCCGGAGGTATTTTTAAAATCGATGATCGCAATACTCTTTTCTTCTCCGGCAGTTTGCGCATAAATGGGGGGCGCGAGCTGTAATAATAATGCCGCTAATAATACGATTGAAACAAACCTGTTCATAAACACCTCTATAGTTATGCTTTAACAGATTTTAAAATTAATTAACCAAGAATTTGATTGCGCTTATTGAAGATCAAAATTGATCACCCTGATAAGTTGACTAAATTTACAAACATTAATTTTTAAATCCTATATTTAATCAAAGAATATATTTCATGATCTTTAATTTTTTTGCGTCCTAGCAGTTCTACCAGTTCAATTAAAAAAGAAAGGCCAACAATTTTGGCTCCGGATTTCTCCACCAATCGACAAGTGGCGGCAGCAGTGCCGCCGGTCGCCAGTAAATCATCAACAATCAAAACCTGATCGTTTTGATTGATCCCATCAGCATGAATTTCCAGACTATCTTTTCCGTACTCAAGCTGATATTCTTCGCTTAAAACGTCGGAGGGCAATTTTCCGGGTTTGCGAACCGGGATAAATCCGATATTCAGTTTATAGGCCATTGCAGTGCCAAAAATAAATCCACGGGATTCGATCCCCACAATTTTGCTGATCTCCTGGGTGCGGAATGGCGCATACATGTAATCCACTGCATTGGCAAATGCATCACCCTCTTTTAATAGCGGCGTGATGTCCTTAAACTGAATTCCTTTAACCGGAAAGTCAGGAATATTGCGAATATACTTTTCAAACTCCATTCCTCTGTTCTCCAAACTTGTTGACGAATAATTAAAATGCGATTGTAAAATCCGAATAATTATTGGATTCCGAAAACCAGTCGATTATCACATCACTTACAGAAGCACCCATCGGGCCTTTTTTTAAGTCGGACAGAAATTGTTCCAGGACTGCCTTATCTCCTTCCGCGTAAGTTTCGACTGTTCCATCAGGTAAGTTCTTCACGTAACCGGCAACGCCATATTCGCTGGCCTTCCTTTGGGCAAAAAAGCGGAAGCCCACCCCTTGCACCAGGCCAAAAATTTTGGCCTTAAACGCTGTTTTATTCATCAAAATTGCTTTCCCTTTCTATTCTATTCATGCTTGATATCACATTTCAACAACGCTTATGACTGAGAATTCATACAAATTTATCGAATTAGACTAAACGCTTTCTCGACTGCTTCTGCGGGAGAGTTTACCGGAACAATGCCGGGAATTTCATTCCATGAATTTAAGGAGAAAACCGGTTTATTCAGTTGCATTGCGAAAGCAATCTCGGAAAGCGTGCCATATCTCCCATCTATGGCGATAAGAACCTGAGCGGTGCGGATGATGACGATATTTCTTCCGATCCCCATGCCTGTTGCAATCGGAATGTTGACAAATGGATTGGCATCACGAACATCATTCCCCGGAAGTACCCCAATAGTGACACCTCCTGCGCCAGTTGCTCCTTTACACGCAGCTTCCATAATACCGGTTAATCCACCACAGATAACACTCCCGCCGCTTTGAGCGATCAATTTCCCCACCTTCTCAGCAGCCGCATAATCCTGATCGTTACATTGACTGCCACCAATCACCCCAATTATTTTTGACGATTCATTCATTGGCGGTTGACAAAATTGTGTGAATATTTACTAAATATTATTCTAATGCGTATAAGACCGCATTCAAGTATTTTTGAGCTCGCTGAATAAAAATTGCAAAGGGATTACGACAATTGCAAGATTTTAAAACACTTTTTTCGTTGCCACTGATAATATTCAACGTGTCAACCCTCGATGACGGATGCTTTGTGTTGAGCATAATTCAATCAAAAGTCCGCGTTGCGAGGAGTTCTCGGAAAGGGAATGACATCCCGGATATTTTCCATGCCGGTAAGATACATGATGGCGCGAGCAAAACCCAATCCAAAACCGGCGTGCGGCACGGTACCGTATCGACGAAGATCCAGATACCACCAATAGTCTTCTTCATCCAAATCCATTTCTGCAATGCGTTTTTTTAATACGTCGTATCTTTCCTCTCGTTGACTACCGCCGATAATTTCACCTACTCCCGGCATAAGTAAATCCATCGCCGCAACGGTTTTTTCATCATCGTTCAAACGCATGTAGAATGCTTTAATATCTTTGGGATAGTTTATCACAAAAACCGGTTTTCCGAATGTTTTTTCAGTCAAATATCTTTCGTGTTCTGTTTGCAAATCTTTTCCCCATTCCACCGGGTATTCGAACTTCCGGTCGCTCTTTTTGAGAATTTCAATTGCATCCGTATAGGTAACGTGGGTGAATTCGGAATTGACCACGTGGTGCAATCGCTCCATTAGAGATGTATCAATAAACCGATTAAAGAATTCTAACTCTTCCGGAGCATTTTCGATGAGATAAGTAATAATGTATTTCATCATCTCTTCGGCCAGTTGCATATCATCATTTAAGTCAGCAAAGGCAATCTCCGGTTCTATCATCCAGAATTCGGAAGCATGTCGCGGCGTATTGGAATTCTCTGCCCGAAATGTTGGCCCAAATGTATAAACGTTGCGAAACGCCATGCAGTGCGTTTCAACAGCCAGTTGTCCGCTAACCGTCAGACCGGTTTCGCGCGAAAAAAAATCTTTATTATAATCAACATTTCCGGCCTCATCTGTCGGCACATTGTTGAGGTCGAAGGTGGTTACTCTGAACATCTCTCCGGCGCCTTCACAATCGCTGCTGGTAATAATGGGCGTATGGGTATAAACAAATCCCTTTTCGTTAAAGAATTTGTGAATGGCGTAGGCCAGTAAAGAGCGTACCCGAAATACTGCTAAAAATGTGTTAGTTCTCGGTCTTAAATGGGCAATAGTTCTTAAAAACTCAAATGAATGGCGCTTCTTTTGCAAGGGATACTCATGCTCTGAAGAGCCGATTAACGTTACGTTGGAAGCCTGCAATTCGATTGGTTGTTTGGCTCCCGGAGATTCAACCAAAGTGCCTTCCACCTCAATTGCTGAAGCGATAGTAAACTTTGCCACTGCGTCAAAATTACTTAGATTTTGGTCAAAAACGACTTGTAGCCCCTTAAAAAAAGACCCGTCATTTATTTCTATAAATCCGAATTTTTTGGAAGAACGCAGTGTCCTTATCCAACCGGAAATTTTCACTTGTTTATTGATATAATCACTGGAATTTCGATACAACTGTTTAATTAAAACTTGTTCCATGGCTTTGTTTGATTGTTTATTCTGATTTTGAATGTGCGTTATCTGACTTCAATTGTGACTCCTCGTGCCGTCACAAAGTGATTCCTACAAAAAAACTGAGTTTCGCAACCAGAAGTCTTTTTGAGAAGGCTGGATTATCATCCAAATCATTTAAGTACTTAAAGTAGTATTAAGCTGCTTATGTTAAAAAAAAGGGCTGATAAAATCAATCCTTTTTTATGGCGTCCGGATTTGTGTACGGTCAATTTCAGGCGGTTCTTTTTCCCTGCACAAATTCTTCCACAATTTCCACATCCTCTTTGCTGCCAATAATCAGAGGCGTGCGTTGATGCAATTGTTCCGGTTTTATATCAAGAATTCGGGTATGGCCATCGCTGGCTTTTCCACCCCCCTGCTCTATTATAAACGCCATCGGGTTTGCTTCATACATGAGTCTCAATTTGCCTTGCTTGTTCTTCTTATCTCCCGGATATAAAAACACGCCGCCCTTAAGCAGATTCCGATGAAAATCAGCTACCAGAGACCCGATGTAACGGCTCTTCATCGCGCTGCCATCCGCCGAGTCCTGATTCTTAGCCCACTTGATATAATTTTGCATATTTTCATCCCAAAGCTCATAATTTCCTTCATTAACACTATAAATTTTACCTTTGGAAGGAATTTTAATTTCGGGATGGGAAAGAATGAAACTGCCGTAAGAGGGATCCAGGGTAAAGCCGTGGACACCAGCCCCGGTCGTATATACCAGTATGGTGCTGGAACCATAGACAACATAACCTGCGCAAACCTGTTTATAACCGGGCTGGAGGAGGTCTTCATCAGTAACCCCGGTGTCCTCAGGAGTAACACGACGGAATATGCTAAAAATGGTGCCGATACTAACATTCACATCAATATTGGAGGAGCCGTCCAAAGGATCGAAACAGCAAATATATTTTCCTTTGGGATAATCTGCCGGGATCGGAATCAAACCTTCATTTTCTTCCGAAGCCATCGCGCACAATGTTCCGCTGAAAGCCAGGGAACGGATCATAGCTTCGTTGGCATAAACATCCAATTTTTGTTGTTTTTCACCAAACACATTTTCAGTTCCGGCGCGTCCCAAAATATCCTCCAACCCGGCTTTGTTGACCTGGTGAGAAATGACTTTGGCAGTTAAGGCAATGTCTGATAACAAACTGGTGAATGCACCGGTGGCATGCGGATACAAACGTTCCTGTTGTACAATATGCCTGTTTAACGTCATAACAAAACTGCTCATAGTTTCCTCCTGATTTTTTGTTAAAGTCGTATAAATATGTTCATATCACCAAAAACGTTTGAATTCAAAATCCCAAGTTTGGTTGCGAAATTTTTTAAGTAATTTAGCAAAGATCATTACTATATAAAAAAATAGCTGTATGAAAATACAGCTATTCTTTTATCCACTGACTCAAATGCTCAGGACGAATAAACAGCAAAATGATATGTTGCTGATCAAAAAAGGAAACTAGAATTTTCAGGAATGCTGAGATTATCATATAAAAGATTCACCTTTTGATACCCAATCTCCACAAAATCAGCGCCTTGTTAGCGTTACATTTAATTACATATTAAGAAAAATTATAATGATTATCAATAATCGGAAAATTTCTGTTAGGCTTTTAGTCAAAAGGTGGGAAAATTTTAAGGTAATTTGGAAAACAGCTTGCTAAATTCAAAGACAACTGATTGGTGATTGGCAGAGTAGTAGCTGTGCCCGTGTTAATTGGTAACCACAGGCGCAAAGAGCTCTCTACCAGTCACCACTCACCAATCACTACTGTTTTCGCAAGAGCATTTTTCGTTAATCAATCTCAATTCTTTTCCTCTCCCCAAATTAACTGGTGATCTTTTTATGCAGTTGCTTCTGCTTTCTCTGACTCAATCGTTCGGAATTGAATCTTATTATTCGAAAAATCTATTTCCACCGTTTGGCCTTTGGCGACATTTCCCATCAGGATCTCTTTCGATAATTGATTGACCACTTCGCGTTGAATCACTCGTTTTAAAGGTCTTGCGCCAAAAGAGGGATCGTAGCCAACTCTGGCCAGAAAATCTTTTGCTCCATCTGTCATCTGAATTTGTATACCCTGCTCGGACAATTGCTTTTGCAATAGTTCAATTTGGAGGTCGACGATCTGTTTGATATGCTCGCGGGTCAAGCTATGGAACACAATAATTTCGTCGATTCGGTTGAGGAATTCCGGGCGAAGTTGTTGTCTGAGTAAACCCAGCACTTCGCCTTGCATTTCCGAATAGATTTTTTCCCAATTTTCCTCAGTCATATTACTGGATTTTTCCAAAATTAAATGAGCGCCAACATTGGAGGTCATGATGATAATCGTATTGGAAAAATTAACCGTATGCCCTTTGTTGTCGGTCAATCGTCCATCATCCAAAATCTGCAATAATATATTGAAAACCTCTGAATGAGCTTTCTCAATTTCATCCAGCAGCACCACCGAGTATGGTTTGCGGCGGATTGCTTCAGTCAGTTGACCACCTTCATCATAGCCGACATAGCCTGGTGGGGCACCAATCAGTCGGGAAACCGTATGACGTTCCATGTATTCGGACATGTCAATACGCACCATAGCCGATTCGTCATCAAACAGGAATTCGGCCAGTGCACGTGCTAATTCGGTTTTCCCAACTCCGGTGGGACCCAGGAAAATAAAGGAGCCGATGGGACGATGTTGATCGGCCAGCCCGGCGCGGGAACGACGAATGGCGTTGCTAACTGCTTCGACCGCTTCATTCTGTCCTACCACGCGCATACTCAGACGATCTTCTATTTTTAGCAGTTTCTCGCGTTCACTTTCCAACATCCTGGAAACAGGAATGCCGGTCCAGCGCGAGACAACTTCTGCAATTTGTTCCTCATCCACTTCTTCCTTCAACATTTGGGTATCTTTTTGAATTTCCTGAAGTTTCTGCGCCAATTCGGTTAGTTTGCTCTCTCGTTCGGGAATTTTACCATACTTAATCTCCGCTACCCGATCATAGTTTCCTTCTCGTTCGGCTCTTTCCATCTCATTCTTCAGGTCTTCAATCGCAGCCTTGTGGTCGCGAATTTCCTGAATGGTTTCTTTTTCCAATTGCCAATGGCCGAAAAGCTCATCCCGCTTCTCCTTGATATTGGCTAATTCTTCTTCAATTTTACGACGCCGTTCCTGGGTTTCGGCATCTTTATCTTTGCGGATAGCCACCAACTCAATCTCCAGTTGCTTGATGCGGCGCTCGATTTCATCTAATTCCTCGGGCATCGAATCGACTTCAATTCGCAATCGGGCGGCAGATTCATCGATGAGATCTATGGCTTTATCCGGCAAAAAACGGTCGGTGATGTAACGGTCGGACAACGTTGCCGCAGCGATTAAGGCCGCGTCGGTAATCTTGACCCCATGATGCACTTCGTACTTTTCCTTTAGACCGCGGAGCATGGAGATGGTATCCATCACATTCGGTTCTTCAATTAACACCGGTTGAAAGCGCCTTTCCAAAGCGGCATCTTTTTCGATATGTTTGCGATACTCTTCCACAGTTGTGGCACCGACACAATGGATTTCGCCCCGGGCTAAAGCGGGTTTTAGCATATTGGATGCATCCACGGAACCCTCGGCCGCACCGGCACCAACCAGGGTATGAATTTCATCAATAAAGAGGATGATTTGGCCCTCCGACTCCTGAATTTCCTTCAGCACCGCCTTCAACCGTTCTTCAAACTCACCCCGGAATTTGGTTCCGGCGATCAATGCGCCCAGATCCAGGGCGACGATTCGTTTGTCGCGCAGGGAATCCGGCACATCTCCGTTGACAATCCGTTGAGCGATCCCTTCCACCACAGCCGTTTTGCCGACGCCCGGATCACCGATAAGCGCAGGATTATTTTTGGTGCGGCGAGAAAGCACCTGTAATACTCGTCGAATTTCTTCATCTCGTCCGATCACCGGGTCCAACTTTCCCTGCATTGCCAATTGGGTCAGATCGCGCGCATAGCGCTCCAGCGCCATATATTTTCCTTCCGGATTCTGATCTGTCACCCGCTGGTTTCCGCGAATTTCTTTGAGAGCCGCTAACACATTATCCCGTTTCAGACCGGCAGAGTTCAATATGCGGGCTGCGTCATTTTGTTTGATGTGCAACATTCCCAAGAGCAAATGCTCAGTGGACACATACTCGTCTTTTAAATCCCGGGCTTCCTTATTTGCCCGGGTGATCATCTGATTAAAATTCGATGACGCATAGAGCTGACCCGCTGCTCCCTGAACTTTGGGTAACTTGTCGATGGCTTTATTTAGTTGATTTTGAACGGACTGCGGATCGATGCCGTTCTTTTTTAATATAGTACGAACAATACTTTCGCTATCTTCTAACAGCGCAATCAAAACATGTTCCGGCTCCAATTGTTGCTGACCGGAATTCATGACAAGTTGATGGGCATTGGATAATGCCTCTTGTGCTTTGATGGTATATTTTTCAAGATTCATAATCTTCTACCCCTTTTTAATGGCTTTCACTTGATATTTCCTTCCCAGTCAATTTTCACTTTTAGTTTTTTAGAAAGTTACATTCAAAAGTTGTGCCATTACGAATAATAATCAGTTAATTGTTTGAATATGATAAGGTTATAACAATTGAAAATCTTATCAAGATCATACATTTTGGCATACGGTTCTGTCAATAATTCATATGCAAAGATGTTTGATTACACGAATACACCTTTTTCCCAGCGTTGCGAGAATTTTGCTAGCACTGATGAAACTTTCCAGCATTATATTCATCATATTAATTTAGACTAAAAATGAATATGATTTAGAGGAGGTGACAACAAAATGTCTTACGATACTGATAACTTTCAAAAGGATGTAATTGAACGCAGTCATAAAATACCTGTTTTGGTCGATTTTTGGGCGGAATGGTGCGGGCCCTGCAAAATTATCGGCCCGGTTTTGGAACGGCTGGCTGAACAGCAGCAGGGTCAATGGGAATTGGTTAAATTAAACACCGAAGAACATCCGGATATTGCGATGCAATATGGCATTCAGAGCATTCCCAATGTAAAACTGTTTGTGGATGGCGAGGTCGCCGATGAGTTTGTGGGGGCCCTGCCGGAAAATATGATTTCCCAATGGCTAAATAAAGCCCTGCCCAGCAAACATCGAGAATCGTTGAAAAAAGCTGAAAAATTATTGGCAAACCGAAAAACAGATAAAGCCCGGAAATTACTGCAAGAGGTAATTGATAACGAGCCTGGAAATCACCAGGCCCGAGTTATGCTGGCGAAGACTTATGTCTATGACCAACCTGAAAAAGCACTTTATTTGGTTCAGGACATTGAGGAGGATTCGGAATCTTTTGATACCGCCGAATCGTTGCGCAGATTTGCCACATTATTCCAGGTTAGTGAACAGCCAGACAAATTACCGGATAGCGATCTAAGTGGCCAATATTTGGAAGCCATTCAGGCACTCCGCTCGCAAAATTTTGAGGCGGCATTGGAAGGATTTATCGAGGTACTTCAAAGTGATCGCGGGTATGACGATGACGGCGCCCGTATAGCCATTATCGCCATTTTTAAATATTTGGGAGAAGATCATCAAATTACCCATAAATATAGAAAGGCGTTTAGCAGGGCGTTGTATGTGTGATTGAATTTTTGTGTTATGGGAAATATCTGCAAATTTCCTTACGATGCAATGCTCGTTGAAAAACTAATTCATCATTTTCTAATTTTAATCCGACTCTATAGTCCCCGAATCTGACTTTTTAATATGATGAAAATCCCTTCCTTCTTTCTATCTTTTCTGCTTCCTCGAGTGTGTCTATTTGTTGCACTTCTTCGAAGACAAACTTTTCTATTTTAACGCGCGTCTTCTCAGGCATCTTCGCTAAATCCTTTAAGAATTTCTTTCGATATTTAGCCTTCAACTTGACTTATCCAGTTGAGAATAGTACTTCTTCGCTGATTCCAAATCTAATATTTCGTCATCATCACTTTCTTTCATCAAATGATAGAGAGCATAATTTTCCATTATTTCTTCTATTTTCTGAAATGTTTTAATATCAAGTTGAACAGCAACTTTTCTATTCTCTTCATCAATAATGTATTTTTTCTTTAATGCTTCCATCAATTTTCTCCCGTTATTTATTGTTTAAAGTAAACTTTTTCTTAGACTCTTACAATACAAAATATGATCCGGGCTGTGACAGGTATCTGACTAATCCAACAACAGTTACCTCATTTCATTTAGCTGCTTAAAAAGTCTTAGATAATCTCTCAAGTGCCGGGTAATCAAAAAATTATCCCGGACGTGTTCCTTTGCTGTTTCTCCCATTTTTCGGGCTTCATCAGGGTGCTGCATCAGGTAGCGAATTTTCTCCGCGCAGCTTTGCACAGAGTTGACCAGGAAGCCGGTTTTGCCATCGATGACCTGTAAAGGAATGCCGCCAACCTCCCCGCCGATGACCGGTTTGCCCTTCCATAGCCCTTCGGTCACTACCAGGCCAAATCCTTCCCGGGTGGATTTTTGGATGATCACATCGGACGCCGTTTGGAAGCACCCCACTTCATAAGCACCAACACCGTGAAAATTATGCAAAATGTAAATGTCCTCATCTTCACCGGCGCGGCGGCTGGTTTTGTCCAGATAATACCATCCTTCCGGGTCATCGGCCGCCATGGATCCGACCAGCGCCAATTGCACCTCGGGCACATTTTTTTTAACCATTTTATAGGCATCGATAACCCCCAGCGGGTCTTTCCAGGGATCGAAACGACTGACCTGGGTAAGTAAGGGGCGATTTATATCCACTCCAAAGCGCGAAATAATCGTTTTGGCCTTTTCCAGAGGAATCGGTGTATTCTTGGGAGAAAGCGGATCGATGGTGGGCGGGATGATCTCCAGGTGATCAAATTTTGCGCCGGGCGCAACGTAGTCCTTCATGGTAAAAATAGCGGTAGGATATTCATTGATGTAAGGAATATAAAACGCCCAGTAAGCCTGATTGGGAGACGAGGTATCGATATGGCAACGCCAGATCCAATGCCGAGCCCCTTTACTTTGACAATAGTGAAACAGCCCTGCCGGTTGGGGATCATGGACAATCACAATATCGTACTCTCCCTCAAATTTTTCCGCATTCAGTCGATTGTAGCGGCGCCAGATATCCTTCATGTCTTCTGACAAGGGGATGTCCATCCCCTGGAGACCGTTATGACTGGCTTTAGTGACGTTGAAAAACTCGTCACTTCCTTGAATCACCTGCCATTGAGCGTCCAGTCCCACATCGCGCATCAATGGTACCAGGGCTTGCAGGATTTCCGCTACTCCTCCTCCATAGGCGGTAGCGTTAATATGCACTATCCGGGCGTCCTTCAATGGACTCGCCAAATCTAATATTTCTTCCGTCCGCTCCTCACCGATAATGTCACGGTAGTCAGACAGTTTCTTAGGGAATATTGAGATTTTTTCCAGCATTTTGTCACCTCATTTTCAGTAAATAATTAGTTGAAGAAGCAAATACTTACTTTTCTCTTTTGTTAAGAATTCTCTGTGAATTCCAATTTATTCTAATGAGGTAGTTTTTTCAATCTAAACCTGACAATCTTTACTTCGTCATCCTGCACGGTTGCTAAATTAGGTTGAATTTATCAATATTTGGATTAGGTGACCATTTATATGCTTGATAAACAGGATAAAATTATTTAAAATAGATTTAAAGCACTGAATTTAAGGCATTTTTGAGGAGATAGATTAATGGATTATAAGCAAAGAATAACGACGGATTCTAAAATTATGCTCGGCAAACCTGTCATTAAGGGAACGCGAATAACAGTAGAACTAATCCTAAGAAAATTATCTCAAGGATTGACAGTAGAAGAAATATTAGACGGCTATCCACATCTTACTAAAGAAGATATATTAGCTGCTCTTTCATATTCAGCTGATGTGGTTTCAAGGGAGGAGGTAATTGAAACTTAGTCTCCTTGCTGATGAAGATGTTAATTTTAACATTATTCGAGAATTAAGAAAACATAGCTATAAGATTATTTCAATTTTGGAGGATTATCGAAGTCTGCCAGACACTGACGTTTTAAAAATATCAGAAGATACAAAGTCTATACTCATAACTGAGGATAAGGACTTTGGAGAATGGGTATTCGCTCATAAAGCAAAAGCAAATGGTGTCATTCTTTTAAGATATGATGCCAAAGATTTAACGAAAATCACAAAATCTTTAATCAAAATACTGTCATCTCATACAACTTCACTCTACGGTAAATTTGTTGTCATCACGCCAAAGAAGATAAGAATCAGAGAAATTGTTTAATAGCTGAACCGGTTAGAACATCATGAAAGATCAGATATTGGATTTCAGAGAATTATGTAATGCAAAGAATCTCAGCTTGGTCGTAATTCACTCCTGCTTACCAATCGCCCCTCGCCACCACAACGGGATTAAGGCAAGAGAAACAATTACATATATCCAGGGTAACAGTGAGGATTCTCCGGGAATTGGCACCATCAATTTGCCTATTCCTAACAACATCAGAAAGAGGGAGAGCGCCGACAGGATCACCAATTTTGCTCCATACCAGAGATTTTTAACCGGCTGATTGGGATTATCACCAACCAGGGCAGCAGTTTTTCGCCAGAATCCCATGGGTTTCACCCTCTGGTAAAAGCTGGTTAGAATTTCATTCTTTGTAGAGGGCGTGAAAAAGGTAACGGCAATGGCGACTGTGGTGGAGACAACAGCCATTGAGGCCAGGCGAATCCATTCCGTTTCGGTTACCACCAATAAGATGGGCGCTACAATTAACGAAACAATAATTGCCGCCAGTTCCGAAAACAGGTTGATACGCTCCCAAAGCCAGCGCAGAACCAGAACCGATCCCATGCCGGCGCCAAACAGCAGGGAGATAAACCAGGCGGTTTGGATGGAGCCAAGATTGGCCATGATGGTCAAAGCAATGACCAGAATTAGGATATTTGAAAGTCGAGCCGCCACTACTAATTCACGGTTCTTCGGTTTGCGTTTCAACCATTCCTTGCAGACCAAACGCTGGTAGACATCATTACTCCAATAACTGGCACCCCAGTTCAAATGGGTATCGATGGTCGAGGCCAGGGCCGCCAGCAATCCGGTTAGCATTAGCCCCCGAATTCCGGGTGGAAGCATATCCTCGATTCCGGTAACAAACAAAATTTCCCTTGATGCGGCGAATTGCTCACCAGCAGCCGCTTCGGGAGAAAATGGATAGATCACCAGTAAACCCACACCAATGACTAACCAGATTAAGCTGCGGGCAAATATTTGCATCCAGGAAAAAACTACCGCTGCAATCCGGGCGTCCCGGTCGGTAACGCAGGCCATTGAGCGTTGCGCGAGGTATCCGGTGCCATCGCTGTTCATCTGGAAGAACCACTGCAATCCGATCAACACCAGGAAGGGTAAGATCGCTTCACCCTTGGTAGGCGCAAAGGATAGCAACTTTCCGGCGGTAGCGGCATCATACAACTGAAATACCTTATCGCTTAAATTACCGAGCCCGCCAACATGGTTGATTACAATAATGGCATAAATTAGAGTACCGACCATTGCCAGAGAAAATTGCATCACGTCAGTAGCGATAACGCTGCGCAGTCCACCGGTGGTGGAATAAAGCGCGGTGAATGCCAGTATCACCAAAATGCTAATAATATTATTGGTGGTGGCAATTGCCGGATCCAGTGCCGTGGCGCTGATCAAAGAGATGCCCAGCCCTTGTACCGTTCCGTAGAAAAATGCATAAATACCATCCGGGAGCCATTCATGCCAGGGTAGAAACACCTCGGCTATACGAACCGCCGCCACCAGCACCATGGCCAGCACCACGCAATTGATCACCGTTCCGTAATAAACGGCTTTTAAAATACGGAGGGGCAAAACGCCTTTTCCGCTGTAGCGCACTTCGGTTAATTCGGCATCGGTGAGCACCCCGGCGCGTCGCCAGGCCATTGCAAAGATAAATCCCATCATTAAAAATGCGATACCGTAAATCCAGAGGCGCCATACCAGAAAGATACCCCCGGTGGCAATCAACCCGGTTACCAGCAGGGGAGTATCCGCTGCGAATTGGGTGGCTGCCATGCTAAGACCGGCCCGCCAACCGGTAATCGTGCGTCCTGCCAGAAAATACTCGCTCAGATTTTGGGAAGCTTTTTTCCGGGCGCGAAAACCGGAGGTAACCGCATAAACAATAAATGCCAATACTATCAGGAGATCAATCATATATTTGTCCTGTTTTAAACTTAGTTGTTCCACATAGTGGTCGGAACATGACATAGTCACCACCGTGTGGCAGTCCCCCTACCACATGGTAGTGCCCATGGCATGGGGTTATACCGAAAATCAATTTGTCTCTATAAATGTCGAATGTCGAACATGTGGAACATCGAATTTCGAATTTTTAAATTTAATGCACCAATAGGTTCTTGAAAATTTGCCAACAAGTTAAGTTTCATTGCATTACTGATTTTTCCCCATCGACTCCAACCACAAAGTTTGATACGGCTCCAAAGCCATATCACTCGATCCATCATAGTTTTGTCCGTCCAGGTGGTCGTGCAATTGCCCCTTAAACTTCATATCATGAATTCGGTAGCGGGGAACGGTTTGTACATTTTCACTGAAGTTGGCTAAAATAAGCAGTCTGCCCCGCGGACTTTCCCGGATGAGCCCAAAGACATGGATATTGTGCGTCCACACTGCAAATGCCAGCGCCTGCGCATGAAAGGCATGGGTTTGTTTCCGGGCACGTATCAGATGGTTAATACCTTTATAAATCCGCCCGGTTAAGCCGGTCCAGTCCCGTGCTTCGTTTGCTTTCTCCCAATCCATGAAGGGACGATGCATCCATCGATTATCATCAGCTAATAAGGGATGATCGAGATAGCTGGTGTCATTGAGCAGTCCGAGTTCATCCCCCATGTAAATCAGCGGCAGGCCACGAAAAGAAAATATCAACCCATGCAGTAATAAGATGCGGCGCACAGCCAAATCCAACGCCTGCCAGTTCTCCGTTTCTAAAGCCAGTTCCAACCCGGCTAAAGATGCCAGGGTACCACTGATTCGGCGATCTCCCGTCTTTGGATTGTGCTGAAATGTGGCGCCGCGAGCGAAACTCTTGGGAAAACGGCCGCTATAAAAATCACTTAAAAAGGCACGATGCAAAATACCGGATAACCCCATACTTTCAGCATCTTCATCGCTAATTGCCCAGCCGATGTCATCATGGCAACGGATGTAAGTAATCCAGGAAGTGCCGGTAGGAATTTCGGGCATTTGTTGCAATGCATGGGTCATTAAAGTGACATCCCCGGATGCCAGGCTGCTCCACAACTGCACCATAAACGAATTGTGATAGGCCAGTTCACATTCTTTATTAGTGGCCTCTTTTTGACCCAGATAAGGCACCAGTTTGTCCGGCGGTACAATAGCCTCAGCCTTTAAAATTAATCCCGGAGCAGCGATTCGGCTCAGGGCGCGAAACGCTTGCAGGATATAATGGGCTTCAGGTTGATTCTGGCAATCAGTGCCGAGGCGCTTCCACATGAAGGCTACCGCATCCATCCGCAAAATCTCTATACCTTGATTGGCCAGGAAAAGAACGATATCCAGCATCTCCCCAAAAACAAGCGGATTTTGGTAGTTCAAATCCCACTGGTAATCATTAAAGGTTGTCCATACCCACCTTTCGATTTCCGGGTAATAAGTAAAATTGCCAGGGGAGAAATCCGGGAAAATCTCCAGTAAAGTACGCTCATATTGATCGGGCACTGTGCGGTCGGGAAACATGATATAGTAATTTTGATATTTTTGATCTCCGGCTAACGCTTTTTGCACCCAGGGATGTTCCCTGGCGGTATGGTTGCAAACCATATCTATGCATAGACTGATACCGTTATGGTGCAATTCCGTGGCCAGATTTTTTAGATCCGTCATAGAACCCAGCTCGGGATTGACTTCCCGGTAATCTATCACTGCATATCCGCCATCATTGGGACGGGGACGCGGATTGAGGAGAGGCATAAGGTGTAGATACGTTATCCCTAGCGATTTTAAATAGGGAATTTTACCGACTACACCCTGGAGAGTTCCGGCGAAGCGATCAACATAACAAACATATCCGATCATATCGGATTTTTGAAACCAATCCGGTTCGGCGACGCGGTGCAAGTCCAGTAATCGTAATTCCTTAGGGCGTTGAGCGTAACCTTTGGCGACAATGGTTAGAAAGTTTCTCAGATGTTTTTGAAAATCCTCTCGATGACCGTAGAGAAGTTTGAGAGGGCGAAACACATCAGGGAAATACTGTTTAAAGCGGATGCGAAATATTTCCTTTTCCATTGCAGCCATTGACCGTAACGGTCCTTTTAAAATCCTGGTTAGTTCTTTTGAAAAAAAGTGGCGTTCCGTAACATCCATCGGTTAGCTTTTATATTTCCCCCAAATTCGTTCCGGAAAATAACTTAATAAATTTCCGATAATAATAATGGCCAGACCTAATCCAATTGCCCATTCAGTCCAAAAATCATTAAAACTAACAACCAAAATACCTACCAGCAATGCAGTAAGTATATAAAAGGGGCCGGTTAAAAAGCAATGTAAACGTTGGCATCGCATCGCATTAACGAGACAGGCGATTCCAAGCGCGAACAGCGACAAAAACCAGAGGATTGCCCGGGGACTGGAAGGCAAAAAGAATCCCAGAATAAAAATTAATTGAGGTACCCCCCAGAGCAATAATTGCAATTTTTTATTTTGGAGAAGATCCGTGGCTTCTTTTGAACTCATATTCAAAAAATAAACTTTCTACCAAAATATGGCTAAAATAATTCCCAATAGAACAAGAATAATTATTGAGTGTATTCGATAATTTTGATAAATCGGAGCCGCTTTAAGTTCCCTGGTTTCATCATCATAAATTTTTCTGGACCAGGTTAAGTTATTGACCTTTTCAGGAGGCGGGGGTGCGGTCAGCAGACTGACCACCACCAGTGTTAAACAACATACCACAAAGATAATCCCGGCCATATATAAATAATGAACCACCGGCAGTCCATCTACACTTCTGGCGATTAGAAAATAAGCGTCGGTCACAACACCGGCAATTAGCGCCCCAACAGCGCCGTGTCCGTTCCCGCGTTTCCAGAAGATGCCCATGATGAACAGAGCGGCAATCGGCGGCGCGATGTAAGAAAGGGCACTCTGCAGATAATCCCAGAGGATGGCCTCCGACTGACTGATCACAATATAAGCCCAGCCTGCAGCGAGTATCATAAAAATACCGGTCACAATTCTTCCCACCCACATTAATCCTTCTGACGAGGTTTGAGGACGCAAAGTACTAAAAAAGTCCATTGTAACCAGGGTAGACGCGGAGTTTAGCGCCGAATCGATACTGGACATCATCGCCGCAATGAGTCCGGCAATCACCAGGCCCAAAATACCTACTGGAAGCAAATCAAATAACAAGGTAGGATATACTAAATCAGCGTTCTCAAGATTTGGGTAAAGCACTCGTGCCATGGTTCCGGGAATAATCATAATGAAGAGTGGGGTGGTGATTTTTAAGAATCCGCAAAAGACCGAGCCCCATTGCCCGTGTTTGATGTCTTTGGCTGCTAAAGCCCGCTGGGCAATGAATTGATTATTGGTCCAAAAATAGAAGCCTAACAGAAATACGCCGGAGATAAGTCCGGGCCAGGGCAGAAACGGATCATCAATCGGTTGGACGATACTAAAGTGTTCCTTGGGGGTCACCTCCAGCACCGCTTCCCAACTGCCAATCTTTAAAAATGCTAAGATTGTGACAATGATTGAACCGATAATTAGCAGAATGGCTTGAATGGTATCCGTATATACCACAGCAGTTAAACCACCGGCAATAGTATACAAGCCGGATAAAATGGTCAGAGCCAGAATGGATTGCCAGAATTCCACCGAGGGGAAAAGCTGGTTAATCACCAGGGCCCCGGCATAAAGAGTAGCGGCGGTATCGATGATAATATTCGCCAAAACATTGATACCGGAAAAGAAATAACGGGAGCGGTTGTCATACCTTTTTTCCAAAAATTCAGGCATGGTGTAGACCCTTGCCCGTAGATAATAGGGTAAAAAGAAAACCGCAAAAATAATTAGCACAATGGCGGCCATCCATTCGTAACTAAACACGGAAAAGCCGGTTTCATAACCACTGCCGGCCATACCAACCAGACTACTGCTGGACATATTTGAGGCATATAAGGAGAGCCCAATAAGCGGCCAGGCTAACGATCTGCCCGCAAGAAAGTATTCTTCCGCATCCTCATGTTGCTTGACATATGAAAAACCTCTCCAGATAATAAATAAAAAATAACCGACAACAATAACCCAATCGATCGGACTTAGCGTAAATTCCGGCATAGACCTCACCTTGTTGATTTATGGTTGATTGATACTTTCTGCTGGTTGCCCCACATAGTAGTGCCTATGGCAAAACTCTGTTTGGCAACTCACTAACTTTGAAACTTTGTTTCAAGTCCTTAATCCAATCGGTAGCTTATCGAATCGAAGTCAGAAAAGTCACGCTTACCAAAACATCCCCACCACAATCGCACATAGGATTAGCAGGCCGATGGATAGCACCCGATAATTTTGGTACCAGGGCACCCCGATTAGGGCCCGGGATTCCGCATCGTAAAACTCTCTCGACCAACTGTAGTCCTCACTTTTTTCCTTAGTCGGCGGAGCAGTCTGCAAGCTAACCAGCACCACCGTAATAATCCCCACGGCAAATAAAATGGGGGCAACGTATAGAAAATGAATGCTGGTCCATTCCATGAACACATTGGAGACAAACAGCGCAATGCCGCATACCAATCCCACCATTAATGCGGAAAAGGCCCCGGTAGCATTGGCGCGTTTCCAGAACACGCCGAGGATAAAAATGGCAATAACCGGTGGTGTGGTGTAAGACAAAACCTGTTGCAGGTATTTAAACAGGGAGCCGAACTTTTCAATCTGAGGCGCCCATAATGCGGCCAGGACCATAAATAAAAATGTAAATCCCCGGCCGACCCACATCAATTTTCGGCTATCGATGTCCGGTTTTAGTTTGTGGACAAAATCCATGGTGATCAAGGTCGAGGCGGAATTCAGTGTCGAATCGATGCTGGACATTAAGGCAGCGATTAGACCGGCGACAACCAATCCCAATAATCCCACCGGCAATAAGTCAAACATCATGGTCGGCAATACCATGTCCGGATTATCCAGATTGGGATAGAGTACCCGCGCCATGGTGCCGGGTAATACCATAATAAACAAAACCGGCAATTTAAGGAGTCCGGCAAACAAAGCTCCCCAACGCCCATGATTGAGGTCTTTGGCGCTCAAAGCCCGTTGCACCATAAATTGGTTGGTGCCCCAAAAGTAAAATCCTAACAGCGGTACGCCCAGGATTAGACCCAGCCAGGGCACCGCCGGATCATCTAACGGCCTCACCAGGCTCAGCATCTCCGGCCCGGTTACGGCGGTTACAGCATCCCATCCACCGATCTTTACCAGAGCAATAGCTGTTACTACGGTTGCGCCAATAAGCAATAATGCCGTCTGAACCGCATCGGTATAAATTACAGCGGCAAGGCCGCCGGCAATGGTATAGATACCGGCTAACACCGCTAATACTGACACAGTTTGCCACATGGGGATTTCGGGAAACACCAATTTTAAGACCAGTCCTCCGGCGTAAAGCCCGCCTGCCGTATCAATAATGATATTGCCAATCAACGTCAGTACCGAAAAATAGTATCGTGAGCGTTCATCAAAGCGCTTTTCTAAAAATTCGGGCATAGTGTAAATTCTGGAGCGCAAATAAAAGGGGAGGAAAAAAATGGCGAAAAATACTAAGACGACCGCAGCCATCCATTCGTAATTGTAAACAGAAATCCCGGTGCTGTATGCATCGCCGGAAAGGCCAATCAAGGTAGTGCTGGAAATATTTGAGGCAAATAAGGAGATGCCAATGAACGGCCAGATCATGGAACGTCCGGCCAGAAAATATTCTTCCGCATTTCCGTGCTTTTTGGCCAGTTTTATTCCCAGCCAGATGACAAAGATCGCATATAAGCCAATGATCACCAGATCAATCTCACTCAGCGCAAATTCGGGCATGTTTCCTCGCTATATTTCATCTCAGTTTTTTAGACACAGAATATAGCCATTCGATGAAAATATCCAAATTTTTTTTAGGAGATGTTTAGAAAAATGGGTATTTCTGCGGAAATTTTGTAGTGATTCCAATAAAAGTTGAGGGAGCCTTTGTGAAAGGCTCCCTCATCAAAAATGGCGATTTTTTGGAATTTCTTTAGAAATTATTAGAAATTATAGGTCAGCGATCCTCTGAAGGAACGACCAAGGATAGGACGCGCCATATAAATATCTTGTTCAACGCCAACCACCTGTCCAACGCGCGGATTACCTTCCGTAAGTCCGATCGTGTTGGTTAAGTTATGACCATTTACTGCCAGGGTAAAGTTGCCCAATCTTGCTGATACACCGGCGCTAACAGCACCCCAGGCAGGCAATTCGACATTGTTGGCGTCATCTACGAAGCGTTCACCAAAGAAGCGGTATCCGCCATAGAAGGTGAAAACATCATAGGTATAAGACGGTCGAATATCGAAGAAAAATTTGGGAATTCGACGCACTTCAAGCCCATCAAAACTATAACGATAGCCAACAATTTGGCCACCTTCACGAACCGGATCTCCGGATACATCTTCCCCTTCGAGCATCTCTGTTTCATTTTGGGAAACGAAACTGTAGTTATCGAATTCCGGCATCTGATAGGTTCCATTAAAGCCAACCCGAAAATCTCCAAATTTTACATTGGCTTCTGCTTCCGCTCCAATGGTTTTGCTGTCTGCAAAGCGGAATTCAGTTTGCAGATTGCCGGTTTGCGGATCGATGACTTCGTCGGAAAAAGGAATATTCTGAAAATTAATTCCGAAGAGAGAGAGAAATACAGCCAAATTGGGATGAGAGTACTTTACACCACCTTCATACTGGAATACTTGTTCAATGACATCATCCGGATTTTGTTCAGCTCTGGCGCGAGCGCCACCATCAAAGAATTGTTGGTCATCGGGAGTACGAAATCCGTCACTGACACGGCCAAATACGGCAGTCTGTTCATTAATTTTGAAATTCGCACCAATCGACCAGGCAAATTCGTCATAGTCATACTGATACGTCACATAAGAGCGGTCACCATAAGTCACGTTATCATCTGCCAGATTCGGCATTTCTTCGTCTTCAGGGCTAAGATCAAAATTCTGCCTGTTTTCAACATGCCCGGTAATTTCGCCGACTTCATAGCGGATACCGCCATCGACGGTAAGCCTGTCAGTAAGGGTAAATTCGTCATTTAAATATCCGGCATTGGTTCGTGCATCCAGACTGTAATTATTATAGAAACTTCCAATCTGGCTGATACCATTTCGTGTAACATACGCAACTGTATTGCCTTCCTCATCAGTTAATACCAAATCCATCACCCTGGCTGGCTCATCATCTTCTTCACCGCCGCGCACATCAGCCAATACATCTTGCCAGTACCACAGTGAGCGAACTTTCCAGTCAGTGTGGTAGAATCCGGCGGTAAGATTATGTTGCCCAAATGATTTAGACAACTGAAGATCGTTAGCGAAATTAGACATGGGCAGTGCAACATTCCACCAGCCTACCGTAACTGCCAGTCCGTTGCCGTTTAATGCATCAGCTTCTGATTCAGTGTTGGCCAACACTTCCCCAGTACGAGCATCTCGATATTCAAAACCTGTTGCGCCGAGATCAGGATATTGTGCATTGGCTCTGTCAATTTGATTTTGTGCATGCTGATAAGCCAGAATTGGATTATTGACCGAAAAAATGGCGTTGAACTCTTCATCGATATCCGTGAAACGGAATACGTTTTTAACACCCCAACCGCCTTCAAATTCGTAGTTGAATTCACCACCAAGTGCTTTGATTACCGGATTCATTCCATCTTCCAGATCTTTTTCGAAATTGTCCCCTTTAGGCGTGGGCACACTCAGGAATTTCATATTATTACTGGTCATGGTTCCGAAATTCGGATCGAAGCCGATAATTTCATCCGGTTCATCCGGATTTTGTAACGGAATGGGGAGATAAAAAATATTGCGTTCGTTTAAGAATTTGAAGTTTAAGCGAACAAAACCGTTTTCCATCAAACGGGTAATATTACCTTTAAGCTGTCCACCGACGTTGGCAGTAAATCCGGGATTGCGCACGCCTTCATCATAGCGATAGAAGCCACCGATGTTAAACCGCCAATCATCGCCCATTGGACCGCCTACATTAAAATCAGTACGGAACAATCCATAGTCTCCACCGGTCACTTTGACCAGGCCGCCCAGAGTATTTCCACCGGTTTTGCTGATAAAATTGATAATACCACCGGGGGCATTGCTGGCAAAAATGGAACCGGTTCCACCACGCACGGCTTCCATACGATCCACCGTTTCATCGACTCGTAAGAACAAGTCCGCATTGCCAAACGCTAATTCGCCATCTTCAAAAACCGGTAAACCATCCTCCTGCAATGAGACATAGCGAAAACTTCCGTCGGCAGGAATTCCCCTGGCAAACAGGTTGTTACCACCTTCGCCACCGGAACTTTCAACGTAAAATCCGGGAATTGCTTCCAGCAATTCAGCAGTATTCTGAGGCGCCCGTTGCCTGATTTCTGCTTCGTTAATTGTCGCAATTGCCACGCTGGATTCAATTTTCGTTTTCGGATTCACAGTACCAGTCGTCACCACTTCATTCATGCCCAAAACGTCTTCACCCAGAGAAAAATTCACCGTTTCTGTTTCCCCGGCGGAGACCGAAACTTCCTTGGATTGAGTTTTGTAGCTGATAAAACTGGCTACAATGCTGTAATCACCTTCCGGAACATCGGTAATGACATAAGCGCCATCCGCATCGGTAGAAGAGCCCATGATGGTTCCTTCAAGAAAGACATTGGCTCCAATTAACGGTTTTCCCTGGTCATCGTTTACGACGCCGCGAACCGTTCCGTTCTGAGCAAAAAGCGGAAGTGCCATAAAAAGAAATACCATGATCGAGCACAACATCATTAAATTTTGCTTCCTCATAACTCTGACATTCATAACAGACCTCCAGATTTAATTAATTGAAATTAATTAAATTTACTTGAGAACAATAATTAGACTTTTAAAACTGATATTTAAAAGTATTATCCTTTTCTCACCTCCTTCATATTTTGGTTAACATCAATATTAATCACAGTCATTCAGTTCACTTCTCTCACCGCGGAGATCGCAGAGGAGCGCTGAGACGTATTTTCTATTTACTAAGTTCATCAAATTTTACCTTTGTGCTCTTTGCGCTCTCTGCGGTGAATAACAACCTAAAAAGTATACGTCGCAGCAAGCGTTATGGAGCGGCCCAGAACCGGGCGCGCCATAAATACCTTGTCGGTTCGATTGGCAAATATTTGCTCTACCCGGGGATTGCCTTCGGTCAATCCCACTGTGTTGGTGATATTTGCGACATTGGCAGCCAGGGTAACACTTTTTTTGAATAGTTCATAAGATGCGCCGGCATTGAATACGTTGTAAGCAGGCAGTTTGCTGGTGTTGGCATCATCCACATAGCGCTTTCCGATGTATCGCCACTCTCCAAATATTTTGAAGCGCTTAAAACTATACGATGGTCTCAAATCGATCAAAATGCGGGGAATACGCCGGACTTGTTTTCCATCTAAATTCAGCGTCATTACATTTCCCGTTTCCGGATTATATGTTGTCGGAACAAATTCTCTCAGTTTGGGATCTTGCAAAGTCCAGATCATATTAATTCCCAGTCCGTTGAGCGGTTGCCAATTGGCCTCAAGTTCAGTTCCGATAGTAGTGCTTTCCGCGAAACGACTTTCTTTAATCACGCGACCGTTCTTAACCACCTCATCGACAAAGGGAATGTCATTTAACCGGCTGAAGAAGGCAGTCCCGAACAACGCAAAACTTGATGTCGATAATTTGATACCGCTTTCTACTTGTTGCACATGTTGAGAATTGCCTTTTTTTTCCGAAAAAATCCATTGCTCGAAATCCGGCATCCTAAATCCTTTGCTTAACCGGCCGTAAAAAGCCAAATTGGAGCTTACGCTGTAATTCGCTCCCAGGGAAATTGCCCAGTCATTAAAGGCATGCTCATAATTGCGAAAGCTATCATCACCATAACTCACACTGTCTTCAGCGAGACTGGATCCGTCTCCGACGGTAAAATCACTTCGGGTATTTTCTACCGATCCCTGAAAAACAGAGCGTTCATACCGAAAACCACCGTCAAGACGTAAATCATTATTTAGCTGCCATTCATCGACAATATAGAGTGCCGTAAGCCAGGCTTCATTGTCTGCCTTGACGTAAAACGTCCCAATTTGCTCAAAGCCATCTTTCGTTGCAGAGCGGATGACTTCTCCCTTCTCATTTAAAGCAACTAAATCCAAGAGTCTGGGGGCATTTTTAACTTCAGTCAATATATTATGCCAGTACCAAAAATCTCCCGCACTGTAATTGCTTAGATAAAGATTAAAACTGAAGGTGTGTTGATTAACCCTCTTTTGGATTTGGAACTGATTGGCAAAACTCTTCAGCGGCTTGGAAACAGTCCACCAACCATTGCGGGCCACTAATCCGTTATCATTTAAAGACCGGATATTGGCAATCGGCTCACCGGTATCTGCATATCGATATTCCCAGTGAGAAAAATTGGGGAGGGTATCCAGTTTTTTTATTGAGGTTGCAAAGTCCTCTGCCGAGAAAGGATTTTCCAGGGAGAATATGGCATTGAATTCAATCTCTGCTGTTAACCAACGGGTAATGTTGCGAATTTCCCATCCATGGCCAAGCTCATAACCGATTTCGGCAGAGAGAGACGTTAACTCGGGATGAATACCATTGCTGAGCTTACGATTGATGGTTTCTCCGTCAGGCGTCGGAAGTTCTATTTCGTTGGCATGAATGCTGGTCATGGTGCCGTAATTCGCATCAAAGCCGGGTATACCTTCGGGATCATCAGGATTTTGTAGCGGAATGGGCAGGTAAAAAATATTTTTGTCGTTTAAATATTTTCCATGTAGTCGGATATAGCCATTCTTGAACAGGCGAGTCAGGTTGGCCTTCACCTGTCCCCCTTTATTCGCAATAAACTGAGGAGAGCGGATGCCATGATCATAACGAACAAACCCACCGACATTAAATTGCCACTGATCGTTGATGGAGCCACCATAGTTATAATCTGTGCGGAAAAGCTGATAATCCCCCACCGTAAATCGAAGCAAACCTTCCGATTGCTCCCCACCGGTTTTATTGATAAAATTGATGATCCCTCCCGGAGCATTGCTGGCGTAAATTGATCCGGTGCCCCCCCGGATGCTTTCCAATGATCGGGTAGCCGCATCGACACGCATTAGCACATCGATGTTGGCAAAAGCCAACTCCGGTGCTTCGAAGAGGGGCATACCATCCTCATAATACATGGCAATGTAGCGGTAGCTGCCATCCTGAGGTATTCCCCGGGGAAAAAGGTTGTTACCACTTTTACCTCCGGAGCTTTCCACGTAAAATCCGGGAATCACTTTTAGTAAGTCCGCGGTACTGCGGTGACCTCTCTCCGCAATTTGCTCGTTGGTTAAACTGGTAACTGCCACACTGGATTCCAATTTTGTCAGCGGATTGCGGGAGGCGATGGTAACCACCTCATCCATATTCAATACATCAAGATGCAAGGTAAAATTTTCAGTGGTGGATTCTGTTGCGGTTACATAAATTTCTTTGGTCATGGATTGATAGCCAATCACCTGAGCAGTAAGGGTATAATTGGCGGGCGGAATATTTTTGATGGTGAATTGTCCTTCCCTGTCGGCAGTGCTGCCCCAGGGTGTATTGGGAATAAACACATCTGCTCCCGGGATTGCCTCACCCTGTCTGTTGGTTACTTTACCTTGAATGATACCTTCCTTGATGGATGAAGGTGAATTGGGAGAGCTTTTGGAAGTCAGTACGAAGGTTCTAAATCCCACTTTCTCGTAACCAATGGGATGTTTGTCAAAAACGTTTTGTAAGTCCTTATATAAGCTATCGGTTATATTTACATTGTGGGAAGCCGTTTTGCCTTCGATTAATTTATCTTCGTATATAAAATGTATCTGGTGTGCCTTGGAGAGAAGAAAAAGCGCGTGCTCTAAGGGAATAGTTCTACCAAGTGCAGCTTTATTGACATTCGCCTCAGTACGTTTAAAAAAGGTTGTTTGGCTATAGGCGATTAAGGAGAACAACCCACAACAAATTATTGCAAAGGTTATTGCTCGCATACTCATATCAACCGTAAAATATACAAGAATATACAGAATTATGCTTAAAACTACAATATTCTATTCAAACTCGCCTTCCTCATCCTCCTTGTTACCCAAAAGTTATTACATTTTCATCCTTTTGTACCGATACTCGCATTGCTTTTGCCAATGCCTTTATTAAAATATTTAAATTTCGATTTTCAACAGACCCGGAAAGCGTTCGTGTGAGTAACTGTTTATCCTTAACTCTTACCTCGATATTGTAGGTCTCTTCCAAGCGCTGCACAATTTCTTTAAATGGGGTCTTGTCTAAAACATAATAATCCTTCCACCAGGTAATGTAAGATAGAATATTAGCGGACTTCGGATTTAAGTTTTTCATTCCTCGGTGAAAGTATAACAAGTCTCCGGGGAATAATTTTGTTTTGCCGGCATATTCTTCGGCATCCGTCTTTCTCGCTGACACTTCCACCTGGCCTTGTTCAATAACTACCCGGGTGCCTTCACCTCTTTCATAGATAGCAAAGCGAGTTCCGGTGACTTTGACCAAACCATCGGCGGTGTATACGTTGAATTCACGGCGATGTTTTGTCGAGGTCGAGGTTAGGTCAAAATAAGCCTCTCCGCTTAACGTAAATTTTCCCTGGTCGCCTTGTCTCCAGGGTGTGGGATATTCAAGGGATGAATTCGCATTGAGAATGATGGTTATATCTTCGGGTAAGTTAAGCCGGGTTTGTTGTCCGTTTGTGGTAGTGAAAGTACGGTATTGGGGGACTGTTGGTTTAAACAATGTAAACCATATGGTCAACACTAAAATGAACATCACTGCCGCCATCGCTGATATTCTAAGCCAGCGATTGTTTTGATAACGGGGTCTTTTAAAATGAAAGGTCGTCAACGGGGTTGATGTAGTTTGACTCTTCGTCAAAGTGGAAAAATTCAACTTCCGCTCTAATTCTTGCCATTCGCTCTCCAGGTCAGGAAGTTCGTTGGATTTGAATTTGCCGAATTTCCATAACTGTAAGGCTGTTTCATACAACTGTTTGTTCTCCGGAGTTGAATTTTTCCAATCCTCCCAGTAGCGATTCTTTTTTTCATCCGCTTTTCCGGATAGCCATTGCTGGAAAGTTTCGTCACTTAAAAGTCGAATAATTTCATGGTCGTTTTTTCTCATAAAATAATCCAGTCTCTAAGATCGAAGCTTTAATACAGTTTATTCTTAAATTCGTTGATAAATTAAATCGATATATAAAATTACACTTTATATTATATTAGAGATCGTTTTACTGATTTTGTAATGGTTACTATTAAATTTTTTTTGCAAATTTATTCATCATTACCTAATCTCGAAAAATCTTTTTAATACTGATAAGAAATTTGAAATTGTAAACCATCAATGAAGGATACCAGTTTTTTATAAAACAGAGGACATCATGGATCGTCAAACAATGATCGAGAGCCTAGAACAGCAATCCGGCCCATGGGATATTCTCGTCATAGGTGGCGGCGCCACTGGATTGGGAACCGCTGTAGAGGCGGCCAGCCGCGGCTACCAAACTATTTTGCTCGAACAACACGATTTTGCCAAAGGCACTTCCAGCCGTAGCACCAAGTTGATTCATGGGGGAGTACGCTATTTACAGCAAGGCAACATTTTGTTAGTATTGGAGGCGCTGCATGAACGAGGGCTGTTATTTCAAAATGCCCCTCATTTAGTTCGTAATCAATCATTTGTTGTACCGAATTATGAATGGTGGGATGGGCCGTTTTATGGGGTCGGCATGAAAGTGTATGATCTTTTAGCCGGGAAGCTCGGATTGGGCCCTTCTAAGTGGCTTTCCAAAGAAGAAACGTTAAATCGAATTCCCACCATAGAAACAGAACGCCTGAAAGGCGGAGTAGTTTATTATGACGGCCAATTTGATGATGCCCGGCTGGCAATCAATCTGGCGCAAACAGCTGTTGATCATGGAGGAGTAACCATCAATTATATGAAGGTCACGGAATTACTAAAAACGCATGGGATGGTCAGCGGCGTCACGGCGGTGGATATGGAGACAGGAGATAAATTTCAGCTACAAAGCAAAGTTGTTATCAATGCCACCGGTGTTTTTACGGATTCCGTTTTGAAGCTGGACGATCCCAATTCCGAAGAAATTATTATACCCAGTCAGGGAATCCATTTGGTATTAGACAGAGAATTTTTACCCGGTGAGTCCGCGATTATGGTGCCACACACTGAAGATGGCAGGGTATTATTCGCCGTTCCCTGGCACGACAAAGTCGTGGTCGGCACCACAGACACACCTGTCGAGGAAGTGGTGTTAGAGCCAAGGGCGATGGCGGAAGAAGTTGAATTTGTGCTCAATCATGCAGTGCAATATTTAAGCAAAGATCCCATTCCCCGAGATGTGCTGAGTGTGTTCGCCGGACTAAGACCGCTGGTGAGCCCCGAAGATACTGATGAAACCGCGACTATTTCCAGAGATCATTATATCGTGGTCTCGCCATCGGGATTGGTCACCATAACCGGCGGGAAATGGACCACCTATCGAAAAATGGGAGAGGATGCCATTAATCAAGCAGTACTGGTGGGGGATTTAGATGAACGGCCCAGCTTAAGCAAGGATTTACGTATTCACGGGTGGGCGAAAGATGCCAAAAGAAATGATCCGCTTCATCTTTATGGAGCAGACAGTATTGTTATTAAAAACCTGATAAAAGATCAGCCCCGATTNNCCGATTAAGCGAGCGTGTTCATCCCCAATTGCCCTATAAAAAGGCAGAAATTGTCTGGGCAGTACAGAAAGAAATGGCCCGAACTGTGGAGGATGTGCTGGCACGGAGAACGCGAGCTTTATTTTTGAACGCTAAGGTAAGTATTGAAATAGCCCCGCAGGTTGCAAAACTTATTGCGGAGCAAATGGGGTATGATAAAAACTGGCAAGAAACTCAGGTGAGTGAATTTACCAAGTTGGCCGAAGGATATTTATTGGAAGATTAGATAGTTTACTTTGAACTGGGATTGTCCTTAAAGGCAATAAGTTTGAGGCGTTGGTAGGCCTCATAGACATAATTACGAGCGACCTGCGATGAAACTCCCATAATGCTGGAGATTTCCTTGTACGACAACTCGCTATAGGTTTTTAAATATAATGCTTCGCGCATTCTTTCCGGAATTTCTCGGAGAGCATTTCTCAGCATCTCTAAATTTGAATTTTCAGTTTCCTGAATTACCAGAAAGTCTTCCGGCGAGAAAACCTCAAAGTCTTCATGATTCACAAGTTCGTTATGGGTATTCTCAGTTTTTCGCAGTTTTTTTAGTTTTTTAAGTAGATTGCGCCGAATGGTTACCAACAGGTAAGACCGTACTGAACCAACTTCAGATAATTTATTTCTTTTCTCCCAGATATAAGCAAACACTTCCTGAATGGAATCTTTGACCAGATCTTCATTGGGGGAAAATTTCATACCATAATTATAAAGGACTCCGTAGTAGCGGCGAAAAAGGGAGGCAAGTGCTTTCTGATCGCCCTTTTTCATTGATTCCCATACAAAATTGTCTTCTTTGACATCCGACAACAGGTTTTCCCCTCAAAACTTTTAGATGAATGGTGTTAATCCAGCATTTGCTCAACCAGCAATAAATACGCGCCCTGATTTTTTTGTTACACCCAATCCAATGATAACAATATAATACCGATTACCAAAATAAACAGTAATTTAGTTCATTAAGCACAAATGCAGTTGTTTTATCGGGTGGATAAGACGAGGAGGAAGATGAAAGATGCCAGAACCACATTCATAAAATTCATAATTGCCGAACATAAGCGATGTAATCCGTCACTGCCGGCACTGCATCTACGTTCCGCAGAATAGTAGCGATCTGGCCACGATGATAACCGCCATGATTTGTCACATGGGTCAGGATGTCTTCTCGGGAGGTCTCAAAGGGAGTGCCTTGGGAATTGCGATAAGCGACAGCTTCTGAAAACCGGGGTTCGATCAGGCTTTCCAACAAATAGTCTATCCAATTTTGATGAACTTCATCGATTTGTGCTTCACACTCTTCAAGCGTGAATTCTGGCCAAATGACGACCTGACTGCTATCTTGTCCCGTCAATCGATAATGCCACAGTTTTTCAGCAGCTAAGATATGGGCGAAAATGCGGACTGCTTTTTGCGGCGGTTGACTGACATTTTTTAATGATGCTAATGTTTGCTGATTTCCCCAATTATCATATTTAAACAGTTTTTGAAAATGGTGTTTATAATCCATACAAATTTCTCCTTATCTCATTATGGGTTCAAAGTTTAACAGCTTTACTAAACCTTTGGCTGTAGATGGGATGATACATATTTACAGAAAAATTGGTGATTTGGTCTCACTTAGTGCTTGATCAGAAGGCTTGGTAAAGCTGTTCACAAACAACTGTTCGGGAACTAAAAACGAGAATAAACGTAACTTTATTTCGCTTGAAGTGATCTAATTATAAATGTAAATTCAGTGGTTAAAAAAGGTAATAATAATTTTTTAATATAAATTTATTTAAGAGGAGGATTGTGAAATGTTCTTCTGGGATCCAACATTCATCTTGTTGATTCCTGCTTTGTTGTTGGCTTTTTATGCGCAAATGAAGGTGCGTAAGACCTATAAAAAATTCAGTAAAGTGCGCAATGTGCGGGGGCTTACCGGATATGCAGTAGCCCGACAACTGATACAAATGAACAATCTTTATGATGTGGACATCGAAGAAGTGCAGGGCACGCTTAGCGACCATTACGATCCGCGTACCAAAAAAGTGCGCTTATCCACTGATAATTATCACGGGGCTTCGTTATCGGCGGTAAGCATTGCTGCGCATGAGGTCGGTCACGCCATTCAACATGCCACCGGCTATGCGCCTTTGCAATTGCGTCATTCCATATTGCCGGTCACCAATTTCGGGTCGATGCTGGCCTTTCCGTTGTTTATCGCCGGCTTCTTTTTCACCATTCCGCTCTTAATGGATATCGGAATTTTATTTTTCGCCGGCGTATTGGTTTTTCATCTGGTCACCTTACCGGTCGAGTTTAATGCCAGCAGCCGGGCCATAAAACAACTTTCCGGACATGGATTTTTAGAGCGGCAGGAAGCTACCGGCGCCAAAAAAGTTCTCAATGCCGCCGCCTTGACCTATGTCGCCACCACAGCCATGGCAGCAATGGAATTGGTTCGGTTGTTGTTCCTGAGGGGATTGGTAGAAGATGCCTGATATTTTATAGTCATTCACATAAATTGAAATAAATCATTCAAAGCGGCTCAGATTATTCTGAGCCGCTTTGTGCTTTATGCCAATATAAAACCGCAGAAAAAGGAGAGAGGTAAGTATATTGAAAGAGAGCCTAAGGCTAAAAATGTATTGCGCACTCCAATATTTTTCGCTTGCATATATTTATATAAATAAATAATTTAAATACAATTCCATATATATATTAAAATGAAGGAAATAAAGAATGAGAGCAATTGTCTTTGGCCAAAGCGGCATGGAAAAAGACAGCTATCTTAATGAATTAATACAAGAAGCTGGTAAGCACAATAAACAGTTAGAATTAATTAACCTTGGCAAAGAAATGGCTAAAAATGACAACCTCAACCGAAATCCAGAAATATACCCCACGCTAACAGTATCTGAGTGTGAATTATTGAGGAGAACTGCTCTCAAAGAAGTAAACAAAAAAGTAAATGAGAACCCTAAAGTTGACTACATTTTAAATGCGCATGCAGTTTTTAGAACAACAAGAGGGCTAGTGCCAGTTTCAGACTCAGATCTTTTAAAAAATTTCGAACCAGATATTATTATTGTCTTGGTAGGTGATTTTCATTATATACATAGAAGACTCCAAAAATCCCAAGTATTCAATAAACTACCATATAAAGCACTATTGGAATGGCGAGATGCAGAAATTGCTTCGGCTAAACTTCTATCTCAACAAATTTTTTCTAGAGATAAAATTAATTCAAAAAATAGAAGATTCTTTATATTATCTCGAGGTCATAATCCAAATGTATTATACAGATTGTTGTACGAAAGATATAAACATCTGAGAATATATAGTAGCTTTGCTATAACTAATGCTACAGAAGAGCAACAGAAAAAAATATATAATTTTAAACAACGACTTTCAAGGAAACATATTGTGTTCGATCCATTCAAAATAGTTGAGAGGAACCCAATTGTATTAGCATTAACACTACTTGAAAATAAGTCACTTGAATTGCAAGACTTTTGTTAATAAATATTGTCATCTATGATTTGTTGTATAATGCAGATTTTCCACTTATAACATGAATGGTTAACCTGTAGTTATTCCGGTTAAAGTCAATTTGTAGCCGGAGCATTTACTTCGTTAGGTAAATTACGACGCTTTGATAATTGGATACTATATATACAAAGATAGATGTAGCACCCCATTAACGCATTTAGCCCTGTCGTAATTTTACCTTTTCCAAAACACTGCCTTTAATCAACCTTCACCTTCAAATTGTAAATTTAAATCGCTGCATACAATGGCGTCGGAGAGGTTGCTTTTTTTAATTTTCAAATAAAAATTCATCACGCCTTCAAAATCCCCGCGGGCGGTCCCTTCCCCCTGATAGGCATAGGCGTGAATCGGGGCGTATCCACTCAAATCTTTTAACATGGTCTCGTGCTTTAGTTCTTTCGGATCAAAATTCACTAATTCCACATCCTCCGGTAAATCGCTAAATAAGTCCTGACAGGCCTTACTCATGGCCGGATTGAATATTTCAAAACTGAAGGTAAACTCTGCCTTTTCTATTCTCTTTCGCGATTCCACTTTCACCCCAATTTTGGGCTCGGCTTTCTCCAGCGCATCGATAAAGTCATCAATGACGTTATTGGGAAGACATAGATAAGTATGACAGTCTAATTCAAATAATTCTCGAAAAAGTTCCCCCATCGTTTCCCGTCGAATGCCCGATTTGCGGTGGAAAAAATAGTCAAAGTTTTTCTCCCTGCCATACATGAATCCCATCAAAAACCCTTTTACTAAAATAAAGGGTGCCTTAATTATTAATTCTGAGTAGGAATTTTTCATACGGAATCCTCCGTCATATTGATTTTATTTTTCCGCCTTCCCGGCGGGTTTTAAGTATTTTGCCAACCAACCATGCACTTGTTGCCACCATAGTTGGGCGTTTTGCGGTTTGGTCACAAAATGATCTTCATCCGGGAAAAATAATAAACGGGATTCCACGCCGCTCATTTGTAATGCAGTAAAAAGCTGCAATCCTTGCGTATAAGGTACCCGATAGTCCTTCTGCCCGTGAATGATCAACATGGGAGTATTAAAATTCTCGACAAAGTTTATGGGATTCCATTTGTGATACAGGCTTCCGTCTTCCCAGGGCATACCGTTGAATTCCCACATCGGGAACCAAAGTTCTTCGGTTGCACCAAACATGCTCACCTGCTCGAACACGCCGTCGTGAGATACCAGCGTTTTGAAAAGCCCCTCTTCATTATGCCCCTCAATCCAGTTAATCATAAAACCCCCGTAGGACGCTCCGGCTGCCCCGACCCGATTGCTGTCGATGTAATCAAAGCGCTCCAGTGCCCACTTGGTGCCGATCATAATATCCTGGTAAGGCCAGCCGCCCCAATTGTGAGTGACCGCGTCACAAAATTTTTGTCCGTATCCGCGGCTGCCATGAAAGTTGATCATGATTACGACATAGCCGGGCGAGGCGAACATCTGCGAATTCCAGCGGTAGTGGAAATTATCCCGCCAGGCTCCCTGCGGGCCACCGTGAATCAAAGTAATTAAAGGATATTTTTTAGAAAAATCAAAATTGGGCGGCTTAACCATGAGCATATGGATTACATCATCATTGGCGCCGTTCAAAAAATATTCTTCCACCGGATTCATTTCCAGTTCTGTTAGGCGCTCTTTGTTGGTGAAGGTAAGTTGTGTTAATGTTTTATCATCCAGGCCAAAGCGAAACAGTTCGGTAGGTAAATGGGTTGCCTGATGTTCGATGACTAAAAATTTTCCATCGGGACTGATGTCGATGCTCCCGATGTATTTTCGTTCCAGCAGCATTTCCCGTTCTCCGGATTCCCGATCCACTTTAAATAACTGATGTCGCCCATGATCGGGTACGTAAAAATAGAGTTGACGGGACTCCGGTCCCCACACAAAATCAGAGACAGTGCGATCCAGCACCGCAGTCAGGTTTTTAAAACGTTTATTCGATCGATCATAAATGATTAAATTTTCCTGATCCGCTTCAAATCCGGGGCGGGCCATTGAAAGGTAAGCGATATATTTTCCGTCGGGAGAAAAACGCGGACCGTTATCATTGGCTTTGCTCTCTGTTAGTTGCGCAATGTCACCGCCCTGGGGATTGACCAGCCAAAGATCATTATTGGTGCTTGCCGCGATAATTTCATCGGGATTTTTCACAAAGCAAATCTTTTTGCCATCCGGCGACCACACATAATCATGGTCGCTACCCAGCGAAATAGGAGGCGTATCATTGGCACCGGGAGTTATATCTACCGCTTCACCACCCTCAACCGGAACGACTACCAGATGACTGTATTTGCCGTTTCGCCAGCTATTCCAATGCCGATACAATAAATTGTCGATGACTTTCCCGGTTGCCAGATCTTTGGATCTTTCTTCCTCCATTTCCGCAGATTCGGAGGGGCTTTCAGCTTCGGGATATACGTCGGTGGCAACAGCAAAATAATTTCCGTCAGGCGACCAATTAAAACTGTTCACGCCAGTGGGAATATCAGTTGCCTGGCGGGCTTCACCACCTTTCAAATTTAGCAGATAGACCTGGGATGTCCCTTCCCGGTTGGAAATAAATGCTAACCGATCACCTTCAGGTGACCAGCGGGGTGAGGTATCCATTTTAGGATCGAAGGTCAAACGCTTATGTTGCTTCCCGTCTGTGGAGACCAGATAAATGTCAGCATTTTTAGAGTTATCCTCAACGTTGTAATAAGTTGCCTGATAGGCAACCCACTTTCCATGCGGGGAAATTTGCGCATTAGCCACTCTCCCCATCGCAAACATGTCTTTAAACTCGATGGGGCGTTGTTCCGCCCGAATAAACTGTCCTGATGTGATAACAAGAATTGCAACCAAAAAGATATGGAACCTGCACATAATGACCTCCTCTAAAGACGTTTATACACAAACTTATGGAATAATGATAAAAAATTTCAACTGAATAATTATTTTACAAATGCCCTTTGAAATAAATCCTCTCATTTATAGATTAGCGATTTGTTCTTTCGTCGATATTTATTCTGCAAGTTCATAGCGAAGAAAGGATCTTAGTATGGAATATTTTCCCCGTCTCTACTCACTGACGTTATTGATTATACTGCTTTGTGTTTCAGTATCCCTCGCCGATGAGCAATTTACGAATCCCAATTCTTCATCCAAAATGACGCTCAGCAAATCCCCCTCCGCAACTGGCGGGGAAGAACCACAAACCCGTGAAGAAGATGGGTTAGGCGAGGTGTTGCCGTTGTGGAGTGTCATCCCCTTTATCGGTATTTTGCTATCGATTGCTATCTTTCCATTGACGGCGGAGAAATTCTGGCACCATCATTATGGCAAAGTTGCGGCGTTCTGGGGCCTGGTATTTGCCATCCCTTTTCTCATCACTTATGAAGCAGAAGCCGTTCATGCCATCCTGCATACCCTTTTTTTAGAATACCTCCCTTTCATTATTTTGCTATGGTCGTTATTCACGGTTGCCGGGGGAATTCTGGTTCAGGGGGCACCGGTCGGCACTCCTTTGGCCAATCTGGGGCTGTTAGTGGTTGGCACCGGATTGGCATCCTGGATCGGAACAACCGGTGCGGCGATGGTCACCATACGGCCGTTCATCAAGATGAACAAATATCGAAAATCGAAAGTGCATTTGATTGTGTTTTTTATCTTTTTGGTTGCCAATATTGGCGGTTCTCTTACCCCGTTAGGAGACCCTCCCCTGTTCCTCGGATTTTTGAAAGGCGTCGGGTTTTTCTGGACCTTTAATTTATTTCCGGAAATGATCTTTGTGGTGATTATCATCCTGGCCATATTTTTTGCCTGGGATACGTTTATGTTTCGCCGAGAGGGCTGGCATGAAAAATTGCATTTGAAAGAGCATCATTTTGTCCTTCCCGAGGATTTGGATGATGAAGTGATTCTGGAAGAAGAATTTGAATTGGAAGATATGAAAACCCACCAAACTGAAATCCAAAAAACCAGGATGGAGATTAAAGGATTATTTAATTTGATTTTCCTCTTAGGGGTCATCGGTGGTGTTTTATTTAGCGGCACTGTCAAATTGGGTGACTTTACCTTCCTGGGCATCCACATGAAAATCCAGGATGTGTGCCGGGATCTGATTTTAATAAGTATGGGTTTGTTATCTTTAAAATTCACGCCCTGGTCATTACGGGAAGGAAATGAATTTACCTGGTTTCCCATCGTGGAAGTGGCCAAATTATTTGCCGGCATTTTTGTGACCATCATTCCCGCTATTGCAATGTTGCAGGCAGGAGCAGAAGGCAAATTGGGATTTATCATCGAGACGGTTCGCGAACCCTGGCATTATTTCTGGATCACCGGCACCCTCTCCGCTTTTCTTGACAATGCCCCCACCTACCTGGTATTTTTAAACACGGCATTGGGTAAGTTCTTTGCCGGAATTGATCCCCATCAGGCCGTGCAAATGCTAATTGAGCAGCATGAACTATATCTGGTAGCAATTAGTATCGGCGCTGTATTTTTCGGTGCGCTGACTTACATCGGGAATGCTCCCAATTTTATGGTGAAATCGATTGCCGAACAATCGAGCATCCGCATGCCCAGTTTCTTTGGCTATATGATTTATTCGGTAGCTATTCTGGGCGTTCTATTTGTCATAGTTACTTTTGTCTTCCTCTTATGATTGTAACTACTCAGAAACTTTATTTGACAAGATTTATGCCGAAAGCACTCCTGCGGAGCAGGATGAACAGCCTGCCTGACTGCACGGCAGGCAGGGATTAAATGAAGAATTAATATTCAGTTATTCCAGATATTTATCATCTTCCCGCAGTGGTGGGAAGACATTCATTTGATGAAGTCTCAAGAATTAAGTGAAAAAATAAGTGGTTGCGTCTGTGGAATGTGTAATTAAGATGGGGTTTGCTTTACTGGAATTTGTTTACCTTGTGAAATATGCATTCCGGGATAAACAATAGCGTTTTTCACATTTCTCAGGATGAAGGAAAAGTGTTTACTAGTTGAATTGAAAGAACAGGCATAGTAGCCCAATACAGTATTTTATGATGGTGAAATTATGCGTGAATTTGGCGCAGTTTGTGAGATAAACAGGATACAAATAATCTAGGTCTATCCTGTACATCCTGTCAAAAAATTTAGTGTAAGTAGTTAGTTACAAAATAGATATATGACTTATATAGACACGCATACCCATTTGCATTTCGAGCAATTTGATGAGGATCGGGAGACGGTGATCGAGCGTGCCTGGAATTCTAATGTTCATTCTATCCTCAGCCTGNNGGAGAGCAGTAAACAATCACTACAAATTGCACAACAATATCCCCGGGTTTATGCAGCGGTGGGAATTCACCCCTCCGAGGCGCATTTAGCGAAAGCTGATGACTACAGGAAAATTAACTCCTTAGCGGAAAAGGAAAACAAGGTAGTTGCCATTGGCGAAACCGGATTGGATTTTTACTGGGAAACAAGGTATTATCAAGAACAATATGCTAATTTTCGCAAGATGCTAAATATGGCCAAAGAATTGGATCTGCCGGTGGTTATCCATAACCGGGCTGCTCAGCGGGAAATGGAATGGTTTTTTCAGGAAGAGGGATTTAATGAAGTCAACGGGGTGATGCACTGTTTCGGCGGGGATGTGTCCGATGCCAAATTCTATCTGGAAATGGGCTTACATATTTCCTTTACTGCTAACATCACTTACAAAAACTTTCGCCGACTCGATGTGGTTCAAACGGTGCCATTAGATCGGATTTTATTGGAAACCGACTCGCCTTACATGGCGCCGGAGCCTCACCGAAAAAAACGCAACGAACCCGCCTACGTGACTTATGTGGCCGAAAAGCTGTCGCAAATCCATCGTATACCGATTGAAGAGATCGCTCAAATTACCACCGAAAATGCCCGTCGGTTGTTTGGATTGCCGAATTGACGATCTTACATGCAAATGCCAGATGAATTAAACCAACAGACAAAATAAAGTTTGTTACTCCGGAGTATCAAACTTTAGTTTGATACACATAACATTCCGGTTACATTTGGTCTCGTCGCACAGCTCCGGCTGTGCGACGAAATGGTGAAGCTCTACTTCCAGTTAACACAACTTAAGGTAAGATTCTGGTAACACCAAAGGGCCGCTAACTCCCCACTGTCTCCTCATAAATCTCTTCAATCTGCCGCATATCTTCATCGGGAATTCGCCAACCGGCACCGCCCACGTTTTGTTCAGCTTGCTCTATCTTTCGGGCCCCGACGATAGCGGAAGTAACAACCGGGTTCATCAATACCCAGGCTGCGGCTAATTGAGCGAGGGTCTTGTCATGTTTTTCGGCAATGGGACGAATTCTGTCTACAAAATTCAGCACTTTAGAAAATTTGGGCTCGGTAAATAAATGATGATTTTGACTGCGTCGCCAATCGTCTTCAGCAAGATTATTTAAATAATTCTGGCTAAATTTGCCGGTTAATAATCCACTGGCTAAAGGACTGTAGGCAACCACGCCCACGCCATGTTGTTTACACCAGGGTAGAATCTCAGTTTCAATGTCCCGTTGCACCATGTTGTAAGGCGGTTGCAATGAATTGACCCGTTCAATCGGCTGACACCGTTCCAGCAAATCCACACCAAAGTTACTCACGCCAATAAAGCGAACTTTCCCTTCTTCCTTCAAACGGGTCATTTCTCCCCAACTATCTTCTACCGGAACATTGGGATCCGGCCAGTGGATTTGATAAAGATCGATGTAGTCGATATTCAACCGACGCAGACTGTTTTCACATTCCTTGCGAATGCTGTCCGGGCGATTGTTGTTGCGCACCCGTCGCCGCTCATCCCAGACCAGNNGCCCACATTTGGTAGCAACGAAAACATCATTCCGTTGACCGGCGACCACCCGGCCGACAATTTCTTCACTGTGACCCAAACCGTAGGCAGGCGCGGTATCGATCCAGTTAATACCCAATTCAAGAGCTCGATGAATGGTTTTAATAGACTCCTGATCGTCTTGTTCTCCCCACCCAAATTGCCAGGAACCACCGATTGCCCAGGCGCCAAAGCCGATTTCAGTAAGGTTTGGTCCGTCGTTACCTAATTGACCCGTATTCATAAGTCACATCTCCATTTGGTTTAGTTGTTCCGCTTTTGATAACAAAAAAATTAACTTTTCAGACTATAATTTTTGACAGGATAAAGACTTTATCAATTCTGTATATCCTCCTCCGTAGGAGTGCCTACGGCATAATTCCAGTCAAAGAACGACCTGAATAATTAAAATCTTTCCTTTTTGACTCAGCACTGCTAATTTTAGCAACAATATCTGCTATTTTAAATAAGTAAAACAAATGGGCTAATGTCAAAAAGATATTCAATTTTAGAGGTGATTAAGAATGATTGAGGTATTTCCTAATTTGAGAAAACACCTCCGCTCCGGTGAAAAAGTGCTGTGGACAGGTCAACCGGTGCCTTCCAAAGAATATAAGACCCTGCGTCCTATTTTGGCGCTTCTGACTCTGGTGATCATCGCGTTTGTCTTTCTTACAGTTTATCAGTATTATCAGGCGGTTCAAATCAATCCCTCGTTTTTGAATTTTGACAATATGCTTCGATCGTTATTCGATCACAGCGAACTTCGCGATGTCGGTTTTGCTTTTCTTGCCACTTTATTTTTATTGCTATTCAGATTAGTGCTTCCCCACATTATAAACGAGGATAATAAAACAATTTATGCAATTACCAACCAGCGCCTTATGGTGATTGAACCGGGGAAAGATCCGGAGCTCAAAGATTACGGCCCCGGCGAAGTCCAGGATCCCAGCATCGTTAAGCGGGGTAAGTCCAGTGGCGATCTGCTTTTTGCGGCTCAGGTAAAGCAGGTCGGCGAGGTGAAAGACCGCGGCCAAACCCGGCGCGAAATTAGCTGGGAAGGATTTTTTAATGTTGATGATCTCGATAATGCTCACCAGCAGTTAACGGAATGGAGAAAGAAATACGCTGGGATCGGAAGACTGGTAAATAAAGAATTAAGTATGGAAATTACAGTGCCACCAAACTGGACTTCCCAACCATTTTATGTCGATAAAGGATTTCGGGATAATGTGTTCTTCTCCATGCTTGCCAGTGAGATTATGGGAGAGAGCCGTCCGACGCTCCGGAGCGCCGACTACAATGAACCCTGGAATACTTTGTTACTCACCCATCAAGGATTTTCACACGCCGATCAGAGCGATGCCCAAGTCCATCACTTTAAAATTTTGGTAGAAGGGGCGATTAGCGCAGATGAGCCTCACGGCGTTGTTCGAGTGATCAAGGATTCCCACAGCGATCTTGATGAACTTATTGGTGATCCGAAAACACTCTACAATGTTTTGAAAGAACACCTCTTAATTTGTGAATTTACCAATCTCCAAAAGATTAACAAGAAAGAAAAATCCTATCAACTACAGCTTCACTCCGAAGCCGCAGTGCCTGAAAAGCCTTATCATGATTTGCCCACCTATGAAATGATCGGAACCCTCGGTATTTTGGGCAGAGTATACAAATACAAACAAGTGTATTGTTATCAAGTCGGTATTCCTTATAAAGATCAAAATCGCTATTTAGAAAATGTGCCCGAGAAATTTACCCTGCATTTACGGTTTACATTTTTTTGCCTGGAAAAGCTTTTCAAAAAGAATCAGCACTTGTTGGATGTGGTGGTGAAATCTGCAAAACTCATATCTGTT
>JABAHQ010001141.1_pt3 | contig 64182 bp, 63 predicted proteins | sample 7062091 | NCBI WGS metagenome assembly JABAHQ01 (sample SAMN14534359, study PRJNA622989) | marine sediment metagenome | biome: marine biome [ENVO:00000428]; feature: marine pelagic biome [ENVO:01000023]; material: deep marine sediment [ENVO:00002113] | place: India: Gulf of Kutch | collected...
CAGGCCGGTCCCAAGCACGGGTCGGCGCCCATCGGCGGCGCCACCGACTTTCTGCCGCCGGTGCTCGGCGCCGAGCGCGCCCTGGAATCGGGGACGCTGTGCGAGCTGTGGTCCGCGCACAAGGCCTACCGTCTGGGCATGATCACGGACATCGTGCCCGCGCTCAGCTTGGACGGGAAATTCATCGCCAACCCCCTGGTCGAGACCGAGCGCTATCTCGACGAGTACGGGCGCATCGTGCTCGGCGAGCCCAAGCGGGGGGACGCCCTGGCGCAAGGCAAAGGGCTGCTCGCGCGCGGCACGGTGGATCTCAGTCTGCTCGACGAGCGGGTGGAGGAGCTGTGCACGAGGCTGCTGCTCACCTTTCCCGAGTGCACCACCAAGACGCTCGAGGAGCTGCGCAAGCCCAAGCTCGAGGCCTGGAACCGCAACAAGGAGAACGCCCGCGCTTGGCTCGCATTGAACATGATGACCGAGGCGCGGGCCGGTTTCCGGGCCTTCAACGAAGGCACCAAGGAGAGCCGTGAGATCGACTTCGTGGCGCTGCGCCAGGCCATCGCCCGGGGGCAAGGCTGGAGCGACGCGCTCACCGAGAGCCTCCTGCCGGGCGCGCGGGGGACGCAACGGTGAGCGGCCCGGTCGTCAAGGTCTGGCTCGAGCACGGCGGGCGCCTGCTGCGCGTGCGGCTCGCGCGACCCAAGGCCAACGTGGTGGATGCAGAGATGACCGCGGCGCTGGAGTCGGCGCTCGTCGAGCACGCCGCTCTCCGCGATCTGGGGGCCGTGGTGCTCGACGCCGAGGGCCCGAGCTTCAGCTACGGGGCCAGCGTCGAGGAGCACTTGCCCGAGAGCTGCGCGCGCATGCTGCGCGGGCTGCACAGCCTGGTCCTGCATCTCGTCGCCTATCCGGTGCCCGTGCTCACCGCGGTGCGCGGACAATGTCTGGGCGGCGGGCTCGAGGTGGCCCTCGCCGCCCACCGCATCTTCGCCGCCCCCGACGCCAAGCTCGGGCAGCCCGAGATCCAGCTCGGCGTGTTCGCGCCCGCCGCCTCGTGCCTGCTGCCCGAGCGCGTTGCCCGCGCAGCGGCGGAGGATCTGCTGTTCTCCGGGCGCATTGTGAGCGGCGAGGAAGCCCACCACATCGGGCTGGTGGACGCCCTGGCCACCGACCCCGAGGGCGCCGCACTCGAGTATTTCCACACCCACCTCGCGCCCAGGAGCGCGAGCTCGCTGCGCTTCGCGGTGCGCGCCGTGCGCGACGCCTGGACGCGACGCATCGCGGAGCGGCTCGAGGAGGTGGAGCGGCTCTATCTCAACGAGTTGATGGCAACCTGCGATGCGGTGGAAGGCCTCGAGGCCTTCCTCGCCAAGCGGCCCGCAAAATGGGAGAACGCATGATGACGACATCCACCGCCGCCATCGTCGAGCGCTGCCAGGCTCTCTTCGACGATCTCGATTTCGAAGCGGCGCGTGCCTGGAAGGCCGCCGAGCCGGACCGCAAGGTCATCGGGTACATGCCCATCTACGTTCCGCGCGAGATCATCCATGCCGCGGGCATGCTGCCCCTCGGCGTGCTCGGCGGCGGCGATCGCCTGGAGGTCATTCACGGCGACGCCTACTATCAGAGCTACATCTGCCGGATCCCGCGCTCGACGGTTGAGCTCGGCGTCTCGGGGCGGCTCGATTTCGTCGACGGCATGCTGTTCCCGAGCATCTGCGACGTGATTCGCAACCTCTCGGGGATGTGGCAGCTCATGTTCCCCAACGTGTACGTGCGCTATTTCGACGTGCCCCAGAACTACGCGGATCCGGTGGGCGGCGAGTACTACATGCGCGAGCTGAGCGAGCTGCGCGACGACCTCGGCACGCTGGCCGGCCGCCGGGTGAGCGACGGCGACATCCGCCGCTCCATCGCCGTGTACAACGAGAACAGCCGCGCGGTGCGCGCGCTCTACGAATTCCGCGTGCAAGCGCCCTGGAAGGCCCCCGCGACCGATGTCTATCTGCTCCTGCGCGCCGGGATGGTGCTGCCGGTGGAAGAGCACACCCGGATGCTGCGCGACTACCTGGCCGCGGCGGAGCGCGAGGACAAGCCCCTGCGCGACAACTGCCGCATCGTGGTGACCGGCGCCTTCTGCGAGCAGCCGCCGCTCGGACTCATCAAGTCTCTCGAGCTCGCCGGCTGCTACGTCGTCGACGATGATTTCATGCTGATCACGCGCTGGCTCACCGACGAGGTGCCCACCGAAGGGGATCCCATCGAGGCGCTGGCCAAGGCCTTCCTGCACCACTCCACCAGCACCTCCGCCCGCTACGAGCCGGATGCCAAGAAGAAAGGGCAGTATCTCGCCGAGATGGTCGAACACACCCACGCGGAGGGCGTTATCTTCGCGGCACCGAGCTTCTGCGATCCGGCGCTCCTCGAGCGCCCCATGCTCCAGCACGTGCTGGACGCCCACGACATACCGTACATCTCCTTCAAGTACGCGGAGAACTCCGGCCAGATGCAGCCCATCCGCGAGCAGGCCGGCACCTTCGCCGATTCCATCAAGCTCTGGAGCGAAGCATGAGCACGCAAGTCCAGCCCCCGAAGCGTCAGGCCCCCAAGCCTCCGCCCCCGAAGCCTCAGCCCAAGGAGGTCATCAAGGACCCATCGATGCTGAAGCAGAAGGCCATGATGGCGGCGCATTACGATCGCCTGACCGACGCACCGGAAACGGGCCGCAAGGTCTGCTCCACCTTCGTCCCGGGCAATCTGAACGAGCTGATCATGTGTTTCGATCTGCTCAACAACCTGCCCGAGATCAACGCCATTCAGAACGGGCTGCGCAAGAAGAGCGGCAGTTACATCCTGGAGGCCGAGAAGCTCGGCCACTCCGAGGACGTGTGCACCTACGTCAAGGCCGACATCGGTCTCATGGGCAAGGGACGCCTCGCGCCCAACGACAAGCCGTTTCCCGACCCGAATGTGCTGCTTCTATCCTACACCGGCTGCTTCACCTTCATGAAATGGTTCGAGCTGCTGCGCGAGCAATACGGTTGCGAGACCATCATGCTGCACGTGCCGTATCAGGGAGGCGGCGAGATCACCCCGAACATGCGCGACTACGTGGTCAAGCAGCTCAAGGAGGAGGTCATTCCCAAGCTCGAGCGCGTGAGCGGCGTCAAGTTCGACATCGACCGGTTGCGCGAGTGCCTGCGTGAGTCGGCGCAGGCCGAGGAAGATCTCGTCGCGGTGCTGCAGAGCGCCCGTCACAAGCCCTCGCCCATCGACGCCTACTTCGGCGGTGTCTACTACATCGGGCCCATCTTCAGCGCCTTCCGCGGCACGAAGGATGCCACCGAGTACTACCGCATGCTGCGCGCCGAGACCGAAGAGCGCATCGCCCAGGGCAAGGGACCGATCACACCCGACGGCGACCTGCTCGACGAGCGTTACCGCGTGGTGGTCGAAGGGCCCCCCAACTGGACCAGCTTTCGCGACTTCTGGAAGATGTTCTACGAGGAAGGAGCCGTCGTCGTCGCCAGCAGCTATACCAAGGTAGGGGGGGTCTACGACTTCGGCTTCCGCCACGATCCCGAGAACCCGCTGGAGACGCTGGCCGATTACTGCCTCGGCTGCTACACCAATCGCAACCTGCCCCAGCGCATCGAGATGCTCGAGCGCTACGTCAACGACTACCAGGCGGACGGGCTTCTCATCAACTCCATCAAGAGCTGCAACAGCTTCTCCGCCGGCCAGCTCATGATCCTGAGGGAGGTGGAGAAGCGCACGGGCAAGCCGGGCGGCTTCATCGAGACGGACCTGGTGGATCCCCGCTACTTCTCGCCGGCCAACGTGAAGAACCGGCTGGAGAGCTACTTCCAGATGATCGAGCAGAAGCGCCACGGCCGCTCGGCGGCCCCCTCGGCGGAGGCGACGGCATGAAATCCTTCATCGGCATCGATCTCGGCTCCACCACCACCAAAGCCGTGTTGATGGACGAAACCGGCCGGGTGCTCGGGCGGGGGATCACCAACTCGCGCTCCAACTACGACACCGCCACCCGCATCGCCAAGCAGGAGGCGATCATCGCCACGCATCTGACCCTCTTTCACCGGCTTCTGGTCGCCATGCCGGCACTCAAGGACCACGCGGACCGACTGCTCACCGAGCTCGAGCGGGCTTTTCGACGCGAGCAATACGTCGAGCAGCTCGCAGACCTGGAACGCACCTGCATCGGTAACGCCAGCGGCCCGCGCTTCGAGGCCTGTCAGCAGGAGATCGTGGCGCTCCTCGAGCACATCTTCACGCAGCTCCGCGAGGAGGCGGCGGCGCTCTTCGAACCGGGCGCGCGACGCAAGTCGGATTTTTTCCGCGACATCGCAGGCTCGCGCTATCTGGCCGTGGGTCAGGCGGCGGCCAGGGACACGCGGTTGCCGTACGACCTGCTGCTCAACGTGTATGACCGCTCCATCATCCAGGTGGAGAACCGCCCGCCCGAAGGCGACATGAGCAGCAAGTTCATGTGCGCCCTCGATTCGGTGTTGCACGAGGACTTGCCGGATCTCGACGTCGACACCGCCACCGTGGCCGAGCCGTTGCGTCAAATCGTGGGAGACGAGCTGGAGGAGACGTACGTGGTGGGCACCGGGTACGGTCGCGTGACCCTGCCTTTCTCCAAGGAGCACATCCGCTCGGAGATCCTGTGCCACGGCCTGGGCGCGCACATGATGTATCCGGAGACGCGCACCGTGCTCGACATCGGCGGCCAGGACACCAAGGCCATCCAGGTGGACGCCGACGGCATCGTCGACAGCTTCCAGATGAACGACCGCTGCGCCGCCGGCTGCGGGCGCTATCTCGGATACATCGCCGACGAGATGAACCTCGGGCTGCACGAGCTCGGACCCATCGCCATGAAGTCGGAGCGCCCGGTGCGCATCAATTCCACCTGCACCGTGTTTGCGGGCGCCGAGCTGCGGGATCGGTTGACACTCGGTGAGAAGCGCGAGGATATCCTGGCCGGTCTGCACCGCGCCATCATCCTGCGGGCGGTCGCCATCATCGCACGCTCGGGGGGGATCACCGATCAGTTCACCTTCACCGGCGGCGTCGCCAAGAACGAAGCCGCCGTGCGCGAGCTGAGGAAGCTGGTGCAGGAGAACTACGGCGACGTCACCATCAATATCAATCCGGATTCCATCTACACCGGAGCCCTGGGGGCGGCCGAGTTCGCCCGCCGGGCCGTGGAGGCCTGACATGATCGACGCCCAGACGCAAGCCCAGAGAGCCGGCCACAGGGAAGACAGCGGCACCGAGAGCATCGTCACCGCCGGCGTCGACGTCGGCACCGGGGCCGTCAAGATCGTCGTGTTCCGCTGCGACGGCGCGACGCACGAGTGGCTCGCCAGGCGCACCGAGCGGGTGCGCCAACGCAGCCCCATCGAGTTGGCCGAAGAGATGTACGAGGAGGCACTCGGGGATGCGGGGTCGACGCGCGAGGACGTGGCCTACGTGGCGACCACCGGCGACGGCGAGAACGTGCCGTTTCGCACGGGGCATTTCTATTCGATGACCACCCATGCGCGCGGTGCCATCCACCTCAACCCCGAGGCGCGCGCCGTGCTCGACATGGGCGCCCTGCACGGGCGCGCCATCAATATCGACGCGCGGGGCAAGGTGCTCGGCTACCGCATGACCAGCCAGTGCGCGTCCGGATCCGGCCAGTTCCTGGAGAACATCGCCCGCTACCTGGGCATCGCACAGGACGAGATAGGCCCTCTCTCGCTGGAGGCGGATGACCCGGAGCCCGTGAGCAGCATCTGCGCGGTGCTGGCCGAAACCGACGTCATCAACATGGTCTCGCGCGGCATCGCCACCGCCAACATCCTCAAGGGCATCCACCTGTCCATGGCCGGGCGCCTGGCCAAGCTGCTGCGGGCGACCAAAGCCATGGAGGGCACCATTCTCATGACGGGCGGGCTCGCGCTCGACGTCGGGCTTGTCGCCGCCCTCAACGAAGCCATCAAGGAGCAGAAGCTTCCGTTCAACGCCGTGGGCCATCCCGACTCCATCTACGCCGGCGCCATCGGTGCGGCCGTCTGGGGTGCGTTCCGCTACCAGAAGCTGGCCGAACTCGGGCAGCTCCCCAAAGCCTCCTGACAGCAAGGAGCCCGACAAGTGGCGCTCATGATCGAAGAAATCTGTACGAACTGCGATGCCTGCGTGCCGGTGTGCCCGAACGAGGCCATCAGCATGGGCGAACTCGTCTACGTCATCGATCCACTGAAATGCACCGAGTGCGTCGGCGCCGAGGAGGAGCCGCAGTGCCAGCTCGTGTGCCCGGTGGACTGCATCGTGCCCAATCCGGATTGGGCCGAGTCCCCGGAGGAGCTGCAGGCCAAATACGAGGCGTTGCACGGCTGAACGCGCGGAAAGGCAGGATCGACAATGAAAACCAACGCTTCCAAATCGGCATCCGGGACACGCATACGCTCGCTCACTCGCAACGATCTCGAGATCGTCGTTGACATCGAACGCTCCGCCATGGGCCGCTCGCGGCGGGGATTCTTCGACAAGCGCCTACGCGCGGCGGAACACTCACCCGAGGCGTTCATCACGGTGGGCGCCGAACGGCAGGGACGGCTGGTGGGGTTCGTCATCGCCAGCGTGCTCGAGGGGGAGTTCGGGCGCGCGGCGCCGGTGGCCATCCTGGACGCCGTCGGCGTAACGCCGGAGGAACGCGGCCACGGCGTCGGACACGATCTGCTGGCCGCGCTCGACCAGCAGACCCGTGAGCAAGGCATCGATGAGATGCATACCCAGACGCACTGGAACGACCACGCGCTGCTGCGCTACTTCGACGCCGCGGGCTTCACCCTCGCCAAGCGCTGCGTGCTGGAACGCTCTACGCATGAGCCGGCGCGCTTCTAGAGCCCCCGTGGGTGCGTCTCGTCGGGGCGCGATGAAGACGTAGGGCGGGATGGGGCGCAGCGCAATCCCGCCGCCGAAGCTGCAAGAGGGCAACCAATGACCGCACACCACCGGCCGCTAGCGCCCGAGCGCATGGGCGCTCCACACGAGATCGACTACAGTCAGCCGCTCGAGGAGGATTTCACGCGTTTGTCGCGCGACCAGATCCCCGTTCGATCACTCCAGGAAGATGATGTGGCGCAGCTCGTCGCCATCGATCACCGCTTGACTGCGCGCGACCGCAGCGCCTATTACCGGCGCCGCCTGAGGGAGAGCTTGAACGAATCGGGGGTGCGTGTGTCGCTCGTGGCGGAGCTGGACGGGCACGTGGTCGGGTTCGTCATGGCGCGCGTGGATTTCGGGGAGTTCGGGCGCCTCGATCCCGAAGCCGTCATCGACACCATCGGCGTCGACCCCGACTACTCGCGCCGCAAGGTGGGCAGCGCACTGGTATCGCAGCTGCTCGAGAACCTCGCCGCGCTTCGTGTGGAGCGCGTGCGCACGGAAGTCAATTGGAACACGTTCGACCTGCTCGCCTTTCTCGAGCGTTGCGGCTTCAGTCCGTCGCAGCGTCTCGTCTTCCGGCGGGCCGTGCCTTGAGACGCGCGTGATGAACCGCCCCTGGGATTTCACCGACCAGGCGGCCGTGGTGACCGGGGGGCTGCGCGGCATCGGGCTCGCCGTCGCAGGCGCACTGCACGCGGCCGGCGCGCACGTGCACGTGTTCGACCGCGAGCCGGCCGGAACGGACAGCCGCGCACCCTTCACCGTACACACGGTGGACGTGGCCGATTCCGCTTCGGTGACCGAGGCGGTTGCGGCGCTGCCCCGGGTGCCGGTGCTCCTCGTCAACAACGCCGGTATCACGCGCGATCGCACCATCGCCAAGATGAGCGACGACGAATGGCAGGAGGTCATTGACGTAGACCTGACGGGCGCCTTCAACCTCCTGCGCGCGGTGGCGCCCGGGATGATCGCCGCCGGTTACGGGCGCGTGGTGAACGTGAGCTCCATCAACGGGCTGCGCGGGAAATTCGGGCAGGCCAACTACGCGGCGGCCAAGGCGGGCCTCATCGGGCTCACCAAGACCGCCGCCCGCGAGCTGGGCCCCAAGGGCGTCACGGTGAACGCCATCGCCCCCGGCATGGTCTTGACCGAGATGACCCGCGAGCTGCCGGAACAGTTCCGTGAAGACGCGTTGGCCGAGAGCGCCACCAAGCGATTGGCGGAACCCGGCGACATCGCCCATGCGGTGCTGTTCCTGCTCTCGCCCGGCGCGCGCATGATCACGGGCGAGGTACTGCGGGTCGACGGCGGACAGTACACCTGACTCCGGGAATACATGTCATGGACACCATCAACGAAACCTTCAGTCGCGATCACAAGCAATGCGACCAGCTGTTCGCGGAGGCCGAGTCCGCGGCGAGCGCCGGGGACTGGCCGAAGGCAGCGGAGCTCTACGAAGAGTTCCAATCGCGCATCACGCGTCACATGGACATCGAGGAACAGGTCCTGTTCCCCGCCATCGAGGAGCGCGCCGGCGGTCCCATCGGCCCGACGCAGGTGATGCGCTCGGAGCACGAGGAGATGCGCGACCTGCTCGCCCGGATGGCGCAGAGCGTCACGACCCGTGACACCGACGATTTCCTGGGACTCTCGGATACGCTGCTGATCCTCATGCAGCAGCACAATCTCAAGGAGGAGGAAGTGCTCTATCACATGGCCGATCAGATGCTGGGCGGCGAAGCCGCCGGCGTGCTCGCACGCATGGAGGAGCTCGCGGAGTGACACGGGAGCGGGTGCTCGACGTGAGCGAGCTGCCCCCGCCCGAGCCGCTGGAGCAGGCCCTCTCGGCCGTCGAGAGCTTGTGCCCCGGAGAGTACTTGCGCATGCTCCACCGGCGCGAGCCGTGGCTCCTGTTTCCGGAGCTCGATACCCGTGGATTTCGCTACCACATGCAGCCGGGCACCCGTTCCGCCTTCGACATCTTCATCTGGCGCGACGGCGACACGGAAGCCGAAGGCGCCGTCGCGCGCATCATCGCCGAACCCGACGATGGGTCGGCGTAACGTTTTTCGTCCCTCCGGAAGGGCGGGGGCTTCGCGGGACGAGCGCTGGGCCCCGGGGCACGCACCTCTCCGTCGCAAGCCCCGAACCACTCCGGCAACCTTTCATGCTCGCGGGGCCACGCCGTACCCGCTCGATCTGCCATGGCGCGACCTGTGGCGCGCATCGGCTCCCATGGCACGCGGGCCGATCTCCGGCCCCGCGCTGCGGGGCTTGCGACTGCGCGGCACATGCCCCCGGGCCCATCTCGGATGACGCGCGTGATCGCTCCCAACGGCAGCCGCCCTCGGCAGGGCTGGGCAGCATGAACCGCGCTGCCGCACCCACCAGCCGCGCCGGCCTCTCCCTAGAGCAGGCACCGCCCTTATCCGTCCCGTTGCGGTTCTTTCTCACCGCGCCGCCTTTCGCCATGCTCGCGGGGCTGGCGCTGCTGTGGTTGGGCCCCGAGACCCTGGCCTCGCGCTGGGCCCCACAGACCATCGGTCTCACGCACCTGCTGACGCTCGGCTTCATCACCATGGTGGCCATCGGTGCCATGCTGCAGATGCTGCCGGTCCTCTCGGGCGTCGCCGCGCCTCAACCGCGGCTCGTCGCTGCATGGGTGCACCTGCTCCTGCTGCTCGGCACGCTCGGATTGTGCGGGGGTTTCGTGATCGATCCGCTGTTTCTACGTCTCGGCGCCGCGTTGCTGGGCGTGGCCTTCGCCGCCTTTCTCGCGCTCATGGCGCTGACCTTCGTGCGCCTGCGGGGAAGCGCCAATCCGACGGTCAGAGGCATGCGGCTCGCCCTCGTCGGCCTCGCCGCCGCCGCGCTGCTGGGCCTCGGTCGGGGTACGGCCTACGCGTGGGGGGTCGAAGTGCCCGTCACGCTTATCCACGTGCACGTGGCCTGGGCTCTCCTCGGTTGGATCGGGCTGCTGGTGGTGGCAGTCGCCTTCCAGGTCGTCCCCATGTTCCAGGTCACACCCGACTATCCGCGTGCCGTGCGACGCTGGCTGGTGAGCGGTCTATTCCTATCCCTGCTCGGGTGGAGCGTGGGTGCTCTCATGCATTGGACGTGGCTGGAGAAGTTCTTCGAGTTGGTACTGGTCGCGGGCTTCTGCGGATTCGCCATCACGACGCTCCGCCTACAGCTACGCCGCCGGCGTCGCATCACCGATGCCTTCCTGTGGTTCTGGCGCCTGGGTCTCGGGAGCATCCTGGCCGCGGGCGCCCTTCGCCTCGCCATCAGTTGGGGCGGCGATGCGGGACGGCTCGACATCCTCTTCGGGGTGCTCGTCATCGTGGGAGCGGTCCAATCCATCATGCTCGGCATGCTGTACAAGATCGTTCCGTTTCTCGTCTGGCTGCATTCACGCAACGCGCCCGGTGGCGTTCACAACATGAGCCAGGTGCTGCCCGAGCGCCGCGCGCGCCATCAATTGCGACTGCATGGACTGTCCCTGGCCCTGCTGGTCGCCGCGATTCTATATCCGCTGGTGAGCCCCGTCGCCGGTATTGTCTTTGCCGGTTCCTCCCTGTGGTTGGCGTTCAACCTGATTCAGGCCATCCGGGCACCCACCGCCGCCCGCGCGCGCTGAGCGGAGCGCTCGGCTCGTCGATTTCCGGGGCCGCGATTACGGCACCCGAGATACAATGAACGCCGTATGGACGCCTCCTCTGTTCTCGGAGTTGCGAATCCGTCGCCGGACACATGACGACCAGCTTCAACCACGTCACAGTGACGGGCAGCCCGACGCGATGTCCGGCTTGGGTCCAAGCGTTGGCAGCTTGGAGTACCTGATCTCGACCATCGACTGCAAGGAGACGTCGTATGGCAGCCATCGCGACCGAAGACCGAGTGATTCTGGTGACCGGCGGCACGGGCCAACAGGGCGGCGCGGTCGCCCGCAACCTGCTCGAGCGGGGCTTTCGTGTGCGCGCCCTCACCCGCAATGCCGGCAGCCCGAACGCCCGTAAGCTGGCGGAGCTCGGCGCCGAGGTCGTCACCGGCGATCTGGAGGATGGCGCTTCCCTCGAGCACGCCCTGGAGGGAGCGCATGGGGCGTTCTCCGTACAGAACTTCTACGAAGCCGGGGCGGAGGGCGAGGTCCGTCAGGGGTGCCTGCTCGCGGACAGCGCCGCCAGGGTTGGAACCCGGCACTTGGTGTACAGCTCCGTGGCCAGCGCGCAGCGCAGCACCGGCATCCCGCACTTCGAGACCAAGTGGAGAATTGAAGAGCACATACGAAAACTTGGACTACCCTACACGATCCTGCGTCCGGTTTTCTTCATGGAGAACTGGTTCACTCACACGGGCGATGCGATCAAGCGCGGTATTCTGCCCCAACCGCTCTCGCCCGACACGTCGCTACAGCAGATCGCCCTGGACGACATCGGACATTTCGCCGCCACGGCGTTCCAGGACCCGAGCACGTGGACGGGGCGGGAAATCGACATCGCCGGTGACGAGCTCACCCTGACCCGGACGGCGCAGGCGCTCTCGCGCGCCCTGGGCCACGAAGTGACGTATCAGCAGGTCCCGTGGGAGCGGTTCCGCCAGAACGCAGGCGAGGAGCTCACCATCATGTACCAGTGGTTCGAGAAAGTGGGCTACGAGGCGGATATCGGCGCTTTGAGAAAACTTCACCCACAGCTCAAGACGTTCGAACAGTTCCTGCGCGAAGCTCGGACTCGCGTATAATCCCGCCACCTGGAAAACTTGGAGCAAGGAGGAATCCCCGATGCACCGCTTATTGGCACATGCGGCTCTGGCTGCCGCGCTCGTATCCACCGGCGTCTGGGCCGACACGCTCGAGCGCATCGAGAAGACCGGCGTTTTCAAGCTGGGCTTCCGCGAGGATGCACCCCCCTTCGCCTATCGCAACGAGATCGGTGAGGCGGAGGGTTATTCCGTCGAGTTGTGCCGGGCGGTCGCAAAGCAGGTCGCGCGCCAGCTCGACCTGAGCCAGCTCTCTATCGACTACGTCCCCGTGACTGCGGAGAACCGCTTTGAGATGGTGGAAAAGGAGCGCGTCGACATTCTGTGCGGACCCACCACTCACACCTTGAGCCGCCGGGCCATCGTGGACTTCTCCCTCACCACCTTTATCGACGGTGCCAGCGTATTGTTTCGAAAGGACGGCCCCTCTTCGTTCCGCGCGCTCGCCGGGGAAAGCATCGGGGTTCGGGCGGGGACCACGACCGAAGACGCCCTGCGCAACACCCTGAGCGAGCTCGATATCGACGCCGAGGTGGTGGCCGTGGAAAGCCACTTCGACGGTCTCGAGCAGGTGCAGTCGGGAAGGATCTCCGCGTACTTCGCAGACTGGGGGATCCTCCTCGGGCTACTGCAGCGCAGTGAGAGACCGGAGCTGCTCCGGCTATCCCCACGGCAGTTCACCCAGGAGCCTTACGCGCTCGGACTCGCGCGAGGCGACGATGACTTCCGGCTGCTCGTGGACCGTACCCTGAGCCGCCTGTACCGCTCCGGCGAGATCCAAACCATCTTCAACAAGGCGTTCAGCCCCGCCGAGCCCACCGACCTGCTCAAGGCCGTCTACATCATCAACAGGCTGCCGGAGTAATTCGCAGAAAGGCGGGAGGTCGGGCGGGCGTTCCACGGCCCGCTCGCGGCGGATGGCCGCCGTGGCGGGTCACATGCCCGCGGGGTAGGTGCCGCGAGCGCGAGTCAGCCGGAGCCCGCGACTTCGCGGTGTGCCCCGGCGAGCCGCCGCCGGGCGGGAGCCCGCACGCGTCTTGCTACCGGCAGCAGCTCGCGGATGCGGTCGTGGAACTGGCGCACGGCCACCTCTTTGTCCGAGAGCGGGCCACCATGATAGCTGCTGGACCTGAGTCCGCCGTCCGCCCAGTAACAGAACTTGTCGTCCTCAGGTGCGACCTGCCGATTGATACGGCTGTTGAGATAGCGAACGGCGCGCATCGCGCGACGATCATCGGGAAGGGCAAAAGAGCGCCCGGTGAGCAGCGTGCGCCCCGGCGCGAGCGGCAGGCTCTGGGCGTTTCAGAAAAGCAGCTTCCGGTCGATAGTTCACGCCTGGCACGGCCTATTAAACGGAGGACACCGGTGAACATTCGACCCTGGCTTTTCGGTTTGATCTTGCTGCCCCCCTGCGCCACCCTGGCGGATACGTCCTCGGTCAACGGCGCCAGGGTCGTGGAGTATGGTCAGTACGACGTGGTGCGGGGCGAGCGGGTCGCGGCGACCGATACCGCGGCCGGATACATGTCCCGGGTGCAGACATACCAGCGCGTGGGTGGTCCGCAGATACCGGCCGAGGTCGGTACAGCGTTCGGCCTGAAATACATCGTCGAGGGAGAGCCCGAGGGCGAGAAGGTCACGCTGACCGTGGTGCAGACCTTTCCCCCGCAGGGTGTGACCCATCCCGACACGAGCGAGACCACCCACGAGCAGCGATACAGGCGATACGCGCGGGTCGGTGAGGAGACGTTCGACGGCTACATTTTGTCGAAACCCTGGGAGGTAGTGCCCGGCAGGTGGACGATTCAGATACTCCACGAGGAGCGACTACTCATCGAAAAGAAGTTCATCGTGGAGGGACCGGACCACACCGCCGAGGCCGGCGCCTCCGTTCGTTCCCCGTCACGGTAAGCCACCGCACGGGCAACCGTCGGCGCGCAGCGCAGCGAACTACCCGCGCGCGCGTCGGTGATGGCCGATCCCGAGGCTCAAACGCGCTTGCGACTCATTAGCCGTTCTGGCGCAAGTGAGTGCGTCCGAGGAGAGCGAGCCCCCGCCATCGCGCGCTGCGGCCGTGGACGCGAGGTTAGCCCGCTCGCTGCCCCCCTTTACCCTTTCGTGAACTTTCCGTGATCTCCCCGTGACGCCGCACACGTATCGTCCGTCTCCCCAGTCACCGATTGTTCGCGGAGGAGAACATGATCACTCGAATCGTTTCCACACGCGGTCTGCTCGCGATGGGCATCGCGCCGATGGCTCTCGCATTCACGCTGGTTGCGTGCAGCCAGGCCCAGACATCCGAGATGGGCTCGTCGGGCGAATCCGCCATGAGCGGGAGCTCGACGGAGAAGGACATGATGAAAGACGAGTCCATGGAGGACACCATGATGGAGGAATCCTCCNNCTCGATGAAGGAGATGGAGAAATCCTCCATGGAAGGATCCGACATGGGAGAGTCCTCCATGCAGGATTCCACCATGGGCGACGGCTCGGGCAAGTCCTACTGAGACGCCCCGTGCGCCCAGCGGGTTCGCCAGGGAGGGCGAGCCCATTTTTCATTGAAGCCTGTCAGCAGCTGATGTAATCGGGAGGAAAAAGAGACCTGTCCCGCGCTCGCCGCCGTGGACCGGTGCGGACGCTGCGCCTCAGTCTTCGAGAAGATGGCGCTCTGCGCTCGCGCGCAGCACATCCGGCAGAGGGATGGACTTGCGCGTCTTCAAATCGAAGTGGACCGTTACGGTCTGCATGGTGGCGTGCAGCCGATCATCATCGGCCCCGCGCATTTCGTGGCGGTAAGCGAGGGAGGTGCGACCGAGCTTCACCACGCCTGTGCGTACGACCACCAGATGCCCGAGCGGTACCTCGTCCTTGAACTCGAGCTCCGCCTTCACGTCGGCCCAACCCTTGTGCTCCCTCAGGAGCTCGATCGGCGACGCACCCAGCGCGCTGAATAAGTGAAAGCTCGCGTCGTCGAACATTCCCACGTAGTTGCGTGTGTTCAGATGCCCGAAGGCGTCGCAAAGCCACGGATGGGCGACACCGCGGAAGGTCTCGATCATCCTGGTCATGCCATGCGGCTCCCGTGTATCCAAATGAGTGGGCACTGGCGTACGACAATCCGACCCCAGGACGTCGGCTGTAGCGGATTTGCGTACACTATCTAGCTCACGGCGTCACGTGTCCGAGCTTCTCGCGTTTGGCCTCGAGATAGGAGCGATTGGTCTCCGTAGCGGGAGCTACCAGCGGGATACGGGCTTCGATGCATATCCCGTGCGCAGCGATCTCCCGCACCTTGCGGGGATTGTTGGTGAGGAGACGTGCCGAGGTCACGCCCAGATCGCACAATATCTGGGCGGCGATGCGGAAATCACGCGGATCCGGGGCGAACCCGAGCTGCACATTGGCCTCCACGGTATCGTATCCCGCATCCTGAAGCTCGTACGCCCTGACCTTGTTCAGCAGCCCCAGACCTCGTCCTTCCTGGTCCAGATACACGACCACGCCCACCCCCTCGGCGGCGATCATCTGCATCGCCGTCCGAAGCTGCCAGCCGCAGTCGCATCGCAGTGAATGAAACACCTCGCCGGTCAGACACTTCGAATGCACGCGCACAAGCGGTGCCGCGGAACCCGCGGCATCCCCATGAACGAAGGCCAGATGTTCCCCCGCGTGTGCTTCACTGCGGTACGCGATTACGCGGAAATCACCGTAGGACGTGGGCAGGCGTGTCTGCGCGCAGCGGCGCACGACCCGCTCGTGGGCCAGGCGATAATCGAGGATCTGGGCCACGGTGATGAGCGTCAGCCCGTGTGCCATCGCGAAGCGCTCGAGCTCGGGACGGCGCATCATGGTGCCGTCATCCGCCAGGATCTCGCAGATGACTCCCGCAGGGGCGAGCCCTGCCAGGCGCGCCAGGTCCACGCTCGCCTCCGTCTGGCCCCGACGCTCGAAAACCCCTTTGGGCCGTGATCGTAACGGCGCAATATGGCCCGGCCGGCGCAGGTCGCTGGCCGTATTCGCGGGATCGATGGCTACCCGTATGGTCGTGGCTCGGTCGCGGGCGGAGGCGCCGGAGCCGATACCGAATCGCTCGTCCGCGTCGACAGTCACCGTGAACGCGGTGCCGCGGGGATCGCCGTTGCGCTCCGTCATCTGCGGCAGACCGAGAGCCGCGCAACGCTCCGGGGTGAGGGTGAGGCAGATCAGGCCACGCCCCCGCGCGGCCATGAAATTGACCATCTCCGGCGTGACGCACTGCGCGGCCGCCATCAGATCGCCTTCGTTCTCCCGAGCCTCATCGTCCGCGATGACGACCAGCCTGCCGTCGCGGATATCCTGTATGGCTTGCTCTACAGTGCCGAACGCCATCCGTTGCTTCCTCACGCAGCCCATGCACCGTCCGCTGGCGGCGGCCGCTGCTACCGCTAGAACGCTAGGGTAAGAGATTAACACGCGTCAACGCTCGGGATATGGGAATCTCAATCCGAGCCCCCCGGAATACGCTTGCATCTTCGATCGGTGGCTCAGAGCGCTGGCGAGCAGCCGAGGCACGCTCGCTTCAGAACGCGAAGACTTCGGGACGTCGCTGCTCGAGGCGAGGTCTCGCCTGTTCAACGAGCGCTCAGCGCCTGCACGAGGTCGCGCAGCTCAGTGGGCCGCACCGGCTTCTCTAGATGCGGGCATCCGGCCGATTCCAGAAACTGCCGCGCCTTCGTGCTCAAGGTATCGCCGGTGACGAAGGCGATCTTCGCGCACAATTCGGGGTGCCGTTGCTGCACTATCCGATAGAAGCTCGGGCCGTCCATCTCCGGCATGCGCAAATCGCTCAGAATGAGATCGAAAACGCCTTTTCCAACCTGCTCCAAGGCCACCCGCCCCGAGGGGGCCAGCGTCACCCGATGACCGTCGCTCTCGAGGATGTCGGCGATCACCTGCGCGACGTCCGGCTCATCGTCCACGACCAGCACCGACAAACCCGGGGTCGCGCCCTCGGCCTCGCCCGCGGGGACAGCCTCTCCCTCACCGGGCACCTCGCTCGCCGGCAGCTCGACGGTGAACACGGTGCGCTGCCCCGGCACGCTCTCCACCCGGATGGAGCCCCCGTGCGACTCGACGATACGGTGCGATACAGCGAGCCCGATCCCCGTACCGCTGCCCGCATCCTTGGTCGTGAAGAAGGGCTCGAAGATCCGCGAGCGGATGTCCGCCGGAATGCCGGGGCCGTTGTCGCGCACCTTCAGGTACACCTTTTTCGTCTTCGGATCGTAGCCCGTGGCGATCTTGATACGTTTCGAGCCGTGCTGCTCTTCGAGGACGTGCTGCGCGTTGACGATCAAGTTCGTGAGGACCTGGTTCAACTGATCCGCATCGCCCCACACCGGTGGCAGATCCTGCGCGAGCTCGAGCTGCGCATCGATGTCGTGGGACCGAAGTGCGTAGCCGGTCACCTCCAGCGTCGTCTCGACGATATCCCTCAAGCTCACGGAGCACATCTCCACCGGCTGCTGGCGCGCCATGGCCAGAAACGTCCTGACGATGCGAGCACAGCGGTCGGCGGCGTTGCCGATCTTGGTCGCACGCTCCACGATGCGCGGATCGGTGTTCGTCTCCTGGAGGAGCAGCGCCTGACCGACGACCACCGAGAGGGGGTTGTTGAGCTCGTGCGAGACGCTCGCGAGCAACTGTCCGAGGGCGCTCAGCTTCTCGCTCTGATACAGGGCCTCGCGCTGGCGGGCCATCTGCGCCTCCACCGTACGCCGTTCCGTCATGTCGTGCGTGGTCGAAACGATGACCTCCTCGCCCTTGAACCGGATGAGCCGTGCCGATATCGCGCCCGGGAAAGCGCTCCCGTCCGTCCGCTTGAGGCGGGCCTCGTACTCGTCGACCATCCCGTGCTCACGCAGCCGGGCGATGTAGGGCAGTCGATCGGCAGGGTCGGCGAAGTTCTCCACCGCCTTGTCCGTGGGGCCACCGAAGAGGCGCTCGCAGGCAGGGCTCTCGTAGAGGACGGTGCTGTCCCCAGCGTGGGTCATCCGGATCGGCAGCGGGCATGCTTCCAGAACCTGGCGCACGAGAGCCTCGTTGTCGCGCACCGCCTCCTCCATCTGCTTGCGGGCGGTGATGTCGACGCGCAGGCCAACGAGGCCGCCCTGACGCGTGCGCCGCGCCGTGGCCTGGAACCAGCGGCCGTCGGCATGGCGGAATTCCCGCGTCGTGCCGTGCTCGTCCAGCTCCCGCCGTAGATCGCTGAGCCATTCCTCGATGGGCTCCCGCGCCTCCGGGTATTGACCGCGCTCGGCGCCGACGCGCATGAACTCGTGCCACGTGACGCCCGGCACCAGCACATCAGCGCTCATCCGGTTGTACTCGCGAAAACGCGAGTTGCACGTGATGAGCCGGTCCTGCGCATCCCATAGCGCAAAACCCTGCGACAGGGACTCGATGGCATCCTCCAGGGTTTCCCGAGCCCGCGTGAGCTCGGCTTCCTGGTTCTTGCGTTCCGTGATATCGACCGCGATGCCCATCAGCTTCTCGACGTCTCCGTTGTCGTTGCGAACCGGAATCTTCGTGGAATAGAAGTAGCGCCGGCCGTTGAACCCCGTGAACTCGAACTCGACCCGTTCGCCGCCCATCGCGGCGCGGATTCGAGCGGCCACGCGCTCGCGATCATTCTCGTGAACGAATTCGAGATACGGCCGCCCCACGGGCGACACCTTCGGTGCCCCCGTCATCTGAAGGCCCCTCGGATTCATGGACCGGATGCAGCCCCCACGATCGATCTCGTGGATGCAGATAGGTGCATTCTCCACGAGCGTGCGATAACGCCTCTCGCTCGCGCGCAGGGCCTCCTCGGCCTCCTTGCGTTCCGTGAGGTCGACCAGGCTCGCGATGACCACCTCGCGCCCTTTGTAGGGGATGATGCGCGCCGTGGCGGAGACCCAGGTGAGACTGCCGTCGTGACGCCGGGTGCGCACCTCGAAATCGTGCACCTCGCCCGCCTCGCGCAACCTGCGGACGAAGTCGCGTCGGGCGCTCTCGTCCGGAAAGTAGTCGACGGCCGAGTACGGCTCTCCGGGCGACCCCTCCCGCCGCAGCAGCGTCATGACCGACGGGCTCTCGTAGAGCACGCTACCCGTCTCCACGTCGAACAGGAACACGGGCAGCGGGTGGTTCTCGACGATGCGCCGGAAATGCTCCTCGCTCTCGCGAAGCGCCATCTCCGCCTGCTTCTGGCGTGTGATGTCGGTGCGGACCGTCACGTGGCCACCGTCCGTGGTGGGGCTGTGGGTAATGAGCATCCAGCGCCCGTCCTTGAGCTCCAGCTCGATGGGGCCGCGCTCCGTCTGCGCCATCCGCCGGACGATGCGCTCCACGTCCTCGTCCGACCCCGTCACCACGGAGCCGTCGAAACGCCGCAGGTGCGGGACGAACCGGCGGATGTTGTCGGCGCGCCCCGTGCCGATCATCGAAGCCGCGTCCTGGCCGTACGGTTCCGCGAAGGCGCTGTTGCACAGAATCACCTTCTCCCATGCGTCGGAGACCGCGAACCCGCTCGGCAGACTCTCCACCGCGTCCTGCATGAGTCGGTGCAGTCGTTTGCGTTCAACCTCCGCCGCGAGACGCCTGCTAATGTCGGTTATCTCGGCCACGAACACGGTGCGTCCGCGCAGAAACGTGCGCGTGATGCTCAGCTCCACCGGAAACGTGGTCCCGTCCACCCGCATGGCCTCGATCTCGACCCGCCGATCGATCATGCGCGTCTCGCCCGTCTCCTGAAACCGACGCATGCCCGAGAGGTGTGCCTGCCGATGGCGCTCGGGAACGATCAGCTCGGCCAGCGGCTGCCCGATGGCGTGCTCGCGCCGGTAGCCGAAAATGCGCTCTGCCGCGGGATTGAACTCGATAATGCATCCCGCATCATCACTCGCCACGATGGCATTCTGGACCGTGTCGATGATAGCGGCATTCAGCGACTGCGCCTCGTGGAGCTGCGCCTCCACCCGTTTTTGCTCGGTGACATCCAGCATGCAGCCGACGAACTGGCTGTGACTCTCGCCACCCGGTACGAGCTTGAGCTCCTCGCGAAACCACATCCACTCGCCACTCGCCGAGCGAAAGCGGTACTCGCGGGCGCTCCGCCCCTGCGTCTCGAGCTCGGCGATGGCGCGCTCCCAGATGGTCACATCATCAGGGTGAACGTGCCGGCGGCCGAAGCCGGGGTCTTCCAGAAACGCGGCAGGCTTGTGTCCGGTGACGGCCTCCACGTTGGCGCTGATGAAGCGCACCGTGCGGTCCCCTCTCAGATCGGCGAGAAAGAAAACCGCCGGCGAATTGGAGACCGCGAAATCGAGCAGCAGATGGTGTGCAGCCACTGCACCCGATGCGGCTTCTGTAGTCCGAGGGACAGCTGTCGGCATGGGCTGAACCTATTCTTTCACGCGGACAGGCGGCGATTCCGGAGCCCGACCGTTGTAGACGGCATTATGCCCTCAAATATGGCCAAACGGACACCGCGGCCCCCGCCTCAAGCGATTCGACGCACCCGGTGTCTCGCGGTGGCCGCCGTACCAAGCCGTCACCATTTCCAACGGAACGCGCACTCCGCCACGCTACGGCCGGCCCGCCCCTGCGGCTCGTCGAACCACGTTCCCCGAAGGAGGCCCGGGATGGCCGAGCGTGAAATCCCCAGGTCTCGCAACACTCGTTCGTCCACCGCCATGATCTCCCGGTACGCCTTGTGTCGGACCCGGGCTTCGTGCATGAACGCCGGTATCGAGCGCAACGCGCGTCCCGCTCGCGCCAGAATCCGCCGCCAGGCGCTGGTGCCCGGGCGTCGCTCTGCCGCTGCACGGAGCGGTCGATCGACGTCCCGTTGAGGCGTGCCGCGCGCAGTCTCCGAGGCGGTGCAGCGCCGAAGCTTCGCGATGGTTTCTGCCATTTGAAGGTCCTCCTACATGCACGCGCATCACGCGCAAAGCTTTCCCGTCCTGACCCTGGACGTGGCAGCAGCCCGTCTTGCAGCCACTTCTCGGCGGGGCGGTCGCACCCACCGCGACCGTGGACGGGGACGAGCGGCTCGCGACAGGGTCGAGAGCCAGTTGCCGAAAAGCAGGCTCGCGTACGCCGACCATCCGTTGTGCGGGGGCAGTGTCGGATCATCTTCCGGGAAATAGTTTCTGGGCAGCGCCACGGCGCGCCCCGCGGACACGTCGCGCAGGTACTCCCCGCGCAGGGTCTCCGCCTCGTACTCCAGGTGATTGAACATGTACAGAGCCCGGTGGGTGTCATCGCCGACGAGACCCAATCCCGCCTCCTCCGAATCCGCCAACACCGAGAGAGCGCCATTCCCGGGCAGATCGAGGACACTCACCTCCGTATGGCGCGACACCGGCACAGGGAACACGTCGTCGAATCCGGCGAAGAGCGGATGGCCCGGCGCGCGTACCCGGTGCGGGTAGACGCCGAAACGCTTCTGCGGCAGGGGGTGCTTGGGCACGCCATGCAAATGATAGAGCGCCGCCTGCGCCGCCCAGCACACGTAGAACGCACCGCCCACGCGCGGCGTCGTCGCCCAGTCGAAAATCCGCGTAAGCTCTTCCCAATAGGTGACCGCCTCGAACGGCAGCGTCTCCACCGGCGCACCGGTGACGATCAACCCGTCGAAGGATCTGTCGCGAATCTCCGACCATCGGCTGTAGAACCGCCGCAGGTGCTCCACGGGTGTGTGCCTCGGCATGTAACTGGAGGGGACCACCAGAGTGAGCTCCACCTGGAATGGCGTGCGTGCGAGCAAACGCGCGAACTGGGTCTCGGTCGCGATCTTGGTCGGCATCAGGTTGAGGAGCGCAATGCGCAACGGCGCGGACCGCCCAACCGATGCAGGGGAAACGTGCACACCCTCGCTCTCGAGGATGCGATACGCCGGGAGCTCGCGGGGAAGTGTGATGGCCATGGTCGTGCCCGCCTCTATTCAGCTTCGTTCGCAAGGAGGTCGGGTGCGGCGCGAGCCGCCGCACCCGACCCACGCTTCATGCCGCCGACGCGAGCTGGCTCGCCGCGAGCGCCTGCTCGACGTCGGCCACGATGTCGTCGATGTGCTCGATGCCGATGGACAGGCGCACGTAGCCGTCGGTCACCCCCGTCGCCCACCGCTCCTGCGCCGAGAGCTGCGAGTGGGTGGTGGTCGCCGGATGGATGGCCAGCGAGCGCGCGTCCCCGATGTTGGCGACGTGGTAGAGCAGCTTCAGATTGTCGATGAAGCGCTGCCCGGCCTCCTTGCCGCCCCTCACCTCGAAACCCACGAGCCCGCCGTACCCGCCGCGCAGATAGGTCTCCGCACGCCGGCGCGCCTCGCCCTCGGCGAACCCCGGGTAGATGACCCGCTCGACGGCCGGGTGCTGCACAAGAAACTCCGCCACCGCCTGGGCGTTGCGGGCGTGCTCGCGCATGCGCAGCGCGAGCGTCTCGAGCCCCTGTATGAACAGGAAGGCGTTGAAGGGGCTGACCGCGTAGCCCAGATCGCGCTGCAGGGTCACCCGCGCCTTCAGGATGTAGGCGATGGGGCCCAGAGGCTTGGCCGCCTCGGTCCAGACCGCGCCGTGGTAGCTCGGGTCCGGCAGGTTCAGGAGCGGGAAGCGCTCGGCGTGCTTCTCCCAGTCGAAGCGCCCCCCGTCGACGATGAGCCCGCCGATGGCGGTGCCGTGGCCGCCGATGTATTTCGTGGTCGAGTAGACGATGATGTGGGCGCCGTGATCGAAGGGCCTGCACAGCACCGGCGCCGCGGTGTTGTCCACGATCAGCGGCACACCGAGCTGCTCGCCGATCTCGGCCACCTCCGCGATGGGAAACACCTGGAGCTTCGGGTTGGGCAGCGTCTCCGCGTAGTACGCGCGCGTGCGCTGGTCGGTCGCCCGGCGGAAGTTCTCCGGATCGCTCGGGTCCACGAAGCGCACCTCGATCCCGAAGGCGGCGAAGGTGTTGGCGAAGAGGTTCCACGTGCCGCCGTAGAGGTCCGTGGAGCTGACGATGTTGTCGCCGCTTCGGGCGATGTTCTGAATGGCCATGGCCGAGGCCGCCTGGCCCGAGGATACGGCCAGCGCCGCCGCGCCGCCTTCCAGCGCCGTGACGCGCTGCTCGAGCACATCGCACGTCGGGTTCATCACCCGGGTGTAGATGTTTCCGAGCTCCTGCAGCGCGAAGAGATTCTCTGCGTGCCTGGTGTCGTCGAACTGATAGGCGGTGGTCTGGTAGATGGGCACGGCCACGGCGCCGGTGGCCGGGTCGGCGCGGTAGCCCGCGTGCAGCGCCAGCGTCTCGGGATGGATGGACTCGATGCTCATGTCGGTGTCTCCTGTGCTTCGTTCGTGAATCAATTCGTTGCTGCGTCGGACTGCATCAGGCCGCCGCCCGCTCGGCGTGCACTGCATCCACCACGGGCGCGAGCTGTCTCTCGATGGCGATCCTCACGATGTCCGGATGGGTGAAGGGCAGCATGTGCCCCGCCCCTCGGCGCGATGCTCAGCCGCCGAATCCGTTGGCGCCGGCGGCGCGACGCGCCCACGCCGACGCTTCCTCCCGGGCGAGATCCTCTGCTATCGCCGGGATGTCGGCGCGCGCCACGCCGATGTCCTCGAGGCGATGGTCTTCGAGGCGGGACAGCTCGCGGATGGTGCGCCGCTTCCAGTAGTAGCTCACGAGGGGCCTGGCCATCGCGCGCGCGCGCTGGGCGGTGGTGATCCGGCCCGTCCTCGTGCCCCGATGCGTAAACCCGAACTCTTGTGCGTATCTGTTCGCGTAAGCTGTGCTCATGACGATCGCTCCCATCAGATGCCTTTGTGACCCGAACCTTCGCTTCTCACGATTACAAGGCTAGCGACGAAGCGTTTCCGGTGAATGTCGGAAGGCAGGCAACGTGTTTCGACAGGGTTGTCGCGGGAGCGTCCGAGAAGGGCGAACGTTTCCGTCCTGTAACAACTACGGAGGGAACTCTCGAGACGGCCAGTGGTGCAGCACGCGCAGACCGATATCTCGCGGGTTGCGGCCCATTCACTGCAGCAGGTACAGCGCCGCCGGAACGGCCAGCCAGAGTAGTCCCTTCACCAGGAAGAGCCCGAAGCTCACCGCTCCGAGCCGCCTGCACCACGTCCAGCGCCCGGTGCCGGCAGATGTCCGAGGGCTCGAAACATTCATCGTGGCTACTCCTTCGACTCAAAGCACGTGAAGGCGCTGCGCGGATGCCGCGCAGCGCCTTCGACACTGGCTATGTCGATTCGGAGGCCGCTGCGGCGGTCGCCGTCGCGCCCTTGCGGAACGGGTTGGGGATGAGCATCGGCACGCGGCGGCGGTACTCGGCGTAGCGTCTACCGTGAAACCCGACGAGATCACGCTCCTCGAGCTGGATGGCCACCAGAATGTATGCCGTCGTCGCCACCGCGAAGACCAGATGCGCCGCGGTCATGGTCGGCGCGGCCCAGAAGGCGAACAGCCACCCGACGTAGAGCGGATGCCGGACGTGCTTGTACGGGCCGGGCGTGACGAATGCGAGCGGCTTGTATTCCACGCCGCGGAGGTAGAACCACACCTGACGCAGCCCGAACAAGTCGAAGTGGTTGATGAGAAACGTGGAGACGAGAACCAGCAGCCAGCCGAATGCGAACAGCGCGTACGCGATTCCGCGACCGATGGGGCTCTGGATGTCCCACACCACCCCGCCGATGGGCTGCCACAACGCGAAGAGGGCGATCAGAGCCAGGCTCGAGAACAGCACGTAGGTGCTGCGCTCCACGGGTTCCGGCACGAAACGGGTCCACCAGCGTTTGAAGGCGGGGCGCGCCATGACACTGTGCTGGACGGCGAAGAGGCCGAGCAGCAGCGTGTCGATAAGAAGGGCGGCGCCCAGGGGCCCCTTCGCGACCCCGTCGATGGAGGTGGGCACGAAAACGTTGCCTACGAAACCAATGGCGTACAGGAAAGTGGCGAAAAAGATCACGTACGCGATGACGCCGTAGATGAAAACCGAGATTCTCCGCACCATGTCGGCTCTCTCCTTCGTGGTCGATGGGCCGTTAGCCGCCTGGAACGAACCGAGGCCGAAGAAGCGCTCGCCCGTGGCGGCACCGGGGATACAGTAGCGGCGGAGCGTTTCCCGGAGATTTCGAATCGCCTGGGAGCGTGTTTCAGGAATGTTGCAATGGGACGCCCGCCCCCAAAGGGGACGGGGTCAATCCCGGTCGGGCACGTACATGTAGCCGTAGCCACGAACGGTCTTGATGGTCCGGGGGTTGTTGGGGTCGGCCTCGACCTTGCGGCGCAACCGCGCGATGCGGATGTCGATGCTCCGATCGTAGGGGTCCCAATCCCGATTCTGGGTGAGATTCAGGAGCTGATCGCGCGAGAGCACCCGGTTGGGCCGCTCCGCGAAGACCTTCAACAGGTCGTACTCCATGCGCGTGAGGGGGATCTCGTTGCCCTCGCCGTCATAGAGCTGGTGCGCACCCAGATCGAGCGCGCAGCGTCCGAACCGAATCCGCGCGGCGGCCTCGGGCGCCGGCGCGCCGTTGCCTCCGTTCGGCTTCGACTGCCGGTGATAGCGGCGGAGCACGCTCTTGACGCGGGCCAGCAGCTCGCGAAGGTCGAACGGCTTGCTCACGTAATCGTCGGCGCCGACCTCCAAACCCACGATGCGATCGACCACCTCGCCGGCGGCGGTCACCATGATGATCGGCAGGTCGTAGTGCTCGCGCAGATAGCGCGCGAGCGTGAGTCCGTCCTCGCCGGGCAGCCCCACGTCGAGCAGGACGACGTCGGGCACGGCGTATTCGAGCACCGCACGCATGCTCTCGCCGCTGCTCGCCTCCAGGACCTCGAAGCGGTGCGCGCTCAAATACTCCTGGAGCATGCTGCGGATTTCCGGCTCGTCGTCGACGACGAGGACGCGTTCGGTATCGGGCACCGGCTCTGATCCTGCTGGTGACGGGTTATGTCGCGACGGGTTCCAGTATGTGTCCATCCTCGGGGCAACACAAGCACACGGCCGGCGTGCACGGCTACCGCGCAACACTACGCGCCTCGGCGATGCGCTTGTCGGCAACCGGCACAAGAGTGCGGTCCCGCGTCGCCGACCGTCCTCGCGGCAGCGGCGTCGCGACCCACCGGATCATCCCCAGGAACGCCGCGCACAGTCGCGCCAACGCGCGGCTCCAGGTCCTCGAGCGCAGGCACCGCCCCTCGTGCAGATAGTAGACGTAGTCGATGTGTCCGAGAGGCGTTCGCTTGATGGGGATGCTGAAGGGGTCCCCGGCTGCATACTTCTTGCACGAGTCACTTCGATTCTCGCTCACGGTGTTCACCCTCCTTGTTTGGATGCTTCCGGCTGACGCTGCGGGTTTTTCGCGCGGCCGTCCGTTCACCGGCGACCTGTGAACAAGTGTCGCCGTCCGCCGTCACGAGCCCGTGAGCACCGGCGTGAAATCGCGTCCGCCGCCGTCATAAATGCGTCAAATTCACGGCTGTCCACCACCTGCGTCGGAGGTTAGGATGGCAGCACCCGTGGCGCCTGAAGCGGATCCATGAAACGGCTCAAACTCACCGCCCTCGGCGGCCTGGACATCCGAACGGAAAGCGGCGCTCCGGTGACGCTTGCGACGCGCAAGAGCAAGGCCCTGCTCGTGTATCTGGCGCTCGCCGCCGGTGCCCCCCAGCCGCGGGGCAAGCTCGCCGCGCTGCTCTGGGACCGAAGCGCGGAGGATCAGGCGCGGGCCAGCCTGCGGCAGACGCTCTTCACTCTGCGCCAGGCCCTGTCCTCCGCCGATGGGGAGGTGCTCGCTGCCACCAGTGATTCGGTCTGGGTGTCCGCCGACGCCGTCGACACCGACGTGCGCAGCTTCGAGCGGCTCTTGCAGGAAGCGACGCCGGCATCGTTGGCGCGCGCGCTGGATCTGTATCGGGGCGATTTTCTCGAAGGATTCACCCTCAAGGCCGAACCCTTCGAGGACTGGTTGATGGAGCAGCGAACGCGCCTGCGCGAATGCGCCCTCGAAGCGCTGACCGAGCTCGCCGCGCACTACGCGGAGGCGGGGGATCGCGCGCGTGCCATCCATGCGGCGCACCGGCTCGTCACCCTCGATCCGCTCCGCGAAGCCGCCCACCGCCGGCTTATACGGCTGTACGCCGAGGACGGTCAGCGCCACGCGGCCATCAAGCAGTACGAGAGCTGTGCGCGGGCGCTCCAGGGTGAGCTGGGCGTCGAGCCGCAGCCCGAAACGACCGCCCTATATCAGGAAATTCTGCACCACCATCCCGCACCCGCCCCCGCGAAGAACGACGGCGAAACGGCGCAGGCGGCGCCCGGTCCGCGACGTATGGAACAGACGATTCGCTTCTGCACCACTCACGACGGCATTCGTATCGCCTATGCCACCGTCGGCGATGGACCGCCGCTGGTTAAAGCGGCCAACTGGCTCAACCACCTCGATTACGATTGGAAGACTCCCGTCTATCGCCACCTGCTCGAAGCGCTGGCGCAAGACCATTTCCTGGTCCGCTACGACGAGCGCGGGAACGGGCTCTCCGACTGGGAGGTGGCCGACATCTCCTTCGACGCGCTCGTCGACGACCTGGAGACGGTGGTGGACGCGGTCGGCCTCGAGCGCTTCGCCTTGTTCGGTATGTCGCAGGGCTGCGCGGTCTCCATCGCCTACGCGGTACGCCATCCCGAGCGGGTGACGCGCCTGGTTCTGCACGGCGGCTACGCGAGGGGATGGCGCACCCAGGGCTCGCCGGAGGATGTCGAACGCCAGGAGGCGCTCCTGACCCTGACCAAGAGCGGCTGGGGTCAGGAGAACCCTGCGTTCCGGGCGGTCTTCACGACCCTTTTCATTCCGGACGCGTCGCCGGAGCAGAAACAATGGTTCAACGACATGCAGCGCGTTTCGACTTCTGCTGAAAACGCGGTGCGGCTGCAGCAAGCCTTCGCCGACATCGACGTGACACCGTTTCTGCCCCGGGTCGAAGCGCCCACGCTGGTGTTGCACTCCCGCGGCGAATCCAGAATACCTTTTGCCCGGGGCCGCGAGCTGGCGGCCGGCATTCCCCGGGCGCGCTTCGTCCCGCTCGAGAGTCGAAATCACGTGATACTCGAGCACGAGCCCGCGTGGCCGCGGTGGATCGCCGAGGTCCGCGATTTTCTGGCCGACGACGGCAAAGCGGGCGCGTGATGGTCTCGATCTCTGCGGGAATTTGCGGGACGGGGCCCCACCGAGAACGCGAGGAGCTCACGATATGTTGTTGAAGGGCAAGGTGGCGATGGTGACCGGCGCAGCTTCACCGAACGGTATCGGCATGGCGACGGCGCGGCTGTTCGCGGAGCACGGCGCGCGGGTCGCGGTGATCGACCTCGAGTCGCAAGGTCCCGCCGCCGCGGCGAGCGCCGTGGGCGATGGGCACCGGGGCTACGCCTGCGATGTCAGTGACGGCGCGCAGTGCCACGCCGCCGCGGAAGCCGTTCGCCGCGACCTCGGCGCCGTCGACGTGCTGGTGAACAACGCCGGCATCGTGCAGTCCCAGAAGCTCGAGGAGATTCGGCCCGAGGACTGGGAGGCGGTCATCGACACCAATCTGCGCGGCAATTTTCAGATGGCGCAGGCGGTGGTCCCGCACATGCGCGAGCGAAGCGCCGGCGCCATCGTCTGCGTCTCCTCCGTCGCCGGGCAGCGCGGTGGCGGCATCTTCGGCACCTCGCACTACGCCGCGTCCAAGGCCGGCATCCTGGGGCTGGCCAAGGCGCTGGCACGCGAGCTCGCCCCCGACGGCATCCGGGTCAACGCCGTGGCACCCGGCACGATCGACAACGATTTCACGCGCGGCGGGATGACGGCGGAAATCAAGGCGCGGATCGCCCACGACACCCCCCTCGGTCGACTCGGCACCTCCGAGGACGTGGCGAAGGTCTGCCTGTTCCTCGCCTCCGACCTCGCCTCCTACGTCACCGGCGCGGTCATCGACGTGAACGGCGGCCAGCACATTCACTGAGCGGCGCCTGCCTCGGCCCGGCGCAGGCCCCCTACCCTACCCCGACCGACGGCCGCGCCCCTCCAATACCGCGCGCGGCTGCCGAAACAGAGGTTCTCCGCGGAATATCGGGGAATGCCGACTCGGCGCGGGACGGGTCCCGGGACGACTTGCCACTGCACGGCGTGTACCCGGGAGCCCTGCAAATTGGGGCTCGGGACGGTCGCCGGCATTCCTTGATATTCCGCGAAGTGGCCTTATGGGCTGAGCGAGGCGAAGCCCACCGTGCAGCGGTGATGGGGTCGTCGCGGCCAAGTGGCGGGCTTCGCCTCGCTCAGCCCACCCTACCGAAGAAGGGGTGCGCGCCCCGGGGTTCGTCATCGGGAGGTGCTTCGTGCGCAATCTCTTGCTCGAAGAGGTCGAGTTTCAGGTACAGAAGACACGGCGCGGGGTGTGGCGGCGCTTCGTGTACCCGAGCGGCGAGTACTTCGCGGAGTTTCGCAGCCACGCCAGCGTCGCCGGGCTGCCGCTCATCCATTACACCCACGGCCGGAACCCCGAGACCCGCCGCTGCGTGGTGGCCAAAGGCATCGTCGCGGTGGGGCGTCTCGCGGTGGGCTTCGTGGCCATCGGGCACGCCTCCGCAGGCCTCATCGCGATCGGGCAGGCGAGCGCGGCGTTGTTGTTCGGCCTCGGTCAAGGGGCCGTTGGTTTGCTGGCTGTCGGGCAGATCGCACTGGGTGTGGAGCTCGGCATCGGTCAGATCGCCACCGGCGAGACCGCCATCGCACAGCTCGGCGTCGGCAAGTACGTCCTCGCCCAGCTCGGGTGGGGCGAGCACCTCTGGACGCCGGAACAGGCCGACCCCGAGGCGGTGGCGCACTTCCGTGGGCTGTGGCAGTCGATCAAGGGCTGGCTGGAGGCGTTTACCGGCCCGCGCTGAAATCACCCGAGCCCCGGTGCGGTCGGCGCCGCCATCGCGCTCCCTCGCCCTGTCTGATTCACCCTCACCACACCCGTTCCGATACCCGCCCCCGCGCGCCACATCGGCCTGTACACTGACAGGCCTGAACACATTGGCAGCCTGCCGGTTTCGAGGATCGGCGGCGCCGGGTCCGAGCAAGACAGGAGGAACTCGAGATGACGGACGCATTCAGGGATCGGGTGGCCATCGTCACCGGCGCGAGCCGCGGCATCGGGCGCGCCGTCGCGCACCGGCTCGCCGAGCGCGGCACGCACGTGGCGCTCGTCGCGCGCAGCGAGGATGCCCTCGAGGAGGTCGCGAAGGAGTGCCGGGAGAGAGGCGTCCGGGCGTTTTCCGTCGCGGCCGATCTGTCGGACCCGGCAGCCACCGGGAGCATCGTGGAGCGCACGGTCCGCGGGCTCGGCGCCGTTCATTTTCTCGTCAATAATGCCGGCATCTTCGGCGGCGGTGCGGCCGACGCGGCGGATCTGTCGCGCTGGGACCGGACCATCGACGTCAACCTGCGCTCGCTCATGCACCTCACGCGCCGCGCGCTCCCGGAGATGGAGAAGCACCCGCGCGGCGCCGTCGTCAACATCGCCTCTATCTCGGGTAAGCAGTCCCACGCCGGTGCCGGGGACTACTGCGCCACCAAGCACGGCGTCATCGGGTTCTCGGGATCGGTCTTCGAGGACGTGCGCGAGAGAGGGATCAAGGTGTGCGCCATCTGCCCCGGCTTCGTCGCCACCGACATGGTCGCGGGCGAACGCCTGCGCAGGGAAAAGATGATCCAGCCCGACGACGTCGCCGAGACGGTGCTCTTCGTGCTGGGGTTTCCGGACACCGGCTGCCCCGTGGAGATCGTCTTGCGCCCGCAACGCTCTCCGTATCGCTGAGCCCGCCCGAATCGTCGGCGGTCGGCCCCACGCCCCGCGACCTCGCTCCGCTGCGCGCCCGCGTTCACCCCACGGGCGCGGCGGCGACCCGACGCATCGCGTTCAGCGCGGGTCCGAAAAGATCCGGGTCCCCCTCCGTCGGATACACCATGTAGGCGGGCAACGCGAAGGTGGGCGCCTGCCGAACCCGAAAAAGTCGACCCGCCTCCAGGTAGCGGCGCACCAGCCGCTGCGGAAAGTACCCCGAGCCGCCATAGCTCAGCATGTGCTGGAGCCCCAGCCACGCAATACCGACGATCAGGGCAGGCGTGCCGAAATCCGGAAAGTTCATGCTGTGCTTGGCGTGAAACTCGGGCCCCCAGTCCACATAGACGTAGCCGGCGCTCGGCTTGTCCGTGGTGGCGGCGTCGGTCGACACCATGACCAGTTGCTCCTCGAGGAGAAACTCCACCGTGAGCCCGGGCCGGCTCTCCGGCGTATACATGACGCCGATGTCCATGCTGCGCTCCACCAGCCGGGTCATCAGCGCTTCCTCGCCCCCGATCTCACCCCTGACGGACACGTCGGGCGCCACCTCCCGCAACAACGGCAGCCACCTGAGCAACAGCTCAACCCAGAGCGCGAAACGCGCTCCCACGGTCAGCAGCGCCCGGTAACCGTGCGCGACCCCCGCGTCCTGGCGGGCCTGCTCCAGCGTGCGTACCAGGGTGGCGGCGTGCTTCTGAAACTGCCGCCCCGCTGCCGTCAGGTTGGCTCCCGCCCGGTTGCGCACGAACAGCGTACAGCCGAGCTGTTCCTCGAGGGCGCGGATGCGGGCGCTGACCGTGGACTGCGTGACGTGCAGGCGCTCCGCCGCCCGGACGAAGCTTCCTGCGGCCACCACTGCGAGAAAGGTACTCGCCCATTCGGTATCCATCGGGCCCTTCTATTGGAAATAGCGATATCAAATGCCCAAAACTTTCGTTTGTCAAATATGACGCGTAGAGATATGGTTGCCGCACATCGGATGGAGGACACAGCGATGCGCGACTTCGTGAAGAACAACACCTGGATTCTGCTGGTGGTGGCGTTCGCCGTGCTGGTTGCGGTGGGCGTCGCCATGAGCTGAGCGCCGCGCGTGGTGCCCTGAGCCCCACCTCGAGCTTCTGATTTCCTCCCTGTCCTTCGCGCCGAGGGGCGTCGCGATGGCGAGCCCGACGGCGCTGCGTTGCGTGTGCACCCGGGCATCCGGCCCACCTTCAGCTCATCCCGCCCTCAGCCACCCAGAGCCCGGGCCGCGCGCCCCGCCAACGGCCGTTCCACCATCACCGCCCTAAAGCCCCTTAAATCGCTCGCCGATATCGGTATCCGTTTCCATCGGCGACGAACATGAGGCCACCGATCCCGTTCCGAAAGCTGTTCCTGCCGCTGGTGCTCATACTGACCGCGGGGTGCGCGTCCACCCCGAAGCCACCAGCGTACAGCCTCTATGATCATGACGCCCTCGCCGTCCTGCCCTTCCAGAACCTGACCCAGGATCCCGGCCTCGCCCAGGAACTCCAGGATGCGTTCCTGGCGCGGCTCGTGCAGTTGAACGCCGTCCCGGTGATCGAAGGCGGACGCGTCTCGGCCTTGGTCGCCCGGGAGGACGCCGACCCCGCATCCCTCCAGCACGACGCGGCCGCCCGCGCCGCCATCGCCCGCCAGCTCGAAAGCGACGTGCTGCTGGTGGGCAGCGTGACGTCCTACAGCGAGGGCCTCTCCGAGGGCTCTCCGCGCCGCGTCAAGGTCGCCTTCTCCAGCGATCGCTACCGGTGGGGCTTCTACGAGAACAGAACCGTGCAGGTCATGGCCAGCATCAAGCTGATCGACACGGCGACCGGACGCATCCTGTGGGTGAAGAATGCCCAGGGCTCCAGCGGCCGGCGCCACTGGGTGGCGCTGCCTTACGACGGCGACAAGGAATCGCCGCCGTCCGAGGGCTGGAGCGCGTATCTGGCGGCGCGCAGCGAGGTCGACCTCGGCTACACCTCGCCGGCCGCGGACGCACGCGCCAAGCGCGACCGCGTGCCGCCCGGTCACGCGAAAGGCCAGTCATCGCAACCGGTGATCAACATCCACATCAATAACAGCCAGAGCCAGCAGCAAAGCCAGACGCAGACCGCGCGCGCGGCGGCCAGTGCGGGTGACTCCGCGGCCAACCCGGCGCTTCTCCACCGCACGGATCCGGTGTTCTCCGCGCTGCGCGCCAACGCGTTGCAGCGCGCGGCGGCCTATCTCGTCTCCGACTTCCAGGGACGCGGCGGCTGGAAGCCCGGCATGCAGGTGGACGAAGAGTCCTGACCCAGCCGACGCCGGCACCGACGCCGGAGCACCATCGGTTGGAGAGAACGGCACCACGAGCCGCACGCGCGCTTGTCTTGCGATAATTGTGCGCTGCATCACGGCCATCAGCGCGAAGGACCGTTACGCTTTCCAGCGTGCCGGCGCGGATTCGGGAGACCCAAGGGAATGATGAGATCCTCACGGAAACACGCTTCGTTGCACCTTCGGCGAGTGATTGCCCGTGTGGGCGGTTACGGCGCCTGGCTCGGCGCACGACTGTCCGCCTGCGTTGACGCCGTACGCGGGGCAACGCATTCGGTTCGACGACGCGTCACCGCAGGTGCCGCAGACGCTATTGTTGGGTGCGGCCCCGCGTGCCGCCGCGCCGCTGGCGCCCTCTCGCGTGGGCTCGTGTCGATGACGGGTAGAGCGGGCGTGCTCGCTCGCGTCATCGCTGCGGGTGCCGGCGCGCTCGGACGCACAGCCCGCGGTCATCCCCGGCGCTCCGGTCCGCGACCGGCAGAGCCCCCGGTCCGCGGGCCGGGACGTTCGAGACTGGGGCGGCTGCGCGACATCGACCGCCCGCACAGAGGCTCGGACCACGAGCGCACGTTCCGGGCGCGCACATACCCGCGCTCGCGAGACCGGCACTACGTGGTCCACCTCCCGCCCGGCTACGACGCGCGCCGCCCTCTGCCTCTGGTCATGGTGCTGCACGGCTGCCGCCAATGCCACCGCGACATCCAGCGCATCTCGAACTTCGATGTACTGGCAGATCGACGGGGCTTCGCCGTCGTCTACCCGTTCGTGACCAGCTACACCGGCTGGCGCATGGAGAACTGCTGGGGATGGTGGCTTCGCGGCGAGATCCGGCCGGGCGCCGGCGAGGTGCAAGACCTGTGGGGCATCGTCGAAGACATCGAGGAGGAGTTCAACATCGACGCCCGTCGGATCCATGTGACGGGGCTCTCCTCCGGCGCCGGCATGGCGGTCGCCATGCTGGTGGCGCACCCGGGCCGCATTGCCTCGGGCGCGGCGGTGGCCGGCGTCCCCTATTCCGAGACCGCAGCGGCCGTCGGGCTCACCAAGCGCACGAACGGCGTGTTCAAGCGCGTCCCCGAGGTGTCGGCCGCCATGCACGCGGCCATGGGCGCGCACCGGCGCCCGGTCCCCATCTTCATCGTGCACTCCCGCCGCGACACCACCGTGCACATCCGGGCCGCCCACAGCCTCCGCGACAGCTGGGCGCACTGCTTCGGCGTCGATGCGTCGAAGCCCGCGAGCGTGCGCGTCGGCAGTGCCCACGGCACCGTCTGGACGCTGAAGAAGTACCGTGGTGCGGAGCGGCGCACGCTCGTCGAGACGCTCTTCACCGAAGACGGCGAGCATGGCTGGCTCGGCGGGCGCCCGGGATCCTTCAGCGAGCCGCACGGCCCGAACATCTCGGAGATGATGTGGCGGTTCTTTCGACGGCACCCACTCGAGCGCTCGACTCACAAGTCAGTTACCGAGGCGGCCTGAGCCCCGAGACTCGCTCCGAGCTTAGCGCGGCCCCATGGCCTGTATCCCTCGTAGCCGCCGTGTGCCCGGGCAGCGTGTGTCCGGACACCGGCGTGCCTCCACTCAGTCATTGACCAAACCCCGGGGCGGCCCCACTAGAACCCGCAGACCAGGGTTTCGGACCGCTTGCAACTGTGGCATATTTGTCAAGCATTGCTGCCAGCTCATAGGAAGATCCTGTGACCAATCTCGGTATCTATCTCGCCCCCGGTAAGTTTGTAGACAGCGATCATCCGGCCGTAGTGGAGTACGCATATCGCGCTACAGACGGCGCGTACGGTGACAGTGACAAGGCCATCCACCTCTACTACGCCGTGCGAGATGACGTCCGCTATGATCCGTACATGCCGTGGGCGCTGCCGGAAAGCTACCGGGCGAGTGCGTGCCTGCTAGCGGGACGTGGATTTTGCGTTCCCAAAGCCGCGTTGCTCGCGGCTTGCGGGCGTGCAGTGGGTATCCCGACACGCGTCGCCTACGCCGACGTCAGGAATCACCTCTGCACCGCGCGGCTTCGTAGACTCATGGGCACCGACGTCTTTACCTATCATGGCATCACCGAGCTATATCTCGACGGCTGCTGGGTCAAGGTCACGCCCACCTTCAACATAGAGCTCTGCGAGAAGTTCGGCGTGCTTCCGCTCGACTTCGATGGCCAACACGACGCACTCCTCCATCCCTACGATAAGCACGGCCGACGGCACATGGAATACCTCCGCTACCACGATGCGTGGGCTGACGTTCCTTGGGAGCGTATTTCGTCCGCCATGTGCGCAGCCTACGGCACCAGAGCGGGCATTATGCCACCGCGCGCAGATTTTGCCGCGGAGGCCGAGAAGACCGATTCGTGAACGCACACCGGCCACAACACAGCTCATCACGCGCAGCGGCGGACGGCAACGAGTTGGCCGCGTTCCCGCCGAGTCCCCGAAGCGCCCGCGAGTCACCTCGAAAAGGCGGCCGAAACAGGCGTAAGGTGCACCAGCCGTCATCACTTGTATTGAAAACGAATAGCTCAAACTAAATCCATCATGGCGACACCCAAATCCATCCCGACCACCGTGAAAGACCCAGACCTGGTGGCACAGCGGCGTGCTGAAATCGTAGACGTTGCAACACGTCTGTTCCTGAAGCGAGGGTTCCACAAAACGTCCATCCGGGATATCGCGAGAGCTTGTCCTTTCAACGTCGCCAGCCTTTACATGTACGTGTCTTCTAAGGAGGACATCCTTTTCCTTGTGGCACAGCATCTGATGGCCGAGAAGAGCCGTGCCTTGCAGAATGTGAAGACGCGATCCGCGGGTCCTGTCGAGGCGCTCAAAACCGCTTTTCAGAAGTACTGCGAGATTGTCGACCGATACCGGCCGCACATCAAACTCATGTATCGCGAGCTGGACGTGCTCCCACCGGACCGACAACAGACCGTACTCGAGTCTGAAATGGCCGTTGTCGATGTCTTTGAAGGCTTGATCGCGGAAGGGATCCGCTGCGATGTATTTCGATCAGTAGAGCCACGGCTTCTGGCTCACGACGCCATCTTCCTTGCCCACATGTGGGCGCTGAAACACTGGTCACTTAAACGCTTCACCACCTTTCAGCAGTTCATGGCGGCCCAGAGCGACATCCTGCTGCGGACGCTGATCAAACCAGAGCTCAGCGACGACCTCATGGTCTCGGTCAACGGGGGACACCGGGAGCCGCAACTGCCTGCGCCTGCTTACCGAGGTAAGCCTTTATAACCTCCGGGGCTTTCCTGACCTCGTCCGGGACGCCTTCGGCAATCGCCACCCCGTAGTTAAGCACAAGCATGCGATCTGCCAGATCTGCGACGAACTGCATATCGTGTTCGACCCAGATCATGGTCACGCCCAGATCGTGTTTGATGCGCAGCAGAAACCGCGCCAAGTTTTCCTTCTCCTCGCGCACCAGGCCGGTCGATGGCTCATCGAGCAGGAGCAGCGTCGGTTCGGTCGCCAAGGCGCGCGCTACGCCCACGAGCTTCTGGACACCATACGGTAGACTGCCTGCAGGACGGTCACGGTACCGGTAGAGTTCGAAGAAGTCGATGATCTCCTCCGCCCTGCGGCGGTGCTCAATCTCTTCGGTTTTGGCGCGGCCCAGGTAAATCCCGCCGTGAAAGATGCTCGAGCACATCCTGGTGTGGCGGCCGAGCAAAAGATTCTGAAGCACCGTCATGTGGGGGAAAAGTTCCACGTGCTGGAACGCGCGACCGATTCCGCTCTGCGCCACCCTGTGCAGCGGAAGACGGTCAATGGTGCGACTCCCGAATTCGATGGTGCCGGACGTCGGACGATAGATGCCGTTGATGCAATTCAAAGCCGCTGTCTTGCCCGCGCCGTTCGGGCCTACGATTGCGAAGATCTCGCCTTCGCGAACGGCAAACGTGACGTCGTCGATAGCAGTCAGCCCCCCGAAGCGGAGCGTCAGTTCTCTCACTTCCAGCGCGTATCGGATCTCCGACGCCATCAACCCCACCACCGGCGCTTTCTGCGATACTGCTTGACATCTCGGTAACTCTTAAGGTCCCTCTGCGTGCCGCCGAGGTAGAACTCCTGGATATCTCGATGGCGGAGGAGCTCTTCGCCGGTGCCGTGGTACACAACCTGCCCGGCCTCCATGACGTAGCCGACATGAGAGGTCGCGAGGGCGGCCATGGCGTTCTGCTCGACCAACAGGACCGCGAAGCCGAGATCGCGGTTGAGCCGCTGCAGTGTCTCCATGATCCCGTCTACAACGACCGGGGCGAGCCCCAGCGAGAGTTCGTCGATGAGCAACAGCTGCGGCCTGCACAGCAGCGCCATTCCGATGGCGAGCATCTGCTTCTCCCCGCCGCTCAGGTAACCCGCGAGCGTAGTTCGACGCTGCTCTATCGCGGGAAAGTAATCGTAGACCTGCCGCAGCGCGGCTCTTCGCCGTTCCCGCATGGACACGTTGAACAGCAGGTTTTCTTCGACGCTGAGCGTTTCGAACACCTTGTCGCGCTCGGGCACTAAAACGATTCCCCTTCGCGCCAGTTCATGAGGCGCCTTGTTGACGATGTTCTCCCCACGATACCGGATGGAACCGTCCGTCACAGCAACGTCCTCTGCGGTCAGGAAGCCCGAGATTGCCCGCAGTGTCGTAGTCTTGCCTGCGCCGTTGGTGCCCACGACGGCCACGACCTGACTCTCACGCACCTTGAGGGTAACACCCTGGATGGCCGTCGCCACCTTGTGGTAAACGACCTCAAGCTGTTCCACCTCCAACAAAGCCATCTTTCGGACGACCTCAGCGTCGTTCAGCCTCGAGGGGCCGGTAACGGAACGGCCAGCGCTCGAAATAAGTCTCAATCCGATGCCAGATCTCCACCAATCCCTTTGGCTCAAACAATAGGAAGAGAATGATACAGAGTCCGACAGCGCCCTGCTTGACGCCGAAGATCTCCGATCCGTAGCGCCAGGACCGCGGGGCGAACTCGAACAGAGCGTCGATCCCGAAAGGAAGAAGCGTAATAAACACGGCGCCGAAAACCGCACCGAGCACCGAACCCATTCCTCCGACGATAATCATGGCGAGATACACAACTGCGAGATCCAGCGTGTACGTTTCGGCGGTCACCACGTTGTTATAATAAGCAGCGAGGCTGCCCGCGACGCTCGCAAGCGTCGAACTCACCATGAACGCCAGAAGCTTGTAGTGGGCGATATCGACTCCCAGAGCTTCGGCCGCGATGTCCCGATCACGGATCGCCATCCAGGCGCGTCCTGCCCGCGTGCGCACGAGGTTCACGCTGAACACGGTTACCAGCAACACGATTCCCAGGAGAAAATAGTACCAACTACGATCGTCCGATAACATCACTGGACCGACCTGCGGATCAGCGATGGTGATACCCGCGCTCGCGCTCGGACCGACCTTCGCCTGATAGCTCGTCACTCCATAGACGACGGCATAGTGCATGGCCAGCGTGCTGATAGCGAGATAGATCCCACGAAACCTGAGCGACGGGAGCCCGATGATGAATCCCACGATGGCCCCGGCCGCGCCCGAGACTGGTACCACGACCCAGAAAGGGGCGCCCGCGTGCACCGTGAGCACGACCGTGGTAAAGGCACCGATGGCGAGAAACGCCGCGTGACCCAGCGAGATCTGCCCGCAGTACCCAGTAAGCAGGTTAAGGCCAATCGCTGCAATAGTGGCAAGCGCGGCCAGATTGAGCAGATGGACATTGTAGCTGGACACGAAGACGGGCACCAACAGGAGGAAGACGAGAGTGCCGCCGACCAGCGCCTTCTGATAAGGCCGAGGCAAAACGCGATTGCTCTCACCATGAGAAACGTTCAGAAATGCACTTCCAGCCGCCATGGATACACGCTCACACGCGCTCGAACTCTTCTTTGGTGCCGAAAAGCCCCCACGGGCGGACAGACATCACCAGCAGGAGGATGAAAAACGGCACGGCTTCGCTCAGTATGGGATCAACGAGGCGCACGGTGGTGTACTCGGCGAACGCTACGATCAACGCCCCCAACAGGGCGCCGCGCAAGCTGTCGAGCCCGCCAACCAGGGCCGCAGTGAGCCCACTCAAGCCGATCACGACACTCTCGGGACCGAGTAGCGCACGACTCCCGTACAGCACGCCCGACAAACACGCGGCGAACACGGCGATGGCCCAGGCAAGCGCCAGTATGGCGTGAACATTGACGCGCCGCTGGCTGGCCAGCAGCGGATTTTCCGCGGTGCCCCGAAACTGTATACCGAGTCGGGAGAATCGGAAGAAGAGGAACAGGGCAAGGTAGAACGCGACCGCCGCCGTCACACTAAACATGTCGGCGAACGACAAGGAACCACCGCTCGGGAATGAGAACACCGCGGCGTCCCCCAGGACGATGGAAACACGCTGGGCTTTCCAGATGATGATGATTGCAGCCTTGAGCAGAATGGCAAGGCCAACCGTGACGAGGATCCCCACGTAGAACGGCTCCCCGACCAGCCTGCGCATCAGCACGGCATAGGTCAGAAGCCCGACGCATAGACTGAACAGGAATGCCCCTGCCACCGCCAATCCCACAGAACCACCTGCCAGCATCCCCACGGAAAAGAACACGTAACCGCCAACTATCGCGAACTCGCCGTGGGCGAAGTTGATCACTCGGCTCGCCTTGTACACGATGACGATGCCGGCCGCGAGCAGCGCGTAGGTACTGGCGAGAACGATGACGGTGGCAACGAACTCCATAGGAGATCCCCCGGGAGATCGAGTCGCATGGTGACCGGCGCGTCCAAGCAGGCGCCCCGACCGCAGACGGCACACGGCGAAGCCATCCGGCCCGGCCGGGGCGACCGCGCGCGTACACTACGGCTTGTAGGTGAGACTCTCCTTCCTAAGCCATTTGCCCACTGGCACCAGCTTCTGATCGACCTCCTCCCAGCGATAGAGCCTCCAGTAAGTTGGCCCATAGTGGTCGTCCGGCGCCATCTCCACGGGCCCGCCTGTTAACCCCTCGGTGTCGATTTTCAGCGTCTCCATGACGGAGTTGAGCTGCTCCCGCGTACACGGCCACCCACATTTCTCGAGTGCGGTCGTCGCAAACTTGCCAAGCACCCAACCGTGTACGTGCATGGTCGAGAAAGCCTTTTCGGTGCCGTACTTATTGGCAGCCGCCCTGACCCTTTCCAATCCGGGGTTCTCCTCGAAGACAGACACGTAGCGGCTTACGGTGTACAGATTCCGCCCCCCGCCGGCCTTCTCCGCCGCCAGCTTCACCGTATCCTCCCCGACACCGTACACGGCCACCACGTATGGTCCGTCATAGCCCACCTTGCGCAGTGCGGGAATGATGCCGAGGTTCTGACCAGCGCCGTAGTGCCCGACCACGAGGTCCGGCTTTCGGTCGACAACAGCCTGAGCGTGTGGCGTGAAATCAGTCGTGCGCACCGGAAATATCACTTCGCCCCAGGTGTAGCCTGAGGCACGCACAACTGCTTGGTTGTGGCGAATGGCCGCACGCCCGCCCACGGAGTCGATGGTGATACCAACCACTTTGCCGCCGGGCACGATCTCCGGAATGAAATCGCCGATGACCTCGCCAGCCACTTCGAACACAACGCCGAGGCTGTAGGAGTAGGGTTTCGCCGGAGGCAGAGCATCGAGGATCCCGCTGAACGTGGTCACGACCGGCACCCCCACCTTACGCATCTCTGCGTAAACCGGACCCTGCGTGCTGCTCAAGCTCAGCCCGAAGATGGCGAGCACCTTGTCGCGTTCCGCCAGCTTCTTGGCGTGCGCCACGGCGCGATCGGCCTTGAGGCCGTCGTCATCAAGCAGGACCTCCACCGGATGACCGTTAACGCCGCCCCGGTCATTGACTGTCTTGATGTAGAGTTCGAAGCCCTCCCATGTGGGTGTGTAAGAGCCCGCAAGCGGGCCGGAGAGGTCGGTGATGTAGCCGATCTTGTAAGGCTCGGCGGCTCTCGCTTGGTTGCCCGCACCCGCAGCCATAAGGAGAACCAGCACCGTTGCAAATGCCTTCAATGTGTCGCACCTCTTCATGATCTTCCTCCCCTGTACAGACGGCTCATGTCGCCGCCAGTTTTTGTTTTCCTTCAGCGCCCGGTTCCTCTACGCCGGGGAAAACATCGTCTTGCTCGTGGTACATCTCCTCCACGAGATCCCGGAACATGTTGTAGATGTGATGGCGCTTGACCTTCCGCGTTGGTGTCGTGTCACCCTCCTCGGGGTCGAGCTCCTTGGGAATGATGCGGAACTTCTTAACCTGCTCGGCGCGCGCCAAGAGCTCGTTTGCGCCCGCTATTTCTTCCGCGATGAGGCGCTCTACTGCATCGGCTTTGATCAATGAGGTATAGCCGGTGTAGAGGACGTTGTTCTGTCGCGCCCATTCGGACACGGTCGCGAAGTCGATCTCGACCAGGGCGGTCGGGAACCGGCGTCCGTCAGCAAACAGAACGGCCTCGCTGACATAGGGGCTCGACTTCAAAAGATTCTCGATCTCGCTGGGCGAGATGTTCTTGCCCCCTGCCGTAATCATGATGTCCTTCTTGCGATCCACGATGCGGTACAACCCCTCAGCCGTGACCTCGGCGACGTCGCCCGTGTGCAGCCAACCCTCTTCCATGGCCTCCCGGGTTGCTGCTTCGTTCTTCCAGTACCCGCTAAAGACCCCGGGACCTCGTACCAGGACTTCCCTGTCATCGTCCAGCCTAACCTCCTTGGGATACAAGGGCAGGCCGGCATCGCCGGCTCTCGGGAACTCCCCTACTTGGCAGGTGACCAGGGTGCCTTCGGTGATCCCATAGAGGTTGCGCAGGTTAACGCCCCAGATTTCCCATAGCGACTGCACCCTGGGTGGGATGGGAGCCCCGGCTGTCAGGGCGCAGCGCACCTTGAACAGGCCGACCTTGATCAGCATCGGCTTGAACACGCACAGACGCGCGACCCAGTAGAGTAACCGTACAGGCAACGGCGTCGAGCGCCCGCTCCAGTGGTCGTTCAAGCAGCGCGTCCCGACGCGCATCGCCGTTCGGTACGCGAAGCGCTTCAGCGCGCTGCTGCGCTCGACGCCCACCAGCAGTTGGGACGCGATCTTTTCCCAAATACGCGGTACCGCATGGAAGAAGGTCGGCTGCACCTCGTACAAAGTCTGCCGCAGGTTCTCCACCTCTTCTCCGACGTGGGGGACCACGTTCGCGATAAGCGGCAGACACACGCTGATCGAGCGCTCCACGAGGTGAGCCAGGGGGAGGTGTGTCACGATACGATGCTGGCCACGATCGAGCTCCGGGTACCCTTGCAGGTAGGTGTGCACCATTCCTATCATGAGGTCGCGGTGAGTCAGCATTGCGGCTTTCGGCGGTCCGGTGGTACCAGAGGTGTATACGAACACGGCCGTCTCATCCGCACGCACCTGTCGCGCACGGCTCTCAAACAAGCTCGGCTCCTTCGCCCGCAGGCTGCGGCCGCGGTGTTGCACCTCGGTAAAGCTGACGAGACGATCGTCCTGGTACAGGAACATCGCGCGCATGTCGGCCACGACAATCTGCTTCAGCGCCGGCAACTCCTCCGTGACCGCTAGTACCTTGTCGACGTACTCCTGGTTCTCCGCAATGAAGATGCTGGCACCGCCGTTATCCAGCTGATACTTCAGCTCCGTTATCGAGCAGGTGGTGTAGATGCCGTAACTGATCCCGCCGGCGCAGAGCGTCGCTATGTCGGCGATGAAGTACTCAACGCAAGGGTCGCCCATGATGGCGACTCGGTCTTTTGGCTGAAGGCCCGAATCGATGAGGCCAAGCGAGAACGCCTCGACTTCATCGCGGTACGTCCGCCAGGTAACTTCTTTGTAGATGCCGAGGTCCTTGTAACGAAACGCTATCGCATCCGCCCGTCGCTCGCACCGCTCAAGGAACAGGCCGGGGACGCTTTTCCCGTAAATCCGCCAAGCACGTTCCTGATGCTCATTCGAGGCGAAGCAAGTCCGACTGTACACGCCGTGATCTCTCAGTGACCGACCGATACCGGGGCTACTTGATGTTCACCCAGATGCTTTTCTCCTGAGTCACCTCCTCCATGACGGCGAAACCCATCTCGCGCCCATAGCCGCTCTGCTTGTAGCCGCCGTAGGGCGACATCGAAACGATGGCGCCCCAGGAGTTTATCCAGACGTTTCCGGCCTCAAGCTGCTGCGCCGTGCGCATGGCACGCCCAACGTCGCGGGTGATGATGGAGCCCGCCAGACCGTATCGGGTATCGTTGGCGACCTTGACCGCCTCCTCCTCATCATTGAAGGTCATAATCGATAGCACGGGGCCAAAGATCTCGTCCTGGGCGATCTTCATAGCGCTCTTTACCCCATCGAAGATAGTGGGCATGAAATAATGTCCGCCCTTGAGTGCTTCATCTGCCGGTCGATCGCCACCGATGACGAGCGTCGCATCCTTCTTACCCATCTCGACGTATCGCTGTACCTTATCGAGCTGCTCCGAGGAGATGAGCGGTCCCATGGTGGTCTCTGGGTCCATCTGGTCACCGACCTTGACTTTCTTGGTTGCCTCGACGACCTTCTCGAGCACAGCGTCGTGGACGGACTCGTGGAGAAGCAGCCGCGAGCCCGCTGTGCAGTTCTGGCCTTGGTTGGTGAATATTGCCGTGGCGGCGATCTTCGCTGCTTGCTCTATCGGTGCGTCCTCGTAACAGACGACGGCAGTTTTGCCGCCGAGCTCCAATCCCACCGGTTTGAGCGTCTTGGAGGCGTTCTCGGCGATGCGCATGCCCGTAGCCGTCTCCCCAGTGAACATTACCTTCGCGACCTTTGGATGAAGCACCAGCGCCTCTCCGGCCGTCTCGCCGAATCCGGGAACGATGTTCACCACGCCGGGTGGAAAGCCTGCCGCGGCAATGAGCTCCGCTAGATACAGGACCGACATGCACGCCTGCTCAGCGGGTTTGATGACTACCGTGTTCCCGGCCGCGATCGCGGGAGCGATTTTCCACACGGCCTGCAGCAAGGGGTAGTTCCACGGCGTGATACCAGCGATGACACCCAGCGGCTCGCGTACGGTGAAGTTGTAATATGGGCCAGGCACCGGGATCGTGTCGCCCTGCACTTTGGTCGTCATACCCGCAAAGTACTCCAAAGCGTCAACCGCAGTGACCGCGTCTATTTTGCTCGAATCCCGGATTGGTTTGCCTGCGTCTAGTGACTCGAGCTCCGCCAGCGCTTTCCCATTCTCCGCGACGAGCTGCCCAAGCTTGAACAGAAGCTTGGCCCGCGCTGCTCCCGACTTGCGTCGCCATCCCGGAAAGGCCGCCGCGGCAGCCTTCACCGCGCGGTCGACGTCCTCCGCGTCGGCCTCTGCGATTCTGGAGATAGGTTTGCCGTTGCCGGGATTATACGTTTCGAAGGTGCGGCCGCTCGCGGCATCGACGAACTCGCCGTTGATAAAGAGCCTGTACTCGCGGACCTCGCTTGCCGCTGCTTTCGTCGCTTGTGTCGACATTACTCTCCCTCCCAGAACTCTTTGCCTTGACGGTCAGCTGCGCAGGACACCCGTCGGGTCGACCTCGTCACGCAACATCTGTAACTCCTCTTCCGAGGGCACGGCCACTTGCTCGACTGTCTCCGCGGTCTTCACGGCGAAACCGGTACTCTCCTTCACCTCCTCGAGACTGGTACCTGGAAACACGGAGAGGAGCCGCGCCGTATCCGTGTCCGGGTCGAAGTCGAATATCGCCTTCGGAGTCACAATCCACTTGGCTCCGCCCCCCATGAAGCCCTGCTCGCGGCAGACCTTCTTGCCGGGGAACGAAATGAAGTCCACCTCCTCGACCAGCCGCCTCGGGTCGTGCACCGTCAGGAAGACATACACGTCGCGGACGGAGTTGACAATATCATTGATCCCGATGGTCCCCGGTCCGCGAAAGGTCATGTTGCCCGGTTCTCCCAAGCCGATAAGATTGGCGTTGCCGAATTTGTCCACCTGTATACCGCCCACGAAGAACTTGTCGGCAAACCAGAAATGGTTGGTGTCGCGGTAGGGGCTGCCTTCTTCATAGTACTTCTCCCGCCCCGGCGGACAGTAGAAAAGAAACGTCTCCGGGTGGTCGTGCACTGTCTCCGCGTAACGCAGCAGCCCATAGCCTGTCGATGTCTTCGGGAGCCGGTCGATCTCTTGGTCCGTCACGTTGCACAAGAAGCAGGTACCGCCGAGCTGCAGCTTGAGGTTGGGCGCGTGCGTCTTCTGGGCCAGCATGCTCGCAGCGAAGAAGATTTCCGTGTGCGCGCCGGCAGTAACCCGATCCCCGTCCTCGATCTCACGCGAGAACAGAATGGCCATCATCTCCTTCCAGGTGTAGTCGTTCATGTCCGTGCCCCTATTACCACGTGACCACCGGGTGCTCGTAGAGACCGAGCAGCTTCCTGACTCCGACCCGCTCGAGATACTCGACGTGATCCTTGGGTTCGAAAATCGCCCAACGCAAATAATCCTCCCAAGTCCTGGTATCACCCTTGCGGTTCGCGTTGCTCGCTTCCACGTAATTCCGGATATGCTCCTCATCGGCGTGGTAGAAGCCATGCGCACCGTAAGGATGGGCCCCATAGGGCGCCTCCGCCACGCAGTCTGCATAAGACACGGAGGTCATAAACGGGTTCTTGCGAATGACGGAATTGGGCACGACACGCTCGGCCACCAGCATGATCCGGTCAGCGGCCCGCGCAAGCCAGCGATCCCCGAAGGGCGCACCCACATGTTGACCGTTCCCGTAAGCGTCGGCCCACCCGACATGGATGAGAGCCCAGTCAGCGCGCAGCGCGGGTACTGCCAGATATTTCTTTGCTCCTCCTATCGGGTCGACGAATTCCACCAGATCCCTGTTGAGCTCCGGGATGCTCGTACCGATCCCCCCGCGCCAAGCCATGAAATCCTGACCGGCAGCGCCCGCGAAGAGGCCAGCATAGAGGATGTACTCGCTGCACTCCCACACCTCGAGCCTTCCGCTCTCTGCGTGCTTGCGGAAGTTGTGCCCGATAGGACAGTACATCTCCAACCCTACGTACGGTGCGATGATCTTCCTGACGCAGCCGGCACCGATGAGAAGGTCGACGTCGAGCCCCGCCGTCGCCGAACCGATTACGGTCAAATCCTTCCGGCCCCGCCTGATGATCTCCCGAACGACGGCCATGGGATGGTTCTCCGCGCCGAAACCACCGACGGAGATAGTCATTCCGTCCTCGATCAAAGCCGCGGCCTCGGCAACGGACCGCACGACTTCCCTACGTTTCGCTTTCTTCACGCCCCAGCTCCTCGTCGGTGTGGTGTGAAATTACTCTCTGGGCCTCTGGTAGCGCCCCGCTTCGCTCTTCGCCCGCGACACGAGGCTTGCGATCTCCCCCTCTCGACTCTAGCGATTAGTGTTTGAGCAGCGTCACCGCGTAGGCGGCCGAATCCTGCCCGAGCAACAGGCCACCCTGATTCTGCGCCATCGCGACCTTCGGGGATTTCTGGACCTGGCGCTCACCCGCCTCGCCGCGCAGCTGCCACACGAGCTCCGCGATCTGCATCAGTCCCGTTGCGCCTACCGGATGGCCGCGAGCGCACAGCCCGCCGCTCGGGTTGACCGGCCGCTGTCCCCCGAGCCCGGTAACTCCGTCATCGATGAGCCGTGGGCCTTCGCCCGGTTCGCAGAAGCCCAGGCGCTCGTACACCATGAGTTCGGCCGGAGCCATGGCGTCGTGAACCTCGGCTAGATCCACGTCCTCAGGGCCAATCCCCGCCCTCTCGTAGGCCTCAGCCGCGGTGAGCGTCAGGCTGTCTGGCATCGAGTCGCCCGGCAGACGGTAAATACCGGAACGTAGCACGCAAGCCGCGACAGTGATCAAAGGCTTGTCGGTGAAGCGCTGTGCAAGCTCGAGCGGGCACAACACCGCTGCGGCGGCGCCATCGGCAATCGACGAGCACATGTATAGGGTGAGCGGATCAGCGACCATGCGGCTGTTGAGCACGTCTTCAACGCTCAATCGACGCCGGTGCTGGGCGTAAGGGTTAAGGGAGCCGTTGTAAGAGTTTTTTACTACAACTTTGGCGAAGTCTGAGGTTGTCCACCCGTACTCCTTCATCTTCCCCTTGAGGTTGATCTTGGGATGGACGGCATAGCTTGCCGTGAACTGCATGCCCATCTGCGAGAGCTCGAGCTCGGAGTCGGCTGCGAGTGCGCTGATGGACTTCGCCACATCACCCACAAACATTTTCTCCACCCCGAGTGCGACGGCCATGTCGAGCGCCCCCGAAGCCACTTCGAGCCAGGCGCCTCGGAAGGCGGTGGCTGCGCTTGCGCAGGCGTTCTCGACGTTGATCACGGGAATGCCGCCGACACCAGACTCCTGTAGCACGACCTGGCCGCGGATTCCCTCTTGCCCTGTAAGCAGCCCGCCGAGGGAGTTACCGAAGTAGGCGACTTGGATGTTCTTCGGGCCCACGCCTGCGTCCTGGAACGCACGCCAGAGGGCCTCTCGTCCCAGATCCTTGAGCGCCTTATCGGAGAACTTGCCAGCGGCATGTGCCCCTACACCGATTACGGCGACGTCTCTCATCATTGTCCCCCACTCCGCCTGGTGGGACGGTATTTGTAGGTCAGCGTCGGACTATTCTCCATGTGGGCGATCACCGGCTCGATCACGAGCTCGAGCTCCATGCCCTCCTGGAGGGCATCCGGCCGCACTGGCACGTCGTGGCTGATGAGGGCGAACACGCGGGGACCCTCGGGCAGATCGACAAAAGCCTGGAAATAGGGCGCCTCGAAACCGACAGCAGCGACGTGCGCGATCGTGAAGCTGTACAGGCGCCCGCGCCTGCCCATGGCCCGGGGCTGCATGCTGTTGGTTCCGCAACAGCGGGGACAGACGGCCATCTTGGGAAAGACCGTCGCCCCGCAGGACCGGCAGTGGCTACCAATGAGGTAGGGTTCGTCACCGGACCCGTCAGGTACGTGAAACGCGCCCGGCAACAACTCCGCACAACCCTTGGCAGACGGGTCAGTCACAATAGCGTCTCCGCGGGTGATGGTATAATGGTGTTCTACCGACGCTTTGACTGTCAAGCAGAACCTGAAACGGAGAAACAGCCTTTTCGCTTGCGCCGCGGTCCACACGCGTGCTTGTTGGCGTCGCCCGGCAGTGGAACGCCGTTTGAGCGCCTGACGAGAAAGTGACGCGGGTTCGACCGGCCCCGTTCGCAGTGACCTCAACAGAAGATTAGGCCCACAAAAATCGAACGCTCGCTCGCCGCCCGCCTCCCCTGTCGGAGGATCTCGCACAAGGGTCCTCAGACGCGTCTTCTTCTTAATTTGGAGCGAGGGGGTGCTTCGCGAACGGGCACCGCCGCGCGCAGCCGCGAAGAGTTGAGCAAGGTGCTAGCCCGCATTTCTCACCACGGAGATAGAAGAAAAGGCTGCTCCTTGTGGCATAAAAAGCTCTTCCATCAAGCACTTATGCCGCAAGCAAAGGAGTAGCCTTTAAAAGGATACCGTGACCGACATAGCCCGTAGTCGACCCGGTTTTGGCGCCTTGGTGAGAACTTGGTGGGAAAATGCGGGCTAGCTGCGCGCACGGCCAGACGAAGTGCAGACGCAGGCCCCTTATCGCCGGTTCTCCGCGGGCCGATGTTGACATCGACCCGAGAACCGGTACATCGTGGTTTGCGCTTGGACGACCCGGGCCTTGAGGGCCACACCTCTTGCCAGAGCCGGAACTTACGATACACGATCTGACCTGCCGCTCCGTGGTGGTGCCGCTGGCGCATCCGTTGGTCACGCGGGTGGTGACCATCGAGCAGGCACCCCTGCTGCTCATTGATCTGCTCACCGAGGAAGGCGTCACCGGCTCAAGCTATCTGTTCGGATACTCCGCGCGCGGCAACGCGTATCTGGCGCTCGTCCTTCGGGACATCGCCCGCGTGACTCGGGGCGACGGCCTCGCCCCCGCCGATCTCCACGCCAAGCTCAAGAAGGCCCTGACCCTCATGGGACACGAAGGCATCGCTGCCATGGCCGCCGCGGGATTCGACATGGCCGCCTGGGACGCCCTGAGCAAGGCGGCGGGCGTGCCCCTCGCGACCCTGCTGGGAGGCAGAGCCGACCGCGTGCGCGCCTACAACAGCAATGGGCTCGGCCTCATCACCCCCGAGGCGGCGGCCGCCGAGGCGCAGGCGCTCGTGACCGAGGGCGCGTTCAGCGCGGTCAAGATGCGACTCGGCCGCCCCACGCTCGAGGAAGACCTCGCCGCCGTGCGCGCGGTGCGTGGGGCCGTCGGCGAGAGCGTCCTGCTGCCCTGCGACTTCAACCAGGGGCTCAGCGTGGTGGAGGCGATCCGGCGGGGCCGCGCACTGGACCATGAAGATGTCTACTGGATAGAAGAGCCCACCGTATACGACGATCTCCAGGGCTGCGCGAAGATCGCGCGCGAGGTCGCCACACCCGTCCAGATCGGGGAGAACTTCTACGGCCCCAAAGCCGTGGCCGATGCCGTCGGCGCGCACGCCTGCGACTACATGATGTTCGACCTGATGCGCATCGGCGGAGTCACCGGGTGGATGCGCGCCGCCGCCCTGGCCGAAGTGGCGGGCATCGAAGTCTCGAGCCACATCCTCCCGGAAGTCTCGTGCCACCTCATGGCGGCGACGCCGACCCGGCACTGGCTGGAGTACGTGGATTGGGCCTGCCCCATCCTGGCGGAGCCGCTGCGGGTGGTTGACGGCCACGTGCACATCCCGCAAACCCCCGGCACCGGCGTCGCGTGGAACGAGGACGCCGTCGCCAAGTACACGGTGGATCTGTGACCTCTACCGGTACCCGCAGCGCCGCCCGGGCTTCCAACCCCCGCACGTACAGCGGTCCGGGACACGGCGCGAGCTGACGTGGGGCGCGGAGACCCGAGACCAGCCCACCACAGTCCTAATCCAGCCCCCGCTGTGCCGGCGACCGTTTCACGCGGTTGGCGGGAAGCCCGCGCGCCTTGGATTGCGTCATGGCGCCCAAAGCGGCGACCGAACTCGGCAGCCCGGAGGAAGAAATCGTCGGCGAGAATGTCGTCACGCGACGCGACCTGCGTTTGCCCGTGCCAATGCGATACCGCCGGCGCGCTTCACACCGCGCGCGAACGCAAGTTGGCATCTCAGAAACCGAATTCCGCAACGCCTGCCTGGATACTCCGTGAAGGGGACAAGACTCGATCGGGCGCATCAAGAATCGGCGGAAACTGCCGAATGATCTCTCCGTCCCCAGCGCGTGGCGCCTCGGGCCCGCGCGGCATGACGCCTCATCTCGAGGAGGCAGCGAGCTGGAAGCAACGACAGAACACACACCAGCTCACCCGCCGATCCATGTCCACGGCGTATGCCCCACCGTTGCCTGTGATACCGTTGTCGAAGACGCCGTGGGCATCGCGTCACATTCCGTATGCACTGCGTATCACGCCGGCCGTCGATGGAGCAGCCTCGTCTCCGCTGGCATTTTGGCTGGCGCCGAATACTCGTGTTCGTTGGGGGTGAAGGGGATGAGGCCGGGCGCCGGCACCTCGGTGTTGGCTCCATCGTTGGGCACAAGATCGCAGATGGAGGCCCTCTACAATGAGCGATCGAGCGATCCTGGAGCGAGGCCTGCTCACCGAGCCGGGTCGAACAGACCTGCGTTTGGAATACGCGGAGCTGCTCGCAGCGGAAGGTGCGTACGGTGATGCGCTCCGGCAGTACGATCTAGCGCTGGAATCGGACGATTCCCTGGCTTCCGCGCACGTCGGCGCCGCTCGCTGCCTGATCGCGCTGCGACGAACGAAGGAAGCAGCCAGGCGCTATACCAAGGCGAGGCGTTTGCCCGGCTTCCAGCCCGCGGCGGAACTGGAGGAGCTTCTGGAAGAGGCGAATGCGAGACCCTTCAGGGTGATCCACGGACGCGAAAAAGGTACGGCCGACATCGTCGACATTCGCGCTTACCTCCCGCCGTCCATCGGCTTCGACGACGTGGTGGGCATGGACGCGATCAAGCGAACGCTCCGCATGCAGATCGTCGAACCCTTCCTGAACCCGGCGCTCTTTCGGCGATACGAGAAAAAGGTGGGCGGCGGAGTATTGCTCTACGGGCCACCGGGGTGCGGGAAGACACTGCTCGCCCGAGCTTTGGCCACCGAATGCAGGGCGGAGTTCATACCCGTCGCGATCGGAGACGTCCTGAGCGTATGGTTGGGGATGAGCGAAGCCAATCTGGCGGAGCTGTTCGTGCACGCGCGCGCGACCGCGCCGTCGGTGCTTTTCTTCGACGAGCTCGACGCCCTTGGCTGCTCGCGTGCAAAAGCCTCCTCCGAGACCGCGCGTACCGTGGTGAACGAGTTCCTGGCGCAGCTCGATGGCTTCGAGAGCAACGACGGCGTTCTGGTGCTCGCCGCCACCAACATGCCCTGGGACGTGGATCCCGCCATGAAAAGGCCGGGCCGTTTCGACCGGCAGATCTTCGTTGCACCACCCGACGTGAACGCCCGCGCCAAGATGCTCGCCATGAAGTTGGCAGACGTGCCGGTAGAGCCTTTTGGCTATAGGGAGCTCGCACGCAGGCTGCCACATTACTCCGGCGCCGACATCGACGGGCTAGTCGACCAGGCCAAGGAGTACGCCCTCGACGAAATGCTCCAGAGCGGACAAGAGCGCCCGCTGGGCCTTCGCGATTTCCAGCGCGCTCTGGAGCACACGGAGCCGTCGATGCTCGAATGGCTGGACACCGCACGCGAGCGGGTGAGCAGTAGCAGCGGCGAACGACGCTACAAAGAGGTGGCGGACTACCTGCGCGATGCGCAACCCTACTGACCTACTGGCCGGGTGACCCGGCATGTCGACCCAAAGGCTGCTCGCCGGCGTTCGGTCGGAAAAGAGATGGATGAATCGCCGAGGCGATGTGAACGCCGGCGGAAAATGATGGTCGACGCCCCTAGTTCGGCCACCAATAGCGACCGCGTCCTGCGCGTCCTCCACTCGACGCCGCTTGCCGTTCAAGCGTTGATGGGCTTGGCCCTGATGCTAAGCGGCTGCGGTGAGTCCGCGCTGGAGAAGATTCATCAAGAGGGTGAGCTGGTCGTGCTCACTCGCTATGCACCCACGACCTACTATATCGGGCGCAACGGCCCCGAAGGGCCTGAATACGATCTGACCCAATCTTTCGCCGAGGCGGCGGGGGTGAGCGTCCGTTACGAGATCCGCGACACCATCGTCGAGATCCTCCAGAGCATCAAGAACGGCGAAGGCGATCTGGCGGCTGCCGGCCTCACGCGAACCGAGGAGCGCGAAAAGCATTTCCACTTCGGCCCGGCGTACAAGATCATCCAGCAGCAAGTGGTGTGTCATCGCAAGGGGCCCGTGCCCGATAACATGTGGGAGCTTGGGGATGTCACTCTCCAAATCATCGGCAGGAGCAGCTACGAAGAGCGGCTCCAAGAGCTGAAGCCGCACCTCCCGGGTCTCACTTGGGAGAGCACGGATGAGCTGGCCACGGAACAGCTCCTCGAGCGCGTCGCCAAACGGAAAATCCACTGCACTGTCGCCGATTCCAACATCGTGGCAATCAATCGGCGGTACTACCCTCAGCTCGTCGTGGCGTTTCCGCTGGCGGAAGAGCAGGCGCTTGCCTGGCTGCTGCCGCCGGACTCGGACGTGCTCCAGCGGGCACTCGAAGAGTGGGCCGAGCGGGTCGGCAAGGAGGGCATCGTCCAAGACATCGAGGAGCGCTACTACGGTCACGTGGAAATCTTCGACTACGTCGACCTCAGCCGCTTTCGCCGGCGAATTCGCAGCCGGCTGCCCAAGTACAAAGCCACGCTCGAGCAGGCCGCGAAGAAGTACGGTGTCCCATGGACCGTGCTCGCCGCACAGTCGTATCAGGAGTCTCACTGGAACCCACGCAGTCGCAGCCCTACGGGCGTGCGCGGGATGATGATGCTCACCCTGCCCACGGCGCGAGAGCTCGGTATAAAGAGCCGCCTCGATCCGACCCAGAGCATCATGGGGGGCGCCAAGTACATGGCGCGTCTTCAAAATCGGCTACCCGACGATATCCCCCCGGAAGAGCGTATCTGGTTCGCACTCGCGGCCTACAACGTCGGGTTCGGCCACCTGATGGACGCCCGTGAGCTCGCGGAGCGTGTGGACAAGGACCCCAATCGCTGGCGCGACATGCGCGAGGTGCTGCCGCTGCTGGCTCACAAACGCTATTACCGGACCTTGCGTTACGGGTACGCACGGGGAAGCGAGCCCGTGCGCTACGTCCAGCGTATACGCCATTATCAGGATATCCTCGAGCAGTACTTCCCCCGCTCGTAGGGCGGGCTGAGGGCGGGCAAAGCCCGCCATTGAACGGCAATGGCGCCGCCGCGGCCGGGTGGTGGCCTTCGCTGCGCCCAGCCCACCCTACGCCGCACATACCCCGAGGCCCGGTGGGTCAAGGCTCGAGATACCGTGCGGCCCGTTCGCCTATGTTGTCATTTCCGGATATGCTGCGAAAAATCCTTATAATCACTCGCCGAAAGGCGAGGCCGAGAACTTCGCCGCCCGAGACATTGAGTCGCGACACCGGCAGTGGGTGCGGATGAGCCAGACGAGGCAAGAGCGGCGTTCATGCGGCGGGCTGTCGAACAGAAGGCGTGTGCATGGCGCCCTTCAATGCAGTGGATGGGCCGAGTCATGACCCCCGCCGTCAAGGCTGCGGAAGACGCAGGGATCGACTTTCGAACGCTCGAGTACGAACACGAGCCGTCGAACGACGCCTACGGCGAGGAGGCCATCCGAGCTCTCGATCTCGACCCTGCACGGGTCTTCAAGACCTTGGTCGCGAAGCTGGACGCAAAACGCCTGGTCGTCGCCATCGTTCCCGTCCCGTGGAGCCTGAATCTCAAGGCGCTTGCCGCTCACTGCGGCGCGAAACGCGCGAGCATGGCCACCTCTGCCGAGGCGCAACGCGCCACGGGCTACGTCATCGGCGGTATCAGCCCTCTTGGGCAACGCAGCCGCCTGACGACCGTCGTGGATGCTTCGGCCCTCGGATTCGACTCGCTGTACGTCAGTGGCGGCAAGCGGGGCCTGGAGCTCGAGCTGAGCCCACAGGACCTCATTCGCCTCACCAAGGCCGGCGTCGCGAGCATCGGACGCGCATAAACCGAACTACGGAGTATTAAGTGAAGAACGTCTTCGGGGGGAACGCGTGATCGACTCCGGCGGGATCCTGTACATACTCCTTGCGGTCATCGTCTACATGTTCTGGCGCCGTTCACACGGAATGTCCCTCGAAGAGCTACTCGATCGCAGCGGGCACGAGCACGAGTTGGTTCGAAGCGTGCACGAGCGGCATCCCCGCGGTGGCCCCTGGCGCGAGTACCGACGCTGGATGGCGGAACAGGAGACGCACCGTTGATGTCGCCGCCCCATCGCGCAGGGCTCGGCAGGTGCACTTTTGCCTGGCTCGCGGTTACCGCCCTGCTGTGCGCTTCGCTCTGGGCCGGTGCCCCGCGAGCCGACTCTACCGCGTGGGGCGCAGCCGTTAGCTCCGGAGATACCGAGAGGCTTCTGGAGCTGGCCGGGCCCCGCGTGGATGTGAGCGCCGGCGGCCCGGGCGGCAAGACGGCATTGATGGTCGCCGCCGCCAAGGGGAACGTGGCATTGATCGATCGACTGCTCGAGCTCGGGGCGCGCGTCGACCAGCGCAACCGTGGAGAGGGCACGGCCCTCATGTATGCGGCCCAGTACGGGCAGGTCGCCGCCGCGCGGCACCTGCTCGCCGCCGGGGCCGATCCCGACGCGAGAGGGGCCAAAGGCTGGACGCCGCTCATGATCGCGACGCTCAAGGGCCGTGATCAGATCGTGGGTCTCCTCTTAACGCGCGGCGCGAACCCGAACGTGCCGGACATGTTCGGCTGGACGCCGCTCATGCGCGCGGTCCGCGAGGAGCGTGCAGCGGTCGCACGCCGTCTCCTCGTCTCGGATCGTACCGACATCAACGCCGTCAACCAGGCCGGCATGACGGCACTGCACCTAGCGGCGGCACTAGGCCGGTTGGAAATGGCGAAACTCCTTCTGGCTCATGGAGCCGATCCCAGCGCACGTGATCTAGCCGGACAAACGCCGCTGATGTCGGCCCTGGAGGAACAACGCGAAGACCTCGCCGAACTTCTTCGCAGCGTACCCGCCGACTGACCATCCGCCAACAAACCATCTTCCCTTCGCAAGCGGACGAATCGTTCTATTCCCGACCGCTAAAGTCCAAACCTAACGCGGTCGATATCGATCCGACGGGTAGCGCATCAATACCCGAACACGGACGTCCGGTCGAAAGCGGAGTCGCACCTTTCTCCATGTCCACGATCCCCGAGAAGATCGGAAAATATCATATTCTGGGGATCGCCGGTCGCGGCAACATGGGGCTCGTCTACACGGGTTACGATCCCTTCCGTGACCGTGACGTAGCGGTCAAAGTCTGCTCGCTCGATGACGACTCGGACGAGAAGACCAACAGGGTCGCTCGCAAGCTGTTCTTCAACGAAGCCCGCCTTGCGGGGATACTCGATCACCCCAGCATCCTCAAGATACTGGACGCCGGCGAAGACGACGGCCAGCCGTACATCGTGATGGAGTACGTGGAGGAAGGGCGAACGCTGCTGCCTTACTGCAGCCCTTCGAAATTGCTGCCGGTGCCGAAGGTCGCGGACATCGCCAGCAAGTGTGCAAAGGCGCTGGATTACGCCCATCGCCGGGGTGTGATCCATCGCGACATCAAACCAACCAATATCATGTTGACTCCCGAGGGCGGGCTCAAGATAGCGGACTTCGGTATCGCACATCGACCGCGCGACGATACGACCGATGTCTCCGGTCTGTTGGGATCACCCCGCTACATGTCGCCCGAGCAAGCGGAAGAGGCGCCGCTCAACAACCAGACGGACCTCTATTCCCTGGGCGTCGTAACCTTCATACTGCTCACGGCGACGCCTCCCTTTCGCGCGCCGAACATCACCGAGCTTCTCCAGGAGATTGTCAGAAACAGGCCGCCCCGGCTGCGCACTTTACGCCCCGATTTGCCGGAGGGCCTTGAGAGCATCGTACATTGCGCCCTTGAAAAAGACTTGACCAAGCGGTATCGCACCGGCGGTGAGATGGCTTCGGACCTCGCGGCGGTGTTCTCCGACCTCGACCACCATGACGAGTCGGAGAACGAGGAACGTCGCTTTGACGCCGTTCGCCCCCTCGGCTTCTTCGATGAATGCTCGGACTCCGAACTCTGGGAAACGGTGCGAGTCGGGAGCTGGGAAGAATACGCCCCGCGCGAGACCATCGTGACGCGTGCGAGAAACGACCTCTCGTTCTTCGTGGTGATCGCCGGGGACGTCGTCATCAGCCGGGCGGGTCAAGCATTGACCACGCTCTCGCCGGGCGATTGCTTCGGTGAGATGGGCTACGACGACACGGCGGGCGCCGACATCGAGACATGTGCCGCCAACAATGTCAAGTTGCTGCGGCTCGACGACGAGTTGATGCAGAGGACCTCCCAGGGCTGTCAGCTCCGCCTCACGCGCGCGTTTCTGCGCAGCATGATCAACCGTCTCGCCGCCTCCCGAAAAACCTCCGCGCCCGCCCAGGGCGGTCGCCACGTAGCCTGAGTCAACCCGGCGCTGTTCGAACCCCGCCGGGCGGGACCAGGCCCTGCCGGCGGACACACCGGGCTTGATGGGGCACGGACCTCCCTCTCAGGCGAGCCGGGATGGGACAACCCGCGCCAGCGTGGGCGTTTTATTCCTTTAAGGACGTCCTTCACCTGGACGATAACTGCGCATGGTCCGGATACCGGACCCCTGCCTTGCGGGCGTGCCGCGCGCTCGAGCCTGCTTGGGGGTTTCCACGAAGGACGGTACGGGCACCAATCTCCCCTTGGAGAAGTGCCCGGTCGCCTGCATATCGTCAGCCGCGGCTTCGGCGGAGAGGTGCGAGAAATATGCGGTCGAGAACATGAACGATAGAAAACGGTACCGGGTCGCGGCTTTCGGCGTGCCCGACTTCGAGAGAGAGATCATCCAGCGCATCTTTTCCATCTCCTCGAGCCGGGACTACAGCTACTCACTGGCCGCCGAAAGCACGCGGGGTGCCGACATCGTGATGGTCGACGGCCAGAACCCCAGCGCCCTGGCCGAGTCGAGCTTGTTTCTGGAAGGCAAGAAGGATGTCCCCCAGGTCATCATCAGCAATGGTGAAGACACCGAAGGGCCCTACACCGTACGCCGGCCGTTCATCGCCACCCGTCTGCTGCGACTGCTGGACGAGGTGGTCACCAACGAGATATTGCGTTCACGCGAGCTCTTCACCGCACCGCACGCCAAGCCCCGCGACAAAGCCTCCGCCGGGCAAGCCAAACCGGCAGACAACACCAAGACTCCGGCGGCCGAGGTCACCGAAAAGGCTGTTTCCAAAAAGTCGCCGGCGGACGTCGGCAACGGTGCCGTACGCGCACTCGTCGTCGACGACAGTCTGCCGGTGCGGCGGCAGGTCGGCATGGCGCTCCAAAAGAACGGCATCGAAGCCGACTTCGCGGAGGACGGTGAGAGCGCCTTGAAACTCTTCAAGAACAATGCCTACGACATCGTTTTTCTCGATGTCGTGATGCCCGGGGTCGATGGTTACGAGGTCTGCAAAACCATTAAGCGCGACAAAGCGAGGAAAGACGTTCCCGTCATCATGCTCACGGGCAAGAGCTCTCCTTTCGACAAAGTCAAAGGGAAGCTATCGGGGTGCGACACCTATCTGACCAAACCCGTGAGCCTTCAAGACTTCAACCGCACCCTGACCAGATGCCTGAGCTACTCGATTGCTTTCAAGACCTCGGGCGATTGAAACACACGGATTACGGACGGAAAGGTTTTGCCCACGAAACGCGTGCAAGCCGCAGAGGAGAAAATCGATGGCAGTCAGCAAAGTACTCGTGGTCGATGACAGCCCGGCAGATCTCGCCAATCTAAAGGGCATCGTATCGGACGCTGGCGTTCAAGTGATCACGGCCACCGGCGGCGCGGAGTGCGTTCAGAAAGCGAAGACCGAGCGCCCCGACCTCATATTCCTCGACATTCTCATGCCCGACATGGACGGCTATGAAACGTGCCGCAAGCTCAGCTCCGACTCGGACACCAAAAACATCCCCGTAGTGTTCGTCACGAGCAAGAAGGAAAAGGCGGACAAAGTCTGGGCCCAGATGCAGGGCGGCAAAGCTCTCGTATCGAAGCCGTTCACGGCCGAACAGATCATCGAGCATATCAACATGTACTAACGACCCGGTAGCGAGGTCGTGGCGAATGGCCGACAGCCCTTCAATGAACTGGCTCACACCCAGCGAGGCACTGAGTCGGGTGAGACCCGATTCAGGAGACATCGGCGCGCCTCAGTCAGTTGAGTTCCGCGCCCCTGCCCGCTACGGCTTTCGTGTAGCCACCCTTGGTATTCTCATCGGCCAGAGGCAGGCCAGTGAGGTCCTCGAGCAGCCCGATATCTATCCCGTACCCAATACACCGGGCTGGTTAAGGGGGTTGGTGAACCTGCGCGGCAACCTCGTACCCGTTTTCGATCTAGCGGAGCTTCTCGGGCTCGAGCGGGAAGAGGACACCGCCAGCGTAAAACCGATGTTACTGGTGGTCGGCAAGGGCGAGGAAGCGTTGGGCTTGATCATAGAGGGCTTTCCCAGGGCCATAGATCTCTCGCGGCCTCTGGCCGAAACGCCGCCGCTGCCGGACAGACTCAGAGACTTTCACCGCGGAACGTACCTGGACGACAGCGTCGTCTGGCTGGATATCGACCTTGCGCGTTTCGTCGGCTCGCTCTCTGCCGACATGGGTACGTGAACGGTGCGCCTCTTTCTGCCGACTTGCGCCCAACCCCGTCCAAAGCGAGGCCGGATACTCGGAGATATGCCATGAGAACCATCGCATTTCTACTCTTCCTCGGGCTCCTCTTGCCTGGACCGGTCAGCGGTCAAGAGGAGGTGGAGATCGGCGAACAGGAATTGCGCGACCTTCTGCACAACAAAATCCGTGTCGTTCAGCACTTGGCGCTCAACCCGGCGCTGCTGCGCGACGCGCGTAGACAGAATACGACGAAGCTCGATCTGAACGAAATAAAGAAGCGCGACGAGGAATGGAAAAACTCTGACGATCTCACCCACTTCAAACGGTCCCTTCAGGACAACGTCTCCGGACGTCTTCTGAAACGCATCGTCTCCTCGAATCCGGACTTTAACGAAGCGTTTCTCACCGACGACCAGGGCGCCAACGTCGCCGCCTATCCCGCGACGAGCGACTACTGGCAGGGCGACGAGGAAAAGTGGAGCGAATCCTTCAACGGCGGTGAAGGTCGTCTCTTTCTCGGCCCCCTCGAGCGCGATGCAAGCACCGACACCTATGCCGTTCAGATCTCTGCGCCGATTTTTGACGGACCAGAGACCATCGGCGTTCTCGTGGTCGGCGTCACACTCGATTATCTATCCGAGAAGCGGGGAGCCAGGTGATCGCCACAGCCAGGCCGAGTTTGGGAAAGATCAAGAAAGGTGAAAGCATGAGCGAGCACAGCCCGATGCGAAACAGAAGAGCCTCCAGCCGAGACAAGGCGGCCCTCAGCCGTGCACTCGCGGCAAGCGCCGCGACGATCCTGGGCGCGTGCGTCTCGCTGACTGCCGTGGCGGCGCCGGGCGTCACCAACGAAGCCATCCGGGTCGGCGGGGTCATGGATCTGCAGGGTCTGTCACGTGGACTGGGACAGGGCATGAAGCTCGGCATCGAGACCGCCCTCAAGGGGCAGCGTGTGCGAGAACGCCGCATCGACTTCGTGGTGCTCAACGACAATTATTCGCCGCCCAAAACCATAGAAGCCACCAACGAACTTGTTCAGGAGGGCATCTTCGCGATGATCGGTAACGTAGGCACACCCACGGCCAAGGTCTCGCTGCCCATCCTCGCCGACCATGGTGTCCCGGCCCTTGGTTTTTTCACCGGCGCCGGAATTCTTCGTCCCGGAGTCGGAGACATCATCAACTTCCGCGCCAGCTACATCCAGGAGACGGCGGCGGTCATCAACGCAGCCCTGAACGCCGGCATCAAGCCCAATGAAGTCTGCGCTTACGTGCAGAACGACGCCTACGGCATGGCCGGGGTGGAAGGCATTCGCCGCGCGCTCGCACCCCACGAAGGTCTGGAAGAAGTCGTGGCCATCCTGGAGGACATGATAGTGATGGAGGGCGATAACCCGCCGCGCAACCACATGGGGCCGGTGGGCGTGTACACGCGCAATACCGTGTTCGCTCGCGACGGCTACCGCTCGCTCAAGAGCTGGGAAGCGAGCACGGGTGCCCGGTGCCGGCTGGTGGTCTCCGTCGGTGCCTACCCGGCCATTGCGCAGTTCGCCGCCTACGCCCGGGCTAAGGGGGAAAGATGGATCGTGAGCGCGGTGTCGTTCACCGGCGCGGACAACTACCGCAGCGAGCTCAAACGGCTCGGGGTCACCGATGGGATCATCATGACGCAGGTCGTGCCGCCCCTCGACTCCGATCTGCCCATCGTCGAGGAAGCCCGCAAAGCACTCGGCTCGGATTTCGGCTACGTGAGCCTCGAAGGCTATATCGTGGGCAAGCTGTTCCTGGCCGCTCTGGAGCGCATCGAGGGTCCCATCACGCGTCAGAGCTTTCTCGATGCCTTGGGGGGCGAGAGCTTCAGCCTCGACGGGCTGTACATGGATTTCACCAGCGACAACCAGGGCTCGGACCTGGTCGCCATTACTTACCTCGATCAGGGTGGCTACCGCGCGATGCGGCCGGCGGATTGGAGATGGGCCCTTCGCTAAGGGACGCCGAGACGCTGACATGTGTAGGTTGATTTCAAGGAGTCAGACATGCTCGAAAAGATCCCGCTGGGTAAGCTCCAGCTGACCCAACTGAGACCGGGCCGGTTCAACATCGGCGTACGCCTTCTGGCCCTCATCGGCGTGCAGGGCTTCGTCCTCATCGGCGCCGGCGTCATCGCGATGCTGTTGCTCGTGAACGCCAACAAGGTACAGAGCCTGTTCAACGACAACGTGGTCCAGAAGGCGAAGCTGGTCCGGCTCAGCGACGCCTTGCGTCACGACGTGCTCGACCAGGTGCACGCCCTGAATCTGGGCAAGATCACCTGGAGGGACGCGCGGAACAGCGTCCAGCGGGGAGAGGAACAGTTCTACCGCAGCTGGGAAGACTACCTGAGCGGCCTCTCGGCGCCGGACCAGGAGCTGGTGAACGACGCCGTGGCGCCGTTCGTCGAGGACCTGCGGCTGTTCTTCGACGAGCTGACGCCGATCATCGAGTCGGAGAGCCGCAGCCGTCTCGAGCTCTTCGCCAGCAACGACCTGTTCGCCCTGACCGACCCGTTTCTGAATGCGATCATCGCAACGACGTCGCTCGACCAGCTCGAATCCCAGCAAGAGCTCGCGGCGATCAACGCGACCAACCGGTGGTACTTCTATCTCACCTCCGCTGCCCTGGTCGGCGGTATCCTCCTGGCGGCGTTCCTGGGCTTCGCCACTTACTACTCGATCACCAACCCGGTCCACCACGTTGCAGAGACGGTGGCGCGGGTCTCCGAGGGTGACTACGAGGCGCGAAGTCGACTCGATGGCTCGGACGAGATCGCCACGCTCGGCAACGCCCTCGACACCATGCTCGACGAGCGTGTGGCGAGCCTGGCGAAAGCGGAGGCCGAGAACGAGAAGCTCAACAATGCCGTGCTGAATCTCCTGCAAGCCGTGTACAAGCTGAGTCAGAGAGACCTCACCGTGCGCTTGGAAGTCACGGAGGACGTCACTGGCCCTGTCGCGGACTCGCTCAACCTGCTGACCAACGAGACGGCCCGCGTGCTCCACGGCGTGCTCGACATCTCCCAGGGCGTGGCCGAGGCCTCGAACCGCGTGAAGTCGCAATCCGACAGCGTGATCGCCGTCGCCACCGAAGAGCTGAAGGAGGTCGAACAGACGGCGAGCCAGCTGGCCGCGGCCTCCGAGCAGATGCTGCGCATCGCGAAGCTCGCACACGCGTGTAACGAGGCCGCCGACCAGGCGCTGAAATCCACGGAGACCGCTCAAGGCACCGTGCTCGACACGGTCAGCGGCATCACGACGATTCGCGACACCATCCGCGAGACCGAGAAGCGAATCAAGCGGCTCGGTGAGCGCTCTCAGGAAATTTCGGGCGTCGTCAACCTCATCAACAGCATCGCCGAGCGCACGCACATCCTGGCACTCAATGCCAGCATGCACGCGGCCTCCGCGGGCGAGGCGGGTCGCGGCTTCGCGGTGGTGGCAGACGAGGTGCAGCGCCTAGCGGAGAACGCCCGCAACGCCACCTCGGAGATCGCGAGCCTCGTGAACAACATCCAGGTCGAGACCGCGGACACGGTGTCGACGATGAACGAAGCGATCACTCAGGTCGTGCAGGGGACGCAGCTCGCGGAGCGCGCGGGCACGAACATGGACGAGACGCAGAAGTCGACGGCCAAGCTCGTGGCCATGGTGCAGCAGATCGCCAAGAGCTCGCGCGAGCAGGCGCGAAGCAGCAACGAGCTGCGCAATCGCGCCGAGGAGATCGAGAAGAGCACGCGCGGCACCAACCAGCAGCTGCTGGAGCAAACCCAATACACCGATCAGCTCGTCGAGTTCTCCGAAAAGCTTCTCAAAGCCGTCAGCGTGTTCGCGCTCCCGCAGCGCAACGAGGATACCTTGGGGCGCCATCTGGACGACACGTCCACCATCACGCACATCGAAAAAGATGGCCCCGTCGCCGTGAACGCCTGATACAGCGTGCGCGAGTCGCGGCTGCAGGCCCCGTGAGGCGCGTAACCAAGCCATGCTCACGACACTGAGTGAATGCGAGCCTTCCTGGGAGCGCGCCAGAAGCTGGGACGAGCTGGTCGAGGTCGTCACGCAGGTGGAGGTCTCAGCAGGTAAAGCTCGCGAACCCGCGCTGCAGAACGTGTGCTGCCTGCTGAGGGAGCGACTGCACGACCTGAAGGCAACCGTTGCAGAGCCGACCCACCAACACAGGGCGTTGCTGAGGTACGGATCGCGGCTCATCCGGGCCTATCTGGAAGGCACCGACCGCGCCGACGCCATCGACGTCTTGGTGACCGTGCTGCAACATCCCGCCTGGGTGAACCCGCTGAACGACAGCGAGGCGAAAGCCCTGCGGGAGATGTTGAGTGCACCTCCGTCTCTCGAGCGGCCGTCCCCTGTGCCGAATGAGGACTCCATTGGGCCGGAGCACGAACTCGATACTCTCTCCTCATCCGAGCAAACAGCCGACGCCGAGGGGAGTACGCAGGCCGGCGTCCTGAGCCCGGGCGCCGAGGATGAGGCTTCAGGGCCAGGAGATGAAGATAGGGGCCCGGCACCCGACACCGACACGCCGATGTCTGCCTATACGGCCGATGCGCCGCCCGCGGATGACCCCAACGACACAGCGGATGCCTCCGGCAAAACGCAGACCGGACGCGATGACGCCCCCGAGACCTCGGACGATCACGAGATCGAGGCGGATGCCGTGTCCGTCGATTATACGGTCGAGCCTGACGACCCCTTTGACGAGACCCTCGACACGTTGCCGGGCGATGACACCGCCGAGCCCGAGAAACCGCCCGAGCAGACCGTCGAAGCGCCCCCGGGCGACGACGGCGAGGCGGATGCCGTGTCCGCCGATGACAGCGACGAGCTCCGGCGTTCCATCGAGCAGACCTTCGCGCTCCCGGGCGGCGAGGAGCGGGTTGCGGCGGGCACGGAGTCCGTCGATGAGACCGTCGAGCCCGAGGATCCGCCCGAGCAAACCTTCCACGCGCCCCGGGCCCACGACGGCGAGGCGGATGCCGTGTCCGCCGATGACAGCGACGAGCTCCGGCGTTCCATCGAGCAGAGCTTCGCGCTCTCGGACGGCGAGGAGCGGGTTGCGGCGGGCACGGAGTCCGTCGATGAGACCGTCGAGCCCGAGGATCCGCCCGAGCAGAGCCTCGAAGCGCCCCCGGGCGACGACGGTGAGGCGGATGCCGTGTCCGTCGATTATACGGTCGAGCCTGAGGACCCCTTTGACGAGACCCTCGACGCGCTGCCGGGCGACGACGCCGTCGAGCCCGAGGATCCGCCCGAGCA
>JABAHQ010006737.1_pt1 | contig 63865 bp, 49 predicted proteins | sample 7062091 | NCBI WGS metagenome assembly JABAHQ01 (sample SAMN14534359, study PRJNA622989) | marine sediment metagenome | biome: marine biome [ENVO:00000428]; feature: marine pelagic biome [ENVO:01000023]; material: deep marine sediment [ENVO:00002113] | place: India: Gulf of Kutch | collected...
ACTGCTTTTACCATAAGCCCCACTTAAGAATACAAAAGTTTATTGGTAGGAATGGTTCACCCGCTTTGAAATATCAGTTTCCTCGTAAAGGAGCACTATCAACTGCTTTCGCCCACTTCCATTTCTTCACTGTCCTCAGCAACTGCCCGGCGTTGCCGGAAATATCTGATTATGTGCGGGTATCCTTTAATCAGGTAAATGGAGAGCATGCCGGCAAAGATGGCCACCAGAATCCATACCGGTACCTGTAAAATTTCGCCCACCATTGCCAGTAAATAATAGCGTGGAAATCGCCCCAATATTTTTGCGATCAGGAATTTATAAAGGGGATAAAAAGCCGCAAAAGCAATAAATTTAAAGATAAAAAAAGGCAGTGGACCAAACGCGGCAATGGTTAAGGCTAAAAAAGGTTGATAGTTAAAACGACGAATGGCTGTCTGATAGCCTTTAGTGGATTTTAAATTATTTAAAGCGCGATGTGAGAAAAGGGGCACGAATACATAGTAGTCCAGTATTCCGGCAAGGATGGTCCCCAGTGATGCAGCGGTGGCTAATAATAAGGGAGTATTAAATCGCCCCAAATATACCAGCACCGGTTCATGAGGGAAAACAGAAATGGCGGTATTGGAAGGAATGGAGTAGATGAAAATATAAAACAACGGATGCAGGCTGATGGTGATCTTATCCCAGCTAAACACCAAAACAACAGCGGCGATCATCAATGATGTTGAAATGTAGAATTTTTTGTCCATTGGCAGAACAATCTTTACTCAATGCAATAAATTGATATGATTGTTACAAGAACTTGAAAATTTTAAACTTAGTTCCAAAAAAGAAAATTTTCAAAGTAAATTATAATCATTTGTAATTTTTTTCGCAAATAAATTTCTGATAAAGAAGAAAGTAGTTAGACTTAATTATGTTGCGGATCGATGTGGACGGTCACGAAGGAGTCGGCTCCGAATGATTCTTTGAGTTTGTTCTCTACCTCTACAGCGATATCGTGTGCTTCCGCAACGTTTAGTGATCGATCTATGCGAACGTGCAATTCAATTGCAATATAATTGCCGATTTTGCGGGTGCGGATATTATGGGGCTCTTCAGCCCCGTCAACGGAGTTTGCTACTTCACGAATATTATCCTTAATGTTACTACCAAGCGACACTTCCAGTAACTCCTGGATACTGTCCCATAAGATGGATACGGCTACCTTAATGATCAGTAAGCTGACTAACAGTGCGGCGACGGGGTCCAGGATGTTCCATTCATCGCCCAATAAGATGGCGCCACCGATTCCAAACATGGTTGCCACCGAAGAAAGGGCATCCGAACGGTGATGCCAGGCATTGGCGACGATGGCCTGACTATTGATTTTTTGACCAACCAGTACCTGATATCGATAAAGCATCTCTTTGATAAAGATGGAAACAACAGCAGCCGCAAAGGCGATCCAGCCCGGTTCTAACAGTTCTTTGCCCTTAATTGACAGAACAATTTTTTCTCCCGAAGCCCACAAAATACCAATCCCAACTCCCAGCAAGGTCACTGCTACAAAGGTAGTTGCCAGGGTTTCGAATTTTCCGTGACCGTAATCATGGGTTGCATCTACCGGCTTATCGACCATGCGAAAGCTGGCGATCACCACAATGTCGGTGAGAAAGTCGGACAGAGAATGCACCGCGTCGGCAATCATGGCGCTGCTTCTGCCCAGTATGCCTGCGACGAACTTCAGCAGCATTAGCGCTACGTTGGCGGCAAATCCGATCCAGGTCACCTTTTTTGCCAGGGAGGATCTTGCGGCAGGTTGTTTCGCCGGGGCAGTTATATGGTGTGTCTTCTCACTCATCGTCAGATTGGCAGCCGCTCATCATTGGCCAGGGCAGCAGATTCATCAACAGCCGTTGGGGAGATTAAATCAATACCGGATCGGGCAAAGCGTAAGGCGGCGGCTCTGGCTAAGCCGTCACCTTCATTTTCCAGCGACCATTGGGCGTGTTCAAGTAACAAGGCCAAAGCCAGGCTGCGTCCCAGGGTCAAAGCAAATCGACGCGCGCCGGCCTCCAATAACGGTTGACCGTTTGGTTGCGTTTCTTTCAACCAGGTTTCCCCATGCTTCAAGGCCTCCTGAGCAATGCGAACTGCGGCGGCCAATTGGTGATCCTTAACCGATTTCATACTTTGGTCAGCCTTTTTCTTGAGCGCAATAAGTCCTCTCTCGTCCCGGAGCGCTCGCAGCACATCTAAGGAAAGAACGTTGGTGGTTCCTTCCCAGATCGGAAATACCTGGCTGTCCCTCAACAGCACTGGCAGTCCGGTGTCTTCTACATAGCCGGCGCCAGCAAACACTTCAATTACTTCGCTAACAACTCCCATTACCTGCTTGCCGGTGGTTAACTTTACGATTGAGGTTAGCAGGCGAAAAAGGTGGGTCTGTTCCTCGCTGAGGCCATCGTTTTCGTCGAGGCCGAGCAGTTCGACCAGATAAAAGCTGAGATGAAAAGCCGCCTCCGTCTCTGCTTGCAGCATGGCCATGGTGTCGAGGTGGAGCAGTTTTTGGGAAAGCAATGCACCGAAGGCCTGCCGTTTGCGGGCATAGTCGCGTGCCAGAGCGATTCCCCTCCGCATGGCCGCTGCGGTCATCACGCTGTTCCAGGTACGGGTGATATGAAGCATAGGCACCATGTTGGCCACGCCGTTTTTGTCACCCATGACCAATTCGGCCGGGGTTCCCTCCAGACTCAGTTCGGCGGTTGGCAATTTGCGGGTTCCCAGCTTGTCCTTCAGGCGATTGATAAAAATATTCTGAAGCCGGTTGTTTTCATCGCGGGTTTCCAGATAAAACAATGCCAGACCTTTTCCGCGCGGTGGATTTCCTTCCGGACGTCCCAGGGTCAAAGCCATTGGAGAGGTGGCTGCGGAAGTAAACCATTTCCGCCCATACAGACGCCAGGTGCCTTGCTGATCCTGGCGAGCGATGGTTTCCGAAGTGCCCACATCGGAGCCGCCGGTGGACTCGGTCATCCACTGCCCGCTGCTCCAAAATTGCTGCGGATCGCGACTGGTCAGCCGGGGAACGGCACGGTCAATCAATTTCTGATTGCCGGAGCGCAACAGGGTGCGGATGGCACCATCGGTCATGGCTAAGGGACAGGTATAAATATCGGTGGAAGGATGGAAGATATAGGCCAGCGCAAACTGATAGGGCCGGGAATAACGACCGAAGGTTTTTTCGTGGGCAGCAGCTACCACGCCATATTGGGCCGCAAGTTGCTCTGCTCTTTGCCAGACCGGGGTAAGCTCGATGTGATCGATGCGCTCGCCCCAGGCATCCCATTGAGTTAAGATAGGTTCGTTTAATCGATCGGCCAGTTGCATTTGATAGAGTTCGCCGCCAGCCAGTTCGCCTATTTCTTTCAAAGAAGGTTCGATTTCCCTTAATACATCCGCCGGCATGATGCGTGTCAGGTAAGATCGCAATACCCGATCTTCCTCATATTGATTGCCCAATTCCGGCGCTGGTTGATTAAATGGTTGGTTCATGTCCTTCTCCGTTATAGAATTTATCTTTGCAGTTATTTTAAAAAGTAATAGTTGGCAATGGGCAAAAGGCAGTTGGCAAATTCAAAGTAAGATTTGAGCCATTTAACCCCTATGAAAAGGAATTAGCCGACCAGCTCAAGAGATATCCGTGGGCAGTTTGCAATGGAATTGGAGGGGTAAAGGAAAGGCCATATCCACAAGAAATTACCGATTGGAATTGCCAACTGCTCATTGCCAACTGCCAACCTTCTTAAAGAAATTCGATACAGTTAAATATTCTAAAATCAGAGCCCAATATGAAATTTAAACGAAATTGGCAAACTTGACAAGCACTTCAAAATTAAAGCAATTCCCCTGTTGGAAAATAATTTCGCAATCGTTATCATTATGGAAAGTTTAACTGAGGTCTTTTGGTGATGGACATAACTTATTCACCCATCGGCATTATTCATACCCCATTTCAGCAACCTAAAGGTATGCCCGTTCAACCGTCCGGCGCGTTCGATATTCAGGGAAGGGTTGAGATTTACCCCCAATATGCGGAAGGACTAAAGGATTTGGAGGAATTTTCTCATATCATCCTGCTCTACCATCTTCATAAAGCAGGCGAATATTCGTTGTCGGTCATTCCCTTCCTGGACAATGAACCGCGCGGTGTTTTTGCGACGCGAGCGCCCAAACGTCCCAATCCGATTGGACTTTCGGTAGTGAGGTTGCTGGGTATCGACAACAATGTTCTTCATATCGAAAATGTGGATATCCTCAACAACACCCCGTTATTGGATGTAAAGCCCTACGTTCCTGAGTTCGATCATCAAGCTGAGATTCGCACCGGTTGGCTGGAAAAAGTGAAAGGAAAGGTGAAAAACAAACGCTCTAATGGTCGGTTTCAATAAAATAGGTGTAAACTGATAAATAACTGCTGTGCCCACAATTTGAATTTCTCCAATGACTTTCTGCCACAAAGACAGGAAGTTTCTTCAATTTCAGCAACAATTAAACTCGCAACCCTGCCTGCGACGCCCCGTCAGGCGGGGAAAAAGGAACCGCAACAATAAAACACTTAATTTATAAATTTTTCGTTGCTGTTCTGTTTTTGTTGCGATTTTTAAAACTCACAAGGACAAAAGGAGGCATGACATGAGAGCATTTTTCAACAAAAGTGTAATTTTTATCCTCTGGATTGTGTTTATCGGCGGGATGACTATCTGCAACGCTCAGGCAAATTTGCCTGAGTTGAAAGAGGACGTGGAGTCGCTTAAGGAGGATAACACTAACTTACGTCATCGGTTGGATGAGATCGAGAGAGCTATTGATGATATCCTGTGGTATCAACGGTTAGGAGAGATTGCAGTCATTGATAAGGTGTATATGACCGGGCCGCCGTTGGCGCATGAGGAGAATCCCACTGCCCAGGGGTACGGGAATCCGGTTAAATTCTGGTCCTATGTCTTCATTCCCAAAGATATTGATTACAATAAAAAGTATCCGTTGCTGGTCTTTCCGCATGGCGGCGTGCACAGTAATTTTACAACCTATTATACGCACATTGTTAAGGAATTGATGGCGCAACAATACATCGTTGTAGCGGCGGAATACCGGGGCAGTACCGGGTACGGTCGTTCGCATTATGAAAAGATAGACTACGGTGGCCTTGAAATTGAAGATGTGAATTCCAGCCGAGCTTATATGCTGGAAAATTATGAGTTTGTCGACGAAGGGCGCGTTGGTATTCTGGGATGGAGCCACGGCGGATTGATTGCCCTGCACAACATTTTTGAGCATCCGGAGAATTATAAGGTGGCCTTCGCCGGGGTTCCGGTTAGTGATTTGATAGCCAGAATGGGATATAAAACTCAGGCGTATCGCGATCTGTATTCTGCCGATTATCACATCGGGAAAACAGCTTACGAGAATGTGGAAGAATATAAGCGTCGTTCCCCGGCCTGGAATGCTCACAAGCTGCAAACGCCATTGCTGATCCATACCAACACCAACGATGCGGATGTCAACGTGCTGGAAGTGCAACATTTGATCAAATCGCTAAAAGCGGAGGGCAAAAAATTTGAGTATGAAATTTTTAAGGATATTCCGGGCGGTCATTCTTTCGACCGAACGGATCGAAAAAAAGCGAAAGAAATTCGACTGAAAATCTATCGCTTTTTGGCCAAATACCTCAAACCGCCGCGCAGATTAGAGACGATTGCCGATATCAATCACGCTGCTTATCGTTAATCAGCTATTAGCCCTCTTGCAATTTGGCAGTCACATGTCCCAGTGCGTAATAGTGATCCTCGATTTTAAACATGACGTTGCTTTGCAGGGGATTCCCGGAGGATAACTTTTTCTCAGAGAGTTCTTCAACCAATTCAATTGCATCTGTGCGGGGATAATGATGTTTGATCTGCTGTTTTAAATCAGTTTTCCAATTTTTCTTTCGGTGAACTGTAAACTGTTTTTCTTTACCGTTTGGGAGCCGTAATTTGACGTCGATATTTTTCCGATCCATAATTGCCCTCCGATTTTTAGTATATTAATGTTCACTGGTATGATAGAAATAATTGTCCACTTGTCAAGAGAAAATTGAATTTAGTCGGTTGTTAATATACCTCTGCGAAACTCGGCGCACTCAGCGCCTCAGCGTTACATTCCAAAACAAGATAAACGCAGAGGCGCCTGCCTGCAGCAGGCAGGCAGAGGTCGCGGAGAGAAAAGAGAAGTTTTTGTCTGTTTGCTGATCGTTAGGTAGGAAGGAATAAGCAACGAATTTCCTACATAAAAATACAAAAACTCTGCGAATCTCTGCGTTAAAAGTGAAAGTGATAAACGCAGAGAAGAGAGAATCACAGTTGGTGGAGGCAAATTTTTCAAGGAGCCTGCTTTATAAAAACATTTTTCAAATACATCGCCATAATTGTTTTAACTGTTTTTCTACTGCTGTGGATTGGATTATTCCTATATCAACAACACTTGCAAAATCAAACCATTGAGAAGACTCAAATTAATGCTAGCCGGGGTATTGATACCTTAGAGCGCGTAAATTTGAATGGCGTGAATCAATGGATGCTCATCCGCGGATGGCATCGCTCCAATCCGGTGCTGTTATTTCTGCATGGCGGTCCCGGGGCACCCTTATTTCCTTATGCGCGGAAAATTGGGGTGAATGCCGGGCTGGAAGAACATTTTGTGATGGTCTATTGGGAGCAGCGAGGAACCGGAAAATCGTTTGCATTCGACATCCCGGAAGAAACCATGACCATCCGCCAATTTGTTGAAGATACTCACGATCTGACAAACAGGTTAAGAAGTCGTTTTAACCGGTCTAAAATTTTTTTAGTGGCGCGCTCCTGGGGAAGTCTGATAGGAATAATGACGGCAAAACGCTATCCTCAGTTGTATCATGCTTACGTGGGAATCGGTCAAATAGTCAATCCGTTGGAAGGGGATCGACGCGCCTATCTGCTTACCCTAAAGCTGGCCAGGGAAGCTGGGAATGAGGAAGCCATAGCTGATTTAAAAAATATCGGCCAACCGCCCTATAATGACCAGGAATTGGTGGTTCAGCGGAAATGGCTGACTAAATTTTATAAAAACTTTATGGCCGAGAAATTTGCCATGAGTAACACAAATGAAGATTCATTTGTGGACCTGTTATCAACTCCCGAATATTCAGTGCTTGACATTATTAAAATGGGCTTCGATCCCTTTTTTTCCATTAAAAATTTATGGGATGAAAACTTCTACGATATTAATTTGATAGAGAATATTCCTGCCCTGCAAGTTCCGGTATATTTTTTGGTTGGCCGTTATGATTATTTCGCGTCACCGGAACTGGTTGAAAAATATTATCATCAATTGTCTGCGCCAGAGGACAGGCATTTAATCTGGTTTGAGAATTCCGGCCATGAACCGGAGCTTACCGAACCGGATAAATTTCGTCAGATCATGGTAAACCAGGTTTTAAGCGTGAACAAAAGCGATTCTATCTGAAATGGAAACTGAAAATGAAAGATCAGGCGTGTGTTGATTTCTTGCAGTGGAGCTTGCCCAAACTGCGGTTACGATGGGCGGGTTTTCGCAACTTACGCAAACAGGTTTGCAAACGTCTTAAAAAGCGCTTGCAAGAATTAAATTTGTCCGAGCTTGCCACTTGCAAAACCCATCTTGAAAATCATCCCGCAGAATGGCAGGTACTCGATGCCCTCTGCTATGTTACCATTTCCTGTTTTTATCGGGACAAAACCGTTTTTAATATTCTTGGCGAAAGGATATTACCTTATTTGGCAGAAAAAGCGATTGAGAGTCGGGAGAACGAAATACGGATTTGGAGCGCCGGTTGCTGTTCAGGCGAAGAGCCGTATACATTAAAGATTCTATGGAAGCATATCGCTTCGCCCAAATTGAACACAACGCTACCGATAGATATTGTTGCAACCGACTTCAATCCTCACCTGATAAAACGGACACAAAAAGGTATTTATCCCCAAGGATCTTGCAAAGATTTGCCTGCCGCTTTACGCGATAAAGCTTTTAAAGAAACTGAGGAAGGATTTACTATTCGGGAAGCATATAAACCAAACATTCACTTCATGTGTCAGGACATCCGGTCGCAATTTCCGGAAGGCAGGTTCCATCTTTTAATGTGTCGAAATCTTGTATTCACTTATGTCGATAAAGACTTACAGATAGAATTGCTCAACAAATTAGTTCAGAAAATTTATCCCAACGGGTTCTTAGTGATTGGCAGCAAAGAAAGGCTTCCTGAGGATTTCGCCAGTCTTCGCCAGGATCAGCACTTGCCCTGCATCTTTCAGAAACAGTTATTTCAGTCAAGAACCTCACTCGAATTCAACAATTAAAATTAATAAGCGACAGAGGAAATCCGTTGCGACCTGGCAGTCAAATTTCCGTCGCTCAGGTCGCCATATCACTCGTGGCATTAATAAAAATTAAACCGGGCATTAAGTGGCTAAATTCTTCAATTTTGCCGGGGGTGGTTAAAAAAAAATTTTTACAGATAAGCTAAAATTGAGATTTCCCATGTTTTTATATTGCGTAATAACGTGTCTTATTAAAAACGCGCTGCTGGTAAAATATAATTTTTCAATAACTTGACAAATTAATTAGTTTTCTATATATATTAAAGACTTTATAACGAGGAGGCATTTTAATTTGGAATTGCTTCTATTAAGAGAGTGACTTCCGACTTAATTTTTCGGCCGAAAAATACTAAAAAGTTGCTCTGTCATTGTTGTGTTTAACGTCTAAGTGATTCAAAACAGAAGGAGGATTAGCTATCGAATCGTTACGCAGAATTCGGATATTAGGAGTTGCGGTTGCAATGGTATTATTTGCAGGATTAGGGACAGTTTTTGCAGATGATGATGGTTTTGACTTTGGCGGCGCTGTTCGGTTTAATTTCATAAGCACCAATTACGAAACGGAGCCGACAGCATTAAGTACTGCTTTTACCTGGGATACCTGGCGCCTTAATATTGATGGTCAGATTGACGGAGTTGATCTCAGCTTTGAATACCGATTTTATCCGACGTTTGGTACCCATTTCATCCATCACGGATATTTCGGATATGCATTTAACGATCAGACCTACATGAAGCTGGGTGTTTTTCAAAAGCCTTTTGGTATTACCAAGTATGCCTCTCATTCATGGTGGTTCCAGGGCCCCTATTATGTTGGTCTTGAAGACGACTATGATATGGGGATTGGCTTTACCCACAATGCCAGTGAACAGATAGAGATTGGTATCGCTTATTATCGCCAGGCTGAACCGGAAGGCCCGATTTTTGGCGGCGATGTGACATTTGGAAATGCCGGTGCAGGAAGATATTCCTATGATGTGGTGCCAATGGAAGGACTCAGTCTTCGTGAATTGAACACCTTTAACGGTCAACTTAAGATCAAATTGAATGATGACTGGGAACTCGGTGCAGCAGGCCAATTTGGTCAGCTTTACAATTCCGTACTCGAAGAAGGGGAATGGACTAACGCCTTTGTTGGTCATATCGTTGGTAATTTCTCCAATTTTAATTTAAAAACCGAGTATATCAAATACGATTATACGGCCAAAGCTGATAATGGAGAAGACACGGATTTGGTTTACATGGGAGCGTACGGTTTTGCGTATCCGGTTGCTACGGAGGCAGCCTTGTATGTAGCCGGATTAGCCTACAGCATTCCTGTGGAAATTGGGCCGATATCCAATATTCAACCCTATGTCGATTATACCTTTATCGATAAAGTGAATGAAGATTTTAACGATACACACCACTTAATCCCTGGTTTTCTGGTGACAGCCGGAAGTATTTACACTTATGTGGATTTAGCGCTGGGTAAAAACCAACCTTGGTTAACGGATAGTTTTGGATTAGGTCTGGGCGAAGGTGTAGAAGACCCGGACTGGAACTATCGCTTCAACATTAATTTTGGCTACTACTTCTAATCAAGTTAAGTCCATTTGAGGATGGAAAGCTCTTAAAAATGCCACCCGCAGATTTTCAACCCGGTTATGATGAAAATCTGCGGGATTGGCGTTAATAGTGATCTAAAGAAATTAGCCTTCTCTGAATATAAAAGATTGAAAATTTGGATAATAATTATTATTTAAATTTTTGCATGATTCAAGATCATTTTGTATATATTATGGAAAAATTAATAACTTTTGAAGCGAAACGACTTAAGGAATTAAGCGAATGAGTGTCATTGAAGTCAAAAACTTGTATAAAATCTTTGGTCACAATCCGGAGAGAGCTTTTCCTCTTATTGAAAAAGGAATGTCCAAAGAAGAGATTTTGGAAAAGACCGGGTGTGTGGTTGCTATCAACAATGCAACCTTTGCTATTGAAAAAAAAGAAACCTTCGTTATTATGGGACTTTCCGGAAGCGGAAAATCTACCGTTATTCGCTGCTTGAATCGATTAATTGAACCGACACGCGGACAAATATTGATTGATGGCGATGACATCATGCAAATGGATAAAGAGCAATTGCTAAAAGCTCGCCGTTCCAAAATGTCTATGGTGTTCCAGCATTTCGGATTGTTGCCGCATCGCTCTGTGGTTAACAATGTGGAGTACGGACTGGAAATTTCCGGTATAGATAAAGAAACTCGTCGTAAAAAAGCTCTTGAAGCAATAGAATTAGTAGGACTAAAGGGATTTGAAAATAGTATGCCGGACGAATTAAGTGGGGGTATGCAACAGCGCGTAGGCCTGGCCAGAGCATTGGCTAATAACCCGGAAGTTCTGCTTATGGATGAGGCCTTTAGTGCTTTGGACCCTCTTATTCGTACCCAGATGCAGGATGAGCTTATTGAGCTTCAGGCTAAAATGCATAAAACCATCGTCTTTATTACTCACGACTTAGATGAAGCCTTAAAAATGGGTGATCGTATTGCCATCATGGGGCAAGGCGGCGGTGTGATTCAAATTGGTACTTCGGAAGAAATTCTGACCAATCCGGCAGATGATTATGTACGAGCCTTTGTGCAGAACGTTGATCGAACCAAGGTTATTACGACTTCCAGATTAATGCGCAAAGCGCCGACCATTACCGTCCCCAAAGATGGCCCGATGGTGGCGAGTCGTCGCATGGAACAGGTAGGCGTTTCGACTCTTTATGTCGTTGATAATGACCGTAATTTTAAAGGAATTGTGAAAGTTGATGATGTGATCGACCTTCAGAAAAAGAAACAAAATGCTATTGATTCGGTCCTCATCACTGATGATGTCTATATTTCTCATCCGGAAACGCCCATTGCCGATCTCTTAAATACAGCAATTGCTACCAAATATCCCATTGCGGTTGTGGATGATGACGGTAAATTGTTAGGCATTGTAGATCGAGCCTCTATAATGGCTGAAGTCAGCGCGGACACAGAGGATACGACATCACCGATCACGCTTAAAGAAGCAATGGACGGAGAGGCCAGCGACGGAACAAAAAAAGAAGTAGCAACTTCTGCTAAAAAATGAGGAGTAAATAATGTTTGACTTGGATATTGGTGGCTGGTTTGAAGCAATCATTAACTGGTTAACTGCCAATTTGGGTGCCCTATTTGATGGCATCCGAAATGGTGTTGATGGCCTTTTGGAAGCATTTAAAACTATATTGCTCTTACCGCCCAGTTGGCTGTTAATAATTATATTAGCAGTATTGGCCTATTTTGTGGCCCGGTGGGGCGTAGCAATATTTACCTTACTGGGACTTTTTTTGATAGATATGATGGGATTCTGGATAGCTACGATGGAAACTCTGGCATTGGTCATTACTGCTGTCTTCATTGCTCTGGTTATCGGAATTCCCATTGGTATCTGGGCATCTAAGAGTGATGTGGTGGAAGGCATTGTTCGACCGATACTGGATTTTATGCAAACCTTGCCAGCATTTGTGTATTTAATCCCGGCAGTACTTTTCTTTCAACTTGGAGAAGTGCCGGGTGTAATAGCAACTTTAATTTTCTCGCTTCCACCGGCGGTACGATTGACCAATCTGGGAATTCGGCAAGTACCCAAGGATATAAGGGAAGCAGCCCAGGCATTCGGTTCTACCAACAGACAAATGTTGTTTAAGGCAGAGCTCCCGGTCGCATTGCCTACCATCATGGCCGGTGTTAATCAAACTATCATGCTTGCCCTCTCTATGGTCGTTATTGCCGGAATGATTGGTGCCGGTGGACTCGGAAACGAAGTATTAAAAGGCATTACCCAGCTTAAAATTGGTTTAGGCTTTGAAAGTGGGATTTCTATTGTTATCTTAGCGATATTCTTAGACCGAGTGACGCAAGCACTTGGTGTTGCGACACAAAAGAATTAATAGTTTGGCTTTTACTGAGGACAAGTGGAAAGAGGGAGATTGAGTCGACTGAAGTAGAATTAAATTCAATCTGGTGGTTATGCGTTCTCAGAATTTATTGAGTTTAAGATTAATCATTAAAATTCAGAATTATCCCACCATAAGTGAGATACATTCTTCTGAAGTAAACTATTTGCTTGGAGTCGGAGCAATCTCTTTTGCTGATGTTATCTTCCATTCCTCAGTAGGGCAAATGTTTTTTAATTCACACCTAATCTAAAAGAGGAGGACTTTATGTTTAACTATCTAAAGAGTCATAAGTGGATGTTTGCCACCGCCGCGGTTTTAATTGGTTTTATGATGATTGTTGGGTGCGGTGGAGAGCAACAACAGCAGGCAAAAACTGCTGATCTGGTTTATGTGAATTGGGCTGAAGGAGTCGCCTATACGCATTTGGCCAAAGTTATATTGGAAGACAAAATGGGCTATGATGTAACGATTACCGCTGCTGATGTGGGTCCTGCTTATACCTCGGTAGCGCAAGGTGACAAGGATGCCTTTATGGAAACCTGGTTACCGGTTTTGCACAAGGATTACGTCGAACAATATCAGGATCAAATCGTTGATTTAGGCCATGTTTATGAAGGCACTCAAAGTGGCCTGGTGGTTCCGCAGTATGTGACCATCGATAGCATTAATCAATTGAATGCGCACAAAGATAAGTTCGATGGTAATATTACCGGCATCGACGCTGGGGCCGGAATCATGAAAACCACTGCCCAGTTAATTGACCAGTATAATTTGGATTTCAAATTAGTCTCTTCCAGTGGCCCGGCCATGACAGCGGCTCTCAAGGACGCGGTTGACAATAATGAATGGATTGTGGTCACCGGCTGGAAACCCCATTGGAAATTCGGTCGCTGGGATCTGAAATTCTTAAAACAAGATCCGGACAAAATGATGTGGAAACCTGGAAATATTCACATTATGGGACGCAAAAATTTACCGCAGGAAAAACCGGAATTAACCAATTTCCTGAAAAACATGCAGTTCACCGACGCCCAATTGGCTGACTTGATGCTCAAGGTTGAACAATCCGATCAGGATGTTGAAGTAGTAGCACGTCAATGGATGAAGAATAATGAAAGCCTGATTAACTCCTGGATACCGGGTAGTGCATCAACTGCCGCTTATTAATCGAATCGATTTGCACAACAAATGATCGAGTGGTATTTTTTAATTTTAAAAAGGCGCCGGCTTTGCTTAAGGGCGCCTTTTTATATCGTATTATGATTCAACCAATAATCGTTTACACTTTTGGATAAAGTCCAATATCGCTGCATCAGAAGACAAATACACTCTTTTCAGCTCTGGCATTAAGTTTATATCCTGTGCGATAAATAAAAGCAGCTCCATTTTTTCCAAATCCAGCCCGATAAATTCCTTTACCAACCTTTGCTGATTGCTATTCAACTTTCGATAATCAGCAAGCAATTTTTCGTCATCGAATATATCTGTTCTTTCATTGAAGGAGACCGCTTTTTTTTCCATTTTAAAATACTCCCTGAACCTATTGTCAAATTCCATCTTGCCTTCCTTGAACTTCTTCTAAATTTGAGATTTTTAAACATTCTTAATATATCGTCGCAAGTTGAGATCTGTTTAGAAAAAGTCGGTGAAACTCTATATAAATGTTGCATTTAAAATTAAAGGTTGGAGAGTTAACCGTAAGTGCCGCGGGAACCGACTTTATAGGATTGGCATATGAAATTATAGGACGCCAGACCCCGGAGTTATTTTTTATCAATCCTCCACAAATAAATTTACAAATTGTATTGAATAATTCGCAAAAATCGATTTAATTTGGGTTTTGATTTTTGGTTGATGTATCGCGTTATATCAAGTTTGAATATATTCTGCCTATTAGAACATTTCTTTGTAACAGATTATAAGTGACAACAATCCGAGGAGGCAATAGATTATCTGTAAAACGGCTATTACAGTGGGCCAAAACATTCGCCCCTGTTTCTACTGATCTTAATATATGTTAACCCTGCCACTAAGCGCTTAAATTGTAGATGAAAGTGAGAGGCAAGTATTCTACCCAGTTCCTGCTATCTTGGAGCGGTATCATATCTGTCCTCTCTCTTTCTATCAATTGTTAAATAAACCAATAATAATTAAATGATGGGGATAATTAAAATGAATCATAGGTTGACTAAATTTAGTAGTATCGCTGTGGTAATGTTCTTAATAGTGTTAATTCAGACTGGCTGGGTTTTAGCACAGCAGGAACAGAGTACAGTCTCTGAAAAAGAAATGGTAGAGAGAGGGGAGTATCTGGTGAAAGTTGGCGGATGCAACGATTGCCACACACCAAAGAAATTTACAGAAAGGGGACCGGTACCGGATCAGTCTCGAACATTATCCGGCCATCCGGCAAATTTAGTACTTCCGGCGATCAATCCTGATATGGTTGGTCCCAACAAATGGATCCTTTTCAATAACCATCTGACTGCTGCTGTTGGGCTCTGGGGAGTTTCGTTTTCTACCAATTTAACGCCTGATGATGAAACCGGCATTGGGAAATGGACCGAAGATATTTTTATTAATGCCCTTAGAGCCGGTAAGCACATGGGTGCCGGTCGTCCTATTCTTCCCCCGATGCCCTGGCAGGAGATCGGTCAAATGAAGAAGCCGGATTTAAAGGCAATATTTGCCTATCTTAAATCCCTTCCGCCGATAAAAAATCAGGTACCAGCGCCAATTCCACCGAATGAAGTGGGCTTAAAATAAAAGAGATTTGTATTTTTTGCGTACTACCAAAGAAAAAACGCAAATTTGGCAGGGAAATTAAATGAAGATGGTCCGGGTAAAACGCAAGTGCCCGGACTGCCTTATCATTGATTTGGATTTATCTCACCTGTTCTGACGCATTTGTAATGTTCTTAAGCGATTGATAGCTGCGGCAATTTCAAATTTACGCGGCCGGGCAAAATTACCCGGATGCTGTCCCTTCCTGTGCAATGGATCTAATGAGTCTAATCCTCGCCGGTCAAAATATTCTTCAAATGAGTTTACAACTTCCTTCAAGGTTGCTGTGCCATCCATAAATTGTTGAACTGCTAAATGAATCGCGTTACCAATTGCCCGGGTTTGGCTCCTGTCCACTAGTTGTTCGATATATCGCAACTCAATCACAACTTTCCCAAATTGAATTGCGTCCAGCGATTTGGCATCAATTTTTACTGACTTTTTTCCTCGAGAAGGATCAAAGCTGCGGCTCAGTGGAATCCGGTGGGTGATGCCATCTATAGATGATAGTGTTTCTACTTGTCTTTTATTAGGCAGTTGTCGAGACACCGCTTTGGATTCTTCGGTAACATCGTAAGGTATATATTCTCCCATTTTAATCACGGTATCGGCCACATCCAGATAATCTCCGCTACCGCCCATTACCAGAACAGTAGATACTCCCAGGCGTTTGTATAACTCCCGAATTCTTTCAACAAAAGGGGTAATCGGTTCCTGCGCTTTGGCGACTAGTTTTTGCATTCGGGCATCGCGAATCATAAAATTGGTTGCGGAGGTATCCTCATCAGCTAACAGCACCTCTGCTTCCATTTCCAGAGCTTCGATAATATTGGCGGCCTGACTGGTACTGCCACTGGCATCATCGCTACTAAAAACTTGAGTACTGCCTCCAAAGGGAAGATTACTGATAAATGGGCTAATATCCACTTTTTCCACAAAGCGACCATCTTCGGCGCGTATCTTCACTGCGCCAGGATTGGTGACCACATACTCTCGACCATCGCCGGGAATATGAGGATATACACCTCGTTCCAATGCTTTTAGCAGGGTTGATTTGCCATGATAACCACCGCCAACAATCAAGGTAATTCCCTCTGGGATTCCCAATCCGCTAACCTGTCTCTCACCGGTTTCCGGAATCACATTTGGTACTTTCAACGTAATTCGCAATGATTGCGGAGAGTGAAAGGCAATTGCCAGACCCGCAGACATTGGTTCATCACTGACCCCACTTTTGCGAGGCAGAATGGCGCCATCAGCCACAAAAGCAATTAGCCCTTCTTTTTTCAGTTGATGACGGATCTCTGCCTGGTTTTCTACACACTCAACAAATTGGCAAGCTTTTTGGGAAGATAAATTTTTCCACTGCAAGCTGCTTTTGGCAATTTGGGGCATCTGTTCGCAAAGCAAGGTTTCTGCCTGGCGACCTAAAATTCTGCGTCCCGCCGCAGGTAAGCCAACTTCTAATCTTACCTCCACCCAATCTTGATTAATCACCACCGCAGTCCGTTCTAATACTTCCTGAGCACCGGCATCCACATAGACATTACCACTCTTACCGGTTCCTCTGACACCACGCGCAATTTTATGGATTGCCGCCTGGGTTTCTCGCGCTAAAAAATCACAGATCGCTATTCGACGAACTCTGGTATTAAACAGCTCTGCGGGGACTTGTGCCACCTCTTGGGGTACACGGACCCGAATTTTGGAAGGACTGGCAAAAGGATCGCCCTGAATATGATCGATAAACAGCAACATGTGTGGGAAATCATATTCTCCTCGAATATTTTTGTAGGCCTTATATCCTTTTCCATGGATACGATGCAGATTTTTGATGAGACTTGAAAATGTATTCATATTTTTTTCTTTTTATTATGACTTAGTTTTAATTTTGAACTGAGTTTAGCCGGAATACTGTTCAATGAATCAAACTCAAAAACATCCTTATGGATTATCAAACTTTACAGGTATATATTATAAAGTTTAATTCCATAATTTAACAATGAATGCTGAATTTTGATCTAAAAAAATTGTTTATGGCCAATGGTTTTTTTTATCCACAACGAACAGTATGCAGCTAAAACCTGTATTTTAATTCACGGCCAATTTGCCATTTTCAAATACGCTTGTAAAATCTTTTTACAGCTTGGATATTCGTTTTCGGGGTTTGGCGGGCCTTAATGCCATAGAACTTTAACTGTTCAACAGATGGCACATAATCTGCAGTACTTTAAAAGACTAAAGTGCTTTAATTTTAGAATAAACTATTAAGGAGTTTGAAATATGCGCTATTTAATTATGTTTCTGATGACCATTTTGATCGCAATGCAATTTTTTACCGGTTGCGAAAAAGATAGCAGTTCGACTTCCGCTAATACAACTAACCAGGGAATGGGGAAATTAACCATTTACTTGACCGATGCCCCTGCCACGGTATTCGATTCAATAAATATAACCTTTTCAGAAGTCAGTGCTCATATTGATTCCGAATGGGTGACTGTCCGTGGAGACAGTATTACCGTAAATTTGCTGGAATTAAGTAACGGAGACACGCTTGTCTTTGGTAGCGCAGACGTGCCGGCCGGAAGATATACCCAAATTCGAATAATCATCGACGATGCAAACGTGGTTGTTGAAAATGAGCGACATCCACTCACAGTCCCCAGCGGCGCGCAAACCGGGCTAAAGCTCGGTCCGCAGTTTACAGTTAACGAAGGGTCCACCTATGAATTGGTAGTCGATTTTGATGTTAATCGCTCCATTGTGATTATGGGGCCGCCCTTTAATCCGCGCTATAAATTAAAACCGCATTTGCGTGTTGTGCCGATGGGCATCACCGGCTCCATATCCGGGACGGTCACCAATCCCGAACATGTACCGACAGCTTATGCCCTTCAGGAAGCCGATACAATCACTACCAGTCTGGTCGATACGTTAAGTGGTTTGTTTCGGTTATCCTTTCTACCAAGTGGGGTCTATACTGTAGAAATTGAAGATACCCTCGGCAGAGCAGCAGAGTTGGACAGTGTGGATGTTGTTGCCGGGGAGAATCAAGATTTGGGAGAGATTAGCTTGGAATAGCCGACTGGCTTAAAACAGACTGCTCACTTCTCCACTAAATCCGCTCAATCTAGGCAACAAATGAGCGGATTTTTTTATGCGCTCATTTTCCCGTCCGATTACAATTTTTGACAACCCTTTACCAACCCATGACATCTCCAACATTGACCTTCCGTAAATAAGAAGCGAAATGAATGAGGAAATTTAAAATGAAAAACCAATTATTAAAAAAGGAGATCGTCATGAAAAAGTTAACCGCCGTTTTGATGATTTTATTAGGCGTTGCCGTTCTGGCCCAAAATGAAAAAGTGGTAGAGAATGCACCCAAAAATTATTTGAAGGCGCTGAAATCTGACAATGAGGGTGCGATGGAGAGCGCTATTTTCCACAGTGTTAAGTTCAAACTGTTCTATCCTGAAGAGGATACTGAGGCGTTAAGCAATGAACTGGGCCAGATTGCGAAGGAAGGTAAAACGAAAGCCATCCGCTACAAAGCCTATCTGGCGAGCCAGTTTATGAATGACGCGGAGCTGCTGGAGAAAATCGAACAACGCGATTACAAAGATGCCAATGTATTTTTTAAACAATTAGCTGATGAACTGCACAATGATATGTTGGTGGAAAGATGAACCGGACTTGCTCTCCAACGGAACCCGTTCAACAGAAAAGAGAATTTGTTGGGCGGGTTTTTTTATTATCCCTTAAAAGAATTGAACTCCAATAATTGCAGCATAGATAATTATTCCCAAAATGCCAGAGCGTACGATGGTTTTTTTTCATTGGGTGCAGTTCCTTTCAGTATTTTGGTAAACTTCGAATATTACCAATACAACCAAACAAGTGTAACAATTGTCGAAGCGGTAATATAAAGACCATGAATATGCTGATCTGGAATTTCGATTATAATCATAAAGTAGAGAAAAAGGAGTAAGATTGGAATGGAGAGGCTCCCAAGTAATATGACCCAGAACATAAACTTAAAATTTATGTCGTCATAGTAGTTTAGCAAAACTTTGAAATTATCAAAATTTCAGAAGGAGGATAAAAATAAATTTTTACAAAAAATGGCCCATTTGCGCCAAATGGCTGATTTCATCAAAAGATGGCGCATTTCAGCCATCAAGGTGTATTTGAACTGATTTTAATTAATTAAAATAATTAGCTGTTATTCAAACAGTTAAAGTGAATTTAAAGGGAATGAACTATATTGGCACTGGAATTGCTAAATTCTGCAAAAGAAAATAGTTAAGTTTAGACGGAGCGTAGCAAATTATGGAGGAATTATGCGCGTTCAGTTTACGCAACAAGGTGATAAACTTTATGTATCGATCAACGGAGCGATCGATAACGACAACACCAAAGAATTAAACGAGCAACTTCAAAGCCTCCTGCAAATGAATTTTAAAGAGGCCATTTTTGACTTTTCAGCGTTGATGTTTATTTGTAGTTCCGGTATCGGAAAGTTTCTGCTATTTTACAAACAACTCCGGGATAGCGGGCGCTGCATGCGAGCGGTACATCTTAATAAACAGGTATTTGATGTCTTTCAATTGACGAATATGAGTCTTCTTTTTCCAATTGAAAAGGCATGAGATTATCCATAAGAAATTCCACTTCAATCGGATGTGGAATTTCTTATTATCCGCGAAAAATATTTGACAATTGGTGTAATGAATTTAACTTCGGGAATACCTCTTTTAACCTCCCTGCATGACTATCCTCAACGTGACGCCAGGCCATCTTTTACCTCTTCTGCCGAATGAAAGCTGATCTCGGGAATACCATTGCCTTCTTCATCTGTGACTCTGAGAAAATAACCCCAATCTGCCAGGACATTGGTCACCTTGAGCAGAAGTTTATTATATCCGGGATGCAAAACGACAGTTACTAAATCGCGATCGACCAGTGCATCCCTCTTGGTATAGTGTTGCCAGATTTGTTTATCATTTAACCAAAGCTTGCAGGTTTCATCTGTACCTAATCTGATTTGCACTTTACGCTCCTCCGGCGAGTAAACATATAATAATCCGTATCCAACCGACCACAATGAATGATCGAATATGGCCTTTAAATTAACATAGCCGTCGTGGCTTCCATCATTCCCGGGACGCCAGCTAATTTCATCTTCTCCATTAGAATAAACTGCCTCCATATCAATGTTGTTTTCCGGTGGAAAAGAATGTTCAAAAGGAGAAACGTCTTCTACTGAGAACGGACCGATCACTTGCCATTTATGTTCCAGAGGGCTTCCCAAACGCTGATATTCTTTCGCAATTGCTTCCGGGTTATTTTGAATGTCGTACTGTCTGGCGCGAGCAAACCGGGCCATCACCTCCAGATCTTTCCGATTTAATTTCTGAGCAATGGACAATAATTCTCCCGGTACGCCAGCCTGTTCCGGATTGGTTTTTATTTGCCATTCAAAACTTTCAAAGAAATATTTCCACATTGTGCCCCAACCCCCACTGCGATGCAATACCAATAAATTGAGTAGTCCTTCGCTATTGTTTTGAAGGGTGTTTTCTCCCCGGGGAATTTCCCCCGCTCGATAATACATTAAACATAAGGCAAGTTGTGTGATATATGTTTGCAAGCCGGGTTGGGTATGCTGCTTCACTAAATTCTCCAATAGCGGAATGGCTTTCCGGGGCGATATATTTGAGGATAAGAACAATCCTACTATTTCATCCACCCCTGTATCTTTATTCGCTTTCTCTTTGAAATGATCCAACGCATTACGATGAACCTTAGCGATCTTTTCGCTATCCCCCAATGTCCTGTACATTTCCGTGGCAACGGTAACTAAGTGAGGATTGGTAGGAGATTCTTCTAACAATTGGTCAATGATCGACATGGCTTTTTCAGTTTTCCCAAAGCGCCAATGAATCATGGCGCTTCTGATATCAAAAACATTCTCTTTTTTGCTACTGGAGGATTCATCAGCTCTATGCAAATATTCTATCGTTTTATCAAAATCACCGAATTCGGTATAGATCTCCGATAACCGGAGAGCTGAGTAATGGAAGGTCGGCCACTTTTCGAGGGCCATTTTTAATTGTTCCGCCGCCTCACCAAGCCTGCCGGCCATCATCAATATTTCACCTTTGCTATCAAATGGATTGGGTTCATTGGGAGCTAATTCCTGGTATTTATCAATATATTTTATGGCAGAGGTAAAATCCCCCCGTTCCGCAAACAGGTATCCCAGATCATTGTAAACCATTTTGCGATTGGGATCCATATCCAGAACAGTCTCAAATTCTTCCAGCGCCCGATCCAAATAACCAAAGCCTCTATAAGTTCTGGCTAACTGGAGGCGTATGTCAACATCGGCAGGTAAACGTTTAAGCCCTTCCCGAAGAATGGAGATCACCTTATCATAATTACCTTTTAAACGAACCTCGGCAAGTTCTAAATAAACCTGATCTCTTTCAGAAAGCCTATGGGCATATCGTTTGGTTTGCTTGATGTATTTTTGGGCTGCCTTGACATCTCCCATTTCCATTTTTAATTGAGCGAGACGTAAATAAGCCGCTGCGAACGTGCTGTCAGCCTTAATGGCATCCATCAGACATTTTTCAGCTTCCGGTTTTAAAAATTTTTCTATGTGCTCTAATGCCTGCGAATACCATCGGAATGCTTCAACTGAAGAGGTAAGTTTGGTAATATCCAGGTCATTCATCTGGATGGTCTCTAAATCTCCTCGGAGTCTGGAGCGCACTCTATCGGAAAGCTCTGCCACCATGGCAAATATTTGCTCCAAACCTTCGCCTTGCACAGTTTCTTTACGGATAAGTTGGGCGGTGCTGGCATCTTGCAATTCCACATCGATTCTCAAGCTATCCCCATTCCTAAAAAAGCGACCGGAGAGCACGATATCTGCCTGGGCGTTTCCGGCAGCAATGGCCGCCAGAGATAACTTATCCAGGTTGGCATTGCCATTCCCGGTTTGTTGGGCGATTTCTTGTAATCGATTCATGGTAATGACATTCAAATAAGGGGATTGACTTAACTCGGTGACCAGCATATCCGCCAATCCGCGACGGAGCCATTCCAGGGAGGCTACTCCGCTTTCGTTTTCAAAATGAAGAATAGCTATCGATCGCTGTTGCTCCGGTGAGACCTGTAATACCCTGGAAGCTGTCTGTGAAAAAGATTGGGCTGCCTCGGTTTCGCTGGCGAGTTTAATTTTACGTTCAGAACGATATTCGCAGCTCAACAAAACCACCAGCATAGATAAAAGAATTGATAATAATTTTAGAATTTTTAAAGTCATCCGACTCACCTGTATAATAACCTGATGAATTGTTATTTCGAATTTACTATTTAATATAATACCTCATAATCGGCCGTGTCTGCGAGCGGCGGGCGCATTCAACAAATCCTGCCTCCCTGAAAGCTTTTGCAAGACCATAATAAGCAAACACATCCGGCATGCGCTCGCTTTTGGGCTCGACCGGATAGCCCTCTATGATTTTTCCGCCGTGCATCTTTACATGATCGATGGCTGCTTTTAACAATTGTACTGTCAAGCCCTTATTTCTATATCGTTTATCTACAAAAAAACAAACCACTGACCAGACCGGCTCATCGTCCACTGGTTTTAAAATACGGGAACGACTAAAACGCGAAAACTTCTCCCGTGGTTCCACGGCACACCATCCGATCGGCTCATCATCAAGGTAAGCTAAGATTCCCGGTTGTTGACCGGAATTCACAATTGCCTTTAATGCTTTTCTGTTACCCTCTCCTTTTAGTTGTTCAAATTCGGAATTTTTCATTTTCCACCACATACACCAACAGCCGCCACACGCTCCCCGTTCGCCAAACAATGTTTGTAGATCATCCCAGCGATCTCTGGATAAAGGATGAAATTGTAATTTGGCGTTCATGGTTTCGGTCATGGGATTTTCTCGTCATCAAACAAATTCCAAATCGATTTAACTCAGTTTAATACGTGAGTTAAACTCTCTTGTTACAAATTCTTTGCTGGTTTCTTCCCGCAGTCAAGTTTGGCAGAATTTAAGGTTACTTGAAGCACTTTAACATAACCATTGTAATATCATCATGAGGTTGGGTATCTCCCATAAAATCTTGCAATGATTGAAGCAGGGATTTCCGGATTTGAACGATATCTTCAGATTGTTGTGCTTTTAAAGACTTTAAAAGACGATCCTCTCCGAATTCAAGCTGCTGCGAATTTCTTGCCTCAGTAACACCATCGGTGTATAGCAACAGAATTTCATTTTTACCTAAATTTAGGGTAACTTCCTCAAGTCGCACATCAAATACAGCCCCTGAGTCTAATCCCAGTCCGATTCCCGCTGGGGTTAAAAATTCAAAATCTCCATTTCTACCAATTCTTAAGAGCGGGTTATGGCCGGCGCGTGAGAAGGTAAATTGCTTCGTGGAAATATTAATAACCCCATAAACCATGGTCACAAATAAACGACGATCGATGTTTCCGAACAATTTATGATTGAGTTTGCTTAAAAGAGCTTTGGGGGAACGAAAATTGGTTGTCAGTTGAAGCATCATTCCTTTTATTTCCGCCATATAAAACGATGCCGAAGTTCCCTTTCCGCTCACATCGGCTATGACAACACCCAGACGATGATCGTCCAGATGAAAGAAGTCGAAATAGTCCCCTCCGACTTCCTGTGCGGATTGGCAAATCCCATCGAATTTGAAACCATCCACTTCAGGCATGGTGCGGGGCAGCAACTTTTGTTGCACCTCACGGGCAATTTCCAATTCTCGTTTGAGGCGCTCCTGCTCGCGCAGATCCTCATATAATAGTGCATTTTCCAATGCCAGAGCAGCCTGCCTGGCCAATGTCGCAGCAAAGTTCATCTGTTTTTTACTATATTGTTTTTGATTGGGCGGGAGGGCAAAAAATAATAATCCAAAGAGTTCATCTTTTACTGTCATCGGGATTACCAGACCATCCTCCTGACTATGTTGATGCCGTAAAGCAGCTATAACCGATTTTGGTGCGGAGAATATCATGAAGCCTTTGTTATGCTGCCATAAATACGCTTTTATCTCCTCGCTTAGATGTAGCGCAGGATAAAGGGGCTTTTCTTCATCGGAGACCGTACTTTCGTGAAATAGGTGCTTCGTTCTTCTGTCCCGAATATAGAGTCGAGCATTTGAAGCGCCGATTGCATTTTTTAAACGCTGCCTGACCAGGGGCACCAGCCTTTCTAACCGAAATATTGCACTGAGTTCATATCCCAGGTTTTCGATAATGAGGCGTTCCTGCAATCCATCTATCATTTCATTAAACGTTGCTGTCAATTGAGCAATCTCATCATGAGTTTGTGGTTCAACTTTTTGAGATAGATTGCCTTCATTGACAGCTTCCATGGCTTTGCTTAGCCGCTCGAGAGGCTTTGTTAACCGTCGACTGATCAGAACCGAAACGCCACTGAACAGCACAATAAAGAACAAGGCCAGTCCAATATTTAAGCGAATTCCATTCTGCAATTCTTCATTAATGTCAATTAACGAAAAGCCAACATGGACACTGCCGAGGACGCGATCCCCGGCTTGAATATTAACCCGTTCAGTTCGCAAATCACCGTGGCTTTCTTCGGCAATTGCTCCCCGTTCCAACTGGCGTATGATTTTAGCTCGTCTTCTCCTGGTTAAAACTGAGCTCTCCAGAACAATGAGTTCCTGGTTTAACGTATGTGCGCGCAGGGTATTCCGATCATCATAGACTGCAATGTAAACTATATCTTTATTAATGGGCATTAATTGATCGATATAGTTTTGATAGACGTCCCATTCCTGACGCTCCAATAATTGCAATGTCGCAATATTCTGGGCAATGCGTTGAATTTGTGATTTTACCCCTGCCTTTTTGGAAGCCAATTCTCGGATGGTAAAAAAATAGGTCACGGTTCCCATGATAACCGCAACCAGCACGGTGGAGAGGATAATTAATTTTGTCCTTAATGTAATGTTCAAGCAAGGCTCCGATAAATAATTATAAATTTGCAATATACATACATACTAATTCAATCAAAATAGGTTTGATTATTTCTTTTGTTTGTAACCGGTTGGGAATTTAAATGCTTTGCCGGGAACAGAACGGGCTGTAATTTTATACTATAATTAATTGTTATTAAAAGTAACAGAAGTGGATGTGACGATGAAGTATGGTAAAAAAAATAAGGGGAGTTTAGTTTATTCTACTGAATCCGGTCGCATCAAATCGGATCAGGGTAAAACAGAAAGCAAAGCTTCCGAAAGCCAAATTGATGGTATTGTGAGAGTCCGCCGTGAGGTAAAAGGACGTGGCGGAAAAACGGTGACGACTATAATCGGGTTGCCGCTTGAGGAGAAGGAACTAAAAGAATTGTCAAAAGAATTAAAGCAACGCTGCGGCAGTGGCGGGTCGGTTAAGAAAGGGATAGTGGTGATCCAGGGAAATCAACGGGAAATGATTGTGTCCATATTAGAGGACAAAGGATATATCGTTAAATTAGCCGGAGGGTAAGGCGAGGCGAGGAAAGAGAAGTGAGAAGCGAAGGGCGAAGAGTGAAGAGCGAGAGGGTTATTGAAAGATGTTGCGGAGAAACGGGGAGGGATAGAAGGGAGATGGGTGTGGCCGCAATCAATTTTTAAAGCAACCAATTAATTCACCGATTCTCCGGTTCACCCTGGATATGACAGGGCTTTAGTTTGCTTATAAAATACGGGGCAAAATGAATCTTCCTAAAAACAGAAGGGGAAACAATGTCTGATAAAATCAAAAAATCCGATAAGGAATGGCGAGAACAACTTACGTCTGAGCAATACGAAGTGACCCGGAAGAAAGGGACGGAAAGACCTTTTACGGGAAAGTATTATAATTTTAAGGAAAAAGGGATTTACCGGTGTGTTTGCTGTGGCAACGAGTTATTCGGATCGGATGTCAAATATGATTCGGGCACCGGTTGGCCAAGCTTTTGGCAGCCGATATTGGAGAATTCAGTAGAAACGGAAAATGATACGAGCTTCGGGATGGTTCGGACCGAGGTGATTTGCAGTAAATGCGATGCTCATTTGGGTCATGTCTTTGAAGATGGACCACAGCCCACCGGACTTCGCTATTGCATCAATTCTGCTGCTTTGAATTTTGATAAAAAAGAAAGTAACAAGTAAGTAAATGAAGCAGCAATTCTTAACCTGAAAGGTCTCCTGATAGCTCAATTTCCTCTTTCAGGTCATCATAAAAATCTTCCAGGTGATCTTTAATTTTATCAAAGCTTTCAAACTGTCCTTCTAACTCTGTATCTTTGTCCCGCTCTTCGCTTTGTTGCAGTGCATCATCTGCCAATTTATAGGCTTCTACCGGTTGGTCGTTTTCATAAAGTGCCTGGGCAATCCAATATTTACATTCCACCTGAAAGCCAATCGATGGATAAGGATGGGCTTCCAAACGGTGCAAAATTTCTGCAAAAATTTCACCGGCTTTAGTCCATTCCTCAAATTTTACCAATAATCGGCCGCGAACATAAAGCTCTGATATTATCTGTTTATCACCTCTGGTATGATACTGTTTTAGCTCTTCCATCGCCCTTTGATATTTCTCATAATCATAGAGCGCATTGACCAATGCAAAATTTGCTTCATCCACCGCATATCGTCCATGTTCGCTGGCAAAGTCCATTTGACGAATACCCAAACCCCGTTTGTCGGACATCCAAAATGCCACGATCCGAATAAACTTGGACTTTGCCGTTCGCCAATAGTGATAGTTTCCCAAACCTAAATAAACATCATACAGGGTAGAGTCTTTTTCGAGGGCTTTTTTGAAATTACTGATTCCCTTCTTGCCGTCAAAATAAGCGCCAATCCAATCATGGTCACGAAACTTATAAAATGCCCGATATCCGTAAGCTGCTCCGATATAAAAATTCAGCCAGGGATCGTCCTCTCTCTCATCAAGCAAATCATTGCCTATTTCGATCGCTTTCTCGATATTTTGTTTTAATTTTTCTTTAAAATGATTGATACGGTAACTGCTCATCCAGGATTGATAGGCGGCTGCTTTATAGAAATAAGGGGCGGGATGGTGGGGAAAAGCTTGCTGCAAACTGTCAAAGATGGTCAGGCTTTCCTCGAAACGATCTTGATATACCAGATCGATGCCCCTGGAAAGCGGCTGGTGAAAGAGCGTATCTACGGGGGAAATGGCTTGCTTGGAAACGTTCGGCACACCATCTCCTGTCGCCATGACAGTTCCGCTGAACAGAATCATTAATAAGAACCAAACTAAACCTTCCCTTAAAACATGATGAGGATATATTCTTCTCATAATTATTTCGCCGCATTTATTTTGAATTTTCATCAATTTAATTAAAAGACCACTATTGATACAGTGCTGTGGCCTGTATTACGCCTTTTCCGGTTTAATTAATACCAACATATACAAAAAAACGCCCCAAAGAAATTCAGGCGCTTCTTTAGACTTCAAATGATCACCACTTCTCACTACAAATTTAAACTATTCAGTAATACTTCGGCTTTGTTTTTGAATTGTAGGTCATCATAATCGTTAATAATTTTTTGGGCCAGGCTTTTCGCCTTTTCCGGGTTGCCGGCCTCCTGGTAGGCTTGAGCGGCACTGTAAAGATAGGCAACGGTTCTTGGGAAACTAGGATAGGCGTTTGCTGCTCTTTCATAATATTCAGCTGCTTCCTGATAATTACCATTTCGTGATAAACAGTCTGCATAGCCGGCCATAGCGGCTTGCCCCATAAAATTATTCGCGGAATATTCATCGATATAAATTTTAAAATATCGTTTAGCTGATGCTATCTCTCCATTTTCCCAATACAACTTCCCCAGCAGAAAGGTGGCTTGTTGAGCCGATGAGGTACCTTCGTATTGCTCCACAATCTGGCTTAAGATACTGATGCCATTCTCTTTCTGTCCGCTTTGCAGCGCTTGTTGAGCTGTGGACATCATATTGGCTGCATCCATTTCAGCGGATTCCTGGGAGTTAATATATAGCACGATGATAATGATTAAAGCCAATACACCAATAACTGCATAGGTAATGGGCTTAGCATGTTCTTCGATGTACGATTTTGCTTCCAGGGTGGTTAGAATAAATTTGTCTTGTTTGAGTTCTTTTTTAGAATACTTTTTCTTGGCTTTTAACATAAATTTAAATCTCCTTAACTTAAATTGTTCAGTGCCCCCTGCAGGATTCGAACCTGCGACCCCCGGATTAGGAATCCGATGCTCTATCCGACTGAGCTAAGGGGGCAGAGCCTATTTTTCTCAAAGCCCAAAAATTTAACCGTGAGAACTACTTTATGCAATATTTAATAAAATTGTGTGCGGCGTTACCTAGATAATTGGGGGAACTTGTTAGTGCATCTTAAATGCATAACTCAATATTTGCTGAGAATTGGTCTGGCGGGCGGGGAGCAGTGCTGATTGAATTCCTTGAGACAATACCAAAATATGATGACACATATTAAATAGTTCGGGTATCTCCGAAGAGGTCACGATGATGGCCATCCCCGAATCGCTTAGTGCTTTTACCAATTCATAAATTTCCTGTTTGGCTCCTACATCGATACCACGGGTGGGCTCATCCAAAAGCAGAATTTCCGGTTCGATCAGCAAAATTCGGGATAGCAGCACCTTCTGTTGATTCCCTCCGCTCAGGGTAATAATTTTTTGATGCAGCGATTTCATCCGGGTGTTCAATTTGGTTAGCTGGGCAGAAACCACATTTTTTTCAGTCTTGCTTTTTATAAAACCAACCCGCGAGAGCGCTTTGAGAACAGAGATACTCCCATTTTTCAATATGTCCAAATCAGCAAAAATCCCCTCACTCTTACGATCTTCTGATAAATAAGCAATCCGGTGCTTTAACGCATGATTGGCTGAGTGGGGATAATAGGGTTTGTCTCTCACCTGTAACGTTCCGATATAATTCCCGCCCTTTTCTCCATATAAAAATTTTAACAGCTCGGTTCTCCCGGCGCCCAACAAACCGGCAACGCCTAACACCTCACCTTCTTTCAGTGTAAATGATATATCTGACAGTATTTTTGTTCTACCTTCAAAAACACTGAGTTTGTCTAATTTTAATATTTCTCTGTCCCGGTGCTTCGTTATGTCAGTGGTATTCTCTTCCAGGCCTTCCCGGCCGATCATAAGCTGGATTAATTTTTCCCGTGACATCTCCGAACTGGCAAATTTACCCATAAAATGGCCATCTCGTAAGACAGCTATCCAGTCGGCAATTTCAGAGATTTCATTCATGCGATGGGAAATGTAGATGACGGTTTTCCCTTTTTGTTTCAGGAGGCGGATTTTTTCAAACAACAGTTTTATCTCACTATCGGAAAGGGCCGAGGTCGGTTCATCCATGATCACCACCCGGGCATCGAGGCTGAGGGTGCGAGCAATTTCCACCATCTGCTGCCACCCGATGCTCAAATTTCTAACTTTGATGTGGGGAGGGTAAGGAAAATCAAAATCTTTAAGAAATGTCTCCGTTTCCCGATGCATCTTTTTGAAATTAATCAGGCCAAGGTTTAAAACCGGTTCACGATCCAGAAAGATGTTCTCCGCAACACTTAAGTCGGGAATCAGATTCAGCTCCTGATGAATAATGGAGATGCCGGCCATTTCGGCCTGTTTGGGATTGGCGAATTGAACCGGTTTCCCTTCCAGCAACATCTTTCCTTCATAATCCGTGAGTATGCCGCTCAGAATCTTCATCAAAGTGGATTTACCGGCCCCGTTCTCTCCAACCAAAGCGATGATTGTGCCACGCTCTATGGAAAAAGAAATCTGGTGTAAGACTTCAACACCGGCAAAAGATTTGGAGATGTTTTGAAAATCAATCATTTAGTCGCTAAAGTGTTTTTGTATTTGTGTAGTTCGGTGCTATAGGTGTTGGCTTATAGAGCAACATGCCAAAGTTTCCTCATAGGGGCTCCTGTGGGGAAATACTTTCACAAAGTGGGCACGTTGTGCCAATACTCCAGTATTCCATCGCACCATACTCTCCTACTCCATCATTTTTCCACCCGCAAACACAAGAACACTCAAACACTAACTACTCTGCCCGATCTAAGTTTTCTTCCGTAACATCTTTGCCTGATCTTCCCCACCATTGATCAAATAAAGCAAAGGAAGCGGGCGATCAATCCCTTCCCGAAAGTCCGGTTTTTCCTGCCAGGGGGTTATGGAAAGCACATTGGCCATATCCATCCAATATTGCAGGCGGGCTGTCTTCAAATTCCAGACCATGTGGAAGTGATTGGCGGGAGCGTAATGCTTATATTCAGTCATGGTGGCGTGTTTTGGGCTGACAAAAGTATGTGGCCAGGTGGGGGTAGAAGTATCGCATATAGCCCGCGACAATTTTTGCGGTGGTTTCGCTGTTACTGCTTCATCCCACACCATTCCGAACATCCCCGACAATGAGCTAAACGTCAACCGCGCCGCGATTCCCTCAATTCCTCCCGGAGACAAAAAGGTGACTGAATTGCCCAGTCCGGGGAAATAATTGGCATCTGCAATGGGAAAGGAAATGTTTTGCATAATTTCTTTTTCCGATGCGCCCGGCATGGCGGCCCAATTGAAAGAAGCCGAGCCGGAATTGCACCCGTCGACCAGTCCTCTTTCTTCCCAGAGGCTATCGTCTTTGATAGAGACCTTCAATTTTTTGGCCAGCTCTTTTAATTCCCAGTTTTCCCAAACTTTGCGGAAGTCCATAAACAGGGGTGGATTACCCCCGGATAGATACACCATAAAAAGCTGAGTTAACAATGCCTGAACATCCGCTTCGGTGGCATAGGGCAGTACCGGTTTGAAACCGTTGTGGTCGAACGTGGAATTGAACAGGGATTCCATAATATCGGCTACGGGTAAAGGCGTGCCACGCAAATCAGAGCCCCATTCCAATTGACTCATAAATCCGCCGCCCACCGCGTTCAAATCGTGCATGATATCCCGTACGATTAAATACATAGCCAGGCTGTGATTCAGTCGTTGATCATCGGCATCATCTCTTAGCTCAATTCGGTCTTTCGCATGATTGTCTAACCAATTTCGCAAGACGCTTAGTTCTTTTTCATCATACGCCTTCTTGGTCAGCATGTCTGCCAAAAGTTTCATATCTAAGCGGGTGATCTCTAAGCCCAAACTATTCCTCGTCGCTGCGATATGAGGAAGTGCCGTCTCCATCCCCATTGAATCGTGTCCGAATACCACAACGCGACGGCCTTTCAATCCCTGGTAAGTTATTGCGGCATAGGCCCAATCCACCAACGCCTCTTTGGTTTTTTCGCTCATTTTTGGATGTTGTCCGGTATCCGGCCAATTGCCCACATTGATGTGCAATAATCCCCCGTATTGCGCAATCGCTCCTGAAACTGCGTGGGTAAACACCACACCCGGTTTGGGCCCGCTGTTCCCACAGGTAAAATTGACCGGCGTATCCTGGGGAAAGTGGCTTAATACGGAAAGTATGGTTAACTGCGGAAATGCCCAGGTGTCCGGAACACAAATGAGGATATTTACCCCATGCTGTTTGAATTGGTTTGCCACCGTATCTGCTTGTTCTTCGCCGTCTACCAGAACCTCAGAATAGACCACCGGTACAGACGAGTTGTCCGGAAACGTCACCTCTTCGGCAACCTGATCGGCAACTATGCGGACAATATTTGCCGCCCGGGAGCGAGAGGCCTCATCAATCCGGGGATCACAGGTGGCAAACACGCCAATAGTGGCTTTGGTTGGCTTAGCTAAGTTCTCAGTTGATAATTTAATCGCACCCATACTTCCTCCGCTTTTTGGGTTTTGATGAACATTTAGACAAAAATTATCGGATTGGGGGAATTAAATCAAACTGATTGTAAAAATATAGAGGGTTCGAGTGTTTATGAGTTATTATGTTTGTGTTCCGTATTGGCAGGGTTGAAAGACTCCCGGAGCCACTGCAACATCAGACATCGAATATCTAAAATCGAACTTCAAACATCAATATCAAATTTTGTGATTATTTTAATTTGTTTTTTTTCAATATTTTTTTTTAATTTAGTTAACAAAAACAGACATATTAGTAGGGAAGTTTTAGTAGATTGGTAAAAAAGCGTGTTACAGCCAAGGAAATTGCTCGTGAATTAGGCATTTCGGTTATGACGGTTTCGCGAGCCTTAAACAATCGTCCCAACGTAGATGAGGAAACACGTCATAAAGTCATAAACACAGCCCGCCGATTAGGATATGTTCCCAATGGTATTGCTAAAAGTCTGGTAATGCAAAAGACCTTCACAATTGGAGTGGTTGTGCCTGAAATTACTCACTCCTTTTTCCCGGAAGCCATTCGGGGAATAGAAGAGGTGACCTCCAAATCCGGTTATCATCTCATTTTGACCCACTCCGCAGAGGACGCCGCCCGGGAAAGCGATGTGCTTCATTTATTGGAACGACAGCGGGTAGATGGAATTTTGATTTCCAAAGCCCAAACAGTGGAAAAGGATGAAGTGTATGAGCAACTGGTCAGGCAACGATTACCGGTGGTGTTTTTTGACCGATGCGTGCAGGGAATTGGCGTCAATTGTGTTAGCGTAAATGATGAGGAGGGAGCGAAGGAAATTACCGAACATTTGATTGTTGTGCATAGGTACCCTCGAATCGCTCACCTCTCCGGCCCGCAACACGTTTCTATCGGAGAAGCAAGGTTACGCGGATTTAAAATTGCCTTACAATCTCGCGACTGGCCTTTTTACGAAGGATTAGTGGTAGAAGCTGGCTTTCACGAATCCGGAGGTTATAGCGCGATGACCAAGTTGTTGGAAATGCCCCCCGAGCAAAGACCCCGGGCTGTGGTAGCGGTGAACGATCCGGCAGCATTCGGGGCTATGAAAGCCATTCAGGATTGGGGATTAAAGATCCCGCAGGATATTGCCCTGGTCGGCTTTTCCGATGACATTCGGTCCGAACTGATGGATACCCCTTTAACGACGGTACATCAGCCTGCCTATGAGGTCGGGAAAAAGGCCGCCGAAAAATTAGTGGCGGTAATTGAAGGCACTTCTTCAGGCATTGAGGAAATTGTAGTAGGAACTCAACAAGTGATCCGTAACTCATGTGGTTGTAATCTTGAGAGTAACTGGCCCGGATGATACCATTTAGTATACCTTTGTCCATCTTAAAAAATTAAAAAAGTTCTGTTTAAACCTTGACTTTTACCTCAGAATAGTTTAAACTACAATTAAATGTTAACGATAACATAAAAATTAAATCGTGTCACCATGTTCGTATCATCATTTGTTTTGCCTACTGTTTTTGCATTGACTTTTGTTTAGATAAGATATAACCCATTTAAATTATATTATTAATTGTGAATAAATGATCACTTAATATTGAATTTGTTGATATTTTTTATAAACATACTTTTTCAATAAGGAATGAATTTTAAAATAATGCTTCTGTGAAACTTAGTTCTGGGATTGCCATAGTTTGGAAAGCTCAAGTATTCAATTTTGGCATTTAGATGGGTTAAATCATATTTGTATAGAAAACAATCAAATTAGGGCCGTTTTTTTACCGGAGATAGGTGGCAAAATGATTGAGTTGGTTAACAAAGAGACCAACAGGCAATACCTTTTAGAACCGCCTGATCAATCCAAAGGCTATAAAAAGGCATTTTACGGAGCCAATTTTGAGGAGTATGATACCAGTGGCTTCGACGAATGTTTTCCCACCATTGCTGAATCTCCTTATCCCACCGAAGATGAATCCGACCAAAATTATGATTTAGTTCTCCCGGATCATGGCGAGTTATGGTCGCAAGTTTGGGAGTATGGAATCAATGATAATGAGCTTGTTTTAAGAGCGAAGGGTATAAGGCTCAATTATTTGTTTACCAAGAGAATCACCTTAGATAAAAACAAAATCATTATTCATTATTCGTTATACAATCAATCCCAAACACCTTTCTGTTACATCTGGTCAGCTCATCCATTATTGAGAGTTCAACCGCATAGCAAAATACTCTTATCAGAAGACATTGACCGGGTTCTCTTGAATTGGGCCTCTGATGAGCGACTCGGTAGTTTGGGCGATGTCTTAGATTGGCCCAATTTGGCCTCTCCCAATGGTACCGTTGACTACTCGGTAGTTCAGGATAGAAGCCTGGGTGTTGCGCTGAAGTGTTTTACGTCGATTCTTGAAGACGGATTTGCAGGGATTTATTTCCGGGAAAGCGATGAAACGCTAATGTTTAAATTTGACACCAAAGAAGTGCCTTATTTGGGATTATGGTTGTGCTATGGTGGTTGGCCGGTGAATAGCGCTGAAAAACATTTCACGGTTGGCCTGGAACCCTGTAGCGGTCGCCCGGACTCATTGCAAGAATCAGTCAAGCGCCGGGAATGTTCGGAAATTGAAGGTGAGACTACAAAAGAATGGTCCCTGGAGCTCGGCCTTTGGGAAGGGCAAGTCCCTGCAACTGAATTGAAAAGAAATGATTCATCCTAAACTCTCGACTGGTTGAATGGAGCAAATTGTCGCCAAAATAAGCTCGACGTTTCGGAATCAGTTTGAAAAGAAGCCGAAATTATATCGGTCGCCGGGTAGAGTAAATTTAATCGGCGAGCACACGGATTATAATGCCGGATTTGTTTTACCGGCAGCAATCGACAAGATGATTGTGTTCGCCATCAATGAAAATAGCAATAATTGTTCACGGGTATATGCTCACGATTTAAATGAGTCCTATGAATTTTCAATTAACGAGCTTAAAAAAAGTCCGAAGGGATGGCCCAATTATTTAATGGGGGTCGTCGATCAGTTTGTAAAATCAGGAAAGACCATTGGCGGTTTTGACTGCGTGTTTGGCGGAAATATACCCATTGGAGCGGGAATGTCTTCTTCTGCCGCTATCGAGGCCGGATTGGCAATGGCGTTAAACGAACTATTTAAATTGAATATGGAAAAGCTTCCCCTGGTGGAATTGGCGCGCCGGGCAGAAAATGAATTTGTAGGCGTTCAGTGTGGCATTATGGATCAATTTATTAACCTGTTTGGCCGCGATAACCAGGTGCTTTTGCTGGATTGCCGTTCATTGGAACATAATTACTACCCATTCGATAAAGATCATATGTACATTGTTCTTTGCGACACCCGGGTACGGCGAGCGTTGGCCTCATCCGAATACAACATTAGAAAGGATCAATGCGAAAAGGCGGTGCAGATACTCAGTCAATTCGATCGAAGTATTAAATCACTCCGCGATGTGGATGCGGAATTTCTGGAAGCACATCTGGATTCCCTGGAACCGGTTTTATATAAGCGCGCCAAATATGTGGTGAATGAGAATCAACGGGTGCTGGATGCCTGTAAGTTTTTGCAAAATGGTGATATCAACGCTTTCGGTCAACTGATGTTTGCTTCTCATCAGGGATTGAAAGAAGAGTATGAAGTCAGTAGCCCGGAACTGGATTTACTGGTTGATCTGGCCGCCGATATTCCCGGTGTTTTTGGTGCACGAATGATGGGAGCAGGCTTTGGTGGCTGCACTATTAATCTGGTTGAAAAAGCAGCGCTGGATGACTTTACCCAATTGCTAGCTGAACGGTACAGAGAAAAAATGAGGCAAAATATACCGATTTATGTGACGCGAATCGAGGAAGGGACTGCCAGAATTGCCCAGTGAAGATTAATTGGTTGTTTAACTAATAATTGATGAAAGGAGGTGAATAAACAAAATCAAGTTGGAATAACTTTTACGGAAATTGCCTTAATTGGTACAATTTGAAAATCCGTCGGAGATGGGTCAAATATACAGATTGGGGGTTTTTATTTGTAAATTTCTTTGCGGACTATAAAATCAAGGAGAAGACAATGCAGTCTATGCTAAAGGTAAAATTAGTAATATTTATAGCCATAATTGGCTTAATGTTTAGCGGAACCGTTTTTGCCCAGGAGCCAATCGGAGGACCCTACACGGCAGATTCCAATACCATGCTATTATTACACTTCGATGGCGATTTTACCAATGAATCAAGTTTTTCTGAAGATGCTACCGGATTCGGAAATTATCAATTCTTTAATGCCAGCGTCGATCCCTCTCTTAATCAGTCACTGCGCTTGGATAACGATGCTCCGGGCGATTCCGCATTTGTAACTGTGGCAGATACTTCTTATTTGGACTTAACCGACGCCTGGACGATTGAAGGATGGATTAATATCTTCACTTTCGGGACTACCGGTTCACACCGTTGGGTGCCCCGTCTGATTATTAAGACCGGGGATGAAGTTTTCTGGCGCCCCAATTACTGGATTGAAATGTGGGGTAGTGATCGCTTCTTCAGTTTCGGTTATCACAATGCGGCCCAAACCGCCTGGCCGCAAGTCAATACACCCAATAATTTTATGGATCCGGGTATTTGGTATCACTTAGCGTTTATACGGGATACCACCAATCAAGTCATGATTAACATGATTCATGACGCCAATCGTGACCTGATTTTCTTTAATGCAGTCCCGTATGATCCGGTTAATGAAGACCCGCCCATTACCACCAATCAGGATGTTCATATTGGTTGGGCAGGTTCCAGAACTATTGCAAGCCCCAGCAATGATTCCTGGTTAGATGGTTTTGTTGATGAGATTCGGGTTAGCAATACTGTCAGAAATTTCAGCATTCCACCGGTAATTACCAATACCACCGATCTGGAAAATCAAACGACCAGCGTGCCCTCTTATGATGTTGATACTGAGGTATTCAAAGTGGGTGCAGCAGGAAGCGTTCAATCAGTTAATATTATGTATTCCGCCGACGGTGGTGCAACCTGGCAAAGCGAACCGATGAGTCAAACCAGTGGCAATACTTACTCCGGCTCAATCCCCGGCTCTATGCCCCTGGGAACGATTGTCGATTATTATATTCAGGCTGAAGACGATGGTGGATTACAGTCTACCGATCCTGCCGGCGCTATCAGCGACTCCATTTACTATTCATTCGGCATTTTCCAGGAAAATACTCAAACAGTGGAATTGACATTTGAAGAAGGCAGCGGTACGCCCCAGGATGGTTCTCAATACGGCAATCCGGTGACGATGGCCGGAAATCCGGTTTATTCAACCAATTCTGCAGCCGGAACTTATTCCATGGAATTTGAGGGCGATTCAAGTTATTTAGACATAAATACACCGTTCCTTGCTGCCCCGGAATTTACCGTGGATTTCTGGTTTAACATGGATTCCCTAAATGCATTTCGTCGAATCGTTTCCCTGGGAACCAGCACCGGTAGCACCAATTACATGGTGTTCCTGATGGACGACTCAACCCTGACAGCAGAATCCAGTATTGAAAACGATCCCATTGGTCTTTCAGGACTTCGTGATGAACTCAAGATGAACACCAAGATTCAGGCCAACACCTGGTATCAGGTGCGTTATCAGCTTTCCCAGGACAGCGTTTTATTGCAGCTATGGGATGAAAACGGTTCCATGATCGAGCAAACCAGTCTTGGAATTATAGGCCCGGCAACACAGTTGGGTGGACACTTTCGCGTTGGACTATTGTATAATCACACTGGCTATTATGCCGGTCGGGTTGACAACGTGCAGGTCTGGAACTATGCTTTGGATCTGCCCACTGCTATAGAGCCGGTCAATGAGCCTGGCATTCCCAGCAAAGTTGAACTGTTCCAGAACTATCCCAATCCGTTTAACCCCTCAACCGATATCAAATTTCATGTTGCCAAGAGCCAAAAAGTTAATCTGACTGTTTATGATTTGTTAGGGCGAAAAGTTAAGACATTGGTTGACGAGAAAGTTTCTGCCGGTAAATATAAAGCGAGCTGGGACGGAACCTCTGAAATCGGTCAGCGTGTATCCAGTGGTGTTTACTTCTACAGATTGCAGACAAAAGGATTTACCCAAACAAGAAAGATGTTGTTAATGAAGTAAACTAAGATTTATGTGCAGGGGTTGTTCCTTTAAAGTTCAACCCCTGCTTATTAAAAATGACGTTATTAAAGGATAAAAACGGTATGAGAAACAAACATTATAGGAACCGTATAATTATATTCCTTTTGATCGGAATTACCTTTATACTTTTGGGATGCAGCTCGGGCGTGGAAGAATCTCCGGACCCGGGTATCGTACGTGTCACTCTGCAGTCGGATCCTACTGATAAATCGATTGTGATCATTGGCGATACCCTGATCACGGAAGAGGATGATCAGATGATTGCAACCATCTTTCAAGGACGCGTTTATCGTGATACTATTTTCTCAATTCTTTTTAAAGACACCGATAGTTTCCGCCAGGAAGATATTACCGTAGATCTTCTAAAGAGAAATTCAGCTGGAGAATACCAGGAATATACACTCTTCGAATACTTTGTGCCTCCCGGCAACTACGACAGAGTCCAATTTGGATTGACATCGAGTCAACTGGACATTGGTCCATTAGAAATTCCGGTACGTTTACCTCCGGGAGAAAGTTCATTATTAGATATACCGGCAAATTTTGAAGTAAGGGAAAACACAACAACTGAAATAACTATTCAAATAAAACCTCTTGATTCTCTGCAAAGATTTAGAGATGTCTATCAATTTTTTCGTATCGTAGAAGTCATGGATATCAATTATTTATAAATCACAATTCACAGTAAACTATTAGGTATGATATGAAGGTGGTCATCAATAAAATCCTTATCAGTGTAATACTTTTTTTTATTACCGCTTTTATCTTGTCCTGCGAACAAGATACCAATCCCGCCAATCCCAATCTAACGCCCAATACAACCATCGCCAATATTCCAGTTGATGAAGACACATTATTTGCCCTCCAAACCCTGCATTGGGATGGAGAGGATGACGATGGCTTTATTCAACATTATGAATATCGATATTCGACCTTTCACATGGTTCGGGGCGATTCCTTTATTCAGGATTGGCAAATGACCAATTCTACCAGCTTAACCATTCCCTTTGAATCCAGTGATGATTTGAATGAACAAATTTTTGAGGTTCGGGCGATTGATAATTCCGGAGCACCCGATCCGAGTCCGGCAGAAAAGCGCTTTTTTACAGTCAAAACGGTCTTCCCGACAACGGAGATTTTAACCCCAACCGATGGTCAAAAAGCGTTTTCAATAGATCAGACCACTGACTGGTGGTTAGGGATTGAATTGTCATTTACCGGAACCGATCAGGATGGCGATATCGTTGAATTCGGATGGTCTGTTGACGGAGGAGATACTACCTGGACCAGAGATACAACCTTATTTNNATTTATCGCCCCGGATAATTTTTCCGAGCCATTAACCGGAGAGCATGATATTCTGGTTACCTCTCGGGACAACACCAATTTGATTGATCCGTTCGGCGATTCGATTTCGGTTAACCTGGTTCGGCCAACATTTGAGAAGGAAATTCTCGTTATTGACGAGACGATTGAAGCCAATTTCCCCTTCGGTGTTTTTCCTCCGGGCACGCCAAATTCCGCCAAAGATGATTCCGTCGATAATTTCTACACGGAGGTGTTTGGTGTCACTCGTTCCTGGGATTTTTCAAACAGAGGAATCCCGCCCCGCGATACCCTCGGTAAGTACAAAATGGTTATCTGGCATGCCGACGACCGACCTGCTCAGGTACCGCATTCGCTCCCTAATCATATTAACGTGGTCAAAGATTATATGAACGTGGGCGGTGACTTTATCATGAGCGGATGGCGAATTTTAAAATCGTTCGCCTGGGATGAAAACTTCCCTCTCAATTTTCCGGAAGGCAGTTTTATTAACGATTACTTACACATCAGAGCTGCTGATGAATCGCCCCTTCAGGGTGATTTTACCCATGCCGATGGCTTTAGGGGATTTACCGATGTGCAGGTTGATTCCACTAAATTGCAGGAGTTTCCTTTCTTCGGTAAAATGGCCCAGATAAACACCGTTTTACAACCTGCCGGTTTTACGGAAATTATCTATCTTTATGGCAACGATTTGGATGGACTCCCGGAATTTAGAGGGCACGCGGTCGGTCTCCGCTATTTTGGCACCAGTTTTGATGCGGTCATTTTAGGATTCCCGATCTTTTTTATGGAAAAACAGGGGGCCCTGATTCTTGGCGATGAAGTGCTTAAAAGTTTAGGTTATAGATAGGATTAAAATTTTTCAGGAACAAATAATAGGGGTATTTGTCTTGAGAGCTCTACAAAAATTTTGGATTATAATAATAGTGGCCTGTCTATGGAGTGGATTACTCCTGGCCGGCAATACGGGCAAGATTGCCGGAGTGGTAAAAGATAAGCAAACCGGAGAGCCGCTCATCGGCGCCAGTATAAGTGTAAAAGAGACTATTTTAGGTGCCTCTACGGATGAAGACGGGTATTTCTTTATCCTCCAGGTTCCGCCCGGTACATACGACCTGGAAGCTTCGTATTTAGGTTATCATACCATCACCATAAAGAATGTGAAGGTTCGGGTGGATTTAACCACAGAAGTCAATATTGAGATGGAATCCGAGACTATTGAGGGGCCTACCATTGTGGTGCAGGCCGAACAAGCCCGTATTCAAAAGGATGTTACCTCGACCCGCCGAACCACCACCAAAGAAGAGCTTGAAGCAACCCCGGGCCTTGAACGGGCTCTGGATGTATTCAACCTGCAAGGTGGCACTTATGTCGGTAGTGGCGCTGCACAGTCTATTCAGCTGGGCGATGGTACCGAACTCCAGGTTCGCGATCAGAGTGTGAAGGATGTCCATATCCGCGGTGGCCGTGGCGGTGAAATTCTTTATATGGTCGATGGCGTCCCGGTGACCCACCCGATCTATGGCGGACGAGACGTGCTGGAACTCAACGTCAGCGATGTGGAAGAAGTGGAGCTGTTGACCGGCGGCTTTAATGCTGAATACGGCAACGCTCAGTCCGGGGTAGTCAATATTACTACCAGAAGCGGGGGTAACAAATTAACCGGTGGGATTGAATACCGGACCGATGAATTTAATATCGGTGACGTCTCGTATGAAGAACACTATGCCTCGTTTTTCCTGGGGGGACCGGAACCTTTTACCAGCAATTTATTCCCCCAAATTGGCCTGGATCTTCCCGGTGAACTGACCTTTTTCATGTCGGGGAATGCGGATTTAACCAATACCCCTTACAACAACGGTCGCGATCGCGATCAGTTTTCCGTTCTGGGCTTAGAACTGACCGAAAAACAGGAAAATACCGGCAATCTCAATACCAAGATTGACTGGCAACTGAACAACTCCATGAAAATTAATTTGAGCTATCATGGGTCCTGGTTGCGCTGGAGCGATTTTAATTGGCTATGGATTCGCAATCCCAATCATATGGCGGATTACCGGCGCAGCAATCAGAATTTTATCCTAAAATTCAACCATACCCTCTCCAAATCAACCTTCTATAATGTCAATGTCGGTTTTTTGGGCGTTGATTATGATGGCTCTTTAAGAGACATGGAACCGTCGGATTTTTGGACATTCTATAAAGATGGCCAGGCACTGGATTACGATACCTTCAAGCGACAGTATTCCAACCAGGAACCCGATTCGATAGAAAGCAATGTTCTGGAAGCCCAGACCGATCAATTGACCGGTTTTTTTGACAACCAGAGTTTTGAAACCCGTTGGCGGGATGATCTCACCAAAACATTTACCCTGAAAGGTGATATTACTTCCCAAATACACCCCGAACATTTACTGAAAACCGGAATTGAGGTTCAATATCACGATATTCAATATGTGGATATTCAGGATGGCGGGACCAAACTGTCACCCTACGGTGAGCACATTTTTAGGGATGGTCCGGAATTCGTTAGACCGGTTGGCCCTTATCCGGAATTCGGCCAGAACCGCTGGGTATTCGATGCCTATCCCTGGATCGGTTCCTGGTATGTTCAGGACAAATTTGAAAAAGAAACCTTGATTTTGAACGCCGGTCTGCGGGTCGATTGGTTCACTCCCGGATCGACGGTATTCGACGACGCCTGGCAAGCCCAGTGGGAGGCTGCCACCGGGTTGGATTCCGATTGGGACGACTTGCGATATAAATTGAGTCCCCGCTTCGGCATCTCATTCCCCATCTCAGAAAAAATGAAAACGTTTTTCTCGTACGGGCACTTTTTACAATTGCCGGAAATGCAATTTTTCTATCGGGATCCCTACACAGGTGGTTTTACCGGAAATCCGCACCTGGACTATGAACAAACTGTCCTTTATGAATTCGGCTTTAAATACCTGCTTGCTAATGACTATACCATTGATGTTAAGAGCTATGCCAAAGATATTTCCCAGCAAGTCGGGACCACTCAGTTAACGGCAGCCTTAGGTCTTCCGGTTTCGTTGTATGATAATAACGGTTATGCCCGCGCCCGCGGTCTGGAATTCGAATTACGCAAATTTCCCTCCGATATCACCTCCGGAACCTTAACCTATGCGGTTCAATGGGCTAACGGGTTTACTTCCTCGGCTTTTGAGAATTTTATCCGGTCGTTGAACGATTTCCCCAATCCCATTCGGGAAAGACCGTTGGATTGGGATATCCGCCATCAAATTATTTTCCAGGGCGGACTTACGGCAAAAGAAAATCAACATCCCAAGATTTTCGGATTAAAGTTACCGGACAATTGGAGTCTGACAATATTATCTCGCTTTCAAAGCGGACGTCCGTACACCCCGGGAACGGATGATCCGGCGCTGCGTCAAATTTTAGAAAATGCCAATGACGCTCCTTATACCGCGACAACCGATCTGAAATTTAGAAAATCGTTTAATGTCATGAATTTTAAACTCGCTTTCTTTGTAGATATTTTCAACCTCATCAATCGCAATAATGTGCAAAGAGATTTTGGATTCAATAATTGGACCGGAGAACCGTATGAATTTGGCGACCTTTCCGGCAGTACCAATCAATTAATAGATTGGTATGATGCCGTAAAATTGATGGATCTTCGCCAGTTTGCCCCGGAACGGCGATTTAAATTGGGGATGAAGATTGATTGGTAATTTAGGGGGTGGGAAAGAAATAATGTACCAAAAAGTGAGGTCAGTTTCTCTTTTCATCTGTGAACACGCGGAAGACATTGGCACATTTAATTGTTCCCACCCCCTTAACATGACGAGCAAAATTATAACCAATGGGTAAAAAACCTTTTTTAAGCTTAATTTTACTCTTAATAACAGGCAACATGATTTTAGCGCAATCACAAAATACCACTCTGGATTGGAAATTGCACGATGTGGGTCAGATTCGTCAGGTAGTCACCAACACGGGCGGCTGGAATGCCAAACCGCCTGATGATCAATTTTTTGGCTATCCCAGACTGATCAACTGCGAATACCCACCGGGCAGTTTCGAGGAGCACCTTACCGAAGGGGGCATCTGGATCGGCACTATTATGGGAGGCGATACCCTGGTGTCAATTACCGAAGGAGAAGTCTCCGATCGTGAATTTTTTGCAACGGATGCGCCGGCGGATACGGTTTGGGTCGTCAGCAGAAACGATACGGTCGATATTCCCTACTGGGAGAATTACGTGGGCGTTTCCGATCAGGATTTTGTATGTCACTACAATGATTACAACCCTGCCAGTCAGCGGCTTAGCACCCATACACCTTTGCATATTGATGTAATTCAAACCAGCTATGCCTGGAGTTCACCACCGCCATATGATGAATTTATTATTTTTCGCTATTACATCATTCCCAGGCAAAATGACTTGACTAACATTTATCTCTCCAGTTGGATCAACGGCAACGTTGGCAACATCCGCTTCGATACTTTTGGGCTGGACGATCGTACTTATTTTCGAGAAGATGGATTGATGCAGATCTGTGAAGACCTTCCCGGCGGCGATGATGGCGAAACCATTGGTCCGGTCGCGACCAAAATTTTTCCACCAAATAACCCAAATGGCGCTTTGGAAGTTTCCGGTTTGTGGTATAACGGCAGATTGGCCGGCTTGCCCAGCCGCGATGCGGATCGCTATTTGGACATGACGACCGGGACCATTTTGAGAGATCAGATATCTACCGGGGATGGCACCAAATCTGTTATCTCCATCGGTTCCTATGACGTTGCTGTTGGCGATACGCTGGAATTTGCGGTGGCGCTTATTCTGGGCCAGGGTGAAGAGGGCATTCTGGAAAATGCCAGACTGGTGGATTTCCTGGTGGCAAATGACTACAAACTTCCTGCTTCACCTCCTGCTCCTCCGGTAAGAATCAATATCAAGAGCAATCAGGCCACCATCAACTGGCGGCCGCGACCGGGAGATGTGAACCCGGAAACCTATCAAGATCCCAATCGGGGTGATGGTGATCCCGAGCCATTTGAGGGATACCGTGTTTACAAGAGCACTCAAAGCCCTTCCGGTCCCTGGACTTTGTTGGCCCAGTATGACCGTTCTGATGACCAATTTGGTCCCAACACCGGTCTGGCGTACGAATTTACCGATACCGGATTATTGGATTATTTCGAATATTTTTATACCGTAACCGCCTTTTCCAAACCGGATACCACCATCAATTTTCCGCCTCTGGAATCGGGTCGAAACCTGGTCTCGCAGAGAATTGTCCCCGGCCCCGAACCTCAGGAGGATATTGGAGAAGTGGCGGTGGTTCCCAATCCCTATCGTGGCGATATTGCGTATCAAAATTTTGATCCTCCCTGGGAGAAACCAGGTCAAACCCGAAATTTTTGGTTAGAGCAGGATCGTCGGATTCTGTTCATCAATTTGCCGCAACGCTGCGAAATAAAGGTGTATACCCTGGCCGGTGATCTGGTAACCACCATTCAGCATAATGATCCGGTGCAAGGATATGAAGGATGGAATCTGACCTCCTCAATCGGCCAGGCCATTTCCAGCGGAATTTATTTGTTTTCTGTTAAGGACACCCAAACCGGAGAAACCCAGGTGGGTAAGTTCGTGATTATCAAATAGAATCGAAAAATACTTAGAGGAATGCATGTCAGGTACCTGGAAAAGTATTATAATTTTGGTTTTTGTAGGGAGCTTTATATTTGGCAATAGCTCTCTCGCGCAACAGAATATTAATCTGGATTGGAAAGTACATGATGTAGGGAAAGCCCGGCAATTAATCACCAATGTGGGGGCGTTGTGGGCTGCCTCGACGGATTATCCCGGATTGATTTATTGTGAATTTCCACCCAATTCCAGTGAGGAGCATATCGGTGAAGGCGGGATTTGGATTGGCGGTATTTCCGGTAGTGATACCCTCGTTTCTCTTACATCCGGTTGGAATGTGCCTTCATGGCCGAGATTTAGTTTTTTCCCCTCCGGTGAACCGTGGGATACAATTTGGGTAGTCCAAGATCACGAGACAGTTGATATTCCCTATTGGCCCGGATATAAAGGTGTTTCTGATCAGGACTATGTCTGCCGGTACAATGACTATAATGTTACCAACCTCACTGCGCATACACCAATGTATCTGGATGTAATCCAAACCAGCTATACCTGGAGTTCACCTCCATTAGATGAAATGATCATTTATAATTTTTATATAATTCCGACCCGGGAGAATATCGAACAAACATATATTGGTTACTGGTTAGATGGGAATGTTGGCTACTGTGAAGCCTGTCGAAGCGATTTCGCTTTCGGTACTGATGATGTCTCTCACTATTATCCCGACGAACATTTTGGAGTGGCTATTGACCAGGGGGGAGGTAGTGATGGTCGGGCGATCAGTCCGATTGGGGTTAAAATATTTCCACCGGAGGAGATACCGGAAGATTCCCTGGAGTGGACTTTCAATTGGTATCCGGGTGGCGGAGTGCCGAGCAGGGATGGCCTTCGTTATCAGGATATGGCCGCGGGAACCATCATGCAAAATCAACAAGCACCGTTAAACGGATCTCAATTTGTGATTACCTTCGGACCACTCAATCTTACCGTGGGAGACACTTTGCATTTTATTGTTGCCCAGGTGTTAGGTGAAGGCATGCTGGAACAAGGAGTCCTCAGGGAAAATATTGCTCGCCAGGAAGAGTTTCAGATAAACGGCATTTTTGATAATATGGAACTGGCTACATTGGGGGTCGAAAATGATTTTAAATTTCCTTCACCTCCGCCTGCGCCTCCGCTTCGGGTGGACATCCGGAGTAGCGAAGTTACTTTGGAATGGGAGCCAGGACCGGGAGATGTCAATCCTGAGGCCTATCAGGATAGTTTTCGGGTGGATGGTGCTGAACAACCGTTTGAAGGCTATCGGGTCTACAAAAGTACCCAGAGTGCTACCGGTCCCTGGACGCTGTTGGCTCAATTTGATGTGGAAGGGAATGATTGGGAATCCAATACAGGTTTAGAACGAAATTTCAACGATTCAGGCTTGCTGGACTATTTTGAATATTTTTATACCGTAACCGCTTTTTCCAAACCGGATACTGCATTTCCGGGCGTCTGGCCTTCTCAAGAATCCAGCAAAAATGCGACTTCCCGAAAAATAGTACCGGGGCCAGCTCCGCAACAGGAGATCGGAGAGGTTGCAGTCGTCCCCAATCCCTATCGGGGAGATATTGCTTATCACAAATTTGATCCACCCTGGGAAAAGCCGGATCCCACTCGAAACATTTGGTTGGAGCAGGATCGACGCGTTTTGTTTATTAATTTGCCGGAACGTTCAGTGATTCGCGTTTACACACTTGCCGGCGATCTGGTCGCTACCCTGGAACATAATGACCCTGTGCAGGGATACGAACCCTGGAATCTCACTTCGGATTTGGGCCAGGCGATATCCAGTGGTCTCTATCTTTTTACGGTTGAAAATCAAGAAACCGGTGAAGTTCAAACCGGAAAATTTGTGGTGATTAAGTAATGATGAAAAATTAACATGTTAAATTGAAAGGCAAAACTATTATGGGCAAAACGATAAATAAACTTAAAAGGAAAAAATGGTCTTGCCCCAAATAGTTTTGCTACTTTGTGAGTTGGAGTTTTTACTCGTTGCTAAATTCTATTTAGCAACGGATTAACAGACGAAACTGACTTTCGTCTGTTTGTGCGCACCAAAACTGGGTTTTGGTGCGAGTTCCAAATCTTTGTAAAAGGTGCTAAAAATTAAACCATGCAGGATTCAAAATGGGTAAAATTATTTTAAAAAATCCGGTTTTAATTATCATTTTATTTTCATTAATAATACCGGTAACTCATCTACGGGGAGATATCGATCCCGATTCCAAAAAGGGGCAAACCAAATTTGCCAAACCCACCCAGGAAGCAACTCTTGACTGGAAAGTCCATAATGTAGGAAAAATCCGTCAGGTGGTTACTAATACAGGCGGCATCAATGCGGTGCCGGAATTTAATACTGAACAAGGATTACACGACTATCCCGGATTATTGAATTGTGAGTTTCCTCCCGGAAGTAGCGTGGAACATCTTTTTGAAGCAGGCATCAAAGTCGGTTCTATACAGGACGGAGATACGCTGGTTACCGTATCCAATTGGAATAATCAACACATCAATTTTGAATTTTTCCCCACTAACTCGCCGAATGATACCGTTTGGGTAGTAAATAAAGGTGATTCGGTCGATATTCCTTATTGGCCCGGATATTATAAGGCAATTGGCGATCAGGATTTTGTTTGTAAATATAGTGATTATAATGTTACCAACATCTCCATACATACGCCGCTGTATATTGACGTAATTCAAACCAGTCACGCCTGGAGTTCTTTTCCGGTTGATAATTTTATTGTTTATGATTATTACGTTATCCCCACCCGCAACGATTTGACCGATGCATATTTCGCCTACATGCTGCAGGGGCGTGTCGGAAATATTACCTCCGGTGGATTAGCAACCGATGACGATGATGTAGCCTCTTATAGTTCCGAACATAATATGGGAATTATTGAAGATCTACCGGGTGGGCCGGATGGCACCATTACCAGTCCGGTAGGGATCAAGATTTTACCCCCTGAAGACGTGGCCGGGCAACTGAATTGGACCTTTAATTGGTATGCTCATCATCACGAAACTCCCTTTCGTGACAAACCGGCTTATGCGGAACAGATGGCGAGTCACAACATTCAATCCGACCAAATTGATGGCGGACAATCCATTTTCGCAGTATCGTTTGGTCCCTTTGATCTGGCGGTAGGCGACACGCTTCATTTTCGTGCAGTTCAAATTCTCGGTGAAGATATTGAACAAGTTTTAAATACGGCTGATTTAGTGGACTTGCTGGTAGAACGCGATTTCCAATTACCCTCCCCGCCGCCGGTTCCGCCGTTAGAGGTCGCCGTACGCAGCACCGAAGTCACCTTAGATTGGACGCCTTCATCGAATAATAACCCGGAACAGTATACCGATCCGTTTCGAGCCGATAATGCTGAGCAGCCCTTTGAAGGATATCGTATTTACAAAAGCCAGGAAAGTATTAATGGTCCCTGGACTTTGTTGGCAGAATATGATATTGCCGATAACGACATTGGTTTTAATACTGGCTTAAGGCATGAAATTGAAGATGTCGGACTGCTGGACTATTTCGAATATTTTTATACGGTGACAGCCTTCTCCAAGCCGGATACTGTTTTTCCTGTTGCAGGTGGTTGGCCCTCTCAGGAATCTGCACTGACTTCAAATGCAATTCAGGTCGTTCCCGGACCGGATCCTCAACCGGAAGTGGGTGAGGTGGCAGCGGTACCCAATCCCTATCGCGGCGACGTGAGTTACAATACATTTACCCCCAAGTGGGAAAAAAACCCCCCAGGCCGTCCCTGGGTGGAACAGGATCGACGCATATTGTTTATCAATTTACCGGTTCGTTGTGAAATTCGAATCTACACCCTCGCCGGCGATCTGGTGCAAACCCTGCAACACAACGATCCGGTTCAGGGGTATGAAGAATGGAATTTGACTTCCGATGTGGGTCAGGCAATTGCCAGCGGTATTTACCTGTTTACAGTGGAGAACGATGAAACCGGAGAGGTTCAGACCGGTAAGTTTGTGGTGATTAAATAAAAATTGACCCACCCCAACCCCTCCTTCCGAAGGAACCACGTTGTGGCAGGAGGAGGCTTAAGAATGGGTGGACAACAAATTGAGTGAGTTGCTAAAGGGGTATTAATGAAGCGGAAAATTATCCCGTATAATCCTGAATTAAAAGAACGGGCGAAGGAATTGCGGAAGAATATGACGCTGTCTGAAATTATGTTGTGGAATGAATTAAAACGTAAGCAATTGAAAGGCTTCGATTTTGATCGACAGCGTCCCATAGATAATTATATTGTTGACTTTTATTGCAAGGATTTAATGTTAGCCATTGAAATTGATGGGGAAAGTCATATAGGCAAAGAGGAATATGATGTTACTCGACAAGAAAAATTGGAGCAATATGGTGTAACCCTTCTCCGCTTTGATGACCTTACGGTTCGCCAAAATTTAGACAGCGTAGTGAAAGAAATTGAGGAATGGATTGACAAAAATTTTCCTGAATCATCCCATCACACTCTGCCGGGAAGAATTACCTCAGACAAAAAACAGACAACATTTAGAAGGTCTCGAAATAACAAAGTGGCCAACAAAGATGCGCCTCGTAGCAAGGGTGCAGACAAAAATTCCCCTCCTGGGAGGGGCACCAATAAAAGTTCCCCTCCTGGGAGGGGTTAGGGGTGGGTTAGATTTGCCCCAAAATTCTATTTTGCTCCGTAGGAGTTCCTATGGAAGAATGTACCAACATAAGAAACTCAGTTTCTCAATCCGTTGCTAAACAGAGTTTGGCAACGAGTAAAACTTTACCCACCCCAACCCCTCCCAGGAGGGGATTTAGGAAAGGAGACAACAAAGTGAGTGAGTTGCTAAACAGCTATTAAGGAAGAAAAAAAATTATTCTAGAATTAAAAGAACGCGCGAGAGAATTGCGCCAAAATATTCAAGTAACCAATTAGCATTAAACAACCAAAGCAGGGTTAAGGATATGCTAAAGAAATTATTATTCGTTAGTTTATGTTTACCGGGTTTGTTATTCGCTCAATTTGAACGGCCGGGAAGTTCCGGGGCACAATTTCTAAAAATTGGCGTCAGCGCTCGCGGAACCGGCATGGGCGACGCTTATATCTCGGTAGTGGAAGGCGCCGAAGCAACTTACTATAACCCGGCTGCTTTGGCCCGCGTACAAGGGCTCGACTTTGCCGTTACCCATACCGAATGGTTTGCCGGAATTAATCATGAATTTGCCGCCGGCGCTTATACCATCGGTAATCTGGGAACTATCGGATTGTCGGTCACAGCACTGTATACCGACGAGATGAAAGTCCGGACACCGCTTCAACCGGATGGCACCGGCGAGACATTCTTTTCCAGCAATTACCGGGCAGGTTTTACATTTTCCCGGTATCTGACCGACAAAGTGACTTTTGGCGGGACGATCAATTATATCTTTTTGGATCTCTTCACTGATTTTACCGCCAGTGCTGTCGCAGGAGATATTGCTGTCTTATACACCACCAATTTCCGTGACTTCAAATTTGGGATGAGGTTTAGCAACTTCGGATCGGAAATAAAATTTGTCAATGAGTCTTATCCACTGCCGACAAATTTTACCTTCGGACTAAGTATGAATGCCATCGAGTCACCGGAACAGACCTTAATGGTCAGTATTTCTGCGATCAAATTAAATGATGAAGAACCCCTGGGACAAGTTGGTGCGGAATGGAACTGGAACCAGATCATTTATCTAAGAGGCGGCTATCAATTAAATCATGAAGTTGCCAAATACTCTTTCGGAGGCGGTTTGAAAATGAATGTCAGTAATTATGGACTTGGGTTTGATTATTCACTAAGTGACTTCGAATTATTGGGATTCACCCATCGATTTGGACTTAGTATTGATTTATGATGAGGATGATGACTCATGTTACACGAATGCATTTAATCATCCTGCCTGTTTGTCGAAGGAGCATTGTAATTGCTTGGCGATACCCTCTCACCAAAAACAGGTTGGGAAATTTATCCTTCCTGAAGCGATAGGCTGGGTGCTCGATCATATCAACAGCAGGCAGGATGTTAAATATAAGTGCGGTTACGATTACGAAACCTAAAACGCAGGAGGAGGATTTGAAAGCAGTTTCTGTCTTCATCTTTACTATATTCATCATCATTTTGAATACAGATCGTTCCTCAGCACAGAAAACTCCCCTAAGTTCCTGGAAAAACATGCCACAACAAATTCCCTCAAAAACAGAACTAACCAAAGAAAGAGAAACCAAGTACCAATTGGTGAAAGCCTTTCTTGAAAAAGAGGGTTTGACGGGTATTTTATTGACCCAGGTTCGCAACGTTTACTGGATCACTGCCGGCGTCACCAATACCCAGATTGTTCTGAATAAGGATGTCGGCGCCGCATCGCTTTTATTTATGAAGGATGGTTCGAAACACGTGATCTGCAATGGCAGTGAAGCGGATCGATTGATGGATGAATCATTGCGAGAATTAGGATATGAATTAACAATGTATGATTGGTATAAAGCCAATCCGCAACAGGATGTGCGCGGCGATATTATTCGCGAATTAGCTAATGGCGGCAAGATTGGCAGTGACATCGATTTTCCTAATACGGTTTTGGTGGCGGACAAATTTACCAAACTACGCTATAGCCTCACCGAACCGGAAATCAAACGCTATCGCTGGCTCGGAAAACAAGTTGCCGAAGCAGTGGAGACGGTTTGCCGACGGCTGGAACCGGGAATGGATGAATATGAAATCGAAGCGATGACCGCCGCCGAACTTCGCTCCAGAGGTATCTTTCCAACGGTTTTATTGATTGGTGTGGATGAGCGAATTTATAAATATCGTCATGCATTGCCGGGTGGCACCACACTGGAAAAATATGGGATGGTTAATGTAGTGGCGGAAAAATGGGGCATGCCTATGGCTGTTACCCGATTCGTTCATTTCGGCCCGCTGCCGGAAGAATTGCAGAGCAAACTGGAGAAAACCGCCAGAGTCAATGCCCGCTTTCAAGCTGCCACGGTACCGGGTAAATCCTGCGCGGAAATTTTTGAGGAATGCAAGCAGTGGTATGCCGAGGTTGGCTATGAGGGTGAATGGAAAAAACATCACCAGGGGGGCGCGATTGGATATAACGACCGGGAATATGTTATTTACCCCGGAATTCAGGAAACAGTGCAAAAACGCCAGGCCTTCGCCTGGAATCCGACCATCACCGGCGCTAAAGTAGAAGATACCATGATCGCCTATCAAGACAGCATGGAAGTTGTTACCCGCACCGGAAATTGGCCCATGATTGACGTCGAACTCAATGGAAAGATTTATCCGCAACCTGGCATTTTAATTAAAGAATGAAAAGGGACATCTGGCTATGGAGACAATCGGATTAGCATTTGCTGACTGGTTAGTGATCATTCTTTACTTTGCATTTGTAATCGGACTCGGATTTTATTTAAAACGATACACCAAAACAGATACAGATTTTTTCCTGGCCGGACGAAAGAACAGCTCCTGGGTGGCCGGTATTGCCTTCCTCTCGGCAAATTTAGGCGCGCTGGCTGGAATTAATCGGAATGACCGGCAATACCTTCAAGTACGGAATGTATGTCGCCCACTTTTATTGGATCGGTGCGATTCCGGCCATGCTGTTTCTGGGCATTTACATGATGCCTTTTTATTATAGCAGCCGCATCAAGTCCATTCCGGGATACCTCAAACTTCGCTTCGATGAGAAAACACGAGTGTTAAATGCCATTGCTTTTGGCGTGATGACCTTGCTGATGTCCGGCATCAACATGTATGCGATGGCGCTGGTTTTACACACCTTTCTGGGCTGGAACTGGGATGTTTCCATGTGGGTGTCGGCCGGAGCGGTAGGCGTATATGTGACGCTCAGCGGACTCATGTCGGCGATCTTCACCGAAATTATTCAGTTCTTCCTGATCTGGTTTGGCTTGTTGCTGGTGTCCATTTTAGGAATTGTGGAGATCGGGAGTCTGGAGGAAATTTTCTCCCGCATTCCAGAAGCTTACGGAACGCTCTGGTCTACCTCCACCGATCCGTCAGAAAACGGCATGCTGGTTACCTGGGGAGGGATTGTGCTGGGACTGGGATTTGTCCTCTCCTTCGGCTACTGGACTACTGATTTTCTGGTGGTGCAAAGAGCGTTTTCGGCCAAGGATTTGCGCGCTGCTCGCACCACGCCGATCATCGCGTCTTTCTTCAAAATGGCCATACCCTTTATCGTGATTGTTGCCGGGCTGGTGGCATTGTTGTTGTCCAAAGAATCCGGCAGTGGCTTTCAGCTACTACAGGAAAATGGGCAGGTAAACTATGACTCCGCGCTACCATTATTGATCGCCAGATATTATCCCAGCGGGTTAATCGGACTGGGCATCACCGCGCTATTGGCCGGGTTCATGGCCGGGCAGGCGGGGAACATCAGTGCCTTTAACACAGTCTGGACGTATGATATTTATCAATCTGTCATCTACAAAAATGCCTCGGACACACATTTATTGTGGATGGGGCGCGTCGCCACAGTTGGGGGCGTCCTGCTCAGTATCGTTACCGCTTATTGGGCAAAAAGCTTTCCCAGCATCATGGATTACATGCAGGCCATATTCTCCTGGGTAAATGCGCCTCTGTTTGCCACAGTTTTATTAGGTATGTTTGTGAGATGGATTACCCCCAATGGCGCATTTTGGGGACTGTTGATCGGCATGGGATCCTCATTTTCCCTGTTCCTGGCCGTGAAGTTTGAATGGATCAGCAAAAGCTTTCTCACCATGTCCGATGTGGCCAGCGATATGGCGGCGAACTTCTGGCGCGCCTGGTGGGCCTGGTTGATCTGCTTTGTGGTGACCATCGTCATCAGTTGGTTTACTGAGAAAAAGAAAGAAGAAGATTTAGTAGGGCTGGTAAAAGGTTTGACCAAAGAAGCAAAACTGGCCCCGGTCCCCTGGCATAAAAAGCCGGAATTTTATGCGGTGCTCTCCTTAGTTGTGTTAATCGCTCTCAATATCTATTTCTGGTAATCAGGAGATAATGTATATGGCTGAAGAAAAACAAATGAGACCGATCTGGTATTTTGTCGGCTTAATCCTTCTGAGCATGGGACTTATTGTCTTCATCTCCGGTATCTACTACCTCTTCTCTCCAACTCGTGCGCAAACCGTCCTGGCAGAACTTCACCCGGATATCTGGTGGGGAGGGATTATGATCCTGGCCGGGGTGGTCTTTCTTTTAGCTAACCGAAATTCAGGAAGGACCCGAGTTTAATCCAATGAGAATGTTATTTTCTTATGTATCGGAAATTCAATGATCTTCTAAGAAAGTTGGCAGCCTGCATAGAATACGGCAGTCTGGCAGTTGGCAAGGGGCAGTTGGCAACTCATGTTCCAATCCATTTCCTACTTCTTCCTTCTTACTTCCTACTTGCTACTCCCAACTTATCCACCGTCAAATCTCGAAAACTGCCCTTCCCATATTTGCCAACTGCCCCTTGCCAACCTGCCTGCTTGCTGCAGTCAGGCAGGCTGCCAACTGTACTCGAGCGCAATATTAATCTGCTTACGAAGTTAAATTTTTTAATCTTAATCTTGTTAACGGTAACATTTTTTAGCATGGAATCACAAGCAAAAACGCATTATTTGTCCAATCTCAGCGCAACCAAAAATTCCCCGCTATACACAACCTACGCAGCGGCAATAGAACGTTCTGAATTTACGCTGGATCAGGGGTACCATTTCCGGTTTTATGAGTCTTCCCGTGGCGCGGATTTTATTACTGATAAGGCCGGGGATATCTGCCTGGCATTCAAAAAAGGTGACGAATATGTATATGAGTTAGCCGACATGGCTGAGGAACCGGTCATCACCGCTTCCTATCCCGACCTGGTCAGGTATCATTACTTTCCATTTCCCAATATTCGGGTGGAGGCCATTTTTCTGGTTTACAGTTCGCGGGTTGCTTTGTTAGATATCACTATCCAAAACAATGGAGAGGAAGAGACAGAAATTGAAGTGATTCCGTTCCTGCAAAATAATTATCGTGCGTTTAATGAGATTGAATTCACCCAAAATGGAAACTATCTCACCTTCACCCACGAAGAGTTGCCGGATGGCTGGGTGCTGGGGCATGACGTTCCCTATGTTGACAAAGTTCAAAACCTGTTGTTGCTCTCCCGCTCTCCGCAGCGCATGACCAGCTATCGGAGTTACCAATGGGGGACAGTAGAAATTCCCCACCAGGTGGATTTGGAGAAGAAACCGGTTTATGTAGTTTGGGGCAGAGTTACACATGCGGATGGTGAGCGTTGTCGGCATCAACCGCCAAAAGCCAATTTGATGGCTTTTATTAAAAACGATAAAAGTAGAATTCTGACCGAAACCGCTCCCCGCTGGGGAAGCACTGATCGTAACATCACCGGTTACGGCTACTTCGGCATCGAATTGGGGAATTTTAAAAATTTACAAAACGGAGATTCCTACCAGCTTCAGTTTGCCTGTCATGAGACCGGGCAAAGCGGAAAAATTTCCGGCACCATTGAAGAACTGGACAGTGTTAAAAATAAGCGCATTGATTTAGCGCTTTCCAAAAATGATTTACCCAACAGGCCTTCCGGGTTGAGGCGGGATATTTGGGGGAGTGGCACCGAGATACGACTGTACTGGCAGCAAGTGAATGAAGAGGCGAGCTATAATGTGTATCGGCGCGACTACCGGGATAGTGGTATGTATGAGCTACTGGCAGCGAATATTGAAAAGACATTTTATACGGACAAGAATATTGGTGACGATAAAATCTACGGATATGTGATTACGGCGGTGAATGCGAATGGAGAGATGAGTATGCCTTCCGACGAAGTGAATAATATTGCGGGAAGTGATTTTTTGACCGACATGCGTTATCCGGAACAGAATGTGAATTATGTGAAGGACCTGGCAAAAGTGATCGCCGCTCCCCTGAATTTTATATTAACTCCTGGTCAGGAGCAAAAGCTGAGGATTATTCGAGCCGTAGCGCCAGTGGGGGAAGATCAACAAAAATTACTTGAAGAAGCACAAAAGGTTTTGGATGAAAATCCTGACCACTATGTGCAGGCAAACGAGAAATTGTTCGCCAAAGTCCCCCGATTAACCTTCGACGATCCTGACCGGGAGATGCTCTACTGGAATGCCTTTACCCTGATGCGCCAGGTAATGCTGCCGCCGGAAGGAAAATGCGGCTATAATTATTACGTGTTTTCCCGCGAGCCCACCTGGGGATGGGGACACGGCGGTCAGGTGTTTCATGAAAGCCTGACTATGCTGGCCTATGCCTATATGGACCCGCAGAGCGCCATGAATTCGCAACGCGTCTATCTGGAAAGGCAGCATGAAAGCGGATACATCAATTACCGAACCGGGCCTTATCTGGACGAAACCATTCCGCACAACGATCAATTGACCACTTCCGCGCCCTGGTATGCCTGGCAGAACTGGGAGATATATAAAATCACCGGAGACGAAAAATTCCTGAAAGAGATGTATGCCTCCAGCAAAGCTTTCTATAACTATGTGGTTTCCAATCGGGATAGCGATGATGATGGCTTGTATGAATGGGGCGCTCATGCGGTACTGGAATCGGTCCGCGACGGTCTGGTGGCGGTATGGAGCGAAGTCGGCTGGCCCTCCAATTTTGAAGCGGTGGATATGAATACAATGCTGGTCTCCGAAATGAAGGCATTATCGGCGATGGCTGAAGAATTGGATAGGGCGGAGGAAGCGAATCAATGGAAGCAGGATGCCGATGCCTTGCGGGAAAAGATTAACGATCTGATGTGGGATGAAGATACCGGCTTCTATTACCATGTGGATAAAAAAGGGCATGTTTTCACATTCAAGAAACCTGATGATTTAAAACGGGAAGAAATTATCGGGTTTTTACCGTTGTGGGCCGGGGTGGCTACGGAAGCACAGGCGAAACGACTGGTGGAAAAGTTGCGCGATCCCACTAAATTCTGGCGAAAATACGGCATTCCCACTCTGGCAGCGGACGATCCTTACTATGATGACCAGGGCTACTGGAACGGCCCGGTATGGGTACAGTGGAATTACCTGATTGAACGTGGTCTCCTCAACTACGGTTATAAGGACCTTGCTAAAGAGTTGGTAGATCGGGTAGCTAAAAATATGATCGAGCAGTTAAAGAAAGATCATCAGCTATGGGAATTATACAGCCCCGACGAACAATGGGCCGGGCATCACAAGCAATACATCTGGGCGGGCATTATCGCCCGGATGATGATGGAGGTTCAAGAGTAATTTAGTGTTTTAGTGTTAAGGTGTTTCTGCTCGTTGTTCAACGCTTCTTGTGAGCAACGGATTCAATTCCCCTCCTTACCAAGGAGGGGACAGATTTGCGGCTTTGCCGCAAATCAGGGGTGGTTGCGTGAAGGCAAACAGGAATTAAGTAAGCCAGCTTTTACTCGTTGCTAAACTCTGTTTAGCAACGGATCAAAGACAAAACTCTGTTTCGTCTATTGAAGCGTTTTTCCCAGGTACTACTGTGAAGCAAAATATAATTTTGGAACGAGTAGCAAAAAAGTAGTGAAAGGCCGGGATGACATGAGGCAGAGCCTCCACTATGCCGTTGCACAGCCCCGGTGGATAAACATCCGTTGTGCAACGAGAAGAAACTAATTGTGTTACAATGTGGCTGTCATTCTGAGGGAACGGAGTGACCGAAGAATCTCAAAAGGTCTTTCGTGTAGGAATGAGATTCTTCGCTATCGCTCAGAATGACTAGTAGACAGGGAAACTGATTAATTAATCAAATTTCAAGAATTTGGAAAGAGTTAAATTACGCTGCCCGCACCCCCCTGCCCCAACCGAAGTGTCGGGCTGTCTCCTCTTTGCCAGGGTGGGGAATAACTCGGTGTAAAAATTTGTTGTCTCTTGTATTAAGTGCAAATCACAAGGTTAAAACTATGCGACGACTTCAAATCTTATTTCTGTTGATATTCATTATGCCTGCGCTAAATGGCCAGGTTAACCTTAATGATGACTATCTGGTCATCAATGCCGAAGCCAACGACCCGTTGTTTACCACTTATGCGGCGGCGATGGAGCGCTCCCGCTTCTTTGCCGACAAGGCTTATTTCATGAATTATTTTACGCCCGATAAACCGATCACCTACAGCAGCCATCACGCCGGAGAATGGGCGGTGGTGTGGAAGGTGAACAACATCGTGATTAGCCGCACCCGCGATTTTATCCAAAAGCCGAAGGTGATTGCCTCCTTTCCGGATATGGCCATTCTGGAATATGAACCGTTTGAAGGACTTCGCGTGCAGGAAACATTTTTTGTGTACAGCTCCGGCGCTGCGATTATTGATATGCAAATCAGCAACACCGGAAATATCAGCTATGATTTTAACCTGTATCCGGTGCTGTTGATGCCGGATGATACTCTGGATGTTGTGAAATTTGATGGGGAGAACCACGGGTATATCTTCACTCACCGCGAGCCTTTGCAACGACTGCACAGTAATCTATACAAGGACCGGGATTATCCGACCGATTTTCGCAATCTTCTGGCCATGCAACCGGCTCCGGACAGTTACGGCGCTTATGACGGTTGCGATATTCAGGATTTTTACTGGGCAATCAAGCGTCGTAGCAAAGTTCATGATTATGTGAAAAATCTCAATGAGGTGAGTGGGGGAGAGGCCAACATGATTGGCCTGCAGAAAAATGTGGTGCTGAAGCCCGGTGAATCGACGTCAGTACGGTTTGTTCGCGGAGTGCAGGATGCACGAACATCGGAAGAGGAGTTGCTTGCCGACGTGGAGAGGGCATTTAATGCCAATCTTCAGACTTTTGTCGATACCAATGTGGATTTATTTCGATCGATTCCACGTCCGGATTTCAAAAATGCCCAAGACAAGATGGTTTACCTGGGGGCATTTAATCTGGTGCGCCAGTGCATGTTGCCGCCGCGAGCCAAAACGTCTTACAACTATTACGTGTTTTCCCGCAATCCCATCTGGGGCTGGGGGCACGGTCATCAGGTGATGCATGAATCGCTATCGATGCTGTCTTATGTCTATCTGGATGCCAAATCGGCTCAGGAGTCGCAACGGGTTTATATGGAACAGCAATATGATAATGGGCTGATCGCCTATCGGCACGGCCCGCGCGGTCCACAGGTCTATCCCCACCAAGGCAAACCGACTACCTCGGCGCCATTCTTCTCCTGGACCAACTGGGAGATTTATCAGGTCAGTCAGGATAGAGAGTTTTTAAAGGATGCCTATGCGGCTGGTGCCAAATATATCCGCTACCTGGAAAAGGAGCGCGATAAGGATCAGGATGGAAAATATGAATGGGGGCCTTACGGCATCATCGAAAATGTGCGTGACGGCTGGAATGTGGTGTTTCAACTGTTCTCTGAAGGTAAAGATGAAGGACGTGATATCTCCCGCGAACTGGACGCCCTGGATTTGACCACCCAGGTTGCCAATGAGGTGTACTATCTGCGCCAAATGGCAGAGGAGCTTGGCGACGAGAAGGGGATAGCCGAGTGGTCCGAAAAGTATGACAGGCTGACTGAGCTGATCAATCAATTTATGTGGGATGAAGCGGATCAGTTTTACTATCATAATTCGATGTATACCGATTCGTTCACCTTTGAAGGCCGCTCCCTGAAGCGAAAAGAGATCATCGGATTTTTACCCATGTGGGCACGGGCAGCTTCTGAGGAACAGGCGAAGGCATTGGTCGAACATTTAACCAATGAAGAATCCTTCTGGCGCAAATATGGGGTTCCCACCCTGGCCGCCAACGATCCCCATTACACGCCATTTGTGGATGGCTGTTGCCGCTGGAACGGCCCGGTCTGGCTGCTTTGGGACTACATGGTTTTGGATGGCTTGAAAAGTTACGGCTATGATGAATTGGCCAAACAACTCGCTGATAAGATGATGCTGGCTGTCACGACTCAGTTGGAAAAAAATCACCGCTTTTGGGAATCCTTCAGTCCCGATTTTCCGGTGCAGGAATGCCCCTCTAATTACATCTGGGATTCTATTATGGCCAAAGTATTAATTGAAGTGTATGGGGAATAGTGTTTGGGTGTTCAATGTTATCAAATTGGAGTGATGGAACAATGGAATAATGGAGTGTTGGATTACTGACCTCTTGGAGATAGGTGTTACATTTCCACCACTACTCCATTCCTCCATTAATCCAATACTCCAATATTCCAGTCCTCCTGCACTCCTGTTCTGCTCTTGAACACCAGAGCACCGGAACACCCTAACACTAAAGATAACAAGGTCTTCGGATATGCAAAATTTTAAATTAACACTAATTTTGACAACGCTTCTTGCAGGATCAATATTACAAATGATTTCAGCAAAAAACGACAATTATGTCTCCAATCGGGAGCCGCTTCTGGAAAATGCCTACCTCCAACTGCCGCTGGGATCAGTCAAGCCGAAGGGATGGTTGCATCACCAATTAAAACTTTCGGCCGAGGGGATGACCGGGCATCTGGATGAGATCTGGGAAGATGTGGGTCCTAACAATGGTTGGCTGGGCGGTACAGGGATGACCTGGGAACGCGGTCCTTACTGGCTGGATGGGCTGGTCCCCCTGGCTTACATATTGAATGATAAGGAGTTGATTGATAAAGCCGGGAAGTGGATCGAGTGGAGCCTTAACAGCCAGCGCGAAGATGGCTATTTCGGGCCGGTGCCGGATACCACTCGTGAGTTTGGCCCGGAGGAACGGGTGTTGGCCTGGCAGGAGAAGCACAAGAAAGACTGGTGGCCGCACATGATCATGTTGAAAGTAATGCAATCATACTACAGCGTCACCGGCGATGAGCGGGTGATCGATTTCATGACCCCCTATTTCCGCTATCAACTGAAGCATCTTCCCCAAAAGCAGTTGAACCACTGGACACACTGGGCCAAATCGCGTGGCGGTGAAAATCTGGCCAGCGTCTATTGGTTGTATAAACACACCGGCGATGCGTTTTTGTTGGAGCTGGGAGAAATCCTGTTTGAACAGACCGTTAATTGGACCGAGCGCTTCACTAGCGAGGGCAGACCGGTGTGGCATGGTGTCAATACGGGGATGGGTATCAAGCAACCGGCGGTGTGGTATCAATACAGCAAGGATAAGAAATATTTGGAGGCGGTCAAAGCAGGCATCGACAAATTGATGGCCTATCACGGGCAAGTCGAGGGATTGTGGTCGGGCGATGAATTGCTGCACGGAACCGATCCCACCCAGGGAACCGAGTTATGTACGGTGGTGGAATACATGTTCAGCCTGGAGTCTTTAATCCAAATTGCCGGAGAGGTGGAATTTGCCGATCGGCTGGAGCGAGTTGCTTACAACGCCCTGCCTGCCCAGGTGAAAGCCGATTTTACCGGGCGGCAATACTATCAAATGCCCAACCAGATTATGTGCACCATGGATTGGCATAACTTCGCCACCAAGCATGGTGAGACCGAATCGGTTTTTGGGCTGGAAACGGGCTACGGATGCTGCACGGCCAACTATCACCAGGGCTGGCCCAAGCTCGCTGCCTCTCTGTGGCTGGCCACTCAGGATAACGGATTGGCAGCGATAGTGTATGCGCCGTCGGAAGTCACCGCAAAAATCGCCGATCAGGTGCCGGTCACCATTAAGGAAGAAACGGATTATCCCTTTGGAGAGACCATTTCCTTTCGGATTAAAACAAAACAGACCGTTAGTTTTCCGCTTTATCTGCGAATTCCCGGTTGGTGCGATTCTGCCCGAGTCTCCATTAATGGTAGAACTCACCGTCAGCCGGATGCGGGAATGGTTGCTGAACTAAATCGCGAGTGGCAGAATGACGATACCGTGGTGTTGGAGTTGCCCATGAAAGTACGAACCGCTCACTGGCATGAACGCGCTGTCAGTGTGGAGAGAGGGCCGCTGGTCTTTGCCCTGAGAATCGGCGAAAGATGGGAGAAACTGGAAGGCGAAGCCCCCTATGCAACGTATGCGATTCTTCCTACCGATCCCTGGAATTATGGCATTTTGCGCGAATATGTGGATCATCCCGATTCGGCCTTCGTGGTGCAAAAAGGCGAGGTGCCGCCTCAACCCTGGACTATCGAGTCAGCACCCGTTAAAATCATTGCTAAAGGGAGGCGGATTCCCCAATGGCAACGATACCAGGGAATTACCGGGCCGATTCCGTACAGTCCTTATTGGGGCTCCATTCCCAGCGAAGAGCCGCTTGAAGAAATCGTGCTGGTGCCCTACGGCAGCACCAAACTGCGAATCTCCGAATTTCCGGTGGTGAAGTGATTGTTCTTTGACAATCAGAGTAGAATTAGTGGGTCGTTTGTCAGGAATATCGGCATCATGGATTCACTCAAGATTTCCATATTCCGTCAGGCTGGCGATTGTAATATCATCAAATAACCGTTAAAACGGTTATGGAAAGTCAAGTTGCTTCTCATTAACACCGGGCTTAAGCCCGGTGTTAATTAGGTAAATTGGTAAAAACCGTTTCAACGGTTTAACAATATCCTATCAATGCTGGATTTTTTTATGCCGATATGCGTGACAAATGACTCACTAGAAGCGGAGCTAATAAGACCTTATTTTATTACCCTCTTCCCGCTCCAGAGGAGTCCCTTTTCCAAGGGAAACGCTTCGCGGTGGGAAAGAGATGCCTCTTGCATACACCTTAGTAGCCTGTCTGCCGTGGCACAGGCAGGCATTAATACTAACCAGATCGTAAACCTTATTACCTTATTCAATGTGAGGACGTGAATCATTCACAAAACAGTCGCACAAGACATAAAAAAAATAAGGTAATAAGGTTAGTTAAATGTAGAAGAGGGGGTACTATTAAGGTTAAAAAACAAAAATCAAATTATCTTCCTCCCATCGCCGTAGACATTCCGAGGAAGCGGGGAAATGGCCTGCCTGAATGGCTAATGGCAGGCAGGGAGATGCAAAAGGCGGTCATGCTTTCATAGATCAGTTTAAATTTCCTGCGTATTTCTGAAAGGCAGGAGCAGAAATACCTCCGGAGGCTGAGCAGAAGTATTTCGCATCTCCCGCTATTTCCCCTTATATGAATTAAAAAGGTATTTAGAACTACTTTAAGACATTGGGGTCAATTGGATGGAAAATGTGTTTTGACATTAGATTTCTCACCCCTTCCTGGGGTCCGAAATGACAAATCGATTGTCATTTCGACCGGAGTTCCACCAGGACGGTGGAACGGAGCGGAGAAATCTGTNNTAGCATTAGAAATGTTGAAAATAGGAGTTTTTGAGTGCTATGGTGTTCAAGTGCGTAAGTGGCACACAGTGCCCACTTCGTGGGAGTGCTGGACGATTGGATCGATGGAGAATTGGCACATGGTGCCCACTTTGTGGGAGTAATGGAGTGTTGGAGGATTGGAGAATAGAATCTGCATCTCTATCATCACTCCACTACTCCATTTCTCCACCCCTATGCACCTCCACCACTCCAATGTTTTTTCGCTCACTCCAACAATCCGTCATTCTCATATCTTCTCACTCACTACAGTCTTGAACACTCGAACACTTAAACACTTTGACCACTCAAACCAAATTTAATTATGAAAGACTTTCCACTAACCTCA
>JABAHQ010000273.1_pt4 | contig 63737 bp, 79 predicted proteins | sample 7062091 | NCBI WGS metagenome assembly JABAHQ01 (sample SAMN14534359, study PRJNA622989) | marine sediment metagenome | biome: marine biome [ENVO:00000428]; feature: marine pelagic biome [ENVO:01000023]; material: deep marine sediment [ENVO:00002113] | place: India: Gulf of Kutch | collected...
CAGTGGTTAATCAAGAATGGAATAATGAAGATCTGAAAACAGAAATCTTCTGAACAAATATTATTATACAAATTTTATGTGATACCTTCGATTAATGTTTCCTCTCAAAGATGAAAATCCTAATCCACCGGGGTTTAGACCGAAACTTACCTATGCACTAATAATCATTAATGTAATTGTTTTTTTTTATGAGGTAGCCTACACCGGACAATTCTTTGACTTTACTAATCAACGAGCATTTGAATTATTCTACGATTGGGGTGCAGTACCTGGATGTATAACTGGAAGCAGTTCATTAAATATTGATTTTGGTTCAGGACCGACACAAGTTAACTGCCCTCCTTTATCTTCCATAACTTTGCTCAGCTCGGTCTTCTTGCATGGTGGATTAATGCATCTTGGAGGTAACATGTTGTTTCTTTGGATATTTGGTGACAATATTGAACTGAAATTTGGTCGCGCAAAATATCTTGCCATCTATCTTGTTTGGGGTGTTATGGCAGGTCTTATCCACTTGATGGGTGATCCATCAAGTGCAACTCCGGCGGTTGGCGCTTCAGGTGCAATATCTGGAATCTTGGGAGCTTACTTGGTAATATTTCCACGAGCAAAGATTCTCACCTTTATGATGTTAGGATTCTTTTGGAGAATGATGCATATACAAGCAAAATGGTTTCTTCCATTTTGGCTAATCTTCCAGAATGTCTTACCGTTTTTCATTGGTGGTTTCGGTGTTGCAGGAGGAGGTGTAGCATATCTTGCCCACATAGGAGGTTTTATCGTAGGCCTAGCTACTGGATACTTGTACAAAAAAACACATGGCTCTGAGTTTACTTATGGTACCAGATACGGTTGGAGAGGCGACTATTAGATGTATCATGATAAATCAAAGATTAAAAACTAAACTCAGCTTAAATTCTGTATGCCATTGATAACCGTCTCAATGTATCCTGGACGTACTCAACAACAGAAAGACGATTTTGCAAAAGAGGTAACAAGGTCTGCAGTGGATATCCTTAACACAAAAGAAGAACACGTAATAGTTGTCTTTGAGGAAAACCAAAAAGAAAACTGGTTTCTTGCAGGCAAACAACTCTAATCTATCTTTTTATTAAGTTCAAGGCAAGTAATTTGTGTGACAAAACTAGCTGTAGTCCAGTTTAAAGCGTCTACTGAAAAAAACAAAAACCTAGACAAAATTCTTGATTACATTAAGAATTCGTCAAAAAAGAAAGCCAAATTATGTGCATTTCCAGAATTTATGATGTTTTTTACGACATCCTCACAAACTCCTTCTGAGTTAGCAAAACTAGCAGAAACGATTGATGGTAACTTTGTTTCAAGTATTGCAGAGTGTGCTAAAGAAAATAATATCCAAGTTGTTGGTACATTTTATGAGAAAAGCAAGAAACGAAATAGAGTATACGACACTGCATTTTTTGTAAACAAGTCAGGCAATATTGAATCCGTATATCGTAAGATTCATCTTTACGATGCCTTGGGGTTTAGAGAATCAGACAAAATGACTTCTGGTTCTAAAATAGTCAAGCCCACAAAATCAAGTATCGGAAATATTGGAATGTTGATCTGTTATGATCTTAGATTTCCTGAAATGTCTCGTGCTTTAACAGCTTCTGGCTCAGAAATTTTAATCGCACCTTCTGCTTGGGTAAAAGGAAAAATGAAAGAAGAACACTGGTTAACTATAAACAAAACCCGTGCTATTGAAAATGGATGTTATGTTGTTGCCCCTGATCAGGTGGGAAATATCTATTGTGGAAGGAGTATTGTTGTTGATCCATTTGGAAAAATATTGCTAGATATGAAAAAGCGACAAGGGATTGGCTTTGTTGATATAGATCTTAACAAAATCAAAGAAATTAGAAAATCAATGCCTTTGTTAAGAAATAGAAGACTAGATATCTATTCTGATTTTATTATTTAGTTTTTCTAGTAACACACGCTATATTTGAACACTGTTTTGTCCATTTTTGTTTTCTAGAATATCTGAAAATAACAATAGGCCAAAAACAACATTTGCAAGAAATCTTTGTAGCTCGAAGTTTTGCCTTTTGCAAAAGGGGTGATGATGCTTTACAACCATTATAATAATTGGAACAACCCATGAATCTTTTTTTTGTGACAACTGAACGTATGACATGTAATTTTCCAACTTTGCAGTGTGGACATGGTACTAGACCATCCTTTGGAAGATTTGTACCTAGGATCACATATTTTTTCTTTCTTTGTGACCAAGAAACAAAACCATTTTGATCAAAGTACTGTAGAATCTCATTCTTCAAAATCTTGATTTTTGATTTTGTAAGCTTCACAGAATTTCTTGATTCTTTGAATCTTTTCCTTGTTAAAAGTTCCATCTCTTATACTAGAATTTCTTGTACGATTTTTATAGGGAAGGTGGTCAGCGACAATTGTGGAAAAGGTTTGTGTTCTTGGTGCTGGAAGCACAAAGTATGGAAAATTACCAGATAGTATTGCGGATCTGACAGTACAAGCTTCTGCAGATGCTATTGAAAGTGCAGGGATAAATCCAAAAGAGATAGAGGCAGGTTACATATCGAATGTTTTTGGGGTTGCAGACAGACAAGTTCATTTGGGTCCAGTTGTCATGAGCAATTTAGGAATTCCTGACAAACCGTCTCTTTCGATAGAATCTGCTTGTGGAAGTGGCTCGGTTTCGTTCAGAGAAGCTTATGCAAATGTGGCAGCAGGTTTTTACGATTGCGTTCTTGTAACTGGAGTTGAAAAAGTAACTCATACTGGTACAGAATGGACAACAACGTACTTTTCATACTGTTCTGATTTCTTCTACGAAGGTCAATCTGGAGCATCATTTCCAGGATTATTTGCATCGATGGCAAGATCCTATCTCACAGAATTCAAAGCTAGTGAAGAAGACTTTGCTCAAGTAGCAGTGAAAAATCACCAAAATGGATATGATAATCCGAAAGCTCATTTGAGAAAAAAGATTACAGTGGATGATGTAATGAAATCTGCAGTTGTAGCAAATCCACTCAAACTTTACGATTGCTGTCCTTTTTCTGATGGAGCTAGCTCCGTAATATTGTGTTCTGAAAAATTTGCAAACGAACATGGGAATAATTATGTTAAAGTTATAGGTTCAGGAAGGGGTGGTTCCCCTGCGGCACTGCAAGGCAGGGAGAAAATTACTACCATTCCCAGTACCAGACTTGCTGCTGAAAAAGCTTACAAAATGGCTGGCATTGCTCCAAAGGATGTTGACTTTGCCGAAGTTCATGATTGTTTTACTATCGCTGAAATAGTAGATACAGAAGATTTAGGATTTTTCGAGAAAGGCGAGGGAGTACAGGCTGTAAGAGAAGGCAGAACAAGACTTGATGGAGATATAGCAGTTAATCCATCTGGTGGTTTAAAATCAAAAGGTCATCCAATTGGCGCAACTGGTGTAGGACAAGTAGTTGAAGTATATGATCAACTTACAGGCAAAGCTGGAGCCAGAACTGTAAAGGATGCAAAGATTGGTTTGACACATAATTTTGGCGCAACTGGTGCTAGTTGTGCCGTTCATCTTTTCCAGAGTGTCTGATATGTCGGCAAAACAAGAGTTTGTAGATAAAACAAAAGAGGGTAAAGTACTTGTTAAAAAATGTACAAAGTGTGGTCACCTACATTTGTCTACTGTCTATTTTTGCCAAAACTGTGGTGCACGTGGATTTGAGAATGAGGTTTTAGATGGAAAGGGTAGCGTTATCACCTATACAATCATAACAGTTCCGCCTGCTGGTTTTGAGAGGTATGCCCCATACGCGTGGGTGGTGCTTGATTTAGACAATTCCGAACTCCACATATCTGGATTCCTTCCTAATATTGCAGAACCTGCAGACCTACCAGTTGGCTCAAAAGTCAAGATTACTGATTTTGATGATAGAGGAATAATACTTGAAAAACTGTAAAATTATTTATTGAAATTATTAAAAAAATTCGAAATCGAATCTTAATTATTGCTATCTCAAGTTTTAATCATGTCAGTAGATGTAACATGTGGAAAGTGTGGAGAAAAAATTGCTAACATGAAGATGTTAAAATCCCTAAGAGATGTAATGAATCCTTACAAAGGAAAGTGTCCATCATGTGGTCAATCCCTAACTACTAATGAATTTTCATTAGATGTTAACGAGAAATGATCATAATGATCTGAAAANNTATCCAGCATATGGAACTGAGCGAGGGGGTAGCGGAGCCTAAGAAAGGGGCTTTATTACAATCTACATCAAAACGCGTAAGGATGATCTTTTCTGTCATGGCAAGTCCAAACAGAATTGATATTTTGAGAATCCTAAATTCTAAAGGACCATTAACATATTCTGAATTAAAATCACTAGCAGGTTTCAAATCGAAAAAAGAGAGTGGCAAATTTGCATACCATTTAAGAAAATTACTGCGCCAATCATTAGTTGCATTAAACAAATCTGAAAGACGGTACACAATTACTAATCTTGGAAAATTAGTACTCAGCCTAGCTAGACAGATCGAGGAAAGATCAATAATCGAAAGTGGAAAAATGTACGTCAGAACTTCGCACGAATCTATAGAAGAATTCAATTCACACAAGATCATCCAATCTCTAGTTAGAGAAGGAAGTCTTCCATTAGAATTAGCACAAAAAATAACTGAAGAAGTAGAAAATAGAATCTACAAATACCAAACTACCTATCTTACAGGCTCACTTAATTAGAGAGATGGTAAATTCTGTCCTATTAGAACACGGTCATGAAGAATATCGTAACAAACTAACGAGATTGGGCTTGCCAGTTTATGATATTCAAGAGATGCTTACAAACGTAGAAAACCAAGACAGTGGTGCTGAAGGCCTCTTGTTTAAAACAGGCCAACGTGTATTTTCTGAGCATCTTTTAACCAATACATTACCAAAAGATGTAGCAGACTCTCATCTTTCAGGCGATTTACACATATCTAATCCTGGAATATGGTCTCTTCTTCCAGATACTGTATTTGCCAACATTAAAGATCTGATTGAAGATGGGGTCCAATTGGGTGGAAAGTACCTAGACGTCTCTAGAATCCAATCTGGAAAAAATCTAGATGAAATTACATCTTCTCTTGCAATTCTTATATCCTTGATGTCCAAAGAAACTTCTCAAGAGGTAGTTTTTGATGGATTACAACAACTTTTGTCAAAACCTGCGAAGAATTCAAGTGATATAGAAAACAAACTTGCTGATGCATTTTCAGCTTCTTCAACTTCATCAAAGTATACAAAGAATCTATCTATGATATCATTTAGAATCCAACTTGGTACAGAAAATAAAATAATCAAGCCGATGATTGTAGCATACAAAAATTATGTCAAAATTACTCCAAAACCAAAGATAGGATTGATAATTGATTACGAAAAGGGCAAGCTTACTGATGTATCCAATGAACTAGCAGAAATAATATCACTAGGCGGGAAAGTAATGTTTACTAAAAACCAAATTTCAAGTTATGGAATAACAAATTCCTCAAAGGGTTCTGGAACATTATCAATCAAACTTCAATCAATCTCAATTAATCTTCCTAGACTTGCATTCGAATCAAACAAAGATGAAACATACTTTCGGGCTAGACTTGCATTATTAATGAAACCAGCCATCTCGTCCATGGCTCTAAGAAAGAAGGAGATTTCTGATCTTACTAGGCGTGGTCTAAATCCTATCATTGCAAAAAACACACAGTATATGCAACGTGGTTCTGTGAATTTGGTAGTTAATTTGGTTGGTTTACGAGAAGCAGTTTTCAATATATTAGGATATGAAAATAATAAAGAAGGACATGAGATTATGCATAAAGTAATTGACACCGCTGTGGATGTAGCTGCGAAAAAAGGTAAGGAGTTAGGAGAGGTTGTATCAATTTGTATGATCGAAAGTGATGGTTCTGCTAGGTTTGTGAGTCTTGATGGTGAAAAATATGGTAAAAATTCCATTCTCAAAATTACCGAAGAAGAATCTTATTCAGAAGGGCTAAATATTTCCGCAAGCGAGGTTAGTAACCTTAGTAACAAAAGTGAGATTATAGTAGAATGTAACAAGATTGCCAAGAAACTTAATGGTGGCTTGTTTGTAGGCTTGAAGTTTGACCCATCTTCTGATTCAGAAGAGATCAAAAAATCTATTGAGAAGGTAGCAGATCTTGTAAACTCATTCAAACCAATCAAGACAGTTAGCATATGTGGGGAATGCGGCTATAAAGATCAAAAGTTGTCTGAAAAATGTCCTAAATGTAAGTCACCTTACATAATCTGAAAATAGTAACAAAAAGCACAAAATCAGATCAGATTACGAAATATTTCATTTTAACTTTTTTAGTTAGAGAATGTAAATGACGAAATTATACAAGACGTTTAAAAGATTATTTCATCCTATTTAACTTGATGACTAACCCGATCTACATCTGTTATGAAAATAATAGTAGCGGTGTAAACATTATTGAACCAGAGTTGCGTTTTGGCAAAAAAAATTTCGCCACACAAGTTATATCTATTGCAGTTGCTACCCTCTTGCGGGGAGATTATAATGGAAAATTCTCAAATAGAAAGCACTATCAATGAAATTCGCAAACGTAGTGGTTCGTTTGTGCCTTTCAATAAGGACAAAATTTCAAACGCCATCTTCAAGGCGTTAGCAGCTCAATCTAAAGCCGATCGTGAGCTTGCAGATCAACTAGCTGATAAAGTTGTGAAAAAATTGGTCAGGGAGGGATTCTCAGTATCTCATGCTCCATCAGTTGAGGATATACAAGATGTGGTCGAGTCGACTCTAATTGAGAGTGGTTATAGTGATATCGCAAAGTCCTACATACTATACAGACATGAAAGAAGAAAAGTAAGAGAGGATAAAATGAAGGTTCTTAATACAAAAACTCTAGATCCGGTTTCTAAGAAATTTGATCTTAATTGTTTGAGAGTTCTGGCATCACGGTATCTTAATCGAAATAAGAAAAATGAAATCACTGAAACTCCTACACAAATGTTTGAAAGAGTAGCCGTTCTTGTAGGTATTGGGGATCTTCTTTATGATTCGGTGTTGTTTGCAAGAGATGGAGGATATAAACAAGACTTAGAGGAAGCAAAAAGTTATCTAGAAAAGCTTGACAACTTTGACTACAAATTCAAGATAGGAGAGTATTATCTAAACAAATGGCACTTTAGAACTCTTGTCAATCATTACCTTACCCTAGCAAAAAATGGTCAAATGAAGACAAGCTTCAAAGAACTGTTAACACTTATGGCAGCTAAAAAGTTCGATATCTACCAAGACAAAATATCAGAGTATTATGAATTGATGGTTTCACAAGACTTTCTTCCAAATTCTCCTACGATGATGAACGCAGGTGGACGGCTAGGTCAACTTTCTGCATGCTTCGTTTTGGACATGAAGGACGATATGGAAGGAATCATGAAATCAACTTCTGATGCAGCCTTAATCTTCAAGTCTGGCGGTGGTGTTGGTATAAACTACTCTGATCTTAGACAAGAAGGTGATATTGTAGCATCTACCTCGGGTGTAGCCTCAGGACCTGTGTCCTTTATGAACATAATCAATACCGTGACTGAAGTAGTGAAACAAGGCGGTAAACGACGTGGCGCTAATATGGGTATTCTCGAAATCTGGCATCCCGATGTGGAGAAATTCGTTACTAACAAAACCGAAGCAGGAATTTTGGAAAATTTCAATGTAAGTGTTGGAATTTGGGAAGATTTCTGGGATGCATTGGTAAATACGGAAGATGGGAAATACATGTTACGGAGCTCACGCGACAAGTCACCTGTAAGAGAAACTAACGCACACCAATTACTTGATTTAATTGCGTTATCGGCATGGAAGAGTGCAGAGCCAGGATTGATCTTCTTTGATCAAATTAACAAGTACAATGTATTTGCAAAGGCAAGAAAAATGCCATTACGAGCTACCAATCCATGTGGAGAGCAAAGCCTTTATCCATACGAATCATGTAATCTGGGATCCATTAATCTGGCTAATCTTGTAAAAAGACAAGCAGATGGTACATACGAGTTTGATTGGCAAAGATATGAAGAAACAATTAGAAAAACAACCAAATTCTTGGACAACGTAATAGATGTCAACCTTTATCCAGTAAAAGAAATCGATGTAGCATCCAAAGAATCAAGAAGAATCGGATTAGGTGTAATGGGTGTTGCAGATCTACTCTACAAATTAAGAATACCATATAACTCAAAGGAGGGATATGATCTACAATCCAAATTAGCAGAAGCTTTAACGTACTATTCTATGGAGGAAAGTGTAGCACTAGCTAAATCTAGAGGACAATTCCCACTGTGCTCTAAGACAGAATACCCAGAGGGAAAAATTCCTATTGCGGGATTCTATGAAAAAAATTCTGAAGTGCATTCATACGAATGGGATGCACTGATTGAAAAGATCAAAATTCATGGAATAAGAAATGTATTGACAACTACTGTTGCTCCAACTGGTACTCTCTCTATGATAGCAGATTGTAGTAATGGAATGGAACCAACGTTTGCACTAGTTTTTGAGAAAAGAGTAACTGTGGGTAGATTCTTTTATACCAACAAAATTTTCGAACAAGTACTAAAAGACAATGGACTATACACCGATGAGATACTTGCAAAGATAGCAGATAACTATGGTTCAGTTAGAGGTATTCCAGAAATTCCAGAATGGATACAAAACATTTTCGTAACTGCTATGGACATACACTGGTCTGATCACTTGATGGCACAAGCTGTATGGCAACACTGGATTGGTAATGCCATTGCTAAAACGATCAACATGCCATATGATGTCACTGCTGAAGATGTTAAAGCAGCATATCTTTTGGCTCATGAGATGGGCCTTAAAGGAATAACTGTTTACCGAGATGGATCACGACACACTCAAGTCCTTCATATGACTAGCGAAAACGCTCAAAAAATATTTGATGTAACTCCAAGTAAAGATGTAACAGAGTTTGTAGAAGACATTTCAAACAAGTATATCAAATCCGAAGTTCAAAACGCTTTGAAACTAAAAGAACCTGAAGAAGAAATACCCGAAGAACCTGCAATAAGTGAGCAAGTACTTAATGAAAGGCTATGTCCTACGTGCAAGAATAATCTAGTTTTTGTTGAAGGATGTAGTATCTGTATAGACTGCGGATATAGCGGTTGTACCTCTGGTTAGAGGCATCATAACTTTTTTACCCCTTTTAATTTCCCAAGCGTGTGGAAAAGAAAAAAACCATACCTATTGCTGTTGGAATTGCAATAGCCGTAGGTTTACTAGTCACTATCGTATCAAATCAAAATTTACCAACAGAAAATAACTCTACTGATAAAATTGGACTAGTCATAAACACTCCTACTACCAGAACAACACTTGAGGAATTAGATCAAGTATACTCAAAAGCTACATCTAGTGGAATTGGACGAACAAATGCATATCTTTTCTGGAATATTGTAGAACCGACAAAAGGAGAATACAATTGGGATCAGACAGACATACTGATGAGTTTTACTAAAAAAAATGACCTAAACGTAACCTTGTATTTTTCTTTGATTAATGGAAATACTTTGGGTCCATTTCCTAGCTGGATGGGAAAACCTAGCTTGATATCCGTTTCCGAAGATAGGCTAGTTAAGGTTTTAGATGCTATTCTTTCAAGATATGATATTATTGACACTGTAATTATTTCGGGAGAGACCGAATCTCATTTTCGATATAGTGAAAATGAAATTCCCGTCTACAAGGAATTATTTGAGAATGTATATGATAGAATAAAAGAAAAACACCCAAATGTGAAAATTGGAAACGCGTTTTCTTTACATCATGTTTTAAACAAGAATCTTGAACATATTGTGAAAGAGTTGGCAATAGGGGATTTTGTCGCCTTTTCTTATTTTCCAGTAGATTCCTTAAATGATATCGTGAAAACTCCCATGGATGCAAAACAGGATCTTAACAAGGCATTTGAACTATCTGGGGGAAAACAGATTGCCTTTTTTGAAATAAGCTGGAGTACCTCAGAATTTATTGGAGGAAACAAAACTTCACAAAAACAATTCGTAGAAGAGTCCTTCTCGTTTTTTGACAATAATGAATCAAAGATTGAATTTTTTACTTGGTATAGATTGTATGATAAGGCAGAAGAAGAATGTGACATCAAAGTTCCAGAAGATGAAGGATCGGTGTCCGTGGGAGGAGGTTCAGGCCTCGGTAGTAGTGAATTTGTTGTACAAAGATTAGAACATTACATATGTGATGTTGGCCTATTGACCGTGAATGGAGATCCAAAACCAAGTTGGAACGAATTTTTTAAAGAAATAAACAACATTTCATAAAATGTTATCACTAATCATTGCAGAATCTTCTCTTGAACTAGTACCTAAAAAATTATGGAATCATAAATCAGTTTTATCCCATGCCAAAAAATTAGGAAAACGACCATCTGAAATTTTGTTGGATAATTCTTGGCATTATGCAGCTATGAAAGATATGCCAAATGAATTGAAACGCGGTAGACCAGATATTGTTCATTTTAATCTTCTAGAAGCATGTTCTATTCCATTATATTTTGAAAACCGTCTCAAAGTTTTTGTTCATACTTTAGATGATAAAGTAATATCTATTGGGAATAACATTCGTTTACCAAAATCATATCACAGGTTTGTTGGTTTAATAGAAAAACTATACGAAGAAAAAATAGTCAAATCTGAAGGAAACATCTTGCTTGAACTACAGGATTTATCGTTTTCTCAATTAATTAAGGAAATAAAACCAAAAAAAGTTATAGGGTTGTCATCAAAAGGCACACCTACTTCCTTTGAAGCAGTAGCAAAAAACCTTCGTGAAGATTACAGTCTGGTTGTTGGTGGATTTCAAAGGGGAGGTTTTACGAAAACTACACTTGATAAATTTGATTCATTATATTCTGTAATGGAAGATCCTTTAGAGTCTCATATTGTGACAAGTAGGATTTTGTACGAATATGAAAAAGCAATTTTTATGTAGGCTTTCTAAACTGCTCTTTTAGGCGGTCATAGTATAGCCTGGTAGTACGCTGGCCTTCCAAGCCCGTTACCCGGGTTCAAATCCCGGTGACCGCACTCAAATTATTTAGTGGTACGTTTTCTAATAATTTGGTGAAACCATCCATAAAACAAATTGCGTTAGAAAGAATGGAAATCTTGGTAAAAAATGCCATTACACTGTCAAAACAGAATCCAAAACTTTCAAGAAGATATGCAGAGCTTGCAAAAAAAATTAGTACTAGATACAAAATTAGAATGCCTTATGAAATAAAGATATGTTTTTGTAAAAAATGTAAATCCTTTATAGCACCTGGAATTGATTCTAAAATACGAATCGGAACTAATACCGCAAAATCGATCAAAATTACTTGTAGACACTGCGGACACGTTTATAGGAAAATAATAGCTCAATGATTTATAAAACGAATAAAGAGCTTTCAAACTCGTGGCAAAGGTATATGATGTTCCACCAGATGTTCTGATTAGCAAGTTATCGGAGATACTAAAAGGCGAAGATATTCCGCCGCCTTCATGGATTACGTTTGTTAAAACTGGTAGTCATAAAGAAAAACCACCATACGAACGAGATTGGTGGTATACTAGGTGTGCTTCAATTCTGAGAAAGGTCTATCTTCATGGTCCTATTGGCATTAATGAATTAAGAAAAGAATATGGTGGGGCTTATAACGGATCCTATGGCTATGGAGCCCGTCATCATAAAGATGCGGCTGGTGCAATAATACGTCACGCCGTCCAATCTTTGGAAAAGCTAGGCTATATTGAAAAAGTCGAGAGAAAAGGAAGAGTTGCTTCTAAACAAGGAATGCAAAAAATGGACAAGTTGGCAAGCGACATCCTAAATGAGATATCAAAAACGAATCCGCAACTAAAGATTTACTCTTAATTGAAAATGAGTTATCCCAATTCTGACGATATCAACTCCAAAGAAAATAATAAAAAAGATGAAGAGTTTGCTGCACAAAAAGATCACATTCTCAAACAATTATTAGAACCGGATGCAAGGATGAGATTAGGAAATATCAAGCTAGTCAAACCAGAGTTAGCCAATTCTTTGGAAAACTACCTTGTGAGTATGGTGACTCAAGGCAAAATTGATTCAAAGATTACAGACGAACAACTAAAGAAAATACTATTGTCTATACAAGAACCAAAACGTGATTTCAAAATCAATCGTATTTGATCGCTGAGAAAATATAATTAGGGGTAACGAAACTGTTCAACTGATGAAGGCAGTAGTTTATGATGAATATGCACCAGACGATGATTTTGCAAAGATTCTAAAAGTTAAAGACATTGATGATCCCAAACCTAAACCAAATGAGGTTATTTTTACAAATAAAGCATCTGCTCTAAACTATAATGACATTTGGGGAATGCGTGGTAAACCTGTACCAGTTCCACTCCCTCATGTATCAGGCTCCGATGTTGCTGGTGATGTTATTGCTGTTGGTGAAGATGTAAAAAATTTCAAAGAAGGGGATAGAGTAGTATCTCACTCTAACTTGGCATGTAGAGTTTGCAGTGCCTGTACTGATGGAAGAGAATATGACTGTCCTAACAGACTGGTTTGGGGATTTCAGACGGGACCACTTTGGGGTGCATTTTGTGAAAAAATTCATTTGCCAGAAATAAATGTAGCAAAAATACCCGAAGGCGTATCATATGATGAAGCAGCAGCAGCATCTATGACTCTTTTAACATCGTGGCATATGCTAGTAGGAAGAGCCAAAATTAAACCAGGTCAAACTGTCTTAATTATGGGAGGTGGTTCTGGAGTTGGAAGTTTTGCCATACAAATAGCAAAATTGTACCATTGTGATGTTATTGCTACAGCAAGTCCAGACAAACTAGACAGATTAAAGAAATTGGGGGCAGATTATGCAGTAGATCATAGAAAAGAAGATTGGCACAAAGAAGTGAGAGAAATTGCTAAAAGTCTATCAAAGAAAAAAGGCGAAATGCCAGGAATTGACCTATCTTTTGATCATATCGGACAAACTCATTGGAATAAACAACTTACATTGTTAAAGTATGGTGGAACACTGGTCTCATGCGGTGCTACTACTGGTTACGATGCATATACTGATCTTAGACACATATTCTTCAAGGGAACAAACATCTTAGGTTCTACTCAGGGCACAAAAGCTGAACTTGAACAAGGATTGTACTGGATGGGCCAAGGAAAGATAAAATCAGAAATAGACTCTGTGTATTCATTTGAACAAGCTGCAGAAGCACATACAAAGATGCTTACTGGTAAAGGCTTGGTTGGTAAAATATTAATGAAACCAGAGAGCGCATAGTCATAGTTGACTAGGCTTTTTCGAAGCCTCATTTTTGTACCAGGAAATAACCCCCGATTCTTGGAGAAAGCAAAGTCACTTGAAGCAGACATTGTATGTTTTGATCTAGAAGATTCCGTTCCAGAATCAGAAAAACAAAAAGCAAGATCACTAATCCAGGGAATTCTATCAGACAAATCTCAATTCCATTCATCAATTTTTGTACGTACTAACTCCCCTATTTCAGGAAAGATTCCAGCGGATTTAAAAGAAATAGTAAGAAAAGGCCTTGATGGAATTATAATTCCTAAGGTGAACAATGTCAAGGAACTCTCAAAAGTAGCAAAACAGCTTAGTAGGTTAGAAAAAAAACATAAAACAAACAAACTCCAAGTTATACCTTCAATAGAATCTTCAGAAGGAGTAGTTAATTGTTTTAGTATATCATCTTTTTCAAAGCGTGTATCAGCTATAGTCTTTGGAGTATTTGACCTACTTAATGACATGGGGATTGAGTATACGAAACAACCTGAAGGCGTTAAATATTCTAGATCAAAAATTGTGGTCGATGCAAGAGCTGCTGGTGTTCCAGCTATTGATGCCATATGGCAAGACCTAAAGGACAAAAATGGATTAGAAAAAGATTGTACTATTGGAAAAAATTTGGGATATGCAGGCAAAAGTATCATTCATCCAGACCAAATCCCAGTCGTTCATAAGATATTCTACCCAAATAAAACAGAGATAATGTGGGCTGAAAAAGTTTGCAAATATTATCTACAATCAACAAAAAAAGGACGTGGAGCAACGGAGGTAGATGGTAAAATGATTGACGAAGTACATTTCAAACAAGCAAAGGCAGTACTAGAATTAGTTCAAAATAATAACGAGTAAACATTTGTCCATTTTTCTCAGACTCGACTAAAGGATTTTTGATTTCGGTTTTAGGAATCCCTTCATGATTAGCAGATTTTCATATATTGATTATCTTATAATAAATACTATCAAAAAGGATAAGAATCGGCGAGGAATAAAACGATAGTAAACTATCGCTATTGAACAAAATCCCTTCATCTGACATCAAAGATGAATGGTGATACCAGTTAAGAAATTCCTCGTCACTCAGTGTATCTAGTTTTTTAAGCAACGATTGTCTAGAATTATTATGACTTCTACTGTTCATCAAAAAATCCATGATGTCAATTTGGATAAAAAGTTGGAAACCTTGTTACTAAAATTGCTTGAATACAATTCTGAGGCCAATGTTGAGGTTCCTATTAGACATTTCCTCTCAAATTATGAGATAATATCTGATAATTTCTGGGAACAATTTAAACAAACTAACACATACGAAGGAGCTCTAGAATCCTATTACAAATTTAGCAAGGATCAGTGTATGTTGGTTGACTCTCTTTTACAGACACTCCAATTCACTTTGAACAAAGATAACACAAAAGAAGAGTTATCTACTATGTTGAAAGACGCTTTCACATTCTAATGAATATTTATTTTAAAACATGTTCATATAGGAATTTAAAAACCATCTAATTTCTTCACAATAACTTTAAATCTACTATAATATGAGCAAGCATGACATGTTAAAGTATGACACGAAAATCTCATCAGTGATTGGATTGTCACAAACAAATTACTTTTCAGGAGGTGAATGAATTAAGCAAAAGAATTACTATAATGATCGATGATGACCTTGATAAAAAATTACGCTTAAAACAAGCAAAACTAATTCAGCAAGAACAAAGCTCTTTCAGCTATTCCAAAGTCCTTAATTTGACGCTAAGAAAAAGCATAGATAAGAAATAATAATTCAATCAATTTTTAAAACCAATATAACTTGATTAGTATTCTCAGTGATTACTAATGAAAAAAATTTGTTGGGCAAATTCAAAAACAATTGCTACCTCCGATGTTATAATAGTAGGAATACCAGACGAATCTAGTTCTCATTCTTCTAGAAAAGGTACTTCAGAAGCACCTGATCAGATAAGAAAAGTTTCAATGAAGCAGGATACTTACCAACGAAATAAAATGAAATCTATAGGATATCCTGCTTCGGGTATATCAAAGAAAATATTTGATTATGGAAATATAACTAAAAACGAAGTCTGTAAAGTTTACAACAAATTTCCTCACACTAGTGTACCTGTAACCGTGGGCGGTGATCACTCAATAACAAGAGATGTAATAGAGTCATTATATGAAAAAAGAGGAAAATTATCTCTAGTTTATTTTGATGCTCATCCAGATATCATCAGTTCTACTACCAACTATCACGGTTCTGTCTTTTATGATGTACTTGAATATATTAACCCCAAAAGTAGTCTCCAAATTGGGATTAGAACCCCTGAACGTGAGGAGATAGACAACCTCAAGAAATTTAACATTATGACCATTACTCCCTTAGACATACTACAAGATGGAATATTGACTATTACAAAAAAAATTTTGAAAAAAATCAATGATAATGCCTATATTTCTTTTGATATGGATTGCATTGATCCTGCTTATGCACCTGGAGTATCAGTACCAGTTCCATTTGGTCTAAGCAACAACGACGCCCTTTATTTGATCAAATCAATTGTAGAGAGTGGTATCATTGGCATGGATATAGTGGAAGTTTGTCCAAAGTACGATATAAGAGATAGAACTAGTCATCTAACTTCAAGATTAATTGGAGAAACAATCTCGTCTTTATAACTAAAAAATAAAGATGATGAACAAGTAGTTTATTAGGTTAAACTGGTTGACTTGTTAGATCCTTCAGGAATAATTACACGGATGTTTGAGACAAATAAGTTTGAGGAAGTTGTATCTTATTGTAATAAATTATTGCAATCAGAACCAAATTCTCTCTTAGCGTTGCAAAATATTGCAGTTGCAAATCTTCATTTAAAAAATTTTGAAGAAACCATAAAATTTTGTGATAAGATCCTTGACATTGACAAAAAAAATGCCTACGCCATCACAAATAAGATTCTAGCTTTGGAAAACCTAAAAAATTATGAGGAAGTTATCAATTGTTGTAAGATTTACCTAGAAAACAATCCAAATGACTTATGGGTTATAAATGCAAAAGGCATTGCCTTGCTTAATAGTGGTAATTATTTGGAGGCAATTGACACATTTGAAAAAGTATTAGAAATTGAACACAAGAATCTCACAGCCTTGATGAATAAAGCAATAGCTCATTTACGTTTGAAGGACTTTGAAAATGCTATTTTATTTTTTGACAGGGTTCAAGAAATTAATTCCTCTTACAAAGAAGCTGCAATTTCAAAATCTTTTGCTTTTCAACAACTTGGAAAGGAAGATGAGGCATTCCTTGCAGCACAGGGGATTTTAGTCAAAAATATGGATTGGTACAAAAACGAAGCTAGAAAAAATAACTACTCTGTATTTCATCAATTTTGTGAAACAGAATTTAAAGAAATTAAGACATAAAACTAGCATGTTTATGCATACAATTCTTTATGTACAAAATAATTTTATATCTATACCTATATCATAAATGAATGTTTACAGGAATTATTGAAGGTACCGGAAGGGTTGAAAGAATAACACCTACTACCAAAAATAGAAGTGCATTTCAAATGACTGTTGATCTTGGAAAACATAGAAAGGGATTGAAAAGGGGGCAAAGTGTAGCTTTGAACGGAGTTTGTCTTACCGTCACCTCAATATTAAAAAATAAATGCAATTTCGAAATGATTGATGAAACAATAAAAAAAACTGACCTTGGTAATCTAGAAAAAGGAAGTATTGTCAACATTGAACGAAGTATCAAAGCAGGTGATAGATTAGAAGGACATTTTGTATTGGGACATATTGACGGTGTGGGTAAAATAACAAAGATCGAAAAAAAGACAAAAGAAATTCAAGTTTGGTTTCAATTTCCTAAATCATTGACAAGATATGTGATAAAGAAAGGATCCATTGCAGTTGATGGAATTAGTCTTACTGTTGTCGATGTAAAAAATAATCAAGCATCAGTATGTCTAATACCTCATACTGTTAATGTCACGAATTTTAGTGCAAAAAAAATAGGCGACAAAGTTAATATTGAAACTGACATTCTTGGAAAATACATTTTAAAACAGACTTAATTTACCAATATTTTGGTAATTACCACTTTTTTAGTAACCTTTATAATTCTAGCAAAGGCGATTTTTATAGTGACACTTGAAACTGCAATCGAATCCTTGAAAAGAGGGGAATTTGTATTGTTACATGATTCTGCTGGAAGAGAAAATGAGATAGATATGGTTGTAGCTGCAGAATTTGCTACTCCAGAACATGTTGCAAGGATGCGTCAACATGCTGGAGGCCTTTTGTGCATTGCATTAGAAAATGCATTTGCCAGATCATTAGGTCTTCGATATATGCATCAAATCCTAGATGACACATTCGTGTCAGTTGATAAGGAAATGATTATGGGATTGGCCCCATATGGGGATCACCCAACCTTTTCAATTTCAATCAATCACTACCAAACATACACTGGAATCACAGATAACGACAGAGCTTTGACAATAAGAGAAATGTCCAAGCTGTTCAAAGTAGAAAATCAAAGGAACAAATTCGTTTCATCGTTTAAAACTCCAGGACACGTTCCACTTTTAATCGCATCAGAAGACCTACTCGCAAAAAGACAAGGACATACTGAACTATCCGTCTATTTGAGTGAATTAGCTAATTTGAAACCAGTTACAGCTATCTGTGAGATGATGGATGCTGAAACATACACTGCACTTTCTTTTGAAAAAGCTAGTAAATATGCAAAACAAAACGGTATTCCTATCTTAGATGGCAGAGAATTAATAGAGTACGAAAAGGTGCACTAATTTTGAAAATTGCAATAGTGGTTTCTGACTTTAATCACCAAGTGACATCTAGGATGCTTGCTATTTCGCAGAAAAAAGCTGAAAAATTGAAATTAAAAATTATTCATATTTGTCACGTACCTGGAGCATACGATATGCCGCTAATTGTGGATAAATTATTACAACAAAAAGATGTTGATGCGGTCGTAACTTTGGGAGCTATAATTAAAGGACAAACAAAACATGATGAAGTAATAGCTAACTCTACAGCTAATAATCTGACCAACTTATCACTGAAACACCAAAAACCTGTTTCTCTAGGAATAACTGGTCCGGGAATGAAGGAAAGGCAAGCTTATGCTAGGATAAGACCTGTGGCAGAACGTGCTGTTGAGGCAGTATCAATCATTTCAAAAGAATTGGTGAAGATTGAAAAATGATCCAATTAACAATCATCAAAATACAAGATTATGGACCTTGGACTCTAACTTTGGGTAGTGACAGGGAACACCGTCTTCAAATACTGCAGGCTTCTATATACAAAGAACTTCAAAAACTATTCTCAGAAAAGAACGGGATAGTTTTTCTAAATCGTTCTGATGAATTTTTTGCTGTAACTAACGGTATAACTCTAGACGATCATATCAAAATTCAAAAAGAATTGAAGAAGTTGTTTGACTTAAAATTAATTATGAGTATTGGAATTGCAGATAATCCATTTGATGCTAATTTTAAAGCATATGAATCAAAAAAATATAATCATTATTTAGACAAGAATTATGACATTTTTGGTGTAATAGATGGAAAGGAAGAACAAAAAATAACAATTATACACCTTGATGTTGATAATATAACCTCTACTGGTAATACAAAATCTCCTTATGAAATATCATCTACAATTTTTAATTTATACTCTAAAATGTCAGAATTTTTCCTAATTCAAAATTCTATAACTTTCTTTATGGGCGGTGATAATTTTATGATAGTAACCTCTGATAAAGGAAAAGAATCTGTTAAGGAATTTTTAAAACAAGTAAAGAAAGAGAATGACATAACTCTAAATTGTGGAATAGGATCAGCTCAGAATGCTCGTGAAGCAATAAGACTTGCCACAAAATCTCTTGATACTATTAGAGAAATTAGAGATTCAGGTGACAAAGCGCCTGAAATCTATGAATTGTCATGTTCTTAAAAAATATCAGTGTTCTGTATGGTAAAGAACTCAGATACTTACCTTCTACTAATATCAAGATCTCAAATGATATTTTCAAACGAATAAAACAAAACAGTAAGCCAGATTCAAAAGATAAAGTCATAGATTGTGATGGATTATTATTAGTTCCAGGATTCATTAATTCTCATACTCATGTGGGTGATTCGATTGCCAAAGACTTGTCTCTTGATCGTTCAGTTGACCAGAGCATACATCCTGTTTTTGGGATAAAATCCAAGATCCTCAAAAATACAAAGCCTTCTCATTTAGTTAGTTTTATGAGAAATAGCTGTCTTACAATGCTAAAACGGGGAATTACCACCTTTGTTGATTTTAGAGAAGGTGGCAATGAAGGCATTAATATGCTAAAAAAAGCAATACAGAATGTACCTATTAGATCTATAATATTAGGAAGACTCGATTATTATCAAAATTTAGAGGAAATAAAAAAAAATAGACCATTTCCAATGAAAAAAAAGCAGGAATTACGTAAAATTATAAAAAATTGTAATGGTTTGGGTGTAAGTGGAGCTAACGAGAACAGTCTGTCTGTTTTGGATTTTTATTCCAGAAATAGAACGCTTAGGGCAATTCACTGTTCAGAAACAGATCAGAGCACAAAACTATCCAAGAAAATCACTGGGACAAGTGAAACATCAAGGGCATTAAAACTTAGGCCACATTTTCTAGTTCACATGACTTATGCCTCAGAGAAAGACCTGGTTTTAGCAGCAAAAAAAACAAGGGGAATAGTGATTTGCCCTAGAGCAAATGCTGCATTAGCAGAAGGTATACCAGATTTACAAAAAATGTTACGAGCTAAATGTAACATAACCATTGGTACTGATAACGTAATGATAAACTCACCAGATGTTTTCAGAGAAATGGATTATCTATGGAAAACTACAATGGGTATTACCAAGAAAAGTATTGATCCCAAAATAATTCTCAAGATGAGTACTGTCAATGCGGGTAAAATGTTAAAACAAAAAATTGGTGTAATAGAAACTGGAAAATTTGCTGACTGTCTTTTTATTGACAAGAACTCTTTAGATCTTAATCCCATACATAATCCATATGCTGCATTGGTTCACCGCGCCACTGAGAGCTGCATCAAAGCAGTTATGATAGGAGGAAAAATTGTACATGGGAAAATCTAGACCACATGTTATCTTAAATGCAGCAACAAGTATAGATGGAAAATTATCAACAAAAACTGGTGAATCAAAATTTTCATCGGTACAAGACCTGAAACGTGTACACAGACTTAGAAACAAGGTAGATGCAATATTAATTGGAACTAATACCTTAAAGATAGACAATCCAACCTTATCAGTAAGACACGTCAAGGGGAAGAACCCTATCAGGATAATCCTAGATTCAAATGGACTAATTTCTTCAAATTCTAAAATAATCAAAACTTGTAACACTATACCGACTATTGTGGTAGTATCAAGAAAAATATCAAAAAAAAATTTGAAACGGCTAGAATCATTTTGTTTGGAAGTAATCAAGTCAGGTAAAAACAAAATAAACTTGAAATTATTACTTGAACTACTTTACAAAAAAGGAATAAACACACTACTAGTTGAAGGTGGAGGAAAAATTAATTGGGAATTTATTAAACATGGTTGTTTTGATGAAGTAATTATAACAATAACTCCATATTTAATCGGAGGAGAGTCGGCAGTAAGTCTTGTAGATGGTAAGGGATTTAAAAAAATAACAAGATCTATGAAATTAAATCTTGATAGTGTTCAACATCAGGGAAATGAAGTTGTTTTAAAATATTCAAAACTGTAAGTTATTATACTATGTAATTTGCCTATTTCTCAATTGGCAGTAAGAAAAAAGACAAAAATCACACGATCTAGTAGGAAATCAAAAACAGCATCTAAAACTAAGAAAAAAACAAAATCTGCAACTAAGAAGAAAGCTTTTGGTGGTTATGCTATCAGCTTTGCAGGTAGAACTGAAACCGCAGAACAAATTTTTGGTAAGAAGCCTATCGCACCCAGTGAAATGACAAAGAAGATATGGACCTTCGTAAAATCAAAAAGACTTTCAAACAAATAGAACTGTGCGTCTAGTAATGTTGTCGTTTCTTTACCTTATCGAATAGATTATAGGCAAAAAATTATCTCTATCAAACATAATGTGGAGCAAATGTATTCATAGATTCGCTGATAATTTTAGTATGCTGGTGTTATGGTAATGTCTTACAGTGTTTTCGGACAGGTTGTCGGTGCAAGAAAATTTTCCAACGGTGATATAGAGATTGATTTTTACAGTGACGAGGAAATAATTGAATATAGATATACCACAGATTCTCTAAATCCTAGGAACTTTCCAAAAGAATTAGCGCAAACATTGATGACTATATTGGCAACCGATGTATGTGCTGAAATATTTTTTAGTGAAGATGATATTCCAACTCACATTGAATTAGAAGAATGTGATTATGATGAGGAAGAACTTGAACAAGAATTTTGAGTATTAGACTTTGTGTGAATTGAAAATAATGAAAAAAACTTAAACCACTGTATCTTCAGTTAATGAAATCTCATTCAACATAATGATAATGAATCAAATTATCATAGAACCGAACTGATTTAATATTTACAAATTCAAGCATTCCATACTTTGATAATTCTCTTCCAAAACCACTATGCTTGATCCCACCAAATGGAATTCTAGGATCTGATATGACTACATTATTTACACTAACAATACCGGACTCGATTTGTCGTGATAATTTTTCGGCTTTGATTAAATCCTCTGTCCATATGCTTGCCCCTAGACCAAATTCGGAATCATTAGCCCTTTCTAACGCTTCTTTTTCGTCCTCTACTATTGAAATTGGAGCTACAGGACCAAATGTTTCTTCTTTGGCAATCCTCATTTCAGGAGAAATGTTCTTCAAAATTGTAGGTTCATAAAAATATCCTTTTCTATCGATTCTAGCTCCGCCAAGTAGTACCTCTGCCCCTTTAGATTTGGCATCTTCAACAATGTCTGAAATATCTTCTAGACCGCTCTTACTCGATAATGGTCCTAGATCAGTTTCCATCGAGGTTGGATCGCCTACCTGAACTGATGAAGCTTTGCTTACAAATTTTTCAATGAACTTTTCTGCAATTTCTTTTTCTACGAAGAATCTCTTTGAAGCAATACAACTTTGTCCACAGTTTATGAATCGTCCCTTCACAGCTCCATCAGCTGCTTTTTCTATATCTGCATCTTTAAGTACAATGAAAGGATCACTTCCACCAAGCTCAAGTACGCATTTTTTTAGGTTAGCAGATGCTCTTTGACCAACTTTTGCCCCAGCTGTTGTACTGCCAGTAAAGGTAACTGCATCCACATCAGAATCTATTAGATTGTTTACTGCATCAACACTGCCTACCATGATCTGAAAAACTCCGTCAGGGAAACCTGATTCTTTGAATGCTTTTTCTAGTTCAACACCAGATTGAATCGTTAGGCTGGCAGGTTTCATGATAATGGTATTTCCGGCCATTAAAGATGGAGCTGCAAATCTTAATCCCTGCCAATAGGGAAAATTCCATGGCATAATAGAGCCAATGACTCCTAGTGGATCAAAAGTAACTAAACTTTTTCTGGCATCAGTGTTTAACACTTCTTCAGCCAAGAAACTTTTTCCGTTATCTGCATAAAATTCAAGTGCCCAAGCACATTTCTCAACCTCGGAGATAGATTCTTTGAGTGCCTTTCCCATCTCTTTAGTAGCTACTCTGGCTAGGTCTACTTTGTGTTTTTTTAGGTATTCTACCAAGTTGTAGATATGAGCCCGCCTATTTTCATCATCTTCTTTCCATTGTTTGAAAGCCTGTTTAGCCTTAGACACTTGATTCTGGATATCGTCTTTAGACATTTCTTGATAATTTTCTAATACTTCTTCTGTTGTCGGATTTATAGTGCTGATCTCTTTCAAGGAATTTTTCACTTTTACCCCATATTTATTCTTGAATATGATCCAATCGTAAATGATTTTGATTTGTTATTTTTTGTAATGATTTCTGAATTGGCATTACATTGCAAATAAACAAAATTAATATTTGTACGATTGATTGGACATAAATTTAATCAATTAGAAAGTTTGTTGCATATCTTTTTTAATTTCGTCTATTTTCTTGGCATATGCCTTTTTTGATTTTTCATTTTTCTTGAGATTTAGTACTCTGCCACAGGATGGACATTTAAACATCGCATCAAGAGCATCTTCAAAGGTCACTCTGGGACAATCATCATTTCCACAATGGTAAAAATCAGAAGAATTTTCATAATCTAATCTTTGTTGCAATCTCTCTGAAATCTTTTTTTTCTGGCTTTCAATAAAATTCTCTACTTCCTCTCTTCTAGTCCTCCATCTGTATACAAACCAGCCCTTACGTTCATCCTTTACTCTAATGCCTGTTATCAATGACTTTCCAAATAGATCATACAGCACTTTTCTAACCATGTTTATTCTTAAACCTGTAGAACTTGCGATTTCTTCATCTGTTGCGTCTTCTGCCTTTAATAGAGATCTAGCCACTTTAAGATACTCGTCACCGCCTATCATGGCGGCTATTCTGACGAATGGATCCTCGTATTTGTCTACCAACTATTAACCCCTGCCTATTCCGATATTAATCCCTTTTTTGAGTGATGACAACTCTTTTACCTTCATTTGTGGGTATGATTCGTCTTTTTCCATTTCCAAACTTTTTTTCAAACTGTACTCCATTTTGTATTCTGTCAAGAAAAACAGCTAAAGCACTAATTTCTGAGTGAGGTTGAGAACCAATTGATACGTTATAATCAGCAAGAGTGTATGCCAGACGCGGAACTTTCTCGGCTCCGACAACTACCAAAATCATTTCTTCATTGGAAAGTATATTGGGCATTGTTCCTATATCCAAACCATACATTGTTAGGTGAATTATCTTGTATCCCTTGGACTGCTTCATTTTGATTAGTTTTTTCCAATCATCGATAAGATGCAATTGGAATCTGCCCCCCCAAGTGTAATTTACCTTTTTTATTGTCTTTGTAATTTCGGGATTAATTTCATTCATGTAAATTTTTGATGCTCCAAAAGCTCTTGCTACCAAGGCTACATGAGTTGTAACTCGATCATCTCTTACTAATCTCTGGCCAATTCTTAAAACTTCAATTTCCATATAATTTTTCAAGCTCCTCTCTTAGAGAAATCTTATCGTTTTTTACAGGTAATCGATCCTCTAAAGCATCACTGATTGTATCTTTCAGCCTAGTTATATTTTCTCCAGTCTTTGCTGAAATTGGAACCCATTGTTTATTGTTATCAAGCGATAATATTTCGACAACTTCATCAACTCTCTGAGATGTTAAAAGATCCGTTTTATTTAGTGCAAAAATCATTCTTTCCCTACTTACACCCAAATCTGTTAATGTTTTAATACAACTCTGAAATTTTTTCTTTAGTTCAAAGAATGAATCACCTGCATCAATTACTACAATAATGAGATCTGTATGTATCATCTCTTCTAATGTTGACTTGAAAGCCTCTATCATATAGGCAGGCAGCTTACTAATGAAACCTACAGTATCTGAAATCAAACAAGGATCTTTTCTAAACTCAATTTTTCTAGTAGTTGTAGAGAGAGTAGTGAAAAGCTCTTCTCCAGAATCTCTTTTTTCTCCAGTTAATTTGTTAAACAGGGTGGTTTTACCAGCGGAGGTATATCCTGCTAGTGAGATGGTTTTGAAACCCTGGCGTTTTCGGGCTTGTCGATGAAGCTCTCTTTGTTTACCAGCTTTTTTTAATTTTGATTTTACACCTTGCATTCTATGATTAATATCGTTGTAGTAGACATCAACTTCAAACTGGCCTATTCCCATGAAGCCTGGCTGTTCACCCATTTTTGCCAATCTTACTTTTTCTCTTGCTCTGGACATCTCATATCGCATTTGGGCAAGTTTAACTTGTAACTTTGATTCTGAACTCGAAGCTCTGCTTTCAAAGATCTCTAAGATCAAAGCTTCTCGATCTAAGATATTCCGATGTAGTCGAGAAGCTAAATTATAGTTTTGACTAGGCTTTAACACTTCATCATAAACTATAACATCGGGGTTTAGTTTTTCAGCATTGCTTGCAATGTCATCAAGAAGTCCTTCCCCTATACCATACTTTGGTCTGTTTAGGAATTTTTGAGTGATTGTTTTTTGGATCTTATATCCAGCTGCTTCACATAAGGCAACTGCCTCATCAATTGAATCAGGTTTATCGTAGGTTATTAGAAAAGCAGTCTTCAAGGATTCTTCTAATTATTATAAACTTGAACTCCCTATAATTTCTTCATTAACATCAGATGGCATTAGTATCATAAATACTCAGAAATTATTCCTTGTTGATTCCATGATTATCTTTTCTTTAGTGCCTTTTCTATATTCATATTCAAGACAATTTCAGCTATATCGCTAGCATATTCTGCAATTCTTCGTATATTCTCCGTCATTCTTCTTATTCTATGTATGTCGTTTTGATCCTTTAGGGATTTGGTAGCTTCACGAATTTTTCTTTCCAAATTTTCTATTTCAGATATCCTCGTGATTGTTTTTTCAGCTTGAATATAATCTTCTTTGAATAATGCAAGACACGAATCATCAAGAACTGATATTGCAAAATCGTTCATTGCTTGAATTTTTGTTAAAATATCCTTTTTTATCTCTCTTTTAAATTCCAATAAATCCTGAGCAATAAATACAGCATGGTCACCAGTCCTTTCGATATTTTTCACTACTAGCCTATATCCTAAGCAATCTCTTGCATTTCTAAAACCCATCTCTTTTAACATGTGTTCATTTTGGATTGCAATTTTTAACTGTCTTATAATATAAAATCCAAAACGATCTACTTCATCATCAGTATTGATTATTTCTTTAGCTAATTCAAAATTCATTTCTTTTACAGAAAGAATTGCATCATATAACATCGATTTTGCTAAATGTATCATTCTTTTGAATGCTCCATCTACAGAAAGCTCAAGTAGATTTACTAACACTTGAATAGTGATTTCACTTGTTGAATCTGAAATTATTTCAGATCCCATCAGCATTCGCTTTACTGATTCTTTAATTGCAGTTCTTTGATTTGGTTTTAATCTACCAATTTTCGGTTTTACGTTTATGGTTTTAAAGCCTAGAAAATATAATGAAATTAATTTTCTTACTACCGTCTCTGCGCTATCTTCTGCATCAATTTCTATAGTAGCATCTTCAATTTTTGGAGATTTTGATTTGTATTTTGTAGGGTAAATTTGTAACATTGACGATCCTTGTCTTGACATGCGTATTTGGTCTCCCTGTTTTAACCCCAAATCTGCAACCCACTGTTTTGGTAAAGAAACTATGTATGAAGACTTTCCAGTGAACTGAATTTTTCTTGTTTCCTCCCCATCCTCCATAATCTATGCTTAAATTCCCTGTCTATATAGTTTAATTGCGTCATATATGGTATAATTCAAATAATATTTAGAATGTAAACCAAATTGTGGATTCTCTTGTAAAACTGAGGCATACTATTGATGCTTTGTTTGGTTCTGGAATCTCCAGAAATTTTCCAAGAGACATTCAAATAGAATATTCAAAAAGAACTGGTAGAATTAGAAGTGTTTATCATAAGGAGAGGTTTTTGTGTTCTTTAAGGATAGATGGAGGCATTACGCTGACGCCGTATCTTGCTCAACTATTATTGAAAAACAAAAAATTTCGACAAAATTGTGTTGAAATTGTAAAAGATGCAGTTCCATTTGTAAGAGAAGGTCGTTCGGTTTTTTGTAAACACGTATCTTGGTGTGGAAAAAACGTTGGAATTTCATCTGATACTCCTGTCCTCTACAAAGATAATGTTATTGCAGTAGGTAGGGCTGTTTTATCTGCTAGAACAATTCCAGCCATGAAAAGAGGGGTGGCAATTAAAATCAGAGATAGTTTAAAAAGCAATAGTAAGAAAAGACTACCATGATGCGTGGCGGGAATCGCCAAATGCGGCGAATGATGGATAAAATGGGCTTAGATATGCAAGAACTTCCTAACGTCCAGGAAGTAATTATTAAAACTGACAAAAAAGAAATAATCATTTCAAAACCTTCTGTAACTGAAATGAAAGCAAAGGATAATTCAATCTTTACTGTTACTGCAGATAGTTATGAAGAAAAAGAGCTAGAAGTTCCAATTTTTTCAGATGAGGATATTCAACTGGTTTGTCAACAGGCTGGAGTAGAGGAGGAAAAAGCCAAAGAGGCTCTTACCGAAGCAAAGGGCGATCTGGCAAGAGCAATCTTGCTACTTACAACGGGTTAAGAATTTAATACGAGTTAGGAATTGATGGTTTAGATGAGTACTATGGCAGATTCGAGTGTAAGTGGAATAATAAAAGCACTTTCTGATCTGGAAAATGATCTTGATAATCTTAATACAAAGGTTGCTGATATGAAAAAACAAGTTTCTAAAAAAACACAATCAGAAATAGATAATCTTGTTGAGAAAACGCGTGTTATGGCAACAGAAGAAGCTGAAAAAGTAATCAATTCATCCAAGGATAAGGCTAAAAAAGAATCAGAAAAAATCAACCAAGATTCTGAAGCAAAGTTAGCTGAAATTCAGAATAAAATTGATTCTAACTTTGATGAGGCCATTGAACATGTTGTGTCAACTGTTTTGAAGGTATAAACCTAAATCAGAGTACCAGAAATTTTGAACATAAATCCATTAAATAACGCCAAAATTGGGGTTGCTACAACGTATGGCAAACCTTATTTCAAATTCTCAAAATCCTTGAAAAACTTGAATCTTAAATATGACTCAATTTTACCAACAGAAATTCTTGATTATGAAGGGCATCTGGTCCTCACTACCTTTAAAGAAGTTCCTTCTAACTGTAAGATTCCTCTTCTTCATGAAGACCTTTTTGAAAAACACATTACAGTGATTAGTGGTAAGATAATTCAAAAATTACGATTGGGTTTAGACGACGAACTAATAATTGGAATTGATCCTGGAAAACGGATTGGATTATCAGTTTCTTATTATGGAAAGGAAATTGAAAAATCATTCCATGGATCTATAGAAAAAATGGTTTTACACATAATTACAATAATGGGTGAACTTAGAGCCAGAAGAAAAGTGATAAAAATTGGTAATGGTGATATGGAAATTGCTAAAAAGATCGGAACGATGTTGAATCTAAAGTTTTGTTCTTCCTTTGAATTAGAATATGTTGATGAAAGCAAAACCAGCCCTAAGATAAAAAACTTCAATAGTAGAGGAAAGAGAGATATGCTTTCAGCAAGGTATATCTCTCAACGAGATGGATTAAGACAACTTGTACTACCGCTTTCAATAACTGGCTAATCATTTTGCCGTTTAACTATTAATTCTGAAATCTATTGATTTTATGATGGATCTGAAAAAATTCTTGTCCAATCAACTATTTGGTTTCATACTAAATTTTAAATCTGATTTTGACTTGGTTATAACCATAAATTCATAAGTTGTTCAATATTTTTGCAAATTCTTGTAAAATACATTCAAAGACGTATAAGGGAGAACGCTATTTTTTCAAAATAACGCACTTTTTCAGGATCTATAAATATTTATGCAGCTTTTTCCCATTTTAGTTAAAACAAATAACCATGATCTGTTCTGATCGAATAAATTTTTGATAAAATCATGATAAAATTTATAGAAATTATAGATCCATCCTTATATACTTAAGAATTCTATGTTACTCTGTAAACATGACTTGCAAAGGAATCTGCATACGATACAAGGCCCAAAAACCTGTAGGAACCGGCAGATACGCATCTGGACAAAGACGTTGCCAAATTTGTGAAATTTTCATAAAATGGGAAGGTCTTTGGTGTCCTTGCTGCGGATATCGCCTAAGAACAAAGCCACGAAACTTGAAGTATAAGGCAAAACTCAGAGCACGGGTTGAAGCTGACTCCAAGGAAGCTGAATCAATAGCAATAAAAACATAAGATTTGTTCAAATCCTATTGACCACATCCAATGGTTTTGCAAAAAAGACCATAGATGTGGAAAATCGAAGATTTGTCCTACAGGCTTTGAAATTTGTTAATGGATACATTGTATCTGTGACAGAGGGCAAAAAAAAGATTGGATCAATGGTAGCTTCGCTGGCCGTAGGTCCCAAGCCGGTTACATCTACAATAATACCGGCAAAAACTGAATCTTTTTTTCTTAAACTATTATCTGAAAGAATTTGTTCTAAAATACAAGGGATTGCAATCATTTCAGCCTTTTTTGAAAAAGATTTGGATAATAATACTGCACGAAATATTATGTCCAATGTAATGGAGATGATTGAAGATGACTGATTTACGAAATTACATTTCTACTATCAAAAAATCAAAAGATCTTAAAACAATAAAACGAAAGGTATCAACAAAATATGAAATAGCAGGACTGACTGCCAAAGTAGATAATTCTTACGCTGTAATGTTTGAAAATATTAAAGGAAACAAATTTCGATTGATATCTAATCTTGTTGGCACACGAAAACGATTTGCTCAAGCCGTTAATACAACAGAAGATAAGATACATGAAAAGGTCTTTTCAGCTATTCGAAATGCAAAAAAACCAAAGTTATCAAAAAAACCAAAATTTCTAGAAAATTATTCCAGATCATCAAAAGTCATTCCTATAGTGACTCACTTCGAAAAAGAATCAGGCCCATTCATCACTTCGTCAATTTTTTATGCAGAAAATCCTGAGACAGGTAAACAAAATTCGTCTTTTCATAGGATGATGCCTATTGATGAAAAAAATTTCTCAGTTAGAATGGTTGAAGGAAGACATCTTCATCGATGTTTCATAGATGCAAAGGAACATGGAGAAGACTTGAAGGTAGCTGTATCTATCGGGGTCCATCCTGCAGTTTCAATAGCTGGGGCTTATCAAGCAGAATGGGGAAAAGATGAACTATACATAGCTAACGCTATTCTAAATGGAAAATTAACTATAACAAAATGCCCTTTTTCCGGCCTCGAAATTCCAAGTGGAACTGAAATTTTATTGGAAGGTAGAATACTCAAGGACAAAACCCACAAAGAATGGATGGTGGAAATGCTTCAAACATATGATCGTAAAAGATCTCAACCGGTTTTTGAAATTGATTCAATTAGATATAGAAATAATCCAATATTTCATGACATTTTATCGGGTTACTCAGAGCACAGACTATTGATGGGGATGCCAATAGAGGCCAAGCTGAACGGTGAAATTAAAAAATATTTTAAACAAACAAAAAGCATATCGCTAACCAACGGTGGTTGTAATTGGCTTCACGCTGTTGTGAAAATCAAGAAGAGACGAGATTCTGATCCGCAAAAAATTATTAAAAAAATCTTTGAAATTCATAGATCGGTCAAACAAGTAACAATAGTGGATGAGGATGTTGATATTAACAATGCAGATGCTGTAGAGTATGCATTAGCAACTCGTTTTCAGGCTGACAATGATCTTGTGATTTTGAAGAATGTTCGTGGTTCTAGTCTAGATCCATCAAGTGATCAGAAAAATCTCAAGACCTCCAAAATGGGCATTGACGCTACAAAATCACTCAAAAAAGATCCTATAGGATTTGAAATTGCAAAAATTCCTGGTATTGATAAGATCAGGTTGGATGATTATTTCCAGTAAACGTGTTGTTTTATAATTCTAATATTGGCAATTTTGTTTATATTTTCAATTGGTTTGGTTAATCCCTGTTAAACGACGGATTAGAATAAATGTGATGGGCTACAACCATAGTTGAATTTGGCAAACAGATCAGAGGAATATTTTAAAAATTATCTGAAAAAAATTTCGAAAGAAGAACTACTCCAGTTCTATGAAGATTTAGAATGGACTCCTTTCCCCGTACTTGTTATAGAGGAATACCAAAGAAGATTAAAACCAAAAAATCGAGACGTCTTTGAAAAGTTAGAGGCTGAAAAAATCTTAGCACGCATTAGGACAAACGAACTTAGGTCTCTAGCTAAAAAAGGAACGCAATGGAGTAAATCTCTAAGAAATAGTACCTCAAAAAGAATAAGTTCTGGAATTTCTTCTGCAAGAAAGCTAACTTACTCCTCTGATGTAGACCTGATGGTCTTAGAAAGACTTGGGGATTTGAATAGGCAGGGGATTATTACAAAAAAAGAATTTGAAGACAAAAAGCAAGAAATTTTGAAGAGAATTTGAGTCTTGTCTGAACCCAATCCTAAGACTCCTGCCGAAACAAAAGCAGAGATGATTGTACGCATGTTTCCCACAGATGCAAATCCTGCAGGAAACGTATTTGGGGGCGTAATATTGAGGAATATAGATTCTGTCGCAGGATTAGTAGCTCAGCGGCATTGTAGAACCAATGCTGTAACTGTGAGTATGGACAAAGTAACTTTTTTGAAGCCAGTCTATGTTGGAAATGCTCTGGTTCTAAATGCAAGAGTAAATTATGTCCACAAGTCATCATTAGAGATTGAAATCAAAGTAGAAGCTGAAGATATGGAAAAAGGGACTAGGAATATCACTGGTACTGCCTTCGTTACTTTTGTTGCGTTAGATAAAAACGGGAAACCAACCCCTATACCAAAATTAAAGTTGGAAACAGAAGAAGACAAGCAAAAATTTGAAGAGGGCAGAATACGAATGGAAAAAAGAATTCAAGAACGCAATAAAGAAAAATTACCTTAATTCAGTTAAAGAATTTTTTAATATTAACGTAGTTATTGGTCTTTTTTCATAATTATATGCTAGTCGGTCCAAAGGAAATCAAGATTAGACCCTTCTATTTTTGAGCAATATTTTTCAAAAATATTTTGGATACCAATTCATCATAATTTTGTAGGCTATCCCTTCCATAATCTGTAAATTTCTGTGTAAAATAATAATGAATTAAATTATTTTCATGACTTTCAGGGATCAGTTTAAGAGTTATGAAAAAGAATCATAATTATGTCTGAGGAGAACTCAAAAAAAGAATGGGATTCCCTATGGGAAGAATATACTAGATCACTAGAAAATTGGAGAAAGCTCTTTGACGAAGTTCAACAAGCCAACAAAGACATGCAAGAAAAATTCAATAATGTATGGGAAAAAGCTCTTCAAGAATCAAGCACTGAGACAGTGAAAAAATTTGGAGAAAATTGGCAAAAGGCAATGCAAGAAGCTGGTGTAAAATCATACAAAGATTTCAGTGAATCATGGCAAAAAACTATGAATGAAGCAAGTCAAAGTGCATTTAGACAATTTGCAGAAAATTGGCAAAAATCACTGAGTCAAGCTAGCATGGAACAACTGAAAACATATGAAGAAATGATGAAAAAATTCGCTGAAACGTGGGATTCTATGTGGCCAAAGAAATCTCAGAATTAACAATTACCCACTACAATTTTTCATGAAAGACAAGATTGTACTCCTTTGCACCTGTACCTATCTAGAAGTTATAGTAGCTATTGGAATTACAATTTATTTAATATACGTGGAACAGGTCACAACTGCTTTAATATCTTCCTTAGTGTTTTCTAAGGTATTTGTATTTCATTTCTTAATAGATTTTTTTGATAAACGCAAGAAATCAATTTTCGAAAATTACATGCGCAATTATGTATAATATGTTGTATGGTTACCTAGTTCATTGACTAAAGACTATAAAACCATAGATTCAGATTCATTCTTGGTGATGGTTGGTGCAAAATCAATGTTTTATCGAAGTAGCAAGTTTCAATGATTTTGCGAGATTTGTATGTGCTTTAAGAGAATACCCTCTTAGAACTTATACTCATGATTTCAATGGAAAAAGAGTTATCTCAAGTGGAATGGTCCTGTCAAATACTCTAGTGTTATTCTACACATCTTTCACAAAATCTGGAAGATATCTATCGTATTCTGCAAAAGGTGGCAAGGAATACTGCGATGTAGTAAATTCAGTTAAAGACATATCCTCTTATGCACCTATAATTCATCTTGATTCCCAACTGTGGCCTCTGAAGATAATGGATAACAATTTAGGCGACCAGTTTTATCCAATCAGACTCAAGGATCTTGGTAGCCTTGCAAGGTTAACGTATGATCCACAACTTCCAGATGAACCAAGCCTTACCCTATTTGCTGTACCACATGAAAATAATTGGTATTTGGGATATCTTACTTCACTTGATATGGATAATGTGGTTTACCTCTTTAACTACGTCAAACTCAAAGGCGAACCAAACAAGCCTTTCTTAAAATATCTAGGTAGACAAGGTAAGGAGCCTGTATTTTCTTCAACTTTTGAACACGGCTATCCTTACCTCCCAATTATAAAACTCAAGCAGAGTCATTCTTTGTTTGGATTTAATTTATCTGAACCCTCTAACTAAAGTTCTATTCCCGGTACAAAAGATTACTATTGTAAAAGATACAACGAGGATCACAAAAACAGCGTATCCAAATTCAGGTATGGCTGTATTGTAATAAACTTCGTTGATTTTACTAAAACTAAATCCTGGAGCAGTTCCCCCTCCAATAGCATATAACTTGTCATTAACCGTTGCAGAAGCAAGACCGTGTCTTGCAAATTCCATGGGTTTTTGAGAGATCCATTCATTACTTGGAACGAAAACCTCATTTTCACTGAATGTTTTAGTTCTTGATTCGCCTCCAATTACAACTATGGCTTCTCCTAAAACAGAAGAGGTAAGACCGCTTCTAGGTGTAGGCAGTGGCTCTAAAGTCTTCCATGAATCAGTTGATGGATTGTAAACTTCATGAACTCCTACATTTCCTTGAGCTGACCTTCCTCCTATTACATGCAAGTTTTCATTAAGTTTGGATGAGGTAAGATGTTCTCTTGGAGTAGGCATAGATGTTTTTTTACTCCAACTGTTAGTTGATGGATTATATTCTTCTACCGCTGTTTCAGTTTTAGTACTATAACCTCCTATAGCATATAATTTACTGGAAGCAAACTCGGCTGTGAGAGCTCCTCTTGCGGTTGGCATGGTTTTACCAAAAGACCAAGAATTCGAGTTTGGATTATAAATTAAAAGTGAATTTGTAGGAATCCAACCTTCTTTATAACCACCTATAACAAATATTTTTTCTCCATCTGTTGCCAGTGCAGCATGGTGAAGTGCCCTTGGCATGGTTGCCCTTTTTTCCCAGGAATCTTTTACAGTATCATAAATGAATAACGTGTCTGTTGGATTCCCCATGTTATCTAGTCCGCCCGCTACGTATATTTTGTTACCAATAGACTCTGCTTCAATCTCTGATCTGGGTTCTGGCAAATCAAAAACTCTAGACCATTCTTCAGAGGGAGTTTCAGCATAAGCTTGTAGTAAAGCAGTCATCATTATGATTGAGACAAGAGAAATCATGACAATTGTATTGTAAATTAGAATAAGTTCTTTTTTGGAAAATATTCAAAAGTTGAATTAATCTATCTATTTAACTCAGTAAACATCAACCGCTGTACCTGTTCTGAATTTACCTCTAATTGAGTCAAGAACCACTTTAGCTACCTCCAAAGGCTGGATCATATCGTTTTTTGTTGCTTCAAATTGGTCTTTTCTCATAAACTTTTTTTGCATATCTGTTGAAACTGCGCCAGGACAGACAGCAATAACATCTATACCAAACGATTTTACTTCATGTGATAAGCTTTCCGTAAGTCCATTTACAGCAAATTTACTTGCACAGTAGGCAGATATTTTAGGGAAACCAGATTTGCCTGCCCCCGAGCTTATGTTAATTACCTTTCCTTTTCTGCGCGAGATCATATGAGGAAGAATCTCTTTTGAACATAAGAAAACACCTTTCAGATTTGTATCAATAATAACATCGAATTCTTTTTCTGTAGTTTTTTCAAGATTCTTTACCAATAGTATTCCTGCGTTATTTACCAGAACATCTATTTCATTAAATTGGGCTATTGCCTTTTTCATTAATTTTTTTACTTCTCTTTTCTTTTTTATGTCCGCAGCAATGCCAATTGCTTGTACATTATATTCAGCAGTTATCTTTTTTGAAATACTATCTAATAATTTCTGATTTCTACCAGTGATTACAATATTGTAACCATTTCTTGCAAGTTCTTCTACTATGGCCTTGCCAATTCCTTTGTTACCGCCTGTTACTATAACTGTTTCAGTCACAACAAAAATAACAAAATGATCGTTATGAATCTTAGAAATTATTTACATCTAATCAAAACCCAATTTTGTTCCACATCGAGGACAAAAATTTCCATTGGATTTTAATGAACAGACTGGACAAGTATGGTGGTCTAGCTTATCGCCTTTTTTGAATAGTTTAAGAAATGGTAAAAAAATTATTGGTAAAAAGAAGAAAAATACTCCTATACTCCACAATAACACCGAAATGCCAATTGAAATTATTAGTATGAGAACAGTTAATGGCCAGCCACGCCAATTCAATAAGGGATATTGTAAATATGTCTATTTTAATTTCGACTAAGACTTTTCCTTATCTTGGTTTTTGAATCCGAAATCAAATCTCTTAACGTAGACAAATATAGTTGACATGAAAATGCAATCTCAAATTCTTGCCTATCTATTGTCAAAAATGCAGCTGGAATCACATCATTTTTAGCTACAGTTGGTTCTCCATTGTTAATTCTTTTAGAATTAATCAAGTTTAAAAAAAACTTACTGTATCTATTAACGGACAAGTCTAGATCTTCCTTTGATATTATTTTACCATCCTTTAATCGTACTGGAATAGGATGTGAAGGATCTTCATCATATCGACTTTTGGAAATTAATTTGATTGTTGGAAAAGGTAGTGTGTCATGGTTCTTCAAAAATTTTCTTGCTTGGTTTATTAGTTTTGGGTACGGCAGACAATGTTCTTCTTCATAGTTATTCTTGAACCATTTTGCAAAATTGATAGCCATTGTTTCCTCTTTCTGTTTAGCTCTTTCTTCAAATTTTTCAAGTGTAATACGATCTTTAAGAAATAGGCCAAAATCTCTGTTTGCCTCTACAAGTATTTCCTCAATAATTCTATCAACCAAATTTAGGAAACCAATCAGAAATCTGTGTACATAAAAAGGATCAGGATCATAATACTTCATTTGTTCTACATTGAATTTACATTCTTCAAAAATTGCATTAAGATCCATATTGGGAAATTTCTAACCATCATCTACTTAAATTGAATAGTTTTAAGATTGAATTCAAATTAACAGGTAATGGAAAAAAATGAATTTAAAAAAATATATCGAAACAAAATAATTCATTTGATAAAAAATGATATCACAGAAAGAACTGTTGATGTTATAGTTAATGCAGCAAATTCTCATTTAATTCACGGCGGTGGTGTGGCAGCCGCTATTGTCAGGAAAGGGGGAAGAATTATCCAAGATGAGAGTAATAAAATTAAATTTGTTCCTACTGGTCAAGTAGCATTAACTGGATCAGGAAAACTTCCATGTAAATCTATTATCCACGCAGTGGGACCTAGGATGGGTGAAGGCGATGAAGATAACAAGCTAAAAAGCACTATCTTCAACGTCCTTAAATTAGCCACAAAAAATAATTTTGAAAGTATATCTATTCCCGCTATAAGCTCGGGGATCTTTGGCTTCCCTAAAGATCGTTGTGCTAAGATAATATTGGAATGTATAAAAAAGTACATTGTAAATAATCCAAATTCCTCTATTAAGAAATTTGAGATATGCATTCTCGATAATAGAACTTTTGCATACTTCAAAAACGAGTTTATGAGAATCTAATTTTTACAGATACTTTGATTTTTCTCTTAAATTTTCAGCAAGTTTTCGAAAAATATCATTTACACTAACATCGACTAAATTAATAGTTGCATTATCACGGACAATCTGATTTTCAAACTTTTCTTTTATAGCAAAAGAAACTGATGACCAATGTAATATTCCCTGTAGTTGCTCCTCCATTACAGAATTAGTAGTAGGAAAATTTGCAGGTGAGAAAACAACTCCTTTTGCCCATTGCATAGTGGGGATTGCTCCTCCCGAAGATCTAGTACTAAAAGCAATTTGTTTTATCCAATCCTCAAACTTGTATTCAATTAATTCATGTATCACAAGCTTCTTCCAAGGTTCAATAACAATTTCCAAGATGTTCGGGGTTTTCTTTCATTGATTATAATTTTATCTTATTGTTAATTTCATTAAATTGCTGATTGTATCAGGTGCAGATAAAAAACACCGAAATTGTCTATCCTGATCTTAAATTTATTCAAAAATTCGATAGTTAATTAATCAAATATAAAGAGAAAATTGGATCATAGTTATTTTTCCGTAAAGGAAATGAATTACATTGCGACGGGATATTAGACAAGACATCAAATCATTGCAGAGCTCCATCATAAATGAGGAGGCCAAAATTATCGAATATATGCATCAGGAACAATATGAAGTGGTTAGAAAATGTCTTTTCCGATTAGAATCAAATCTGAAATACCTGAGTATACTAGCTAATGGCGCTCCCATAGATAAAAAGGAAGACAGAAAAATCATGGATTTCCTAAGGATCCATTATGAAAACATGCGAAACCTTTCATTGCCAGCTTGATTATCTACACTTTGTACATCCATAACTTGCAGTAACATGGTTTTGTATAATTTACAATATGAAATTATGTAATAAGAAATGAATTTGCTTTTTCTTTCATAAATTATTGAAAAAATTAAAAAATTACTTTAGAAGTTATAGCTGCTCTAAGATATACCATTAATTCTATTAATTATGGATAAATATAATTTCATTCAAGAGATACCCAAAAATATGTAAGATTAAATAACAAAATGTTTAATATTTATTTAAACCTATAATTTCTGTGCTTGATGAAATAGACCAAAAAATTCTTCGAAATCTATTGGTTGATTCAAGAATGTCGTCTCGAAAACTAGCTTTGAAGTTAGGATTGTCAACTGTAACAGTTATTTCGCGCCTTAAGAAACTCGAGAAAGAAAAGATCATCAAAAGTTATTCTGCTAGAATAGATCATCACAAGCTTGGTTATGATTTGACTGCAATCATTGAAGCCAAAGCTCAGAGAGGCAAAATGATAGAGGTTGAAAAGAAAATAGCCGATCTTGAAAATGTTTGTGCAGTTTATGATGTTACAGGTTCAATGGATACCATAATTGTAGCTAAATTCAAAAACAGAAAAGAACTCAGTGATTTTGTAAAGAATCTCTCGTCGATTCCAGATATAGAAAATACCGTTACTCATATGGTTCTCAACAGCATAAAGGAAGATTTTAGAATCCTATAATGCAAATTTAAAAGTTATTATGTTCATTGTTACAAGGATTAGATTAGAACCCAAATTTCTATCATTATCTCTATAAAGATCATTGAATCCTTCCGACGTTACGACGACAAAACCAGTGGGTATGCTTGATCAGCTACGACAATTTATCTAGAAATAAATTAAAAATTTGTTTAATGATCAATCTAATATGTAACGATTTTTAAGAATAAAACCAGCTCGACTTAAGTTTCTGGATGGACAAGTTTATTGAAGATGGTATGAATGAAAGAAGATTTTGCTGAATTCACTCAATGTACAGAATGTGAACAACCACTAATTAACTGTGATTGTACATGTCCATATTGTGGTTCAAGAGAAGATTGCGACTGTGAACTCGAATCCTTGTCTATTGCTCCATAAATGGATGATTTATCTTAATATGAATTTCTAACGATCTGATAATTAGTATTTTGTATAATCTCCATACAACTGATTTAGAATTCTATCTACAATATCTTTTTGACCACCCATGGTATCAATTGTTACCAATAATATATGATCATCTTTGAGAGGAACTGTAACTCTCCTTAATTTTTCATAGGCTGCTAGTGTATACAGGCCATTACCAATTTTATCATAATGTTTCATACGTGATTTCCAAGCAGAGATTGCATGCTGAAGTGTTTCCTTTGTCTCCTCAGGAGAAAGCAGGAAGGATACATTGTTTCTTTTTCGCTCAGCTTTTTGATTTCCCTCCATGTCGCACACAGTAGCGTATCTTATGTTCTCGTCTAGATCCATTATCCGATCAAGAAAACTTTCATGATCCACTAAGATTTATCCACCTTATAGTACAAAAATTTTAGTCACGTTTTTTCCCTAATTTATAAAACTCGACAAATCTATCTTAACAATTTAAACTGGAGGAAACCCTTGTGCAGGTTATGATGGCAGAACCTGCAAAACCGTCAGCTGGAGATGAAATCTGTCCAATTTGTGATAGACCGAAATCAAAACATACGCCTGAAGAGATTTTAAAGTGTACGAAAAAGATGCAGGAATTAAAAGACGATAAAAAATGACTATACGTCTATAGGTATTATATGAACATTCTCTGTATTTATACTGTAAGAATTGAGATGTTTCTCCATTTCAGATAAACAACTTTTTGGCACTCCTATGTAAAACTCGATTAGTTTTCCTTTAGATGTACCATCTTCCATCTCCATATTCGAAAAGTATTGAAGTTGAGAAATCACTTCTTGATCTTCCATTTCATCACAATTTACCACTTTACCAATATGAAATAATTGTGATTTTTTATTAAATCCTACAATATCTGGAACAAACTCAGTAATTTCTTCGGGTTCTTTGTATCCCTTGTATTTTGCTCTGGTTATTTGCAAGTTTTTTGAAGTAAGATAATCAATCAAATTTTTAACCATTTTTGTTTTGTCAGTCAAGTTATCGTGATTTCATTAAATTAACAAGTTGATAATGTTTTTCTGTTTAAGGGAATATTGATTAAAATAGGACATTGATTTTTTATTATTTTTTACTAGTGATTCGCACTCTAGTTTTCTTGTAATTCCTGATTTGTTATTATTGATTAGGTTATCTCTCATATGCTAAACTTTGGGATTAATTTACTAGGATTTTGCAGCTTTGGTATTAAAAATAATCTTGTATTCACAAAGTCACTTTGTATCAAATTTTTTCAAAATGAGAGTAGCCCTTACTCCCTCAATCGGTCTTATGTTATATTTTACTAATTTTTTTATATCTTCAGAATTCATTTCTTTTGTTTCTGCTAGACAATCATATGCACCATGAACATTTTTGACACTTTTAATTCCTTGAATCTCTTTTATTTGATCTTTGATATCCTGTTTTTGCTCTTCACATGTTAATAAAACAAAGGCGCCTGACATCAAGTTCTATTATGAACTAGATACAAATATTTTCCCTTAAGCTTATAGCTTTAGGGTAAGCTTATCTCTTTATTTCATTTAATAAAATAAAGTAATATTACAAAGTAATGAACGATATTGGAAAATATTTGGATACGAAGTAAAGACAATTCGCATATTGCATTTTGGTATGTCGATTATGAAAACCATACGGCTAGATACTCTAAGGAAAAACCTGTTTTTGAAAGTATAAAAAAATATGAAGGTTCAATTTTTCAATTTCTTACTGACAAAGGATTCAAAATTAAAGAAAAATATGAGGATGAGATTCTATTTTAGGATAGATTGACATGGAAACAGAAAGATTTCCTAAACAATCACTAATCGAAGAAGCTCAGGATAATATTAAATCCGAAAAATACGAGAAAGCTATTTCAAATTTGGCTACTGTACTAGAATCTGATAGAAAAAATATTCAAGCCTTGAATCTTATGGGACAAGCCTTAACTGATCTAAATGCCTACAAAAAGGCTCTATCTTGTTTTAATTTAGCATTGGATATAGACCCAAATTCAACTACTGCTATGATTGGCAAAGCAAACGTGTTGTCTGAAACAAAAGATTTCTTGGATTCAATTGCATGGTTTGATAAAGCATTAAAGAATGATCCAAGTAATGTGGAGGCTCTAGTGAACAAAGGCATATTGTTAGATAAAATGGGAAGGCACGATCAGGCACTGACACTCTATCAGGATGTATTAAAACAAGATCCCAATCATGAAACTGCTTTAGTGAATTCTGGCTTGGCCAAATGTTCACAAAAAAATATTGAGGAAGGAATAGAACTATTCAATAAAGCATTGGAAATCAATCCAAGACATGTAAGAGCTTTGGCAAGCAAGGGGTTGATTTTAGCAATGACTAATAAGAATAAAAATGCCTTAGATTGCTTTGATAAAGCATTGGAAATTAATCCTAAAAATACCGAGGCTCTAACTAACAAAGGTATAGTCCTGTTTAATCTAGGAAAACATGAACAGGCGATAAAGTATTTTGACAAGTCTCTAGAGATTGAACCAACAAATTCTGTAACATTATCCATGAAAACAGATTGTCAAAATATCTTAAAATCTAACAAATAATATAAAAATTAAGAGCGATTTTTATGTTTTAAAATCGTATAGTAAGCTTGCGGAAGCAAGTGCCAAAAGAATCGATGAGTTTCATCGAGAGTTTTCCTGTCGTTGCTCCCTTCTGATGGGAAAACTCGGCTTCCGCTTTATATCGTTTGAGAATAGTAGAATATGACCCTTTCTCCAACAGGATAATTTTCAATATGCCAAAGGATATTATTGCAAAACTGTGAAGGAAGATTATGAGAACAACTCCAATTGAATGTACATGTACCAACTGTGATTGCGGTATCTATACTTACAATGAAGACAAAATTTGTATAGCCTGCACAGAGGGTAAGCACAATTCTGGTGCAATTCGTTTATCTGCTAGAAAATACAAGGAAGAATCCAAAGAAACTAGTCAGGAAAGTCTTGGAACTAAAAATTAATTGATTAGCTTTTAAACTACTATTAGGATTTCCAAAATAGAATTATTCTGACTTTTATTATGGGGGTTCACTGAGTTAAATCAAGTTAAAATTGGAGTACTGAATATTAATACAAATGAAAATTGGTATAATCTCTGATACTCATGATGATGTTGCCAGCACCAAAAAAGCAATTGAACATTTTGAGAACGAGAATGTTAAATTTGTAATACATTGTGGAGATTATGTTTTTCCGCCCATTGTGAAAGAATTTGAAAAAATGGTAAAGAAGGGAATAGGCTTTGCTGGTGTATTAGGTAACAATGATGGAGAAAGAACAGGCCTGAACAGAACTTTTGTCGCAATAAAAGCTACAATGTTAGGAGAAATTGGTGAACTGGACCTTGACGGATTAAAATTTGGTATATACCATGGAACTGATCAAGATTTGAGAGCAAAGTTAATTTCAAGTGGAAAATATGATGTATTTTTATCCGGACATACACATAAGAAAGAACCATCATCTTCAAAGGACATAATGTCTCAGAAACCTATAGTGATTAACCCTGGTACAGCACATAAAAAAGAAAACATGAGTGATGATCGAGATCTTTTTTCAGAATCAACAATTGCAGTATTCGATACTGTCACAAAAACTCATAAATTTATTAACTTGGCATAGATCCAGATACAGCTAATTCTCTTATAATGCAGAATCTATCATTAAAGCAATAAACAGAACTGTCAAGTACGGACTTGAAAATTTGAAAAGTGTCCACGATGCTCTTTCGGTAGGCTTGGCAACAACCCATCCGGAAAGTGCCACCATTAACATACCTGATGCAATGGCAGTCCACAGATACACTTGACCCATCATTGGTTCCCCATAATCAGTTGTCAAAAAGAACGGAATTATGCTAAACAAAACCATCATCACAGTAGATCCTGCAATAATCCTCGCAGAGGTTTTTTCTGATTGAACAGCAGTTAACATTGGTACATTAACTTTATTGTAATCTTCTTTGAAATGCAGTGTTAGTGCCCAAATATGCATTGGAATCCAAATAAAAACTAGGCCAGCCATTACAAGACCCATACTCCACAAACCAGCTGTTGTTACAGCAACCCAACCTATCATTGGTGGTGCACCACCACATAAACCGCCTAGGATGATATTTGTTCTCGAGTTTCGTTTTAAAAGATATGAGTAAATCAGAATATTGTTTACAAGACCAAATCCTATGAAGACAGTTGCCCATATTCCTTGTTCTAGAGTGGTTGTAAAAGATAATCCAAATGCCATTACTAATGAAAGACCTGCAAGCATGAAACCAAAATTTCTAGCCTTTTCTGGTGGACTGATCCTTTTTGATGGAAGAGGTCGTTTTTTTGTTCTTTCCATTATCGCATCAATGTCACGGTCGTGATAATTTGTGAGAGTGTTTGCAGCAGCAGAACCTGCAGCTACACTACTAAGCATCAGGATCCATGTTACAGCTGAAATCGGAATATTGTAAATATTAGATGCAGTTATTGCAGCTCCAAAGGCTGTGAATACTAGAAGATACCATATCTTTGGTTTTGTTAGTTCATAGTATAACGCAACTTTGGATTGAGACTTTGCCTTTTGCACTATTGTTCACCATGTTCTGGTGGCATATATGGCATTGCCTTTGTGCGCGTTTTCATCTCAATAAAACTTTCAGTAGAAAGTACTCCATCGATCTTTCCCAATCTCTCAGATACCAGTCTATGCATTTCATCAAGAGTTTTTGCATACATGGTAACTAAAATGTCGAATCTTCCGGTAACTTCAGCAATCTCTCTTACCCCATCGATTTTGAATAATTCATCGATTATGTGATCCCTTTTTTTAGTATCCATATTCAAACCCGTTAGAGATTTTACATTATAACCCAAGGCTTGATCGTTTACCACAATAGTGAATCGTTCAATTAGCTTCTTTTTTATTAGTCTCTTTATTCTTGAATAAACAACGCTTGAATTAACCTTAATCTTCTTTGATAGCTTTGGAACGGAAATAGAGGCATCATTGCTTAATTCTGATAAAATCATTAGATCCAGATCATCGACTTTAGCCGTTTAAAACACCTGGATCCGGTGTAGATTTCTGATACTTATAAAGTTATTATTGTAATTTTTATAAAATTAAACTTTAGAACTTACCTTTTTTGTACAAGATTTCTCCTAACAACACTGCTCCTTTTGCCGAGCCCATTTTTTTGTTATGAGAGAACAACATGTACTTTAATCCATGATCAAAGAAAGGAACCTTTTCGACTCTTCCTATGGTAGTAGTCATTCCCTCTCCCACTTCTCGCTCACGTCTTGGCTGAGGTCTTGTTGGATCTTCATGGAAGGCATAATAAAATTCTGGAGCGGACGGAAGACCTGCCACAGAGATCTTCTTGTTGTATTCCTCGTAGAGCTGTTTTGCATCTGTTGGATCAATATCTTTTTCCGTTTGCACAAATACGGATTCTGTGTGTCCATCTAGAACTGGGACACGTGTGCAGGTAGCACTAATGTTTATGTCTGCTGGGATAATTTTTCCATTATCCAATTTACCCAAAACCTTTCTTGTTTCCATTTCTACCTTTTGTTCTTCCTTTGCAATGTATGGGATAATATTGTCAGTTATATCCATAGCAGACACACCTGGAGACCGGCCTGCTCCAGAAATACCTTGCATGGATGTCATCATTACATTTTTTGCTCCATATTTTTCATAGAGCGGCTTCATTGTTATGGCCAAACCAGTCGTCGTACAATTGGGAAGTGGCGCAACCCAACCCTTCCAATTCCTATTTTTTTTCTGTGATTCTAGTAAATCTGCTTGGTCATCATTAACACCTGGAATTAATATCGGTACGTCTTCTTCATATCTGTAGGCAGAGGATGTGCTTATTATTGGTACATCTTTGGCAAACCTAGTCTCGATATCTCTGGCAGCGCTAGTTTCAATTGACATAAAAAGCAGGTCCAATTGAGAAGGATCAATATCATCTATTGATCTTACTGTCATTTCTTTGATATAATCTGGAACTTCACCGCCTACTTCCCATCTTATAATCCCACTATTTGGGTCTCTTATAGCATCAAGGTACTTTTTACCTGCAGATTTCTCAGATGCTGCAATTTGTGTAACTTCAAACCAAGGATGGTTATCCAAGGATTGGACAAATTCCTGTCCAACAGATCCTGTCACCCCTATTATGCCAACTTTCTTTTTCACGGAATCAAGTATGCATTATATTTAATAATCCTTTCAAATTTTGAGCAAAACCTACTATATAAGAGGTGAATATCGAGTTTTGATGAATTTCCATTTTTATCCTAAGATTAAAAATCATACTAAAGTCCACCATGGGGGGCTGGGTTTTGGTTCATCAAATAACAACATACTCGATTTTAGTTCTAACATATCTCCCAAAGGTACTCCAAAAAGGGTGGCTCAAGCGATCAGAAGAAACGTAAAGGCTATTGAAAGATATCCGGACCCTGCTTCCATCAGATTACGAAAAAGAATAGCAAAGTATCACGGCATCTTAAAATCTCATATCGTTGTTGGAAATGGGGCAGTTGAAATTATTTACACATTTTGCAAAGGATTCGTCTCAAATAAAACGCCGGTTCTGATTCCAATACCAACGTTTGGTGAATATGAAGCTGCTGCGAAACTAAATTCTGGGAAAATTTCTTTTTTCAAAACTCTTGATTTGAATAGGAATCTCGAAAAACTACTGTTAAAGATTCCAAATAAAGGGTGTTTGTTTTTGTGTAATCCAAATAATCCAACTGGGGTGTTGGTTTCTAAAGAGAATATGATCAAAATAATAAACAAAGCATATGACAAATCTACAATTGTATTCATAGATGAGTGTTTCATGGAACTCACTCCTAAATCCCATGAATCTCTTATATCCAAAGTAAAAAATTACAAAAATCTCTTCATCCTAAGATCACTTACAAAATCTTTTGGACTTGCTGGTATTCGACTGGGTTATGGAATAGGTTCACCAGAAATTGTTTCAATTCTCGATACATTGAACATGCCTTGGAATGTAAATGCACTAGCTCAACATGCAGGTATTGCTGCTCTTGACTGCAGTAACGAATTGGTTAAAGTGAATGAAATTATAGAAAAAGAATCTAAATATCTGAAAAGAAAAATTTCTGCAATATCTGGATTTCAATGTTTTGACTCTTCTACTAACTTTATTTTGATAAAAACAGAACTCAGCTCTAAACTCATTCAAAAGAAATTATTGAAGAAAAAAATATTGATCAGAGATTGTAGTACTATTAGGGGGTTGGATAATCATCACATAAGGATTGCAATTAGAAACCATAAGGACAATCAACAATTAGTAAAAGAATTGGCTAGATTGAATTGACATCATTGATGATTCAGGGGACATCATCTGGTTCAGGAAAGTCTACTATTGTTGCTGCATTGTGCAGAATATTTTCAAATAAAGGATACAAAGTTGCGCCATTTAAATCTCAAAATATGTCAAATTTTGTATATTCCAAAGAAGGGTTTGAAATATCACGTGCACAGGCTATACAAGCACTAGCTGCTAGATGTGAGATAACCCCAGATCTGAACCCAATTCTGCTAAAGCCACTAGGAAACTATACGAGCCTAGTTTTGGTACAGGGAAAAACTTTCAAGAAAATGACTGCAAAAAAATACTATCAAAACTTTGCAATAAAAAAAGGACTAGAAATAGCAAAGAAATCGCTTTACAAATTACAGAAAGAATATGATTTGGTAATTTTGGAAGGGGCGGGGTCTCCTGCAGAAATTAATCTGGCCAAGTTTGATATTGCTAACATGAAAATGGCAAAAGTTGCAAAATCTCCTGTAATTCTAGTTTCTGACATTGACAGAGGAGGGGCCTTTGCAAGTATAATTGGTACACTTGAATTGTTAGAAAAAAAGTATAATGAATTAATCCGGGGTTTTATAATTAACAAATTTAGAGGCGATATTGAAATTTTGAAACCATCTTTTAAAAAAATAAAGCAAAAGACCAGAAAACCAGTGTTTGGAACTATACCATTAATACCAATTAATCTACCACAAGAAGACTCTTTGGGAGAAAAACCTGGTCCTTGGAAGTGGCATAAGAAAAACTACCAGATAGTGGAAAAAGAATTGGATTCACTTAGCAGGACAGTCAAGTCTCATGTAAATATAAAGAAAATAGAGGAGTTGATTTTTTGATTATTGAGTCTGTTTCTGGCGTATGTTTGGCATTATTGATTGACCTCATATTTGGAGATCCAAAAAACAAATTCCATCCTACCGCCTGGATTGGATCATTTATAGCAAGACTTGCTCCTTGGGCAAAAAATCAATCCAATCATAAAGAATTGGTATTTGGTGTTTTCTTAGTCATTGCAATAACAGCTACTGTACTATCCTTGATACTTTTGTTACAAGTTGGATTACACTTGATAAAACCAGAACTCTTATCTTTTATCCTCTCGATTATAGTAACTTCTGTACTTCTAAAAACTACGATTGCTATTAAGGAAATGGAACGTCGTACAAATGCAATAATTTATTCAATTGACAAAAACGATCTTATATCTGCCAGAGGAAATCTCTCAATGATAGTAAAGAGAAAAACTGGAAACTTGGACAAAGATCATGTTCTATCCGGAACCTTGGAAAGTATTGGAGAAAATATAGTAGATGGCATTACTGGACCTCTGTTTTATTTTGGCTTGTTTGGCTTGCCTGGGGCATTTGTCTACCGCACTGTAAATACGATTGATTCAATGATTGGGTACAAGACTTTGTTATTTAGCAACGTTGGATGGTTTGGCGCCAATTGCGACAAGTGCCTAAATTATCTACCTTCACGGATTACTGGTTTCATAATTGTTCTTGCCTCGATACTTACAGGAGATGACTGGAGGAATTCTCTGCGGATATTAAGACGAGATAGCAGAAAAACACAGAGTCCAAATGCTGGATATCCAATGTCTGCACTGGCAGGAGCCTTGGGTACAAAATTTGAAAAGGTAGGTCAGTATGAAATTGGTGATGGCAGCTTATCTTTTACAAAAGAGCATGTAAAACAAGCAATCAAAATAATGAAAATATCTGCTATCCTGTTTTCTGCACTTGTCAGTATTCCAATTATTATGACACTTTCATACTTGGGAGGGTGGATTCATGCTTAAGGGATTATCTTCGGCTCTTTCCTTTTTGACAATTCTTCCTGCCAAGAGTTATGATCTTAAAACAGTTGCAAGGTACATGTACGTTTTTCCAATAATTGGATTGGGTATTGGTCTTCTAATAGGCCTAGTAGGATACGGTGCTTCGTTTTATCTAGATCCTATCATCGTTTCTCTTTTGGTTGTTGTTTTAATTGTAATTGTTACTGGCATACATCATACTGATGGTCTGGCTGACTTTGCAGATGGGCTGATGACTAAAGGAGATAAGACAAAAAAGCTCCAATCTATGAAAGATGTTTCAACCGGTTCTGCCGGTATTGTTTCTATCGTTCTCTATATGATAGGCCTGATTATTGCCTTGTCAATGACAAGTGGATTTGTATTGCTACAAGCAATCTTGCTGAGTGAGGTCCTTGCTAAATTTTCCATGGTCCTTATGGCAAGCATGGGTAAATCCGCATCTCTGGGCTCAAACTCTCCTTTTATTCAGCTCATGAGGGACAAAAAGAAGTTATTGTTGGCTGCCAGCTTTACCTTGGTTCCAATATATGCATTAAGTGGTAACTTTGGTTTCTTAGTATTTGGGGCAGTGATTGGAGTATCTTTACTACTCTTGGCTGTATCAAACAGAAACTTTGGTGGTATAACAGGTGATGTCATGGGTGCAGCAAATGACATATGTAGATTGACATCAGTCATTATTTTTGTTTCAGTATGATTGGACTCCTTATGGCAGGAGGCAAGGGAAGCCGAATGAAACTTGATAAGGAAAAACTCCTTCTCAAATACAAAAAACCGGTAGTATTTCATGTGATAGATGCTCTTGTAAATTCTGGATGTTTTTCAAAAGTAATTGCACTAACTAGTAAAAATTCACCTGAAACCAGACAAAATCTAATAGAATCTGATGTGCCGATATTTGATACCGCAGGTAAAAATTATGTAAAAGATCTAAACGAATTTTTAAAGACAACCAACGAGGCCACATTTGTTACGTCTGGGGATCTGCCTCTGATTGATTATTCAATAGTATGTGATATTGTGAAAAGATATGATCCTGAAGATATTTGGAAATCATTTGTAGTGACAAAAGACTTTCTTTTATCTCTGGGATTGGATTCCTCACTTCAAATTAAAGTTGATAATCAAGATTGCGTATATACAGGAATTTCACTTGTCAATGCCAAAGCCATTCACGATATAGAGTCTGTTACGGAGACCTATGAAATTCTAAATGATAAACGTATAGCATTTAATCTTAATACAAAGGATGACTATAAGCTACTCTGCAGTTCCTGACACCTTTCCAAAAAGCTTTGCCTTGGAACCGGTAGGATTGGCAATTGTATTACCGCAAGCTTTGCAGGCAACTTCAGTTGACGCATGAGAATAAACAATCTGCTGCTCTCCACATTCTTTGCAATTTACTTTCAAAAACTTTGAAGAAGGTTTTGGAATTTCAATATGTGTCTTTTTCATGCTGTCACCAACTCAAATTTCTTTAGTCTAATGCCTGGCTTGTTAAATTTTTTCTTACATACAGTACAGGTTAACAATGGAGTTATCTTTTTAGTCACCTTTGCTGGTTTTGCAAGTTTTGGAAACTTTTGCCCACCGTAACCCTTCTTATCTTCGGCATGCCGCCTCTCTCCAATGGCAGAGCCTCTTCTTTTGCCTGCTTTGTATATGGAGATCTTTTGTTTGGTATGTGTCTTGCACTTTGGACAGTATTTTCTGATCTCCTTGGGTATGTTCATTATAGAAAAAGAACAGTCTTGTCGGTAATTTAAGCATTGAATCTATAATAATCTCTAAGGACTAGAACCATTCGTGAAATCTACACTTCCCCCTATATCGCAAGTGAACTCTGTAGCAATGGGAGATAAAAAAGCAGATCTAATATTAGAGAATTGTAATCTTGTAAATGTCTATACTAGAGAAATCATTTCAAAATCCCAGATAGCCATTACCAAAGATAGAATTGCCTATGTTGGAGATGATGCTTCTCATACTAGGGGTCCAAAAACAGCTGTTGTTAATCTGGAGGAGAAGTTTGTTACACCAGGATTTGCCGATCCACATATACACATAGATCAATTTGTAAGTCCCTATGAATTTGCAAGGCAGTCTTTGTTACGGGGAGTTACCTCATTATTTTCTGATCCAATTGATGTTGTAAGCGTCTGTGGTAACAGGGGGTTCAACGAATTTTTGAAGATGGGCCAAGATCTGCCAATCAGAATCTTTCAAGTTGTACCAGGCGGTTTGCCAGTAGATCCGAAATTTAGCCATGGCAAATCCATGACTGAAACTCAGCAAAAAAAGGCAGTAAAGAACAAAGATGTGTTAGGAATGGGCGAAGTGTTTGCCTGGACCAAGGTTACCCTCAGAGAACCTAAGACGATAAAATCATTGCTTAGTATGCTCGAAGGCGACTGTATCATCAACGGTCACACCGCAGGAGCAAGCGGAAAGAAATTGCAAGCATATGTTTCTTCTGGCATACTGTCTTGTCATGAACCTATTAACTTCGATCAAGTCTTTGAAAGGTTGCGACTTGGAATGTGGATAATGATGAGAGAGGGTTCTATTCGACGGGACTTGAAAGATATTGTACCTATGATTCTCTCACATAACACATATCTGAATAGGCTTATGTTTTGCTCTGATGGACTGGATCCACTTGATCTGAAAAAGTTTGGTCATATTGATCATTGTATCAGAGAATCAATCAAACATGGAATGGATCCTATTGACGCAATAAGCTCAGCATCAAAAAATGTATTTGATTATTATAACATGGGAAAGGATCTTGGGGGGATTGCTCCAGGCAAGTTAGCTGATCTCTTAATTTTAGATGATTTGAAATCGTTTACACCAAAAAAAGTCTTTGTTGGCGGAAAGCTAGTAGCTTCAAACGGAAGCATAGTAACCAAAGTTAAAAGAAAATCTGTTCCATCATGGATAAAAAATACAGTCAAACTCAAAAAACTCTCAAAACAAGATTTTGAAGTAAAATCAAAGGAAAATTCTGTAACTGTAAAGGCCATCTCTCTTGCCACAGAGATAATCACAAAATTAGGCTCATCTGAACTCTCTGCCAAAGATGGTAACGTGTTGCCATCCTATGACAAAGACATTTGGAAGGTAAGTGCTTTTGATAGAACCTTTGGAACATCAAAACACGCCGTGGGATTTTTAGAAAATTTTGGTGCGGAGGTTGGAGCATTTGCATCGACATGGAGTTTTCATGAAAATGATCTCATTGTCATAGGGTCAAATGAATCAGATATGGCAAAGGCTGCAAATGATCTAATACATAGTCAGGGTGGGATGTGCGTAGTAAAGAATGGCAAAAACCTAGCTCAGCTTTCACTCCCAATAGCTGGAATAGTATCAGACAAAAAATTTGAAGACGTCCTGTCCGATTTTGCGTCTTTAACTAATGAACTAGTCGATGCCGGCTGTAAATTTGAGCGACCCCACTTGATACCATTATTTCTGCCTTTTCTTGCCCTACCCTCGATTCGAATTCTTTATTCTGGAATAGTAGATGTAAAGAAGAGGAAATATGTTGATCCCATCACCTAGGAAGCTTAAAAAAGGGGAATCAGAGTTTTTCTAGTTGAAAACCTATGGCATCAATTCAACAAACCCCTCAAGGTCCAGTATTAGTATTAAAGGAAAGCGCGTTACAACAAAAAGGTAAGGACGCCCAAGAGAATAATATTCAGGCTGCAAAACTTGTTGCAGATTTGATCAGGACTAGTCTTGGTCCTAGAGGATTAGATAAGATGTTAGTTGACTCTATGGGTGATGTTACTATTACAAATGATGGCGCAACTATTCTTAAAGAAATTGATGTCCAGCACCCTGCTGCAAAAATGATGGTCGAAATTTCCAAGGCGCTGGACAACGAGGTAGGTGATGGAACTACATCATCTGTTGTGTTTGCTGGCGGTCTATTATCAAAGGCCCAAGAACTACTAAAGAAGGAGGTACATTCTTCAGTCATAGTTGAAGGCTATCAGGCAGCTTCTGAGAAGGCCTTGGAGATTCTAACTGAGATGTCAAAGAAAGTAAAACCAGATGACAAGGAAACACTCCAAAAAATTGCTGTTACCAGCATGGAATCAAAACTTGTTTCAGAAGATAGTGATTTTCTGGCAAAAATAATAGTAGATGCAATTCTTAGAATCGCAACAAAGAGTGGAGAAACATACTCTGTTGATTTAGATAATGTAAAAGTTGAAAAGAAATCTGGCGCCTCAATCCGTGATACCCAGCTCATTAAAGGAATGGTCCTTGACAAGGAGATAGTTCACAGTGGGATGCCCACCAAGATTGAAAAGGCAAAAATCGCTCTTTTGAACTCTGCCCTCGAAATAGAAAAAACAGAGATGAGCTCAGAAATCAGAATAAATGATCCAACTCAAATGCAGATGTTCCTAGAAGAAGAGAACAGAATGCTAAAGGAAATGGTTCAAAAGATTCATGATACTGGCGCAAACGTACTCCTGTGCCAGAAGGGAATTGATGATATAGCACAACACTATCTTGCCAAAAATGGAATACTTGCAGTTAGACGAGTCAAAGAAAGTGATATGACCAAACTTGCAAAGGCAACAGGAGGCAGGGTCATTACTAACCTTGAGGATCTTGGTGAAAAGGATCTTGGTTCGGCCGAAGAGGTCTTCCAAAAGAAAGTAGAGTCAGACAAGTGGGTATTCATAGAAGGCTGTAGAAATCCACAGTCTGTTACCGTCCTGATAAGAGGCGGATCTCAAAGAGTTGTAGATGAAGTTGATCGTTCCATACATGACTCATTAATGGTAGTAAAAGATGTGATTGAAAAGCCTGCAATTGTTGCAGGTGGTGGTGCTCCTGAAGCATATGTTGCATCCCAACTCAAAGAGTGGTCTGACAGCTTTGATGGAAGAGAGCAGCTTGCAATAAAGAAGTTTGCTGAAGCACTTGAGACCATACCCTTGACAATAGCTGAAAATGCTGGAATGGATCCAATAGATACCATGGCAAATCTAAGATCAAAACAGAGTCAGGGACACAAATGGACCGGAATCGATGCCAAGAAAACAAGGATTGGGGATATGCTAACCCTCAATATCGTAGAACCAGTTGTTGTAAAGGAGCAAATTATCCAATCTGCCACAGAGGCAGCATGCATGATCCTTAGAATAGATGATGTGATTGCAGTATCTGGAGCTGACTCAGGTCAAGGCGGTGGCGGAGGCCAGCCTGGAATGGGAATGGGCTAAACAAAAAAACCTCCTAAAAAATCCAGTTTTACAAAATAATAGAATTAATCGTTATATCGTTCAACTATTCCATATTGATTCAATGTCATACAGGATAGGAATAGACCTTGGCGGAACAAAGATTGAAGGAGTGTTAGTTGATGATAATTTCAATACCATATCTAGAAAACGAGTTGTTACACCACAAGATGACTACGATGGAATTATCAAAAGCATAGTGGAATTGGTAAATAGACTGGAAAAAGGAAAACGTGTTGATTCTGTTGGGATCTGCACACCTGGAGCATTATCAAAAAAAACCACTCTGTTGAAAAATAGCAACACTCAATGCTTGATTGGAAAACCAATCAGGGAAGATATTGAATCAGGGATTGGACTTGATGTATCTCTAGAAAATGATGCCAACTGTTTTGCCTTGGCTGAGGCAACACTGGGGGCAGGAAAGAATTATTCTGCTGTCTTTGGAGTCATAATGGGGACTGGCGTAGGAGGCGGAATAGTTTTTGACAAGAAAATTTATCCAGGAAGGACAAACATTGCTGGTGAGTGGGGACATTATATTTTACATCCACAAGGAAACAAATGCTATTGTGGCAGGTATGGTTGTGTTGAAACATACCTTAGTGGTCCCGCACTAGAGAAAAAATGGAAGAATATGACAGGAAAAGACGAATCACTAGAAAAGATTGTCCAAGAAATCTCATCCCTTAAGGAATCTAACTGGAAAGAAGAATTTTTGGAAAACTTTGGTGAAGGTTTAGCTACAGTCATTGATATTGTTGATCCTGACATAATAGTTCTTGGTGGGGGAGTTTCAAATGTGCCTTTCTTGTACACAGAGGGGAAAAAATCAGTTTATGACAAGGTTTTCAGTGATGCAGTGGATACGCCGATAGTTCAAAATCAATTGGGAGATTCAGCTGGAGTTTATGGAGCTGCAATGCTGGATTGATCGTAACTATCTTTGGAACAAACTAGTAGAGTCAATATCTGAACCTATACTTAGGTCAGAGTACTCTTCTGGATCAAGGGAATAACAAACTTTTGGCTCAAATTGAATTACAGTTGCATCCTTTTCACTCATCTTCTTTATCTTTTCAGAATCAAATCTTGCAAGTGTTTTTTTGTTTATCTCTTCTTTAATTTTAGATCTTGTTGGTTCATCTGTTATGAAACTAACCGTTCCTCGAAATTGGTATCCTTTGAGAGATTCTTTGTTAAATACTGAGACTGTTACCCAGGGATTTACCTGAAAATTTCTGTACGACTTGTGTTTGAAAAAATCTAGCCAGTAAATTACTTCGTCATCTACTTTGAAAAATACTCTGGGTGAGACGTTTGGCAATTTGTTACCGCCTACAGTCCCCACTGCAAAAATACCTTCGTTTTCAATAAACTCCTTTATCTCGGGAGGAATCTTTACCACAGAATTCTTGTGTTTTTGGTTTGTATAAACAATCCTCTCAAAATCTAAACTGAGAATAAGGATTTACTGAGGTTCTATAGTGGAAGGAGGTTTGCTTGAAATTGCATAGCTTACCCAAGTAACATCTTCTATCTCATTGGTGATTCTGTTGCTAATCTTTTCTAAAACTCCATGGGGGAGTCTTGTCCAATCAGCTGTCATGGCATCAACAGAATCTACCACCCTTACCATAACTATATTTCCATACATGCGCTCATCTCCTACCACTCCTACCGCCTTGTCGTCTCCAACAGCTGCATATGCTTGCCACACCTTATCGTACAGATCAGCGGCTAGCAATTCATCTTCTACAATCTTGCTGGCAACTTTGGCAGTTTCCAGCTTTTTTGGAGTCACTTCTCCAATCACCCTTACCGCAAGCCCAGGTCCTGGGAATGGGTGTCTTATCACCAACTTGTCTGGCACTCCAAGAATCTTTGCTACCTTTCGCACCTCATCTTTGTATAATTCCTTTAGTGGTTCAAGGATCTCTAAATCAAGCCATTCAGGCAGACCTCCGACGTTATGGTGGGATTTTATTATAGAGGCAGGACCTTTTGATACGCCACTCTCAATTACATCGGGGTAAAGCGTTCCTTGAGCAAGCCATTTGAAGGGACCGTTCTTTTCTGCAAATTCAGAAAATACATGAATAAACTCTTCTCCTACTATCTTTCGCTTCTCTTCTGGGTCAGTCACACCTTCAAGTTTTTCTAGGAATCTCCCAACCGAATGAACTATAGTAAAGTTTACCTTAAAATTATCCTTGAAGATCTTTTCAATGTCAACTTCTTCGTTTAATCTTAACAATCCATTATCAACAAAAACGCACTTTAGTCTGTCTCCTATTGCTTTGTGAATTAGCAATGTTGCAACTGTAGAGTCTATTCCACCACTTACTCCACACAAAACTCTTCCTTCTATCTTGGATAGCCCTTCTACAGTTGACTCAACAAAGGCCTCCATGCTCCAATCCTGTTTTGCTTTGCAGACCTTGAGAACAAAATTCTTTAAAATTTCGGATCCATTCTCCGTATGTACTACCTCTGGGTGAAATTGAATACCATAGATTGGATTCTCCTTTGAGGCTATGGCAGCTGCCCTTGCACTTTCAGTATGACCTATCACCTCAAAGCCTGTGGGGATTTGCTCTGCCTCATCACCGTGACTCATCCATGCTCTAATGGAATCACCCAAACTACTCAAAAGATCTTTATCATTATCAATCATTAGGAGTGCAGAGCCATATTCTCGGTTTTTTCTTTTTACCTTTCCTCCAAACTTGTCAACAATTAACTGGTGACCATAACAAATCCCAAGGATTGGAATGTTTGCATCAAAGATCTTTTCGTTTGGTTTTGGAGCATTTTCTTTGTAAACACTAGATGGACCACCAGAAAAGATAATCCCCTTTGGTTGAAGCTCTTCAAGTTTTTCATAAGATATGTCAAAAGGCACAAGTTCTGCATAAACTGAGAGGTCCCTGATTCTTCTGCAGATCAAGTGGCTGTATTGTGAACCAAAATCTAAAACCACAATCTTGTCCATGGAATCACTTGTTTGCGTTTTCTAGCATTCTTGTAAGTGACCATCCCGCAGTGTTTATGATTTCATTTACCCTCTCCTTCTGTTTGTAGTTTTTTACTATGATCTCTCTTAGATTTGAGCCATTTTTGTTCAGAATTAGGTCAATTACAGAGTCATTTTGAATTCTTCCAGTCTCAGCCTCTTCAGAATCTCTTTTTTTCATCTCTCCAATTATTCTATCTACAAAAAACGATTTGAAAGGCGGAATATCTGAGCTCAGGTCCAGTTTGTCATCTAAAACAATTGATACTTGCTCTGGGCTAACATAGGCGTTTGCTATTACTTCTCCTCCGCTACCCTTGGTTATTGGAATAGAGTCTGTCTCTTGTTTTGGTTTTGCAAGATCAGATGCTTTTGTAAAACTTGATTGTTTCAAAATAGAGTCTAGTACACGAACATTTTTCTCAAGAATCTCAATCTCTTCTCGGTATTTTTCAATATCTTTTGCTAACTTTTCTTTGAGTGCCAGAATGTCTTGCATCTGCTCTTCTGAGAACTTCATAGCATTTCTGATCCTATAGAGCTATTAAATGCATTCTAGGTAATTGTAATATCATCAAGTTTAGAGAATGGGATTTTTTTAAAGCCTGGGATTAGTCTTGAGGTGGTGTAAAGACCAGATTTCCTTTTTTTAGCAAGCCACTCCAGCAGTCTTTTTCCCATCCTTAGTTTCATTAGCTTTCTTTTTTTGTCCAACTTTTTGGTAGCTGAATACTTTCCTATATTCTCACCAAAATCCATTCCAAATAGAATAATATTTGCTGCTCCAAAATAATTGGCAAGAAATACACACCTGTCCCCATCTGTGAATCCGCCAAAATTGTCAACCTTTTTGAATGGTTTTACTTGTGTTGAACCTATACATTTCCTAAACTTTTCTGCTAAAAACAACCTCTCCATATTGTCCCCATGTGCATGGACCACCATGATCGTATCCTTGCTTCCAACTTTTTTTAGACAGTCTAAATCACCATCAAGATCAGTAACTACAATGTCGGGAACTATTCCGTTGTCCAAGACTGACTTGATGGAGCTATCTGCGACAATCTTTGGCACTTGATGTTTTTTTATTACACTGAATGATTTTTTCAGAGACGGTCCTGAACCTATCACAAAGACACTCTTTCCTTTGATCTTTTGTTCTATCTCTTTTGGTGAAATTGGCCTTTTTAGAATCGAATTTAATAGGATGGCAGCCTCTGTATCTTTTTTTTCACTCAAATTCAATAATTTTTGAATCTCTTTGTATCTGGAGTACCAGCCTCTAATTACCACATGACTCAAATGTACATTCTATACCATAAATGATGTGCACAAACTTGGTCCGGTACCAGTCGGCGGACGCAATCCAGTTAGAATTATGGGAATCCTCAATGCCAGTCCGGAGTCTTTTTACAAAAAATCAGTAAAGACAAGTAAAGACTCCATCAGGGATACTGTAAAGAGAATGGAAGACGATGGGGCAAGTTTCATCGATGTGGGCGGAATGTCTACTGCCCCCTACCTTTCAACTATGATATCTCAAAAAGAAGAGATTCGTAGAATCGAACAGGCAATCAAGATTATTCAAAACTCTTCAAATCTCCCAGTATCAGTTGATACCTGTAGAGCTCAAGTTGCAAAAAAGGCATTGGAATTTGGAATTGACATACTAAACGACATTACTGGCCTAAAATACGATAAACTAATGTCATCTGTAATCAGTAAATTTACGCCTTCGTTGATTTTGTGTGCATACAGCAAAAAAAAGGTGAAAGGAAATCCAATCACAAATACCAAAAAGCTTTTGCAAGAAAGCTTGTATATTGCAAGAAAATCAAATGTTGCAACATCGAAGATAGTCTTGGATCCTGCAATTGGATTTTTCAGAAATACGGGTAGTGGCAAACTTTTTACAAAAACCGACTACAATTGGATGGATTGGGATCTGGAGATAATTGAGAACCTGAAATCAATTAAACAACGATATCCTGTTATGGTATCAGTCTCTAACAAGTCATTTATTGGAAAAATAATAGGAAAAAAAGATCCCCGTGACCGAATCTATGGCTCGATTGCCACTGAGGTTGTTGCTGTTTTAAATGGAGCTGATATAATACGAACACACAATGTTTCTCAAAGCAAGGATGCCATTTCTATTGCAGAAAGGTTTGCAGGAAGGTCCAAAAGCTTATAATCCATTTGCATGCTTGTGTAGAGGGTTCCATTGGAATTAAGAGAAGGCTTTACCTTTGATGATGTCTTACTTGTACCCAAGTATTCAGACATTACATCAAGAGCTCAGACCGATCTTAGCACAAAACTATCACGTAACATATCACTAAACATGCCCTTTGTTAGCGCAAACATGGATACTGTAACAGAGCACTCAATGGCAGTAGTCATGGCAAGAGCTGGGGGCTTGGGAATTATACACAGATTCCTAAGAATAGAAGAAGAGGTAAACGAGGTACTAAAAGTGAAAAGATCAGGCAGCGTTATGATTGAGAATCCATACTATGTTAATCCTGATCAAACAGTACAGCAGGCATTAGATTATGCAAGTGAAAAAGGCGTATCTGGTTTACTAGTGACTGATTCTGATTCAAGATTAGTTGGCATCTTGACTGACAGAGATGTCCTGTTTGAGACTGATAAATCAAAACTGGTAAAAGACGTGATGAGCAAGAACCTTGTTACTGCAAAGATTGGAATTGATCTTGGTGATGCAAAAAAGATCCTTCATCAAAACAGGATAGAGAAACTGCCATTAATAGATGATGAAGGACGTGTAAAGGGATTGGTTACAAGCAAGGACATCAAAGACACTGAGAACTTTCCTTATGCTTCAAAGGACAAAAAAGGAAGGCCGCTGGTTGGGGCAGCAGTTGGTGTAAAGGGAGACTTTATGGAAAGAGCGGAGGCTCTAATTGAAGGAGGCGTAGATACCATAGTAGTTGATATTGCACATGGTCATAGCGAAAATGCTGTAAACACGGTACGCCACATCAAAAAGGCGTTTCCTGACTGTGATCTTATAGCCGGAAATGTTGCTACTTCCAAAGGCGCAGAAGATCTGATAAATGCTGGCGTAGATGCTGTAAAAGTAGGTGTTGGTTCTGGCTCAATTTGTATTACCAGAGTAATAACTGGCTCTGGGGTTCCACAACTGACTGCAGTCATGGATTGTGCAAAAATTGGAAAGGATCATGGAATCCCAATAATATCTGATGGCGGTACCAGAAATTCTGGCGATGCTACAAAAGCACTGGCAGCTGGTGCATCGTCTGTAATGATTGGGAGCATGTTTGGTGGAACTGATGAATCTCCAGGTTCCCTACTGACAAAAAATGGTAAGCGGTTCAAAGTTTACAGGGGCATGGCATCTCTTGCTGCATCAATTGGAAGAAAATCAAAGGAGACAGGTACGATATCTCTTGAAGATGATCTAAATGACTATGTTGCAGAAGGGGTAGAGGCAATGGTGCCCTACAAGGGAAGTGTATGGGAGATCCTAAAACAAATGACTGGCGGTCTGAGATCCGGTCTTAGTTATTGTGGAGCTCACACCATATCTCAGATGCAGCAAAATGCAGAATTTATCAAAATGTCCGGAGCTGGCTTTGCTGAAAGCCAACCACACGATGTGTCAGTCATGTAATTTTTACAAGCAAGCTTCAAACATTTTTCATTGGAAATCGTCTTTGAATGTCACAGATACAGTCCTACAATCCCATGTATGAAGAAATGTTTGTAACCTCTAAAGTCAAGATAGTACAAAAGATCTTAAGATATGCCTCGTACTGGGATCCGGGGTTTAGAGCAAACTAAATCATCATTTTTTATTTTTGTACTTGATAAAGAATAAACTTGTGCAGTTCTGGAAGTATAGTCCACCAAATAATTCCAGCTAGTTTTTTAAGCTCTGATAAAATCATTCATTTGTGTTCACAAAGAGAACTGTGATAGGTACAGGAGCAGGTGCAGTAATTATCGGTATTGGGGTATTTGCATTGATTACCTCTATTGGACTCCAAACGGTTGAAGTGGATGAAACTTTCAAGCCAGGTGAAAAGACTACCTATAACATAAGAGCTCCAGAACATGCCCATCAAATAATGAAAGTAACAGGTGAGAAATTTGATGTTGAACTACAAAGTCCTGCGGATGGTCTTCAAGTACCAAATGCAACCCACACAAACGAGGTTACATTTGATTGGGTTCACCTTGAGGATGGCAATACTCGCATTAATCTAAAGAACACGGGCAGTTCTGAAATGAATGTTATAGGGACATTTGAGGTATCAACTGATCCGATTCTGTTTACGTATCACATTATTGTTATAACAGCGGGTGTCATCATAATTGGTTTTAGTATGGGTTTTAGTGTAAGAAAGCCAAAGGGCTTTTAGAACAGTGATGCCTTTGGATATGATCCAAGGATCTTAAAAAACAGAGATTCTTTTTCGATCTCTCTTAGCATTTCATTTATTTTATTTTCGTCTTTGTGACCTTCAAAATCAACAAAAAAGTTGTACTCCCATACAGGATCTCGTTTTGGTCTAGATTCAATCTTTGTCAGGTTTACCCCTGTTTTGTGGAACTTTTCAATTATCCTAAATAGTGCTCCTGGTTCATGTTTTATTGAAAATATGATAGACGTTTTGTCTTGCTCTGATTGTTCTGACTCTGTTTTTGAAAGAATTAAAAATCTGGTATAGTTGTTTTTTTTATCGGCAATTTCTTCTCTAATTACTGGAACATGGTAAATGTCTGATGCATTTTTACTTGCAATGGCAGCAACGCTTTTCTTATCAAGATCCTTGATTATATTTACACTGCCGGCAGTATCGTATGTGGGAACTGTCTTGAAGCGATTCTCCTGAATGAACTTCCTGCACTGGCCAAGAGCCTGAGGGTGAGAGTATACAGTGTCTACATCTGAGAAGATCCCTTTGCCTATCAGGCAATGATTTATTTTGTAATATACTTCTCCCACTGCAGTCAAAGAGGTATGGTATAAAAGATCATAACTTTCTCCAACACTTCCTTCAAGAGAATTTTCCACTGGAAGAATAGAGTACTCTGTTTTATCATTTTCAGTCGATTCTAGTATTTCTGGAAAGGAAGAATACGGTATGGTATCTATCTCGTCCTCAAAGAAAGCTACTGCCGCTGCTTCACTATACGCTCCCCTTTCACCTTGAAACGCTACACGTTTCATTGCTATCTTTCAATTTTTATAAAGTCACTATTGCCAAAGTCAGAAGACAATTTCCTATCATCAATCCAAGAACAGTCTTTGCATTTGACTGCATCGCGCAACTGGATTACCTGCCCTCCACACTTTCTGCATTTTGTAAATAGGACTCCTAGATGAGGCTCATCCATAACTCCGTGGATTGTTCCATTAAGGTGACTTATCACCTTTAGTGTAACAATATCATTCATCAGGGCCACACTCCGTTTTCTGATATTCCTTGTAGAACAGATACATTCTACCTTGGATGTTGCGGGATTTCCATTAATGAAATCAATAGAAACTGCTATCATGTTTGCCATAACTGCTACAACAGATCCTATGATTATATCGCCGATCTTTGGAACCGGTAAATTTTTTGGGCTGGTAATGCTTGCTATTCTTAATTTTTTATCAAAACTTGCAGAACCAATTACAGCTGCCCTTACCAAGTTTCCATCATCAAAGGTATTATTTCCAGCCTCAAACTCTTCTATTGCAGCAATCTTGTCTCCTGGAAGAATCAAAGGCTCTGACATGGTTTTCATGTTTTAGTGATTGTTATAATTCTTTGTAGGTAAAAGGAAAAGTCACATTTCCTTCCCTAGATCTATTAACTCGATTCCTCAAAGATTGATTTGTAATTGATAATTTGGTTATTTATTTTTCAGAATATTGCTCACTATCTTTGCAATTGATTTCAGTGAGCTTTCATCTACCAACGTTCCACCAAATTTCATTCGATGATTACTGGCTAATGCCTGTCCACCTATTAGCACTTCGATATTGAAACTATTCTTGATTTTTCTAACCAATCTCTGAGCAGTCTTTAAATTTTCTTCAAGAGTAACTGAGACAAGTATAATGTCGGGGTTGTTTTTTTCAATGAATGTAATTAAGGACTCTGATGGAACATAAGGAGCTAGATAAAATACAGTATAATTTTCACAAACAAAAAACGACTCTAGTATTTTACACCCCAAGTGGTGTTCTTCCCCTGATGGGGTACAAAGAAGGATTTTGCCTTTTTTGTCAGAAAATGCGTTTTGGTTCATTATCATGGCAACCAAATTAAATGCAGTGTTGCTACATACGTGCTCATCAGCTACTGTGATCTTTTTTGCCTCCCAGAGATCACCTACCTTATACATTACGGGTTTTAGGATCTGATCAAAAAAGGTGGCTGTATCGGAATATTTCTTGTATTCATTGTAAAGATCAAAGGAATAATCAAGATCACCGTCCTTGAGAAACTTGTATAGCTTTTTCTGAAACTTGGCAATCAGTTTTTTGTTTTTTAAAAATTTGTGCGAACGAAAAAAGGAGACTACTCTTGGCACACTTCTATGTTGTTTTGGAATATCAGATTTTGTCACATCTGATGCTTTTCCTAGATACTTTATGATTTCCTGTCTTGAACTTGATCTATTTGCATCCCATACACTACGGACTAAGTAGAGGTATTGTTCCCCTTTGACAGTCTTGGTTCTAAGGTAAACCATTTGAATTCCTGCTTGGTTTTTGAGGCGTACCTTTACTACTAACACTATTACAAGAAATAAGAAAAATTGGGTTGGTCATTACTCCAAGTTCAGTGGAATGTTTGTTTTTCCCCAGGATTCTGAAATTCTCAAGTAGTAATCTTTGGTTGAATCATATTCAAAGGTGGTTCCACCATATCCAATGTTTGGTCCAAAGAGAAACTTGATTTCCCTTGAATCACCTGGCTTTAGGGATATCTGTCCTGATGTAAAGTCAGTTGATGAATATTTGAATGATTTTTGTCCATTCCA
>JABAHQ010001626.1_pt1 | contig 63638 bp, 57 predicted proteins | sample 7062091 | NCBI WGS metagenome assembly JABAHQ01 (sample SAMN14534359, study PRJNA622989) | marine sediment metagenome | biome: marine biome [ENVO:00000428]; feature: marine pelagic biome [ENVO:01000023]; material: deep marine sediment [ENVO:00002113] | place: India: Gulf of Kutch | collected...
GTTGACGACGCCGCCGTCCAGGCCCGAGCGGACCTGCAGCGGGCCCGACCAGTTCTCCGCGCTGATCACGGTCTCCAGTGCGGCCAGATGGAAGTCGCGGATATGCACCAGCCGGCGCTGGCTCACGCGCGTCTGATTCCCCTCGTGATCGCGAAAGCGCACCGTGCGCGAGAGCACTCCCTGGCGCAGATCGAGCTGCTGGTGGTAAGAGAGGATTTCCACGGCGTGCAGGTTGAACCAGTTGCCGCCCCGGATGCGAAAGCTGAGCGGCAGCCAATTGGGAAGGTTCACCAGGTCCTCGTTCTCCACCGTGCGCCCGGAGATCTCGGTGTGCAGGCGGTTGTAGCCGCCTGCGAGGTAGGTCCCGGGATAGTGGATCTCGCCGGCCTCGGACTCGGGCGCCGCGCCGCGCGCGGCGAAGTAGCCGTTGCCCAGGGCGCACAGGGCCTCGCGCAGGGCCTCTTGCTCCGGGACGAACTCTTCGTAGACCAGGGCCCAAGAGGTCATTCGTCACGCCCCTCCAGTCGTTCGATCAAACCTTCGAGAAACGCCCGAACCTCGTCGGGGGCGCGCAGGGCAAAATGGGCGTTGGAGCGGGCGGGCGCCTCGCTGACCAAAATGCAGACGCCGCGATCCCCGAGGGCCGCGAAGGCGTCCTCGTCCGTCACGTCGTCGCCCAGGTAAAAGGGCAGGGTGGCGCCGGGCTCGAGCCCCAGGGCATCGAGCAGCCAGCGCACCGCCTTGCCCTTGTCCCAATCGATGTCGGGCTGCAGCTCGTGGATCTTCTTGCCCTGCGTGCGGCGCAGGCCCGGAAAGCAGGCGGCCGTTTCCCGGACCGCACGCTCCACGCGGTCCAGCTCGGAGTCGGTGACCCGGCGAAAGTGTACGGCGATGGAAAAACGCTTGCGCTCCACCAGGCAGCCGTCGATGCCGGCGAGCTTGCGCTCCAGCATGTCCTGGGCCCGCTCCAGTGCCGGCAGGTACTCGGCACCTTGTTGGTATTCGATGCGCCGGCCGGCCGGGCCCGCAATGTCGAAACCGTGGCTGCCGGCATAGTAGAGCTCGGACAGACCGACGCGCTCGCGCACGTCCTGCAGGTCCCGGCCGCTGATGACGGCCACCATGGCGCGACGGGCGAGCCGGCGCAGTGTATCGCGCAGGGCCTCGGACAGGACGGCCAGCTCTGGGCGGGCCACGATCGGGGTCAGCGTGCCGTCGTAGTCGAGGAACAGGCACGGGCGTTTGTCGCGCATCCGCTCGGCGATCTCATCCAGCCGCTCCAAGGCGGAGGGCAGGGCGCGGGGCTGCTCGCTCATGCCTCGGCCTCTTCGATCGTCACGACCCCCAGGTCGGTGACGACGTGGCGGGCGCCGTGGCGCCGCAGGGCCTCGAAGCGGCCGCCGCGATCCACGCCGACCACGCAGCCGAACCCGCCGCGGGCCCCGGCCTCGACGCCGGCCAGTGCGTCCTCGAACACCGCGGCCCGTTCTGGGGCCACGCCCAGGCGCCGCGCCGCCTCCAGATACATGTCGGGCTGCGGCTTGCCGCGCAGGCCGCGGGCCTCGAGGTTGCGGCCGTCCACTCGCACATCGAACAGCTCGGCGATGGCCGCCGCCTCCAGCACCAGTCGGCAGTTTTTGCTGGAGGATACCACCGCCGTTTTGAGGCCGGTCGCGCGGAGCCGGCGAACCAGATCGACGGCGGGGCCGTAGACCTGCACGCCCCGTTCCTCGAGCATTTTTCGAAACAGCATATTCTTGCGGTTACCCAGCCCGCAGACCGTCTCGGCGCCGGGCTCGTCGCCGGGCTCGCCGTAGGGAAGCTCGATCCCGCGGGCGCGGAGAAACGACTGCACACCGGCATAGCGCGGTTTGCCGTCCACGTATTCAGAGTAGTCGGCTTCGGCGTCGAACGCGGAGAGGTCGGCGCCCCGCGCCCGGACGCGGCGCTGGAGAAATTCGTCGAACATCGCCTTCCAAGCGGCGGCATGGACCCGGGCGGTACGTGTCAGCACCCCGTCGAGATCGAAGATCGCGCCGTCGAAGCGCGCGCGATTGAGGCGAACGGTTTCCTCGGCGCCGTGCACAGTGCCCCTCGGCCTATTCGTGGCCGCCGGCGGTCGCCTCGAACCCGGAGACCACGTCCAGCAGCTCTGCGGTGATCGACTCCTGGCGCACGCGCCGGTACTCGCCGGTGACTTCCTCCAACCGCTCGTCGAGATTTCGCTCCGCAGCCTGCATGGCGTTGAGCCGGCTGCCATGCTCGGCCGCCTGCGACTCCGCGCAGGCGCGAAACAGCGACACGAAGAAATACTGGCGCAGCAGGCGGGCCAAGATCTGCTGCCTGTCCATGGTGTACATGGGCAGGCGGCGCGACGGCCAGGGTCGTTCCTCCAGCCGGTGAAAGCGCTGGAGGTTGACGGGCAGCAGCTGCACGCCCGTGGGCTGGTAACCCGATCGCGCGGTGGCGCGGTTGAAAAACAAGTGCACGTATTCCACCCCGGTCTCGCTGCGCCACTCGTCGATCTTGAGCAGGATCTGCTGGACCGTCGCGGTGATGCGCGCCGCCGAGCCCGGCACGAACAGATCCTCTTCCACCCGGTGGCCGGCCGACTCGAGCTGCCCGGCGGCGCGCGCGCCCACCGCGAGCATGAGCGCCGACTCATCGGCCGCCGGAACCGATTGCAGGCGCTCGAGCGCGTGGGCCGCAATATCCTCGTTGAACCGCCCGCACAGGCCGTGGTCGGTGCCGAACACCACGGCCGCCGAGCGCCCGGCCTGCCGGCGCCGGCGGGGCGATGGCGCCCGGGCCACATCGCGCAGCACCACGTGCAACCCGAGCTCCACGGTGCGGTAGTAATCGGCCAGGGAGCGCTGGGCCTGCTCGTACTGGCGAATGCTCACCGCCGACAGCGCCTTCATGGTGCTGACTATGGAACGCAGCTCCTCGAAGCTCTCGATGCGGCGCTGAAGCTGCTCGGTGGTTTCCATGTCGGATGCCGAATTTCAGCCGTCGGAACGACACGTTTCGCCCTGGCCCAGGGTCTGCCGGAGAACGTCCATCAAGTGCCGCCAATCGTCGTCGCCGAGCTTCTCGCCGGCCTCCATGCGATGAGCGATCTCCGGCAACCGCTCGCGTGCGGCCTCGCGCAGGCGCTGCTCGGCGTCCCCGACCCGCTCGATGCCGATGTCGTCGAACAGGCCATCGTTGACCGCCCGCAATACGGCGATCTGCTCTCCGACGGACAGCAGGTCGTGCTCGCGCTGTTTGAGAATCTCCCGCACCCGCCGGCCCCGCTCGATGGTGGCGCGCGTGCGCTCGTCAAGACGGGTGGCGAAGCGGGCGAAGGTCTCCAGCTCCTCGAATTGAGAGTAGGCCAGGCGCAGGTCGCCGGCCACCGCGCGGTAAGCAGGCAGCTGGGTTTTGCCGCCCACCCGCGACACCGATTTGCCCACGTCCACCGCGGGCATCATCCCCTTGCGAAACAGACGCGGCGAGACGTAGATCTGCCCGTCGGTGATGGAGATCAGGTTGGTCGGAATGTAGGCCGAGATATCCTGGGCCTGGGTCTCCACGATGGGCAGGGTGGTGAGCGAGCCGCCGCCCAGCTCCTCCCGCAGGCGGGTGGCCCGCTCCAGCAGCCGCGAGTGGATGTAGAAGATGTCGCCCGGATAGGCCTCGCGCCCGGGCGGGCGGCGCAGCAGCAGCGAGAGCTCGCGATAGGCGCGCGCGTGCCGGGTGAGATCGTCATAGACCACCAACACGTCCTTTCCCTGTTCCATGAAGTATTCGGCCATGGTCGTGGCCGCATAGGGTGTGATGAACTGCAGTCCGGGCGCGTCCTCGCCGGAGGCGACCACGACGACGGTGTACTCCATGGCGCCGTGCCGGCGCAGGTCCTCGACCACACGGGCCACGGCGGTGCCGCGCTGTCCGATAGCGCAGTAGATGCACAGCACGTCCTGGTCGCGCTGGTTGATGATAGTGTCCACCGCGATGGTGGTCTTGCCGGTCTGCCGGTCCCCCAGGATGAGCTCGCGCTGGCCCCGTCCGATGGGGATCAAGGCGTCGACCACCTTGAGGCCGGTCTGCAGGGGAACGGTCACCGGGGCGCGCTGCATGATGCCGGGGGCGTCCCGCTCCACGGGCCGGCGCTCCGTGGTCTTCAGGTTGCCGCCCTCGTCCAGGACCCGTCCGGCCGGGTCGATCACCCGGCCGAGCAGGGCGGCGCCGACGGGCGTGTCGGCGAGACGCCCGGTGGCGTAGACCTCGTCGCCGGCGGCGATGTCCTCGCTGTCGTCCAGCACCACCACCCCGAGCTCGGCCGGTTCCAGGTTGATGGCCATGCCCAGCTCGCCGCCGCCGAAGCGCACCAGCTCCTCGCTTTGGATACCGGGCAGGCCGCGCACGCGTGCGATGCCGCCGCCCACGTGGGTCACGGTCCCCATCTCGCGCGTCCGCAGCTCGGCGCGGGTGCGCTCCAGCGCCGAGTCCAGGTCGGCACCGGTCTGCTCGACGACTTGCTCGAGTATGTGTTCCATGCCCGCGGCTCAACTTCCCTGGACGGCAGATTGCAGCAGCCCCCGGAGCTGCGCCTCCAGCGTCTCCAGGTATTGGTCGATGCTCCAGCCGAGCTTGCGCCCTTCGGTGCGCAGCTCGATGCCGGCGACCAGCTCGCCGGCCTGCTCGAAATGAATCTCCCGCCCGGCGGACAGATGCTCATGTACGGCCTCGGCAATGCCTTGGCGCAGCTCGCCGGTGAGCTCGAACGAGGTGACGACCCGCAGCGGGCCCGATGCCTTTCCGATGGCCTCGCGTTGCCGCTCGTCCAGCCCGGCGAGCCGGCTGAGGAAGGCCTGCACGATCTGCTCCTCCAGCTCGGCATCGGCGAGGTCGTGGAGGGCGCGCCGGGCGATGGCGCTGATGGACTCGGCCGCGCGGGCGCGCAGCGCCGTGAGAAAGTCGCGCTGCTCGCGCTCGATCTCCTGCTGCCACTGGGCGCGGGTATCGTCCACCTCGCCGCGCGCCTGCTCCAGCAGCTCCCTTCGCCTGGCCTCGGCCTCCTGCTCTGCCTGGCGTATCAACTCGTCGCGGCGTCGATCCAGGGAGTCGGCCTTGTCGCGATAGGCGCGCCCCTCGCGCTCGGCCTCCTCCTCGTGCCGCTCGGCCTCGTTCAAGCGCTCGGCAATACGCCGCTCGCGCGCTTCCATGGCCGTGATCACAGGCTGGTAGAGGAGGCGCTTGAGCAGGTACACCAGTACCAGAAAGTTTGCGATCTGCGCGGCGACGGTGACCCAGTCGATCTGCATGATCAGCCCCCGGCGCCGGCGATCACGTGGTCCCAGAACGGATTGGCGAAGATCAGGATCATGGACACCACGAAGCAGTAGATGGCCGTGGACTCGATCATGGCGAGCCCGACGAACAGGGTGCGGGTGATCGTGCCGGCCTCGTCCGGCTGCTGGGCGATGGCGCTCAGGGCCTGGGCGACGGCCCGGCCTTCGCCGAGGGCCGGGCCCACGGAGCCGATGGCGATTGTGATCCCTGCAGTGATCACCGAAACCATCCCGATCAATGACAGGCTATCCATGACAAATCCCCTTTTTTGCGTTATTGGTTTTGCACGATGCTCGGTTCCTGCCGGCCAGACTCGTCTCCCGTGGTGCGCTCGTGCACGGAGGTGGCCGACGCGATATAGACCATGGCCAGGATCGCGAAGATGTAGGCCTGTATCGCCCCTGTGATCAGCCCCAGGGCCTGCATGATGATCGGAAAGAAAAAGGGCGCGAGGCTCAGCAGGATCCCGGCGATCACGGTGCCGCTCATGATGTTCCCGTACAGGCGTACCGCCAGCGCGATGGTGCGCGAGATCTCGCCGATGACATTGAACGGCAGCATAAATACGGTCGGACGCACGTAGTGCCTGAGGTAGTTCAAGGGGCCCTCGTGGGCGATGCCGTAGACGGGCACGGCAACGAACACGCACAGGGCGAGCGCCGTCGTCGTGGACAGCGAGCCTGTCGGCGGGATGTAGCCCGGCACGATGGCCAGCAGGTTGGACGTGAGCACGAACAGGAACAGCGTCCCCACGAAGGGCAGATAACGGCCGGGCTCCTGGCGGCTGACGTCTCGTATCTGGTCGCGCATCCCCGAGACCAGCACCTCCAGCAGGTTCTGCCAGCGCGACAGCTCGGTGCCCGTGGTGAGGCGGCGCGTGATCAGCCAGGAGCCCCCCGCCAGCAGCGCCATCACCAGCCAGGTAAAGGCGATGGTGGCGTTCAACTGCAGCGCCCCCCAGGACCACAGGACCAGGCTGTCCGGGCTGATGGTCATCCGGTCGATGCCTCTTCGGAGTCGCCGAGCCGGGCGGTGTGCGGCCGGACCCGGCCGGTCACGATCATGCGCACCAGCGTGAATCCGGCGACGGCCGCAACAAGGGGCGCCCAGCGCCCCTGGCTCACTATATAGAATCCCGCCAGCAACACGCCCAGCCGCCCGAACAGGCTGATGAGGGCGAAAACCGCCGGATGGCGGCTGTGGGGCAGGGCGCGGATCGTATGCCACAGCGCGGCCAGATAGGCCCCGGCCAGCAGGCCGCCCGCAGCAAAGGCGCCGGCTATGTGCATCCATTCGTTCATGTACCGTCGCTTCCCGGTTTCTCTATATGTTAGCCTTCCCGACCACAATTCGTGGGTGCCGTGGAACGGAGATCGCTCTCGCCAAGCCCCCAAGCACGCAAAGACATGATCGTTCTTCTTCGAGCCGATCGACGGCGCGGCTCGACCCATCCTTCATCAGGACCTCACTCGTTGTCTCATGGCCTGTGCCTTTCTTGGCGGTCTCTGCGTCTTTGCGAGGGAATTGTTTGGCCTCCCTCGCCAGTGACCCGGAAGTCGATGGGCTAGTACTTCTCGCTCTCCTGCTTCACCCAGTACCAGGCGTTGATACACCCGATGATCACACCCACGATGAGTAGGTTCAGGGTCCATGAGATGTCGCTCGGCCAGTTGCGGTCGATCCACACGCCCAGGGCTACGCCGATCAGGGTGGGGATGGCCACCGACCAGCCCACCAGCCCGAACATCCCCAGCCAGAACCAGGCGGTGCGTTCTTTTTCCTTCTGGGCGCGCAGCTTGCGCTCGGCCTTGCGGCTCACCTCGCGACCGAAGCGATCCTCCGGGCCCGGGCCGCCATCGGATGGGTCGGGCCCCTCACCCACGCCACTGCTCCTCCATCTCCATGAAGCGCCGAATGGTGCCGGCCTCCAGACGGGCGAGGGCCGTGCGCGCCATGCGCTCGTGCTCGTCCAGCTCGCGGAAGCGGCTGTCCACCGTATCCTTCAACGCCCCCAGGTCCGCCCCCTCGACGGCGTTCAGGGTGGAGACCATCACCTCGCCGCCGCACTTGACGAGCGTGCCCTCGTCGACGGCGAAGAAACGGCTGGTGCCCGCTTCGGTTTCGCAGACCAGGATCCCGGGCACTAGCGCGGCCACGAAATCGACATGGCGGGGCAGGAGGCAAAAGGCCCCGTTCTCGGCCTCGGCGATCACCTTGACCACCGGCTCGTCCATCGAGACCTCGGTCGGCAATAGCAGCTTCAGGTGCATGGATAATCCTTACCTGATCCTTGCGCAAATCACACCGTTGACAAGAGCGCACTGCGCAATAATTTAGCGATTAGCCCGCTTGGGGCGCCTTGTTCGGGATTGCACCGGCGCTGCAATCGAGGGCAGGGGGGCTTTGCGAAGCGGCGTGCGAGCGACAATCGCACAGGGAACGTGCGATTGGCGCTTGCCCGCAGCGAGCGGAGCAGGGATAGCGCAGCAAGCGTAAGCGGCGCAAAGCCCCCCTGTCCTCGATCGACTTATGCTCACAATCTCGTTTGCTGTCTCTAGTCGGTGTCCTTACTTGTCGATTTCCGCGTCTTTGCGAGAGGTTTGTGTGGTCGCCGCGGCCAAATTGGGCAACAATCGATCCCGGCGACTCAGGATTCGGACGCCGGCTCGGGCTTTCGCGCCTCGTCGATGGCGCCGATCATATACAGGGCCCCTTCCGGGTAGTCCTCGAGCTCATCCGCCAGTATCCGCTCGCAGCCGCGAATTGTATCCTCCAGGTCCACCATTTTTCCTGCGTGGCCGGTGAACTGCTCGGTACTGAAAAAGGGCTGGGTTAAAAACCGCTCCAGGCGCCGCGCGCGGCTGACCGTGCGCCGGTCCCGGCGCGACAGCTCCTCGATCCCCAGCATCGAGATGATGTCCTTGAGCTCCTCGTACTCGGCCAGTGTCTGGCGCGCCGCCTGCGCGGTGGCGTAGTGGCGCCGGCCCACGACTCCCGGGGTGAGCATCTTGGAGTCCGACTGCAGCGGGTCCATCGCCGGGTACAGGCCCTGGCTGGCCCGCTTGCGCGAGAGCACGATGGAGGCCGAGAGGTGGGCGAACGTGTGCGTGGCCGAGGGGTCGGTCAGGTCGTCGGCGGGGACGTACACGGCCTGTACCGAGGTGATGGAGCCGCCGGCGGCGCTGCAGATGCGCTCCTCGAGCTCGGCCAGCTCGGTGCCGAGGGTGGGCTGGTAGCCCACGCGCGAGGGGATGCGACCCATGAGGCCGGAGACCTCGGTGCCGGATTGAACGAAGCGAAAGATATTGTCGATGAGCATCAGCACGTCGCGGCGCATGGTGTCACGGATGTACTCGGCCACGCTGAGCGCGGCGTGGCCCACGCGAAAGCGCGCCCCGGGGGGCTCGTTCATCTGGCCGAACATCAAGACGGTGTGGTCCAGCACGCCGGTTTCGACCATCTCCCGGTAGAGCTCCTCGGCCTCGCGCGAGCGCTCGCCGATGCCGCAGAACAGGCTGACGCCCTCGTAGCGCCCGACCATGTTGTGGATCATCTCCGTGATCAGCACGGTCTTGCCCACGCCGGCGCCGCCGAACAGCCCCGCCTTGCCGCCGCGCTCCAGCGGAGCGAGCAGGTCGATGGCCTTGATGCCGGTCTCGAAGACCTCGGCGCTCGTCACGCGCTGGGACAGCGGCAGGGGCGGGCGGTGGATCGGGCGGTGCTCGGCGGCATCGATCGGGCCCTTGCCGTCGATGGGCGCGCCGAACACGTTGAGCATGCGTCCAAGCAGGGACTCTCCCACTGGCACCTGGAGCATGGTGCCCGTGTCGTGCACCGGCGTGCCGCGGGCCAGCCCGCGGGTGCTGGTAAGCGCGATGCAGCGCACGGTGTCGTTCGTGAGGTGGGTCTGGACCTCCAGCACGATCTGCTCATCGGCCCCCGTGCGAAGCTGCTGGTAGCGCGGGGGCAGCCCGCGGCGAAACTGCACGTCCACCACGTTGCCGCGCACCGCGGCCACTTGGCCGCCTGCCGCACGCGTCTCGCCGCGCCCTTCGATCTGCTGTGCATCGGACTGCGGCATGGGTTTACTGGATCAGGCCTCGGTGTCCATCCACGCCTCGGACTCCGGGAGGAAATGGGCCAGGCCCTCCAGGACGCCGGCGCTGTAATTACCGTTCATTCCGTGAAAGCCGCCGCGGGCGAGGTATAGCCGCTCGGGGTCTCCGCCCGCCCGCAGGCGCTCCAGCGCCGCCCGGCGCACCTCCTCGCGGGCGTTGCGCACCAGCACGGCCTGAAGGCCGCTGGTGAGCACCGGCAGGTCGTTGCCGCTGTCGCCGGCGAACACGGTGCGCGCCTCGTCGAATCCGTCGCGCTCGATCATGAAGCGAATGGCATGGACCTTGGTGGCGCGCTCGGGCAGCACGTCGAGCAGGCCCACGCGGGCGACCTCGTCCACGCTCCAGATCAGGCTGGCCCGTACGCCGCGGCGCTGCAGCCGCTCACCCATCTGCGCGAGCAGCGCCTGGTGATCGGCATCCTCGTCCGCGTAATAGCTCAGCTTGAAGGTGTTTTGCTTCTCCGGCTCCTGCGGGCGCAGGGGCGCCAGGTCACTGAACAGGCGCGCCAGCTCCTCTCGGCTCATGCCCGCCCAGTCCGGCGCGATCTCCTCGCTCCAGGCCTCCCAGGGGCGCCAGTCGCCCCCGCGCACGTCATAAATTGTCGTGCCCACGTCGCCGATGGCGAAGTCGGGGGCGGGGATGCGGTACTCGCGGATGGCCTCCAGCAGCAGCTCGAGGTGACGGCCGCTCACGTAGGCAAGGGTGAGCTCGGGGCGGGCCGCGACGGCCCTCAGCAGAGGCCGCGCCTGGGGCGACTCGGGCTGCGGGCCGTTGGGCAGCACGGTTCGGTCCAGATCGCAGCACAGCAGGATCGGCTCAGTCATGGTCGTCGATTCGCAGCACCGGCTGGCCTTCCAGCGCCCAGTGACCCATGACCGCGGCCGCGGCGCTCCACCCCTGGTGGCGCGTGCCCCCGGGAGTGAGCTCCTTGCCGTGCACGAACTCGGGAAAGCCCCAGGGCTCGCCGTCCATCTCGAGGCGGTTCGCCCGGTGTATGGCCTGCAGATGCGTCCGTGCCCGCTGCACCTCACCGCGCCGCGCGAGGTCCGCCACCAGGAAGCCGGTGATCATGGGCCACAGCCCGCCGTTGTGAAACTCATACGGTCGGTTCTTGAAGCTGTAGGAAAAGGTCATGTGCAGGTCTTCCCAGTCCTCGTCCACCGGCTCGATCACCGGGTAGAAGGCGGGTAGCAGAGCCAGCGATTCGGGCACCACGTTCTCCTCGGACAGGAACCGGTCCACGCGTTCACGCTGGGCATGGTCGGCTACGTCGAGCAGCGAGGCCAGCACGTTGGCCAAGGCGTCGAATCGATAGCCGTAGCCGTGGGGAGAAAAGAACGACATCCAGTGTCTGTCGGCGCAGTGGCGCGCGGCATTATGCCCCTTGCGGTAGAGGACCTCGTGGTACACGTCGTCCGGGAGACCGTCGCCATCGTAGAACCAGTAGTTGGCCCGGATCAGGTGGCGCAGCCGGCCGCAGCGCTCGGTGAGCCCGTGGTCCGCCGTGCCGTGCACGTGCGCGTGTATGGCACACAGCGTGCGCTGGGCCTGCAGGTAGAGGAGTTGGTCGTAGAGCACGTAGCCGTTGTGCAGGTACTCATCGGCCCAGTCGCCGGTCTGCGGGATGTAGATCAGCCCGCGGTTGTTGAACTCCCATGCGCCGAGGAGAAAGCGTGCCTTTTCCACGGCAGGCAGAACGCGTTCCAGAAAGGCGTCGTCGCTTGTGGCGCGCCAATACTCGCCGCAGCCGATGACGAACCACAGGTCGGCGTCCACCCGCCCGGTGGTCCCCCCGTAGCTGATGCGATCGGACACCGGATCGACGTTGCTGGGGATCTCCCCGTGGGGTCCCTGATAGCGGGCCAGGGTCTGCAGGGTGCGCTTGAAGCACTCGATCAGGTCGTGGTCGCCGCTCATCAGGCCCGCCAGTCCGATGATCACCCCGTCGCGGCCCCAGATGCGGCGGTAGTTGGCGCTGCGGGTGGGCGAGGCCAGGAAGCCGTCCGGCGTGCTGCAGCCGTACAGCAGCTCCAGTGCCCGGTCGCAGCCCTCCGAAAAGAGCTCGGGCGATCGAAGGGCTGCCTTCCTGTCGCTGGTCATCATTGCGGTTGGCCCGTCAGTTACACAACTACAAGACTGAGTCGGCGGAAGCATTGGCCGTCACGGTGTTTTTCTCTTCGTCGGGTGTTCGATGCTGGATTGCACCAGCGCTGAGGTCGAGAACCGGAGGCCTTGTTCGCAGCGAGCGGAGCGAGGACGGCGCCGCGAGCGCAAGCGGTGCAGGGATTTCGGTTCTCGATTCATTAGCGCGATGACTGGGTTAATCTTGATCGAACAGCGCCGCGGGGTCGCCCTGACCGGCCACGGCGGCCATCTCGTCCGTGGTGAGCAGCTCGTCGGGCAACTCCGAGTAGGCGCCGGCCACGGCGCTCAGGGCGTGCGCCCAGGTGCAGCGGTTGGCGAACAACATACCGTTCTCGTCCAATGTTCCCCCATGGTTGATGTAGCCCAGCACCGGGCTGAGCACCGGGTCCGAGAGCAGGGGCCAGACCGTGCCCGCATGCACCTCGGGGCGCACGTGGGTCAAGAAGACGCGCGTGTCCACGAAACTGGGGAACAGCTCATCGACCACCTCGACGGGCGTGAGCACCGCCTCCTCCCGCTCATCTCGGGCCACGCGAAAGCGCCCGGGCTCCTGCATATAGACCAGCGAATGCGAGATACCGTTGTTGTTCAGCCGGTCCGAGGCCTTGAGCGCTTGGCCGAGCTGATAGGCCCCGGTGGCCACCAGCTGGACGCGCTCTTCCTCGCTGCCCTCGCCGCGCAGCCGCACTGCGCCGTATTGGATGAGCTGCCGGGCCTGCGCCGCGTTGACGTAGTTTGGCACGGGCTGCTTGGGGATCACCAGACCCCAGATCTGGCCCCGGCTAGCGTACACCGCCTCCAGGGCGGCGAGCGCGCTGTTCCAATCAGCCGGGAACGCCACGCGCGCCACGTCGGTCATCTCGCCCATCAGCGCCTCGGCGAAGGTCGGGTCCTGGTGGGACTGCTCGTTCTTGCCGTTCTCCCATGTGTGGGAGGTGGCGATCACGGGAACCCCCAGCCAGCCGGGCTCGCGCCCGGCGTCGTGCAGGTGGCGGGCGAAGATCAGCTCCTGGCGGATGGCCCCCAACATCTTCACGGCAAAGGCCTCGTAGGAGGCCACCAGGTTGATGCCGCCCTTGTTCGCCAGGGCCGCGCACACCACGGCCTCCTCGTTCAGGGCGGTGATCACGCACCCGTCCACCGCCTCGGCGACGCCGGGCTCGGGGGCGGTGACCCGGTGCTTGAGGGTGTCGAGCGTTCGGTTCATCCGGTTGCTGCGCATCTCGTCCGGATTGCCCACCCGCGGGCGCAGGGCGGGGTTGGCGACGAGGATATCGACGAAGTACCGATCGACCCCTTCCATGGGGCTTGCCGCCTCGCGGCCCTCGCGCCAGGGGGGCTCGGGGAGCTCGGGGGTGCGCATCATCCGGTGGGCCAGGGGATGGTCACGCTCGCGGGGCCGCCCCTGTTCGGCGTGGTGGTTGAGCCGACCCACGGCCTCGGCGATCTCGCCGGTGGCCACCCACAGCCGTCGCGCTCCCTCGTTGAACTCGGCGCGCGCCGCGGCGTCGCGGTGCGGATTGCCGCCCAGGGGCAGGTTGTGGGCCCGGTTTGTGCCGGCGCCGGGAAAGCCGTAGCCCTTCTCGGTCCCGGCCACGCCGTGGAAGATGGGAACGGGGTAGGCGGCCTTGCCGGAGCGCACCGCGTCCGCGGCGGCTTGCAGGGAGTCTTCCATCTCCAGGATGGCCCAGGCGTAGGCGGCCGGGTCGCGGCCGTCGATGTCGAGGGGCGTGAAGCCGTTCAGGCGCAGATGATCGCGAAACCAGTCGATCCCCCCCTTCATGGCCATGCTGGTGCGCTGGTCGATGCGCCGGCCGTTGGCGATCATCAGGGGCGTGACCAGGCCGCAATCCTCGGCCCGCCACCAGCGCGGGATCCAGTCGCTGCCGCGCTGCTCCTCGAAGGCCCCGTCGCTGAGAAATACCACCAGGCGCTCGCCGGGCAGCGGCATGTGCACGTATTGCAGCTCGGCGAAGCCCAGATAGCCGCCCTCCATCATGCCGCCGGCGGTGTGGGCGTTGACGTGGCTGCCCAGGGGCGACTCGGGTCGGCCCTCCGGGGCGATCACGAAGGAGTAGAAGTCGCGCACCAGGCGGGTCAGTCCCAGATCGCTGAGCTCGTAGCGCACCTCATGGGCCGGGGTCATGTTGCCCACGAGCACGTTGGCGGCGTCGATGGCGGCCACGCAATGTCCTTGTCCCATGAGCCACGAGCGGGTGATGCCGGTGAGTGCGTTGGCCGCCAGGTGGCCCACGTAGGCGGGCACCATGTTGAGGGCGCCGCCGGTATGACCCTGGGGGTCGGTCTTGAAGTCCTCGGCGCCCAGCTCGCGCCCGTCCAGATAGACGTTGTGGGCGTAGGTCATGTGCACCACCAGCCACATGGTCGCGCTGGTGATGCGATCGGCCGCGGCCAGCAGGCGATAGGCATGGTCGGGGTCGGGCAGGTCGCCGCGCTGCGCGAGGCGCTCGGCCATCTCGTACACCCGCACCTGGGTATGGTCGGTGTGGGCGATCACCCCGCGGCCCGATGCCCACTGGGCAAAGCCGGGGTGCTCCCTGCGATACTGCGCGGCCTGGCTCCGGATCTGGCCCGGCTCGGGAGACTCTGCGACCGTCCCGCTCACGGCGGCCCCGCACCGGATTGGCGGCCCCGGGACTCGCCCGACTCCAGGAGCGCCCGGGCCTCGCCGGCCAGGATGGCCGACTCCTGCACCGGCAGCACCCAGACGTCAACGGGGCTGCCGGGGGCCGCGATGTGCGCCTCCTGCCCCCGGGCCGCGGCGTTGGCTCGGGGATCCAGTTGGATGCCGGCCCATTCCAGGCCGCTGAGGATGCGCCTTCGCACCTCGGGCATGTGCTCGCCGACTCCCCCGCCGAAGACCACGCCGTCGGCCCCGCCGAGCACCGCCAGGTAGGCGCCGATGTACTTGCGTGCGCGATAACAGTACAGGTCGACGGCGTGCCGGGCACGCGCATCCGGGACGTCGATCAGGGCCCGCATGTCATCGCTCTTGCCGGACAGCCCGATCAGGCCGCACTCGTGGTTGAGCATGTGCTCGGCCGTCTCCGGGTCCAGCCCCTCGCGTCGCATCCAATAGGTGAGGGCGCCGGGGTCCACGTCGCCCGGCCGGCTGGCCATTACCAGACCCTCGGTGGGCGAAAACCCCATGGAGGTGTCGCGGGCCACGCCCTTTTCCGAGGCAGTGATGGAGCAGCCGCCGCCGAGCTGCAGCGAGATGAGGCGCCCGCCCGCCGGCGGCTCCGGGCGCAGCTCGCACCAGCGCTGCCAAAGGGCCCGGTGGGCGATGCCGTGAAAACCGTAGCGCCGCACGCCCAGGCGGCGTGCCCGTTCGGCGGGCAGTGCGTAGTGGGCGGCCACCGCGGGCAGCGTCGCGTAGAACGCCGTATCGAACACGGCCACCTGAGAGAGGTCGGCGCCCAGGCTCTCCCGCGCCGCACGGATCCAGCGCAGGGCCACCGGGTTGTGCAGGGGCGCCAGGGTGGACAGGCGCTCGATCTCCGCCTCGGTGTTCTCGTCCAGGAGGCTCGGCTCGATCAGCGACTCTCCACCGTGCACCACGCGGTGGGCGACGGCATCCGGGTGTTGAATGCCGCATTCGCCGGCGAACTGTTGCAGCGTCGCAGCGGGGTCTTGACCGGCACCGGCGAGCTTCGTCTCGTGCTGCGCACGGCTGGAATCGCGCTCCATGTCGAAGGCGGCCAGCTTCACCGACACGCTGCCGGTGTTCACCGTTATGATCCACATATGCGACGCTCATCGTCCGCCGCGCCCGCGGCGGCCCGGGAAACTCGGGCGTTGTCGGGCACCTGCTTGTCTACACTATAGCAATAGCGGGCCCTTTCTCGGGGCCGGTACGAGCCGCGTGCCGCAGATGCCGGCGTACGGCGGGCGCGGGCGGTGCGCGTAACCGACTGACCAGACTGGGCCTTGTTTGACAGCCCGGCATCCGTGACTACGGTTTGCCATAGGGGCAGCCTATCCGCCCGGACCAGGGGATTTGGCAGCGGCAGTCGAGACATCCAAGAGGTGTAAATGACCAGCCTCTTTGAGCTGTTGAAGTTCGGCCAGTCGGTCTGGCTGGACTACATCGACCGAAACCTCGTCGCCAACGGTGCCCTGGCCCAGCTCGTGGCCGATGGTCTCCGGGGCATCACTACCAACCCGACCATCTTTCACAAGGCGATTACCGGGTCCTCGGACTACGACGCAACCATCCTGGACCTGCTCCAGGCCCATCACGAGATCGATCCGCTCACGGTCTACCGCTGGCTGAGCATCCAGGACGTGCAGATGGCGGCCGATACCCTGCGCCCGCTGTACGACAGCAGCAAGGGCGGTGACGGCTATGTCAGCGTCGAGGTCTCGCCGCACCTGGCCTATGACACCGGGGGGACGATCGAGGCGGTGCGGGAGCTGTGGAAAGAGGTCCACCGGCCCAACGTCATGATCAAGGTGCCCGGCACCCTGGAAGGGCTGCCCGCCATCGAGCAGCTCACCGCCGAGGGGATCAACGTCAACGTGACATTACTGTTCTCGGTGGAGCGCTACGAGCACGTGTTCCACGCCTATGTCAACGGGCTGGTCAGAAACCCCGACCCTCAAGACGTGGCGTCCGTGGCCTCGTTTTTCGTCAGCCGCGTGGACAGCAAGATCGATCCCCGGCTCGACGAGCTCGGCATCCCGGAGGCGGCGGCGCTCAAGGGCAGGATCGCCGTTGCCAACTCCAAGATGGCATATCAGCGATTCAAGACCCTTGTGAAGGGGGAGGCCTTCATCGAGCAACAGCGGCGCGGGGCGCGGGTGCAGCGGCTGCTCTGGGGCAGCACCAGCACCAAGAATCCCGCCTATTCGGACGTCATGTACGTCAACGAGCTCATCGGGCCCCACACCGTGAACACCGTTCCGCCGCAGACGCTGGACGCGTACCTCGCGCGCGGTGAGGTACGCCTGACCCTGGAGGAGGATGTGCACCGGGCGTGCTCCGATCTCGAGGCCCTGGGGCCGCTGGGGATCAGCCTCGCAGAGGCGACGGCCGAGCTGGTCGTGGAGGGCGTGGAGAAGTTCAAGGATTCCCACGACGCTCTGGTTCAGGCCCTTGGTCTGAAGCTGGGCGACGTCGCCAAGAACTACGCGGCAGGCTGAGCCGACGTGGCGATCGGTTCCATGGTCTCATACCCCAATCGAGCCGAGGCCGGCCGGCAGCTCGCCGCGGCCCTGAAGGACTATCGGGGGCGCGAGGACGTGATCGTGCTGGCGCTGCCGCGCGGCGGCGTACCGGTGGCCTACGAGGTGGCCGAGGCCCTCGGGGCGCCCATGGACCTGGTGGTGGTGCGCAAGCTGGGCACGCCGGGGCAAGAGGAGCTGGCCATGGGTGCCATCGCCACAGGCGGGGCCCGGGTGATGAACACGGACGTGGTGGCCGCCCTGCGTATCTCAGAGGAGGTCATCGAGCGGGTGGTGGAGCGCGAGCGGCGCGAGCTGGAGCGCCGCGAGCGGGCCTACCGGGGCGAGCGCCCGAGGCCGGAGCTCCGGGACCGGTATATCGTGCTCATCGACGACGGGCTGGCCACCGGCGCGACCATGCGTGCGGCCGTGACGGCCCTGCGCCAGCTCGGGCCGGCGCGTATCGTGGTGGCGGTTCCCGTCGCGCCGCCGGACACGGTCGAACGCCTGCGGTCTGAGGCTGACGAGGTCGTTTGCCTGGCCACGCCGCAGCCGTTCTTCGGTGTGGGCCAGTGGTACGCGGACTTCACCCAGGTCACGGACGATGAGGTGCGCCGGCTGTTGGATGTGGTCTGGCAAAAGGAGGGCGCGGCCCCCGAGGCACGTCCATGAGCGAGCGCACGGAGATCCCTCGTCGCGAGTGGCCGGTGTTCTGCGACGGGTTCACCCGCCAGCATCACGGCTGGCGCGTGAGCCTCGAGCTGGCCGACACGGCCGAGCTGGAGCGCGCCGGCGGCGGGGTGGTGCACCGTCTCGCACACGACCTGACATTTCAGGGGATTACCGAAGAGCGCGACCAGGGCGAGGCCGCCCTGTCCATCACGGTCCGCGACGGGGCACGCCACGTCACGCATTGGGTGCGCGTGCCGGCGCACCTGTTCAGCGAGATCGAGCCGAACGGTGCCCATCGCGGGCTTCGCATCGACGCCGCAGGCGGCGAGTCCGTCCTAATCCGTTTTCGTGCCCCCGCGCGTCCCGAGACCCTAGACGGGATCGCCGCGGCCGAACGCTGACCTGCCCTGAGACCATCGCATGAACGCAAGAGACGCCATTGCCCACAAGCCGGTTGCCATCGAGCACCAGGGCGCCGTGCTGGAGGGCGATCTCGCCGTGCCCGAACAACCCGCGGGCGCGGTGCTGTTCGCCCACGGCAGCGGCAGCAGCCGGTTCAGCACGCGCAATCGCTTCGTCGCCGATGTGTTGAACCGGGCTGGGCTGATGACCCTGCTGTTTGACCTGCTGACCGCCGAGGAGCACGAGATCGATCAGCGTACCCGCCACCTGCGCTTCGATATCCCGCTGCTGAGCCGGCGTCTGATCGGTGCGGTGGATTGGGCTGCGGTCCAGCCGGGCCTGGGCGAGCTGGGGATCGGTCTGTTCGGCGCCAGCACCGGCGCGGCCGCGGCGCTGATCGCTGCCGCCGAGCGGCCCGGCCAGGTGGCGGCCGTGGTTTCCCGCGGCGGCCGCCCCGATCTGGCGGGCGAGACGCTGGCTCGCGTGAAGGCGCCTGTGCTGATGGTGGTGGGCGGCGAGGATTTCACAGTGATTGAGCTCAACCGCGAGGCGGCCCGGGCGCTGCAGTGCGAGCACCGCACTGACATCGTCCCCGGGGCCACCCACCTGTTCGAGGAGCCGGGGGCACTGGAACAGGTGGCCAAGCTCGCCCGCGACTGGTTCCTGGAGCATCTCGCCACAGCGGGATGAAGATCACCCCACTGGTTCTCCTGTGTTTTTCGGTTTCGCGGAAGCGCTCGTGAACATCGCGGGCGCGCTGGTAGCGGAGAAGACCGTTTTGGTTGGCGCCCCATAGGGCGCGCTGTGCGCGCCGCCTATCGGATTGCACGTGCCCCGGCGCGGCGGTCGCAGGCCGCCCTATGCAACTTGCCGGCACGAGGCATAGACACTTGCTCGACTTCGGTGAGGCGCTCGCCAAGCATGGGACTACCCGAGTCGTCAACCGCCTCCACGAAGCCGCTCTTCAGCCGCGCTGCTGCCGGGCGATCTCGGCGTCCACCTGGCGCGCCAGCGCCTCGAGGCGCTGCGAGATGTCCACGGGATAGGGAGCGGCCCGATCCAATCCGCGCAGGGGCTCGGGCAGCTGCTCGAGCTGGCGGGCCGCGCGCTCGCGCGCCCGGGGCAGGCCACCGGCCGCCTCCAGGCGCTCACCGCCGCGCATGACGCAGGCCAGCAGGGGCTCGCCCGGCAGCTCGTCGTCATGCAGGGCGATCGTGTCGCCCACCATGCGCCCGTACTCGTCGTAGCGGCGAAAGACCTGCTTGACGCCGGGCCAGGTCACCTTGCTCTCGGACTGCTTGCGCCGGCCGCGGCCCGCGTATTCGGTGAGCTTGTAGGCGCAGTCCAGGTAGGAGGCGTCGTTGGAGGTATCCATGCGCGTGCCCACCCCGAATCCGCCGATGGGCGAGCCCGCCGCGACGAGGTCGCGCAGCGTGTACTCGTCGAGGTTTCCGGAGGAGAAGATGCCGATGTCCGAGCAACCTCCCTCGTCGAGGATGCGGCGAACGCGATGGGCGTGCTCGGCCAGGTCGCCGCTGTCCAGGCGCACCGCCTTGATGTGTATGCCCTCCTTTTTCAAGCGCGCCGCCAGCTCCACCACCTTGTGCGCACAGGCCTCCGTATCGTAGGTGTCGATCAGCAGCACGGTGTTCTCCGGTTGGGCGTGGGCGAAGTGGTCGAAGGCGGCGACCTCGTCGTCGTGCGCCTCTACGAACGAGTGCGCCATGGTGCCGAAGATGGGGATGCCAAAGCGCTGCCCCGCGAGCACCGTGGAGGTTCCCGTGAACCCGGCCAGGTAGCTGGCTCGTGCCGCAAGCAGGCCCGCCTCGGCGCCGTGGGCGCGCCGCAGCCCGAAGTCCACCAGCAGTGTTTCCGGCGCGGCCAGGACGCAGCGGGCGGCCTTGGAGGCGATCAGGGTCTGGAAATGCAGCAGATTGATCAGCCGCGTTTCCATGAGCTGGGCCTGGGGGATGGGCGCCGATACGCGCAGGATCGGCTCGTTCGGGAAGAACACCGTGCCCTCGGGCATGGCATAGACATCGCCGGTGAAGCGCAGCTCACCCAGGTAGTCCACGAACTCATCGGAAAAGCGCCCGGTCTCGCGCAGCCAGCCGAGCTCCCGCCCGGTGAACGCGGCGTTCTCGAGAAATGCAAGGGCCTGCTCCAGCCCCGCCGCCACCACAAAGTTGCGCTCGGGCGGCAGCTCGCGCACGAAGAACTCGAACACCGCCGTCTCCTCCATGCCGTACTCGAAGTAGCCGTGCAGCATGGTGAGCTGATAAAGATCGGTCAGCAGCAGCGTCGATTCGGTGTCCTTGCCTGTGCCCATGGAGCCCCCGGAGTGCTCTTGCCTCTTAGACGACCGTCTCGAAAAGTATCGGCGGTCGCAGCGGCGTAATCAACCGCGGCGACGACGGAACGAATGCAGCACGTTGCCGATCCGATTGCGCGTGGACTAGCTTTCGTAGTAGATACTGGCGGGCAGCAACGCATCGGAAGGGAGCGATGGATACCGCAGATCTCAGCCTGTTTGCCCTCGGCGCCACGCACGGCCTCGGCGAGCGCGTGGCGCGGGCGCTGGACGTGCCGCTGGGGGCGCACGAGGAGCGCGAGTTCGAGGACGGCGAGCACAAGGCGCGGCCCCTGGAGAGCGTGCGCGACCGGGATGTGTACGTGATGCAGTCCCTGCACAGCGACCACGAGGCGAGCGTCAACGACAAGCTGTGTCGCCTGCTGTTTTTCGTGGGTGCGCTGCGCGATGCCGGGGCGCGCGCCGTCACCGCGGTGGTTCCGTACCTGTGCTACGCGCGCAAGGATCGCAAGACCAAATCCAGGGATCCGGTGACCACCCGCTACGTGGCCGCGTTGTTCGAGGTCGTGGGCACGGACCGGGTAGTCACTTTGGATGTGCACAACCTGGCGGCCTTCCAGAACGCGTTTCGCTGTCGAACCGAGCACCTGGAGGCACGTCGTCTGTTCGTGGACTACATGGTCCCCGGCCTGGGCGGGCGCGAGGTGGTGGTGGTCTCGCCGGACGCGGGCGGGGTCAAGCGCGCCGAGCGATTTCGCCAGCTGCTCGGCGCGCGTTTGGACCGTCCCGTACCTACGGCCTTTCTCGAGAAGCAGCGCAGCGCAGGGAAGGTCTGGGGCGAGGCGGTGGTAGGTGATGTCGACGGTGCAGTGGCCGTCGTGGTCGACGATCTCATCAGCACGGGGACCACCCTGGCACGGGCCGCGCGCGCCTGCCGCGAGCGCGGCGCCCAGACGGTGTGGGCCGCCGCGAGCCACGGCATCTTCGTGGGCAATGCCGCCGAGGTGCTGGCGGAGCCCGCGCTGGAGCAGGTCGTGGTGACCGATACCATTCCGCCGTTTCGCCTCGATCCCGCCTTGTTGTCCGAAAAGGTCACCGTGCTGGAGTCCGCGCCGTTGTTTGCCGAGGCCATCGCGCGCCTGCACAGCGGCGGATCCATTGTCGAGCTGCTGGAGTGACGGCGCCCGGCAAGCTTGGTAGCGGTGCGCCCGGCGTTCCTGCCACGATCAACGCCGGCCGACGAACGCAAAGGGCGTGGAGGCGCAGAGAACGCGGAGCAAATCGACGGATTGTCGCGACAGGAATATCGCTTTCGCCGCAGTACCGGCACTGGCGCCGGTGATCTAGCGGAGGCAGCGTTCCTGCCGCGATCAACGCCGGTCGAGGAACGCAGAGGACGCGGAGGCGTGGAGATCGCGGAGCAAATCGATGGAATGTCGCTCCCACCGCAGTATCGGCACTGGCGCCAATGATTCAGTGGGAGCGGCGTTCCCGCCGCGATCAACGCCGGTCGAGTGCTCGTTGTCGTACCGGGCTGATATTTGGTTGGCGGGCTTGGCGCCGTTGCGAAAGGCCTCGGCTATCGCTGAATCAGGCGGACGTGGCGCTCGGCAAGCTCCAGATAGGCGAGAGCCTTGGCGCGCCACTTGGGATGATCCGGGACCTCGTGGTCCCGGGTGTGCCAGATGGCGAGCTTGGCGCGCAGGGCGGCGCGATAGCTCGAGTAGAAGTGCATCAAGGGATCGGGGGGGTGGTCGCCGCCGAGCTCGCGGTACAGCGCCAGCAGCCGCTCCCCGGTCCCGGGGTCGCCGAGGCGCTCGCACTCGACGGCGAGGAAGGCCAACTCGTCGGCGGTGTCGAGGATGCGGAACTCGCGGTTGAACTCCAGGCAGTCGATGATCACGGGCTCGGCGGTCAGACATACGTGCTCGGGGCGCAGGTCGCCGTGGCCCTCGACGATGCGACCCTGCTCCACCCGGGCATCGAACAACGGGGCGTCGCGGCGCAGGCACTCGAGCTGGGCGTCGCGTAGGCGCGCGGCCAGCTCGGCGGGTAGATCATAGGCGGTGTCGATCAGCTCGCTGTGGATTGCCGTCACGTCCCGGCCCAGGCGGGCGCGGTAGGCGTCCGGGGAAAGGACCTCCCGCGGCGCCTGCTCGTAGAATCGCACGAGGCGCCGCACCAGGGCGTGCAGGTCGGCATCCTCCACCCGGCGGGCCTGCACCAGCTCGTCGAGCATCCGCCCTTGGGGCAGGCGCACCATCTTCACCAGCCAGTCGATCGCTGTCCCGGCGCCGTCCAGGCCCAGGCGGCCGTCCTCTTCCACCGTGAGCCGGACGCTGCCCAAATAGACGTCCGGCGCCAGCCGCCGGTTCAGGCGTACCTCCTCCTGGCAGTCGCGCCGGCGCGCGTCGATGGTGCTGAAATCGAGGAAATCGTATCGCACCGGCTTTTTGAGCTTGTAAGCGCGGCGATCGGTCAGGAATACCCAGGACATGTGGGTCTCCTTGACCTCGACCCGGGACGGTCCCTCGGGATAGCTGTCGGGACGCCGCAGAAAGGCGACCTTCTGTCGTGTGGCGTGGTTGAACAATTCCGAGTCGGTCATGGGTCTCGGGAAACCAGATCGGGGCGCGGGTTCCTTGCATAAAGTGTAGCCTTTGTCCTGACTCGGAGGGGGCACCCCAACGGTCCGGCCGCGAGGTATGGCGCCGCCGGCGGTGCGGGACTACGTTGACGATCGGACGATGAGTCAAGCGCCGAAGGCGCGGACCCATCGATTAGTGTGCAATAGACAGTTTGCAGTAGACAGGAAGACAGTGAGCGGCGGCTGCCATGAGGGCAACCCGACCGGCGGTTGCCGACCCGTGTCGACTGTACACTGTCCACTGTCTACTAATCGTAATCGGGCTTGCTCTCAGCCCGGGTAGATCACCAGATGGCGCTCGGGCTCGCTGCCCACGCTCTCGGCCAGCAAGCGATGGCGGCTGCTGATGCGATGTTGCAGCCGGCGCAGCCGCGCCGAGCGCGGTGCCAGCGACACGGCGATCCCTTCGGCGAGCACTCGCTGGATGGCCGCCTCGGTCTCCTTGACCGCATCGTCGACGTCCTCGCCGTGCGCGCCCTTAACCACGTGGAAGAGGTTTTCCAGGAGCCGGCGGATCTGTGCGGTGGAGTTCTTCTTGACCGCATGCACGGCTGTCTCCGTTCCCGCCAGACTGCGCTGCAGGCGCGGATCGTCGGTGCGTCCGCGCAGGGCGATGACCAGGTCGGCGTGCTCGGGACGCTTGACGGTGCGTGCCTCCAGGCGCAGCTCGCGAATGACCCGCTCGATGGAGTCGCGGCTCACGGCATAGGCATAGATGCGCGCCGGGCGCTCTCTGCCGGCGGGGACCGTCTCCGGCTCGGCGGCGGGTGGCTCGGTGATCGCTGGAGCCTCGCCCGCCGATGTGCGCCGCACACCCCCCGGGCTCACGCCGCGCAGGAGATTGTCCACCGCCCTGACGGTGTCCGGATGCACGATCACGGTGGAGCGGTCCACGATCTCCACGACGGCATCGAAGGTGGGCGGTGCCTTGCGCTCGGTGATGGTCTTCTGGCTGCCGCGCAGGCGCGCCTCCTCGTCACCCAGGGTGACCGTCTGCACCCCGCCGACCAGGTCGGCCAGGGTCGGGTTTATCACTACATTCTCGAGGGTGGTGCCATGGGCCGTGCCGATGAGCTGAACCCCGCGCTCGGCGATGGTGCGCGCCGCGAGGGCCTCCGCCTCGGTGCCGATCTCGTCGACGATGATCACCTCGGGCATGTGGTTTTCCACCGCCTCGATCATGACCGCGTGCTGGCGATTCGGGTGGGGGACCTGCATGCGCCGTGCGCTGCCGATGCCGGGATGGGGCACGTCTCCGTCGCCGGCGATCTCGTTGGAGGTGTCGATGACGATGACTCGTTTTTCGAACTCCTCGGCGAGAACGCGTGCCACCTCGCGCAGCTTGGTCGTCTTGCCGACGCCGGGACGACCGAGCAACAGCACGTTCTTGCCGGCCTCCACCAGGTCGCGGATGGTCTCAATGGTGCCGAACACTGCTCGCCCCACCCGCAGGGTCAGGCCGACGATCTCGTTGCGGCGGTTGCGGATGGCCGAGATCCGGTGCAGCGTGCCCTCGATGCCGGCGCGGTTGTCCGCGCTGAATTCCCCCACCGATGCCACCACCTGATCCAGGTCGGCGCGAGTGACCGGTTCCTCGGCCAGGGTTTCCGCGTGGCCCGGAAAGCGTGCCTGCGGGGGGCGACCCAGGTCCATGACGACCTCGAGCAGGGTATCCAGCGACAGGTTTTCCAGGGCCCGCTGGAGGGGCTCGGGCAAGGTACGCAGGAGCATGTTCAGGTTATCGGTTAGGGTGTGCGCGTTCATTCGAAAGGGCGGTAGCCTGACCGCGGGCGACTATCATGCTGACAATATGGGGTTGATTGGCCCCGAATCAATTGCCCGCCTGGCCGGCAGGGCCGCGCGGCGATCGCAATCGGCACTGGCCACCGGAGGTGCACCTTGGGAAACCACCACGAGGGCAACGGTGATCACCACCGGATAGTGGTGGTGGCCACCTTCGCCGGTCACGAGAGCGCCGATACCGCGGTGCGATGCCTCATCGACGAGGACTTCCCCATGGACCGCATCTCCGTGCTGGGGAAGGCGCAATCGACCGGCGATGACCTGCTGGGCGTCTACTACGACGGAACCAGTGCACGCATGAAGGCCTGGGCCACCCACGGCGCGTTCTGGGGCGGGCTCTGGGGCCTTCTCGCCGGGGCGGCCGGCATGTTCGTCATCCCGGGCCTGGGTGCGGTGTTCGCGGTGGGCCCGGTGGTGGAGGCGCTGGCCGGGGCGGTTACCGGGGCGGCGATCACCGGCGGAGCGATGGCCGGCGCGGCCGCACTTTCTCAGCTCGCCGTTGCCCTGCATCGGCTGGGGGTCCCCGAGGCGCGCCTGGAGGCCTTCCATCGCGCCATCAAGCAGGGCCGCTACCTGGTGATCCTGCGCTGTGCAGGAGCCCCCGAGGCCGAGCACTGGCGCGCCCGCCTTGGGTGGTGCGACGCCGATGAAGTCGAGGCCTTTCGATACTATCCTTGAGCGGCGACCCTGCCCGGGCGATATACGGGCCCCGGAGACGACTAAACTGTACCCGTGCTCGACTGTGACACGATACATCCGGACACGGACCGATGCCCGAAACCCTGGTCCACCAGCTCAAGGATCCCGCGGCCCGAAAGGCACTGGCCGAGGCGCTGCACGCCCTGTTCGACGAATGGGCGCTGCCCCAAGAGGACCGTACAGAGCTGCTGGCGTGGCCGGGCCTGGGCCCGGAAGCGCCGCTGCCACAGGATGCCGGCGTGTTGGAACGGGCTGGCCATCTGCTGGCCATCGGGCGGGCGCTGCGCCGTGCCTATCCCTACCAGCCGCACCGGCGCGGCGGGTGGGTCTCGCTCCCCGAGCCGGCACTGGGCGGGGCGTCGCCGCTTCAGCTGATGTTGGCCGAGGGCCTGAAGGGGATCTGTCGGGTCCGCGAGCTGATCGAATCCGAGCAATGAGGCCGCGGCGCACGGGCGCCGTGCGTCCGGGGTGCCCGTTGACGAAATGGAGGCAAGTCATGAGCTCTACCGGGTTGGAGGTCTTCGACACCACGTTGCACAAGACATCGGTCTGGTTGGGCGACCTGATGCGCGAGTTGGACTCTGATGATCGGCACAAGGCCTACATGGCGCTGCGCGCGGTCCTGCATACCCTGCGCGATCGCCTGATGGTGGACGAGGCGGTGAACCTGGGCGCACAACTGCCTATGCTGATCCGCGGCTTTTACTATGAGGGCTGGCGCCCGAGCGGAAAACCGCTCAAGTACCGGCACAAAGAGGACTTCCTGCGTCACGTGCAGGAGGAGCTTCCCGGGTTCACCGAGAAGGATCTCGAACAGGTCGTGAGCGCGGTGTTTCGGGTCTTGTCCGGCCATGTTACCGGGGGCGAGGTCGAGGAGGTGAAGCATCAGATGCCGCCGGAAGTGCGCGAGCTTTGGCATTGACGGGGCGGCGCGCCGGCGGGACGCCGAGCGCCGGCCCCCCGGGCGAGACACCGGAGGAGGGCGGCTGCGTCGAGGTACGCTGCTACGAGGAGCTGAACGACTTCCTGCCCGAGCTCCGGCGCAAGCGAGCCTTCGATTGGCGTTTTGACCCGGGGGCGAGGGCGGCGGATCTGCTGGCCGGGCTGGGGATTTCGCCGGACACCGTCGACTTGGTGCTGGCCAACGGCGAGCCGGTGGCCCTGACGTATCGGCTGCGGGACGGCGACCGCATAGCCCTCTACCCGGTGTTCGAGAGCGTGGATATCAGCACCTTGCCCCGCCCGCGCGCGCGGCCGCTTCGACGCATACGGTTCGTGGTCGATGCCCACCTCGGCCGCCTGGGCGTGTACCTGCGCATGCTCGGATTCGATACGCGCTTTCCCAACGACGGCGGGGACGACGCGCTGGTCCGCATCGCCAACGAGGAAGCGCGAATCCTGCTGAGCCGGGACCGCGCCCTGCTTGCCCGCGCGCCCCTGCACCGTGCGTACGGCGTGCAGGCCACCAACCCGCGCCGCCAGCTCGCAGAGGTGGTAGCGCGGTTCGACCTGGGCGATTCCGCGCGCCCGCTGACCCGGTGCCTGCGCTGCAACGCCGTTGCGATCCCCGTGGCGAAGGATACCGTGGCCGCGCAGCTGAGCCTGACAACGCGCGAGCTCTACCGGGAATTTTGGCGCTGCCAAGGCTGCGGCCGCGTGTATTGGAAGGGGCCTCACTACCGTCGAATGCGGCGTTTCATCGACGCGGTGCTGGCTGGGCACGGCGAGGACCCGAGCGCCCAGCGGCACCCGGGCCCTTCGTCGGTGCGGCGCTAGCCTGGGCCCGTGGCCTGCGCGGGCTGGCCGACAGGGCCGAGACGCCTTCTGTGGAAGGGGTGACCGTCGCAGCGATCGTCCGACCGTCCCCGGATGTTTGATACGGTCCCGCCTGTTTGATGCAAGTCAACTCGTCCGGGTCCACGGGGGTTAAAATATCGGCGTATCGTAATATTCGGAGACAATAAAATGAAACGGCTCTCAGTAGTGCTCGGTATGGCAGGGGCCGCCGGCCTGGCGCTGGCCGGCGGCGTGGAGGACCAGCGGGTGGCCGACAGCCGCATCACTGTCGAATACTTCATGGGTGAGCTCAAGGGGGCCCTGCTGGGTGCGATGACACGCGAGGGCCCGGCGGCCGCCATTGAGGTATGCAACCGCAAGGCCCCGGCGCTCGCCGCCGAGATCTCCCATCTCACGGGCTGGCGGGTGGGGCGCACAAGCCTCAAACCGCGCAATCCCAACAACGCACCGGATGCGTGGGAGCGCCGGGTCCTGAAGCGGTTCGAGCATGCACGCGCTCAAGGTGCCGACCCCAGGAAGCTGGAGTTTCATGAGATGGTCAAGACCGGCGGCGGATTTGCCTGGCGCTATATGAAGGCGATACCCACCGGCGGGGTCTGTCTGAGCTGTCACGGCAGCGAAATCGCCGAGCCGGTCTCGGCCAGGCTGCAGGCGCTGTATCCCGAGGACCCGGCCACTGGATTCCAGGTAGGCGATGTCCGCGGCGCCTTCAGCATCACCCAGCCGATCGCCAACTGATCGGTAAGACGGGGCACGCGAAGCCGGGCGCAGCCGGCACCACGTGGGCTCGTCGGTCTGGGCGCTCGCGCTCGGTGACCGCGTGCGAGTCTGCCCAAGGCATGGTCGTTCTGAGTGATCTAGAACGCCGTGCCACCCGGGAGTGAGCACGCGCGGCCAAGGCGAAGCCCTCGCGCAAGTGGGTGACAGGGCGGCCTTTAGCTGCCGCGCCTCGAGCAAAATGAGCTGCAATCCGAGACGCGGCGTGCATGACGCACACTTCGGGCTGCCAGCGGTGGGATCTTGGGGCAGGCGATGCTGCAACGCGCCCGAATGGACAAGATGGGCACCGGGGTATCGGCCTCGACGTGCCTTCGATAGCTTCACACCACGTCTTTGCGGCCTTCGTCCCGCCAATCAATAACGGCGCATCTGACCCACCACCACACCCTGGATCTGTACCCGCTCCGGGGCGTAGACCATGGGCTCCATGGTGCTGTTGGCCGGGTGCAGGATGACCTGCCCGGGCCGTTGCTGAATGCGCTTGAGGGTGGCCTCCTGATTGTCGATGAGTGCCACCACGATCTCCCCGTTGCGGGCATGCTCGCGGCTCTCGATGACCACCCAGTCGCCGTCCAGGATGCCTTCCTCGATCATCGACTCACCCCGGACCTGCAAGACGTAACAGGAGCCCTCGCTGCGCAGCACCTGGGGAACATCGATGGTCTCCGGGGTCTCGATGGCCTCGATGGGCCGGCCGGCGGCGATGTAGCCCAGCAGGGGCAGCTGGTGGCCCTCTGGCTCGAGGCCACCGCTCAGGCGCACCCCCCGATGCTTGCCGTTCATGGGCTCTACCAGCCCGGCCGCCACCAGGGCCTGAATGTGCTTGTGCAGGGAGCCGCGCGAGCGCAGCCCCAGGACCTCGCAGATCTCCTCCAGGCTCGGGGGCTGCTCGTGGTGGCGGTGGTATTCGCGCAGAAAGGTGTAGATCGCCTGCTGTCGGCGGGTGAGGGCTTGATCGCTCATGGGACTTGTCCGTTCTCCATTGGTTCTATAGTATTGCACAGAGAACGGGTAGAGAACAACAGGGCCGTGCTGGCCGAGGATGCGCCTGGCGGACTGTAGCGAATCGGCCGCCTGCTTGGGGCACGGGTCATTGCAGCACCAGCATTTCAGGCAAACTAAACCAATCAATTAAAACAGTAGCCTGAGAGCGTCTTTTAATCCAAAAAATAACACAAGGAACTGCCATGGGCGTCCCCGCCGAGGAGCTTACCCAACCCGCCACCCGCCCTGTCCGCCGCCTGGTGGACCATCTCAAGGCGAGATACCGCGATCGCGTCACCGGCGAGCTGGTCATTCCCGCCCGCCCCGGGCGCTACGTCGATTTTCCCGCCGAGCTGGAGCCGCGCCTGCGCCGTGCCCTGGAGGCCCGCGGGCTCACCCGGTTTTACAGCCACCAGCAGGCGGCCTGGGAGGCGGTGCGGGCAGGGCGCCACACCGTGATCGTCACGCCCACCGCCTCGGGCAAGAGCCTGTGCTACAACCTGCCGGTGCTGCACGGGGCGCTCACGGAACGGGCCAAGTCCTTATACGTTTTCCCCACCAAGGCCCTGTCCCAGGACCAGGTGGCCGAGCTGACGGAGCTCAATCGGGCGGGCGAGCTGGGTGTGCGCGGCTATACCTTCGACGGCGATACCCCGGGCGATGCGCGCAAGGCGGTGCGCACCCGCGGCGACATCGTGGTCACGAACCCGGATATGCTCCACCAGGGCATCCTGCCCCACCACACCAAGTGGGCCCAGTTCTTCGAGGGCCTGCGCTACGTGGTTATCGACGAGCTGCACACGTACCGCGGCGTGTTCGGTTCCCACGTGGCCAACGTCCTGCGCCGGCTGCGGCGCGTGTGCCGTTTCTACGGCGCCGACCCGGTGTTCATCCTGTGCTCGGCCACCATTGCCAATCCGGCCGAGCTGGCCGCCCGGCTGATCGGGGACGAGGTCGGCGCGGTCACGGACAGCGGCGCCCCCCAGGGCGAGAGACACCTGCTGTTGTGGAATCCCCCGGTGATCAACCCGGACCTCGGCATCCGCGCCTCGGCCCGCTCGCAGACCGCGCGCCTGGCGCGCATGAGCGTGCGCCAGGGGCTGAAGACCATCCTGTTCGCCCGCACCCGGCTGATGGTGGAGGTGCTCACCAAGTACCTGAAGGACGTCTTCGACAGCGACCCGCGCCGAACGCCGCGGGTGGTGGCCTACCGCGGCGGCTACCTGCCCACCCAGCGCCGTGACACCGAGCGCAGGCTGCGTTCCGGCGGCATCGACTGCGTCATTGCCACCTCGGCCCTGGAGCTGGGAGTGGACATCGGCGCCCTGGACGTGTGCCTGCTGAACGGCTACCCGGGCACCATCGCCGGCACCTGGCAGCGCCTGGGCCGCGCCGGGCGGCGCCAGCGTCCGGCCCTGGGCGTGCTGGTGGCCACCAGCGAGCCCCTGGATCAGTACATCGTGCGCAACCCCGGGTTTTTCCTGGGCGCCTCGCCCGAGCACGCGCGCATCGATCCCGACCAGCTGCTCATCCTGCTGGACCACGTGCGCTGCGCCGCCTTCGAGCTGCCCTTCCGGCAGGGCGAGCGCTTCGGCGGCGACGACCTGGCCGAGTTGTTGGAGTACCTACAAGAGCAGGACGTGCTGCATCGCGAGGGCGACAACTGGCACTGGACCGCCGACAGCTATCCGGCCAACAGCGTCTCGCTCCGTTCGGTGGCCGAGGGCAATTTCGTGGTGGTGGACACGACCGAGGGGCGCCAGAACATCGTTGCCGAGGTCGACTATTCCAGCGCCGTCGAGACCCTTTACGAGGGCGCGATCTATCTCATCCAAGCCAGCCCCTACCAGGTCGAGCGGCTCGATTGGGAGGGGCGCAAGGCCTTCGTCACGCGCACTCGCGCCGACTACTACACCGATGCCATCGATTACACCAAGCTCAAGATCCTCGCGGCCTTCGAGCGCGAGCGCGGGCCCGGGCGCGAGAGCGCCTGCGGCGAGGTCCACCTCGTGCGGCGCATCGCCGGCTACAAGAAGATCCGCTACTACACCCATGAAAACGTGGGCTACGGCAACATCAATCTCCCCGACCAGGAGATGCACACCACCGCCGTCTGGTGGCAGGTGCGGCCCGGCGCGTTGGAAGAGACCTTCGCCAGCCGCCAGCAGGCGCTGGACGGCTTCCTCGGTGCGGCCTACGCCATGCACCATGTGGCCGCGCTCGCCACCATGTCCGAGGCCCGCGACCTGGGCCGCGCCGTGGGCGACGGCGACGCCACATGGTTCGCCGCCGTGGGCGCCAACGGCCGCGGCCAGATGCGCCGCTTCGACGGCGGCGAGCTCGACCCCGAGGCCGAGCACCGGTTTCGCCCGGCGGTGTTCCTGTATGACAACTATCCCGGCGGCGTCGGTCTGTCCGAGCCCTTGTACCGGCGGCGCGTCGAGGTGATCGGCCGGGCCCGCGCCCTGATCTCGGCCTGCGGCTGTCAATTCGGCTGCCCGGCCTGCGTCGGTCCGATCCTCGCCTCCGACGAGGCCCGCGGGTTTTCGCCCAAGGTCACCGCGGTCAGGGTGCTGGAGCTGCTCGGCGCCTTGCAGCCCACATGAAGCGAGGCGCAATTCGAGGGTGCGCGCGGGTGTCGATCGTCATCCGCATTCCCGAGGGAAGTCGGGTCAAGCATCTGCGGCCCGGATCCCGTATATGATGTGCTCCATGCGTTACGGGACATGCCACGGACCCAAACGCTCTGAGACCGGTGGCCACGATAGAGACCCAACCGAAAGAGACTGCGCCCATGACCGAGTACGATGCGATCTGGTGGCAACGCTTCCCAACCCTGGCCGGGGCCGACGATTCGGCCACCCGCCGGCTGCGCGAGCGGGTCAAGCTGGTCACCGTTCCCGCCGGCCAGACAGTATTCCATGCCGGGGGGCCCTGCGAGGCCTATTCGGCCACCGGCGTCACCGACACTGAGGTCCAGGCCTTCGCCATTCCCAAGCCCGAGTTCGATCAGGCCATGGACGCATCAGCGGCATTCCGCCGGTTCGTGTTCGCCAATCTGGGCGGGCGCCTGGCGGAGGTGATCGAGCGCGTCGAGGAGGTGGCCCTCCAGCCGTTGGACCGGCGTCTGGCGGCGCTCCTGCTGGCGCGGGCCGAGGTCGGGCACATGGCCGCCACCCACCAGCAGATCGCTGCCGAGCTCGGCAGCGCGCGCGAGGTGATCTCCCGGCATCTCAAGCGCCTGGAAGGGCGGGGGCTGGTGCGCCTCGGTCGCTCCAGCGTGGAGCTGATCAACCGCGAGGGCCTGCGGGCGCTGGCCGGCGAGCGTGTGTGACTTAGTCACTGAACTCGGCGCAGGGGGAGGCGATCATGAAGCTGCGAGCCAAGACAATCGAAGGAGTTTGCAGCCATGACAAAGAACATGGGTACCATCGACCGGACCGTGCGTATCATTGCCGGAGCGGGTTTGATCGCAGTGGCCGCCGCCGGCGTAAGCCCCTGGGGCTGGGCCGGCATCCTCCCCTTGGCCACCGGCCTGATGGGTATCTGCCCGGCCTACAGCCTGTTCGGCTTCAAGACCTGCAAGGCGACCTGAACCGCGCCGCAGGTACCAAGACCGGGCGTGAGGCAACAGCCTCGCGCCCGGTTTTTTGTACACGCGGTGGCTCGGGATCGGCCGATCGGGGGCACGAGCCGCCATGGACCTGAAGCAGCGACTCGCCGCCTTGCGCCAGCAGACCGGCCACGCCTGCATTGCCGAGCGCATCCAGCGCTATCGTGTGGGCCCGCCCCCGGCGCGGGCCTGCAGGCCCGTTGATGCTAGCGCCCTCGCCGAGCGGCTCGGCGGATCCTTGCGCGCCGGCGGCGTCATCCGCATCGAGCGCCGCGTGGCGCTCGACGATGTCCACGGCGCCCGGTGCCTAGCCCGCGTGCTCGACGACCACGGCGCCCTGCCCGAGGCCCGCGGCCTCGACCCCGGGCGCCTGGTCTTTGTCGACACCGAGACCTCGGGCCTCGCCGGTGGCACCGGTACGGTTGTCTTTTTGCTGGGCCTTGCGCGCATCGAGGACGGCGCGCTCCAGATACGCCAGTACCTGCTCACCGGCTTCGCCGGCGAGGCGGTCCTGCTCACCGAGTCCGCGAAGTGGCTCGGCAACGACGACACCCTGGTCAGCTTCAACGGCAAGTGCTTCGACGTGCCGCTGCTCGCGGCGCGCTGCCGCTTGGCCGGCGTTGCGGACCCGTTCAGCACCCGGGGCCATCTCGACCTGCTGCATCCCACCCGGCGCGCATTCAACCGGTACTGGCCCGACTGCCGGCTGGGCACCGCCGAGCAGCGCCTGCTCGGCTTTGCCCGCACCGACGACCTGCCCGGGTCCGAGGCGCCCCAGGCGTGGCTCGACCTGCTGCGGCGCGGCGACGCCACGCGCATGCCCGGCATCGCCCGGCACAACCACCGGGACCTAGTATCGCTCGCCGCGCTGTTGCCCGCGCTCGTCGACGCCCACGCCGTCCCCGCCGAGCACGGCGCCGATGCGCTTGCCGTTGCCCGCGCTCACCTGGCCCGCGACGACGAGGCGCGCGCCCGCGCTGTGCTCACCGCCGCCCGCGCGCGGCTCGACTCCGGCGCTCTGCTGGAGCTCGCCCGCCTGCACCGGCGCAATGGCGACTGGAATGCGGCGTGCATAATCTGGGAACGGCTGGCGGAGAAGGGCAGCCTGGAGTCCATAGAGCGCCTTGCGAAGTATTACGAGCACGTGCGCGGTGACCATGCAGTGGCGTTCGACTATGCCCGGCGCCTGCCATTGGGCGGGGTTCACGACTCGCGCCGTCAGCGCCTGCGCCGAAAGCTTGAGAAACTGGGGAAACTGGGGTCAGATCACAGATCTTGCTAATATACTTTGCCGAGCTGCATTCTTAGCTGTCGTCAATCGTATAGGCGAGCCCACATGGAGGTGGAACATGGCACGCAAGCCACGATTTAACATCGTTGGTATTCCCCAGCACGTTGTTCAGAGGGGCAACAATCGCACGCCGTGCTTTTTTTGTGTGAGCGATTGGCGGCGTTACCTGCGCGACCTGCGCCAAGCAGCCGAAGAGAATCACGCCGATGTTCATGCATACGTGTTGATGACCAACCACGTACATTTGTTGGTTACCCCAAGAGCACCCTACAGCATTACCCATATGATGCAGGACCTTGGGCGTAAATACGTGCGCTATGTCAATCGTACCCACCAACGCACCGGCGCACTGTGGGAAGGGCGATTCAAAGCGAGCTTGGTCGACAGCGAGGGTTATTTGTTGACCTGCATGCGCTACATTGAGCTGAATCCGGTGCGCGCCGGGATGGTCATGCATCCCGGAGAATACGGTTGGTCAAGTTATGCCCACAATGGGATGGGCAAAGAAGACCTGCTAATTACACCCCACCCCCTTTACGCTGCCCTGGGCGAAGATACCAGCCAGATCACCCGTGCTTATCGGGAGCTTTTTCGGTCGCCTCTAGCTTCCGAAGCGCTTCACGCAGTCCGTGAGGCGCTACATCAGGAGCTGGTCCTTGGGAGGGAAGGTTTCAAAGATCAAATCGAAATGATGACCAAACGCCAAGCCCGGCCTGGGCAGGTGGGGCGGCCTCGAGTAGAGGAGGCCACCAGCGCGGATTATTATCGTCACGGGCGTATATTAGCGAATTCTGTGCTCTGACCCCAGTTACGCACAGTTACGCAGTTCTATAATGGAGGCAGTTTCACGGCGGCAAGAAGCGGAGAGCAGTAGAATGCAGCGAGATAAGCCGATCGCCGTGCGCGTGGGCATCACGGTGGTGGTGCTAGTTGGGATAATGATCGCCCTGATCGTCGTCTCCAACGCCATCGGCTGACCGGCGCTCGTAGTCGGGGCCGAACGTACGTCTTGGCGCGGAGCGTGGTGCTCGGTGCCCGGGTGTCACGCGAAACAACCTTAAGTGTTCGCTACAACTAGCTGAATCAAAATGTAAAAATGCGACGTTATAGGGCGTCTTGGAGGGAGGGGACGGGTTGCTTGCTTTATGCCCGGCAGGGGAGAATCGCCTCCCTGCACCCGCTTCGACGTCAAGGAACTTTCTGCTCCGGCCGACGTGATATCGCGCGGCGCCGGCTCCGGGCGGGTCAAGGATGAACGGGACGACGTGCTTCATGCCAGGGAATGCGCAATGCATCGGTTGATCTCGGTGGCGGGGCTGTGGGCTGTCGCCAACACCGTCTCCGCCGTGGAGCATCCCATTCTCGGCGTTGGCATTCAGGGCCACGAGGCCGTCGTGCACGTGCAGGGGCCTGTCGATTATCATGCATTCACCCTGGAAGGGCCGCCCAGGTTGGTGGTCGACTTGCGCAGCGCTTACATGGGCGCCGAGCCGCTCTCGATGGACGCCGCGGGAGGGCCGGTGCGCCGCGTGCGGACCGCGCGGCGGGGAGTGCATGACTGGCGGGTCGTGTTCGACCTGCGGCGCAAGATGCGCTATGAAGCCAAGGTTGCGCCCGGAGGCGGCGGCCGGCAGCGCCTGATCATTGCCTTTCCCCTCGCTGATGCAAGTCGTGGCTCGGACGACGATTCCCGCGATGCGCGTCTCATGCCGCCGAGCGAGCACGTCCGGCGCTGCGGTAATCCGCCAACCGGCGAGCAGTTCGTGATCGCCGTGGATGCCGGACATGGAGGCGTGGACGTCGGCGCTGTGGGACCCCAAGGCATCCGAGAGAAGGACATTGCCCTTCAGATTGCGCGGCGGCTGCATCGGTTGATTGCCCGGGCACCGCACATGCACAGCGTGTTGACGCGCAACAGCGACAAGCTGCTGGCGTTGCGGGAGCGCTACCGGATCGCCGAGCAGTGCGATGCCGGATTGCTGGTGTCCGTGCATGCCGATTCATTGAGCGTGGAGTCAGTGGCGGGCGCCTCGGTGTATGTCCACCCGCCGCGCCGGGGGCGCCAGTCGCTGATGTTGGCGACCGCGTCCCTTGGGCTGATGCCGGAACGGCTGCGCTCGGTAAGCGATGTGGCCATGGACCCGGGCGTCGAGCACATGGTGAGCGTGGCTGACGTGGCCAGCAGGACGGCGGGCGCGCGCATCCTGTCCGCGTTGGGCGAGCACACTCTTCTGTTGCGGGGCTATTTGATGCAGCGCCCGTTCACCGTGTTGTCATCGGACGTCCCTTCGGTGTTGGTGGAGACCGGGTTTCTCAGTAATCCGCGTGAAGAGCGGCAGTTGGCCCAGGCCGAGCATCAGGAGGCCCTTGCGCGAGCCATCTACGGCGGAATCGACGCGTACGTGGACGGATACCGTCGGGCGCAGGAGCGGGCCCGGCAGAGGCTGTACCTGGCGGCAACGGCAACCAGCGTGAAGGCCTTGGCCGAGCGCTATGGGGTGAGAGCGGCGCGGCTGCAGGAGCTAAACGGCATCGACGCCGGTCGGGTAGGGCCCGGGACGGTGGTGCGTATCCCGCACATGCAGCGCAAATTCCGGTTGATGCCGGCCGGTCTGCAGTAGACGCTAGCCCGCATATCTCACCGGGATCGCGGGAGCAGGCGCAGGGTTCGTAGGCGCCGCCCTGGAGCGAAAGTTGTAGCCGTAGCTGCCACTTGGCCGCTCACGCACATCCCTGTGCTTCGCGGCATAAGTACTTCCTGTACAAAACTGAAGAGCAAGCCTATGGGCACGAAGACAAGCCTGAACCGTGATAGGCCAACGGCGAAAACAGTGTGTCATTGCCCCATTTCGCCACAATATGTCTAATTCTTCTCCCGCTTCAGGATGTTGCGAGGCAGCCGTTGGCCGCCCGGCGAGATCTGCGGGCTAGCCCGCCTGTGGGCCGACGACGAATCGGCCATTCAAAAACCGCTGTACGAGCGGCTGTCTTGGTCAAAGGCCGTACGTTGTGTTGAAGGCGTCGACGACAACAAGGAGATCTTTAGGTAGGCGCTCGCGCACACCGGATTCGATGTGCTCGGGGATCCAGCCATAGAACCCTTGGGCAATGCCGCCGGCTATGCAGGCCATGGTGTCGCTGTCGCCGCCCAGGGACACGGCGTTTCGGATGGCGCTTTCCACATCGTGGGATTCGAGAAACGCGATGATCGACTCGGGGACCGAGCCCTGACACGAGACATCGAAACGATAGCCGGGGCGGATGTCGTCGAGCGAGTGGTACAGGTCATAGCCGAAGCGCTGCTCGATTTCCCAGCGGATCCGGTCCTTGGTAGCCCCGGTACGCGCCAGGTAGATGCCCAGGGCCGTGGCCTGTGCGCCCTTGACGCCCTCGGGGTGGTTGTGAGTGACCTCGGCGGTCCGTTGGGCCTCGACCAGCACCTGGTCCACCGAAGCGAACGCAAAGCCCACCGGGCTGACCCGCATAGCTGCCCCGTTGCCCCAGCTGTTGTAAGGCTCGCTGTGCTCGGAGACAAGCCAGCGATAGAATGATTCCCCATAGCCCGCATCCGGGTGGCGCCGCCCGAAGGACTTGAGCGCGGAGGCGACGTCGGCGTCCCGAAGGATCGAATCGGCAACCGCCACGGTCAGCACCGTATCGTCGGTGAAGCGTGAGTCGGCGCTGAACAAGGGGAAGTGGGTAGTCTTGATGGGGCGACTCTCATAGACCGATCCGACCATGTCGCCTGCGATTGCGCCGAGCATAACTTGCATTCCATGGTGGCATCCTAGAGCGGACCTTGTTGTACCCTTGGACGTCCTGTGCTGGTCTTCTGCTCCAATCGCGCTGAATCAAACACTGTATAAATCGGTCGAGGACGGGGGCCTTGCGCCGGATCTTGGTCGCCAGCGGCACTTTGTGCGGCGACCGACGCGGCGGCCGGAGGCCGCCCTATTCGTGACAGACAAGCCGCGTCGAGGACGGCGTTTCTTCGGGTTCGGTCTCCGATCACGTTCGTTTGAGGAGCTTTTTCAGCTCCCGCCAGCTTCGGGTGTTGATCACGTCGTTGGGCTCCAGCCAGCCGCGGCGCGCCTGGCCGACGCCGTAGCGCATCAGCTCCAGATCCGCCGTGCTGTGGGCGTCCGTGGATATCGCCACCTTCACCCCCGTGTCTTTGGCCAACTTGCAGCCGTCATCGGTGAGATCCAGGCGCTCGGGATGGGCGTTGACCTCGAGGAAACAGCCGCGCTCGGCGGCCGCCTCGATGACCTTTTCCAGATCCACCTCGTAGGGCTCGCGCTCGCCGATCATGCGTCCGGTGGGGTGGGCGAGGATATTGAAATGGGGGTTGTCCATGGCCCGGATGATACGTTCGGTCTGCTGTTTGCGGGTGAGATTGAACTTGTAGTGAACGGCGCACACGGTGAGATCCAGTTCCTTGAGCACATCGTCGGGCAGGTCCAGCGTGCCGTCGGTGAGAATATCGAGCTCGATGGATTTGAGGATACCGATCTGATCGAACTTCTCCTGCAGGCTGTCAATGGCCTTGATCTGCTTGAGCAGCCGTTTTTCGTCAAGACCGTTTGCGACGGTGAGGTGCTTGGAGTGATCGCATATGGCGATGTAGTCGAGCCCGAGCTCGGCCGCGCCGCGCACCATCTTCTCCAGGCTGTCGTGGCCATCGGTGGCGTTGGTATGACAGTGCAGGTCGCCGCGCATGTCCTCCAGTGTCACCAGCCCCGGCAGCCTGCCCTTACGGGCGGCCTCGATCTCCCCGCGGTCCTCGCGAAGCTCTGGCTCGATGAAGCGTAACCCCACCTTCTTGTAGACCTCGTGCTCGGTCTTGCCCGCGACCCGTTTGTCGCCCCGAAACACGCCGTACTCGTTGATCTTGAGGCCCTTCTTGCCGGCGAGCTTGCGCACGGCGATGTTGTGGGCCTTGGAGCCGGTGAAGTACTGCAGTGCCGCCCCGTAGCTCACCTCCGGTACCACCCGCACGTCCACCTGCATCCCCGATCGCAGGACCACCGTGGAGCGGGTCGTACCGTGGGAGATCACGTCCGAGACCTCGTCGTACTCTACAAGACGGTCCATGATCGACGAGCCTTTCTTGGCGGTGACCAGGATATCCAGATCACCAACTGTTTCTTTGCGCCGGCGATAGCTGCCCGCCACCGCGATGCCCTTGGGGCCTTCGGACTCCTTGAGGTATCCGACCAGCGGCTCTACGATCTCCTCGGCGTCGATCAGGCGGTGGCGCTTCTCCTCCTTGCTCCGGGCGCCGGGCAGGCGCTCCAGGATCATCTGTTCGGTTTTGGTACCGAAGCCCTCGAGGTCGCGGATCTTGCCCTCTTCGGCGGCCCGCTTGAGGCCTTCCGCGCTTTCGATGCCGAGCTGCTTGTACAGGACCTTTACACGCTTCGGCCCGAGCCCGCCGATCTTCATGAGATCGCTCAGGGCCGACGGGGTGCGTTCCTCGACCTCGTCCAGCAGCGGCAGCGTGCCGGTCTTGACGATGGTCGCGATCTTCTCGGCCAAGTCCTTGCCGATGTTGGGAAGCTCGGACAGGTCTTGGCCCTGGGAGACCAGGTCGGCCATGCTCTTGGACATGCCGCCCACCGCGCGCGCTGCGTTGCGATAGGCGCGCACGCGAAACGGGTTGGCGCCCTCGATCTCCAGCAGGTCGGCGAGGCGGTTGAACATCTCCGCGATCTCGGCGTTGTGCATTGGCACAGTGCTATCCCTTGGTCAACATGTCCTGCAATTCGGCGGCATTGATTGCGGCGTAACCGGAATCGTCATTGTCGAAAAAGCAATAGACGTGCTTGTGTCCTCCGATCCACGTGTTGAAGGCGCCGGCCCATCCGGCCAGCGTGCGGCGCGTGTAGCGCCCCTGGTAAGGGCCGTCGGGCCCGTGCAGGCGCACATAGACGAAGTCGGCGGTTGCCTCCTTGGGAGAGATGGTGCGGTCGAGATCGTAGATGCAAAAGGCGACCTTGTGCATGGCGAGGGCATCGTAGACCTCGGGGCAGAACCAGCTCGGGTCGCGAAACTCCATGGTGTAGCGAAACTCATCGGTCAACTGATCGAGAAAGTCGTTCAGGCGTTCCAGATTCACGGACCAGCGCGGCGGCAGCTGGAACAAGATAGGGCCCAGCTTGTCCGCCAGAATCTGCATGCGGTCCAGGAAGGGCGGCAAAGTCCGGTGCGCGTCCTTTAATTTTTTCATGTGAGTGATATAGCGGCTGGCCTTCGCCGCGAACAAGAAGTCTTTGGGCACTGTATCGCGCCAGTGTTCCAAGATGTGTCGCTCTGGCAGATGATAGAATGAGTTGTTGATCTCGGCGCAGTGAAAGTGCTCGGCGTAGTATTCGAGCATCCGCTCGTTGGGCAGGTGCTCCGGATAGAACGGTCCCTTCCAGTGTCCATAAGACCAGCCCGAGGTCCCGATGTGCAAGCGTTTGCTCAGCCGCGCCATCGCCGTCACGCCGCTGTCAAGCGGCCGGTGGGCTCACAGGGAAGCGGATGATGATCTTCGGTACCGGGCTTTGCACATAGACCTCCGCCGGGGTCTTGGCCACTTCTTTGGACAGTTCAACCAGGGGCTCCAATCCCTTCAGCTCGGCCAGCCGGGCGATGAGCTCCGCGCCGCCGGTCATGTCCACGTCCTCGAGGGCACCGGAGGCGGCATCCGGATACATGTGCGCGAAGAGCGCGTGATGAAAGTTTCCGGGCAGCTCCAGCTCCACGTCCTCATTGCGGCGTAGGGCCTCTGTAGCGGCGTGGACGGTTTCGGATCCTTCCCACATGAGTCGTTCGGTATGAGGGGTCGTCATGGCTTTCAACTCCTCCCTTCGCCGTTCGAGTGATGACGGGCGGCTCAGGCCTCACCCAGTATGCGGCGGAACTCGTCTTCGTCGATACGCCTTACGTGATGACGCCTGGCCTCCCGCAGCTTGCCGCCGGTGCCCTCACCGACGACCAGGAAATCGGTATTGCCGCTCACGCTGGAGCTGGCACGCCCTCCCAGGGACTCGACCCGTTCCTTGGCCTCGGGGCGCGTGTAATGTTTGAGCCTGCCCGTGAACACGAAGACCTTGTCCTTGAGCGGCTGGCCCCGGGTCCGCGACGGCATGGGCTGAACCTCCACGCCGGCACGTTTCATGCGGGCGAGCACGTCCCGGTTTTCTTGCTCTGCAAAAAAGCTTTGGACCGACTCGGCGATCTCTTCGCCGATCTCGGGAATGCGCTCGAGCTCACGCCCGGCGGCTTTGCGCAGCGCGTCATAATCTCCGAGCTCGTCGGCCAGAAGCCGGGCGGTGCGCCGACCCACGTGCCGGATGCCAAGTGCATACACGAATCGGTCGAGTCTCGGCTCCTTGGCGTTTTGTATGGCATCGTGGAGCTGTTTCGCCGATTTTTCGGCAAAGCCTTCGAGGGAGTGCAGGTCCTCCACGGTCAGCTTGTAGAGGTCCGCCAGGTCGTGCACCATTCCGCGTTCGACCAGCTGCTGTGCGGTCTTCTCGCTGAGGTGGGCGATGTCCATCGCATTGCGCGAGGCATAGTGAACAATGCGTCCTACTAGCTGGGCGCTGCATGACAGCTCTGCGGGGCAGATATAGTACGCGCCCTGGCGCACCACCTTGGTGCCGCATACCGGGCAGCGCTTGGGCATGGAAAACGGTTTGCCGCGCGCTTTCCCCGGCTGCTCGATTCGCTCGAGGACCTCGGGAATCACGTCTCCCGCGCGCACAATGCGCACCCGGTCGCCCTTGCGCACGTCCTTTCGGTGCACCTCGTCTTCGTTGTGAAGGGTTGCACGGCTGACCGTGACACCGCCCACGTCCACAGGTTGCAGCAGCGCCACCGGTGTGAGGATGCCGGTGCGCCCCACCTGCACGACAATGTCCTCCAGCGTGGTGACCTCCTCGCGCGGCGGGAACTTCCAGGCGATCGCCCAGCGCGGGCTGCGGGCGCGCACGCCAAGCTCGCCGCGCAACCGGTGGTCGTCTACCTTGATTACGATGCCGTCGATCTCGTACTCAAGGTCGTCGCGCTGATCGGCGAGCCGGTCGTGATACTGGCGGATCTGTTTGAGCGAGCCCGTGACCTTGTTGAGGGGACTGGTCTTGAGACCCCAGTCCTCCAGTTGCTGGAGCACATCCCGGTGGGTGGGTGGCTCTGCGCCGTTCTCCTGGTGCAGGATCTCGTAGAAGAAGATGTCCAGGGGCTTGTGGGCGACCTTGCGGGAGTCGAGTTGGCGCATCAGCCCGGCCGCGGCGTTTCGTGGATTGGCAAATGGCTCATCGCCGCGCTGGATGCGCTCCTTGTTGAGCTGCAGGAAGCCCTTGGTGCGCATGAACACCTCGCCGCGCACGGCCAGGCTGTCGGGCGCATGCCGGGGCTTGCGCAGGGCCAGCGGCACCGCGCCGATGGTCTTGAGGTTGTGGGTGACGTCCTCGCCGACCTGACCGTTGCCGCGAGTGGAGCCCCCTTCGAGGTGCCCGTTCTTGTACACGATCTCCACGGACAGGCCGTCGAACTTGGGCTCCAATGCGTAGGCGACCTTCTTGTGCGCGCTCTGCTGGTGGATGAAGTGATCGAAGGATTCCACGTCCTCGTCATCGGTGACGGCCTGGAGGCTGAGTAGCGGGGCGGTGTGCTCGACCTTCTTCAGTTGGCTGACCGGTTTCGTGCCCACGCGGACAGTGGGGGAATCTTCCGATTGCAGGGACGGGAAGGCTTCCTCCAGCTCCTGTAGCCTGCGAAAGAGCTTGTCGTAGGTGCTGTCCGAAATCACCGGTTTGTTTTTGACGTAGTACAAATAGTCGTGGTACTCGATGCCCTCGCGTAATGCCTGGATCTCGCGCGCGGCCTCGTCCTCAGTGAGCTTGTCGATGTCCTTGAACTTCGTCCGCGGGTTCTTCTTCAAATCCATCGCAGGGCCCCATCGCCCGCCCGGGGCGCAGGATTCGGAGCAAGGCACTGGCACAAATGAAACATCCTAACTATAGCAAGCGCTCAGGCGCTAGCCGGCCGATCCCGTAGCGGACTGGCCCGGGCCGATGGGATCCGCCTGCTACACTGCCTGAGGGAGGCGCTGGGGGCGCGAATCAGCGTAAGCGGAATGTCCGGTACGATCAATCAACAGGTGGTCGAGCAGCTCAACGAGATCGCGGATCTGCTGGAGCAGCAGGGGGCCAATCCATTTCGAGTCAACGCCTACCGGCGAGCTGCAGACACGGTTCGGACCCTGGAGCGGGGGGTCGACGAGATCGTGGAGCGTCAAGGCGTCGACGGCCTCGAGGAGCTGCCTGGGATCGGGTCGGGCATCGCTCGGGCGGTCTACGAGATCGTCGCGCGCGGGCGCTCGACCCGTCTGGACAATCTTCGTGGCGCCGTCGAGCCGGAGCAGGCATTTCGGGGCATCCCCGGCGTCGGCCCGGAGCTGGCCCGGCGCATCCACGATGAGCTGCAGGTGGACAGCCTTGAGGCCCTGGAGGTAGCCGCCCACAGCGGCCGGTTGGAGCGGGTACCCGGTGTTGGCGTCCGGCGCGCCGAGGCGATCCGGGCGGCGTTGGCGAGCATGCTGGGACGGCGGGGGCGCCGGGCACGCGCGGTGCCGGTGCAGGAACCTTCGGTGGAGCTGCTCCTGGATGTCGACCGCGAATATCGCCGGAAGGCGGCGGCCGGCAAGCTCCCAACGATCGCTCCGAGGCGCTTCAACCTAAAGGGGGAGGCTTGGCTGCCGATACTTCACACCAGTCGCGGTGAGTGGCACTTCACGGTCTTGTTCTCCAACACGGCGCGGGCGCACGAGCTGGGGCGCACGCGGGATTGGGTGGTGCTCTACTTCTACGACCGCCAGCACCGCGAGAACCAGCGAACTGTGGTGACCCAAGGCCGCGGGGCGCTCGCGGGCAAGCGGGTGGTGCGTGGCCGCGAGGCGGAGTGTCTTGCCTATTACGAGCAGCGCGAGAGCGCCTAACTCGCATTGTCTGCAAGGGCGGCGCGGTCACATTTGTTCACAGTTCTGCCATGGCCCTGACACGGGCGGTGACTAAGCTAGATTTCGGTACGTAGTATTACCAATACCTCTATAAAGGGCCCTATGTCAGGTTAGAATGGTTAGGCAAATTTCCCCCAAATGAATCTGAGGATAAAGCGAAGGTGAATTCCATGGAACGCCGGTTTGGTCAGCGGACCCGAGTCATCTCGGATGTGGTGGTTTACAACCAAGGTCTGCCCGTGGCGGTGGCGCGGGCCCGCAACGTCAGTCTCCTCGGCGCATTCGTTGAGATGCAGCCCGAGCTGCTGCGCAGGCATCGAGTCATCGAGGTCGAGTTCTCAACCGGCACGGGGGCGCTGGGCCGGTATCACCGCATTCCCGCCATGGTCGTGAGACACGGTGAGCGCGGCGTCGGCCTGATATTTGAAACCTCGGACCCGGTCACGCGCAATACGGTGCAAGAGCTGGTCCGCGAGCAGCGGGCGGCCGCAAGTGTGCGCGAGACCCTGGTGAGCTAGCGCAGTCGAGGCTGCGACGCCTGCCCGGGGAGGTATTGTCACGGGGAGGTATTGTCAAAGGGAGGTGACATGCGTCGAGGTGAGGCCGGAACGGTCAACAGAAATCCCGGGAATGGGTAACCAGCCCGCCCAGGAGCCGGCTGTGGTCCTCCAGCCGGCGGGCGACCACATGCTGTACCTCGCCCTCGCGCTGGAGGGTGCCGATTACCCCCAGCAGCTGTGCCCCCAGCACCGCCTTGCGACAACGTTCCATCACGTTCTCCCAGACGATCACGTTGATCACGCCGGTCTCGTCCTCCAGGGTGAGGAAGGTGACCCCCGCCGCGCTGCTGGGCCGCTGCCGGGTGATGACCACGCCGGCATAGCGTACTGCGGTGCGATCTTCCAGGGTTTGCACACAGCTCGCCGGTGGATATCCCAGGCGTTCCAGGCGCCCGCGCAGCAGCGCCAGGGGATGTCGGCCCAGGGTAAGGCCCGTGCTGGCGTAGTCGGCGATCAGGTCCTGACCTTCGGTAGGTTTGGGCAGGCTCGGGGATGTTTCGCGGATAGACGCTTCGGTGAACAGGGGCAAGGTGGGCTCGGTGCCCAGTACCTCCCAGCGGGCCCGGTGCCGATCCCCGGTGAGGGGGGCCAGTGCCCCGGCCGCGGCCAGGGCCTCCAGGTCACCGCGCGATAGCCGGGCCTGTCGCGCCAGATCCTGGGCATCGGTGAAGGCCCCTTCCCGACGGGCCTGCGCCAGCCGCTCGCCCCCGGCGCGGGTCAGCCCCTTGACCATGCGCAGGCCGAGACGAAGGGCCAGCGGCTGTGCAGGTCCAACGCAAAGGCGCGAAGACGCAAAGGTCGCAAAGGAATTCAACTGCCGGTCCCTTCGATTCACGTCCTCGCTATTGGCAGCGCATGAACGGCGATGGGTGCACGAAGTGCGGTCTCCCATCACCCTGCTCGCGCTGAAGGATTTTGGGTTTAAACATCTTTGCGCGCTCTGCACCTTTGCGGCTTTGCGTTGGGTTTTCCGGCTTTGGGCCTTTCGCTCCGATCCCCCACCCGGCTCCAGGGTGCAGTCCCACTCGCTGTGCAGCACGTCCACCGGCCGCACCTCCACGCCGTGGCGGCGCAGGTCCTGCACGAGCTGGGCGGGGGCGTAAAAGCCCATGGGTTGGCTGTTGAGCAGGGCGCAGGTAAAGGCCGCCGGCTCATAGTGCTTCAGCCAGGCGGACACATAGACCAGCAGGGCGAAGCTGGCGGCGTGGGACTCGGGAAAGCCGTATTCGCCGAAGCCCTGGATCTGGTTGAACACCCGCCGGGCGAAGCCCTCGTCGTAGCCGCGCGCGCGCATGCCTTCGAGGAGCCGCTGCTGGAGGGGAGCGAGCCTGGTGCGCCGGCGCCAGGAGCCGATGGCCCGGCGCAGCTGGTCCGCCTCGCCGGCGCTGAAGCCGGCGGCCACCATGGCCAGCTTGATCACCTGCTCCTGGAAGATGGGCACGCCCAGGGTGCGCTCCAGCACCGAGCGCACGTCGTCGCTGGGATAGGTCACCGGCTCCAGTCCCTGGCGGCGGCGCAGGTAGGGGTGCACCATGTCGCCCTGGATGGGGCCGGGGCGCACGATGGCCACCTCGATCACCAGGTCGTAGAAGATCTCCGGGCGCAGCCGCGGCAGCATGGCCATCTGGGCCCGGGACTCGACCTGAAATACCCCCATGACGTCGGCCCTACGGATCATGTCGTAGACGTTCGGGTCCTCGGCTGGCACGTCGGCCAGTGTCAGACGCCGGCCGCGGCGCTTATATATAAGATCAAAGGCCCGGCGGATGGCACTCAGCATCCCCAGCCCCAGGCAGTCCACCTTGAGCAGGCCCATGGCGTCCAGATCGTCCTTGTCCCACTGGATCACCGTGCGTTCGGGCATGGCGGCGTTCTCGATGGGCACCAGCCGGCAGAGCGGCCCGCGGGCGATGACGAAGCCGCCTACGTGCTGGGACAGGTGGCGCGGAAAGCCTTGCAGCTCGTCGGCCAGGTGCAGCAGCCGATGGATGACCGGGTTGCCGGGGTCGAAACCCGTCTCGCGGATGCGTTCGGGCGCCAGCCCTTCGTCCCACCAGCCGATGGCCCCGCTCAGCCGCTCCACCTGCTCCAGGGAGAGCCCCAGGGCCTTACCGGCATCCCGGATCGTGCTCTTGCACCGGTAGGTGATCACCGTCGCCGCGAGCGCCGCGCGATCTCGGCCGTAGCGTGTATAGATGTACTGGATGACCTCCTCGCGGCGCTCGTGCTCGAAGTCCACGTCGATGTCCGGCGGCTCGTTGCGCTCCTTGGAGACGAAGCGCTCGAACAGCATCTCCATGCGACTGGGGTCGACGGCGGTGATGCCTAGGCAGTAGCACACCGCCGAATTGGCCGCCGAGCCGCGGCCCTGGCACAGGATGCCGCGGGACTTGGCGAACCGGACGATGTCATAGACGGTGAGAAAATAGGGCTCGTAGCGCAGCTCGGCGATGACGGCGAGCTCGTGCTCGATCAATTGCACCACCCGCTCCGGTGCCCCCTCCGGCCAGTGCTCGGCCACTCCTTTATAGGTGAGCCGGCGCAGATAGTCCGCCGGCCGCTCGCCCGCGGGCACCGGTTCGTCTGGATATTCGTAGCGCAGCTCAGCCAGGTTGAACCGGCAGCGTTCGGCAATCGCAACGCTCGCCTCCAGCCATTCGGGGGAATAGATGCACGTCAGCCGCGCGCGCGGGCGCAGGTGGCGCTCGCCGTTGGGGTAGAGGGCATAGCCGGCACGCTGCACTGTGGTACCCAGGCGGATGGCGGTGAGGAGGTCCTGTAGAGGACGGCGCCCGCGCCGGTGCATGTGCACGTTACCGGCGGCCACCAGGGGAAGGCCGGTAGATCGGGCGAGCCCGCGCAGTCGCTGCACGTGATTGTGGTCGGCGGGGCCATGGTGCAGCTCCACCGCGATCCAGGCGCGGCCGGGGAAGGTCCGGGCAACCCAGGCCGCCTGGTCCTGCTCCTCCGACTCTTGCGCTCCGGCCATGACCTGCTCCGGGATGAGAATTGCCAGACATCCCGCAAGCCCCGATGTCAGATCCCCGCGCGCGAGCGCATATTCGCCCTTGTCCGCACGGCGCCGGCCCCGGGTGATCAACTCCGAGAGGTTGCCGTAGCCTTCGCGGTCTGTGGCCAGCAGCACCAGACGGAGTCCGTCGTCCAGCTCGATCTCGCTGCCGATGACGAGCTTGATCCCGACCTCTCTGGCCGCCGTGTGCGCGCGTACCACACCGGCCAGCGAGCATTCGTCGGTGAGCGCCAGCGCCGAGTACCCGAGCTCCGCTGCGCGGGCAACCAGCTCTTCCGGATGCGAGGCGCCGCGCAGGAACGTGAAGTTGCTGACGCAGTGCAGCTCGGCGTAGGGTGGAGTAGCTTGCTTCATACAAAGGGGTGCGCAGGTAACCGGACATGGCTTTCAAGGACTTGCCGTGAAAGCATCGCTGTAGGTACGCCGGCGGCCTCCATGCCGCCGGTCTTGGCAAGCCGGGTCCGGTTACCTTCTTCCGGATCGGTAAGTATCGGCAGCCCGTAATCGCGCCGGTCGCGGCTGGAAAGCCGCTCCCACCAGGAATGCACCGCCGGTGCCGAAGAGGTGGTGGAAACGACATTCTTGTCGCGACAAGGTGCGCCGGTTGATCGATCGCGGCGGGAACGTCGCTCCCACCGGGGTGTTTGCGCCGGTGCCAGAGTGGGGGTGGGAGCGACATTCTTGTCGCGACCCGCCTGCGTTGGGCTTTTGTTGTTCGCGACTGAAGCGCCGAGGGCGTGATCTACAATTGATTGAGATCCATCGCAGCGAACACCGGCGCCATGAACCAACCCCTCCTGGAAACCGCCAAGGGCTTCTACTACGACGAGGTCGATGACTACTACACGTACACGACTTTGGCGGAGCACGAGAAGGATCCCCGCCTGCGCGAGGCCGTCCACAAGATCGCAGGGATGGAGCGGCGCCATTCCGAGTTCTGGAAGCACTTCGTCGAGGCCCGGGGCGGGCAAGTGCCCGCGGCCGGGCCGGCCCGGATTCGGTTGATGCTGCTGCGTTTGCTGCAGCGCTTCGTCAATCCGGTGCTCATTGTCTCCGCCCTGGAGCTGGGGGAGGCCGCGGCCTTTCAGCGCTACCACACGTTCTTTCGCGAGGCGCGGCTGGAGGGTGATGAAAGGGGCACGCTCAAGCGGGTGATCCTGGACGAGCTGGAGCACGAGCGCTTCTTCAAGCGCGAGTCCCGCAGCCTGGGCGTGGAGAACGTTCGCGATTTCGTGCTGGGCATGAACGACGGCCTGGTGGAGCTGCTGGGGGCGGTCAGCGGTCTTTCCGCCGTGTACGTGGCCAGCCCGCTCATCGTGGGCGTGAGTGGGATCGTGGTGGGGATCGCCGGTGCGCTGTCCATGGGCATCGGCGCCTTCATCTCGGTGCGCTCCCAACGCCAGGTGAACACGGGGCGCCAACAGCGCATGGAGGTTTTGTTCGACGTCGCTTCGGACCGGGCGCTCGCGGAGTATCGAGACCGGTTGATGGACTCCGGCGTGCCCCCGGACTCCGCCGCCGAGGTGGCGAGCAAGGTGGGGGAGAGCCGCGACGCCGTCTCGCGGCTGCTGCTGGAGGAGACCACGGAGAACGAGGTCCGCTCCGGGCTGTTCACCGGTTTTGCCTATCTGCTCGGGGTGTTGTTTCCGGTGCTGCCGTACTTCTTCGCGCAAAATGCATTGACCGCGTTGGGGGGCTCGGTGATCCTGGCGGGTCTGGCCCTGGCGGTGGTAGGGACCACCGTGTCCCTGCTGTCGGGTATCCCGGTGCGCCGAAAGGTCATGGAGATGCTGGTGCTGGGCCTGGGTGCCGCGGTGGTTTCCTATGCCGTCGGCACGATCGTTCAGATGCTGTTCGGCATCGAGGTGTAGCGGTCGCCTTTGGGTCTCGGTGTCGGGCATTTCGCTCGGCTTGTTCTCTGTTCTTTCTCCGGGACAGAGGTCAAATGCAAAATTGCAATCGGTCGTGGCTGGAAAGCCGCTCCCAATGGGAATCTGGCGTAAGCGCTCGAAGCAGGGGTGGGACATTCCTGTCACGACAAATCGATTTCTTCGCGGTCTCCGCGCCTCTGCGTCCTCCGCGTTCTCCGACCGGCGTCGGGGAACAAATCGACTCCCTTTGCGCCTTTGCGTTGGGTTTTTCATTCCGAATTCACTGTACTTACCCGAAGATCCCATGCAGGAACCAGCGCTGCGGTTTGCGCAGCTCGCGAAAGATCCAGAGCCGTTCGTGCCGCGGGCCCTCGGCGACGAAGTAATCCCGCGCCACGTCCGCCCCCTCCCACCAGCCCCCTTCGATGCGCTCTGGACCCTGCCTCAGCACCAGCCGGCCGTCCAGCCAGGGAAGGCCCTGGGAGATCTTGAGCGGCGCGGGCTCTTGCAGCAGCCACAACGGGCGTGCCGCAGGCACCGGTTTGGAATGGACCTGGCCGGGCGCGCAATATGCCCAGGCATGCTCGGGGCGATGGTCGGCGCGGGGATGCAGTCCCCGCACCGCATCCTCGCCCAGCCGCGCGCGCAGGCGTTCGATGAGTCGGGCACCGTTCCGCTCGCCATCCCCGGAGCGGGCGAACAGGTCGTGGCTTGTCTCCTCCAGGGGAATCAAATGCTCGGCGTGCAGCTCGACGGCCTCAACGGGCGCCGCGAGCTCGCAACGATCCAGGTGCTCGCGCAGCAACCCCAGTAGATGCTCCGCGTCGCGGCCGGGGCGCACCATTCCCACGGGCAGCGAGGTTGCAGGCCCCCGGCGGTGCACCAGCTCCAGGGTCAGCTCCTGCACGCCGCTGTCGCGGGCCAGCAGAAAACCGGAGAGCTCCTGGACCAGGCGGTGGGCGGCGAACACCAGGGCCCCGGAGTCCGTGATCTCCGCCGGCAGCAGCAGGCGGCTGCAAAATCGCGCCGGGGGCCGATACGGGACCCGGGGGTCGGGGGCTCGCCCCAGGGCGCGATCCAGATACTGGAGCAGCTCAGGGCCCAGCCGGCGCGCCATCCCGTCCCGGGGCAGGTGCAGGCAGTCGCCGATGGTGCGCAGGCCCATGGCACACAAGGCATTCAGTACCCGATCGCTGCATTCCAGCGCGGTCACGGGCAGCCCCTGCAGTGTCGCCGCCAGGGTTCGGTGATCCGTGATCGCCTCGCTGTGGCCGGCGCGGGCGAGCAGTCGGGCCGCGGCGGGCGCGGGGGCCACGGCGCCGCGGGCGCGATAGCCCAGGGCCCGCAGGCCGCGGGCGATGCGGATGCGCAGCGCCTTCAAGCCGCCGGACAGGGTGAGGCTGCCCCCGATCTCCAACACCAGCCCGGCGGGGGAATCCAGGCATACCGTGGGGGTGAACTGTCCGGCCCAGGCGGCGAGGGCTTCGAGGGCCGCGGTCTCGGCCGCCTCGTCGCGAGGGTGGACCTGCAGCCGGTCAGTCAACGACAGGGCGGCGCCCAGCTCCATGCCCGGCTCGATGCCGGCGCGTGCGGCGGCGCGGTTGCGGTCGTGGACCCCCTGGCGGCGGTCGCGGGTGGTGCAGACGGCCAGGGGACCGGTCTGCATGCCGGGGGTTCGGCCCCGAAGCAGCAAGTCCAAGGACAGGTGAGGAAAATGCAGGGCGAGCCAGAGCATTCGTGACCTATCGGATCAGCCGCACTGCCCCCTTACGGAGGGGGCGCTTGTTGCACTGGGGGTCATCGCCTCGTTCACTCCGCCCTTGGCAAAACCACCGGGCGGGTGGCCCAGCCGCCGCGGCGTTTGAGGATGTGCAGGATGGTGCCCGCCGGACCGGGCTCCAGGTGCAGGCGCAGTGCGGCGGGGGAGGCCTGGCCGCGGGCGGACAACGGGCGAAACAGCACGCCCATGGCGTTGCCGGTCTGCGCGGCCAACTGCAGCCGGCGTAGCCGGCGGTGGTCCGCTGCCGGCGGCCAACCGAGCACCGCCCCGCAGCTGCCCGCGCGCAGGGCCTGCTCCATGGCCCAGAGGCCTTCCCGATCGGAGGCGGAGTGGATCACCAGCAGCCGCGAGAGCTCCATCCCCGCGGCCGCCAGCGCCGGTGCATAGGGCAGGTGCGGGGGCGCCACCCAGGCCAGCCAGCGCCCGGCCCGGGTCAGGCGGGCCAGGGCGGGCAGCAGCAGCCGCAGCTCGCCGACGCCGGGGCCTTCCAGCAGCAGTTCGGTGAGCGCGCCCAGAGGCCAGCCGCCGCCCGGCAGCTGGGCATCCAGCTCCCTGCAGCCGGTGGCCAGGGCGTGCCCGGCGGAACTCCGGTCACGGAGGGAGTGCTCCCCGCCGCGCCAGACATCGGCGCGTTGCAGTAGGGTATCCAGGCTCATGGAGGTGCGTTTTGGCTGCCGGCCCGAGCAAGATGTCAGGGTATGATCATATATCCACTGCTGTGAATATATACAGCATTCGAGCACGCGGCAAGGCTGCCTACAGGGGGAGCTTACATTTATCTAATTAATTTTTATTCATATATTTATCATACGTTTCTAGAATCTACATCACTTTTGGAGCCGAGGTGCTCAAGGAGTGGTCATCCGGCATGGCCCCTCGACCCGCTCGGCCCGCGGGCGTCAAGTCACACACCGGTGTGGGTTTTGCCCCAGGGCGGCATCCAGGCCCGGCGCTAACGCGCTGTCGTGGTTCAACAAAACAATTGGTACAAAAAATGTATTAGAATTACCATTATTGGATCTCGAGGAGTATGCAGGCGTGATCCAGGATCGCTTCGACCGTGACGTGGGTATCGGCTGCCTCATCCTGCGTCCCAACCGGGCCCTGTCGTGGGGTGCCAGCAAGATCTTTCTCGCTGCGGCCGCGGCCGTATTCCTGATCATCTCCAGCGTGTTCGCCAGTGCCGGGATGTGGGCCGTGGTGCCCTTCGCCGGCCTGGAGCTCGGCCTGTTGGCCGTCGCGATGTACCTGATCGCCCTGCGCCAGTGCCGCCAGCAGGTGCTGACCTTCACCGACTCCGAGGTGGTGGTGGAGGAGGGTCGAGACCGGCCCGTGCGCACCGAGCGCCTCCCCCGCAGTTGGGCGCGCTTGGAGGTGCGCCCGGGCTTGGGTTACGGCCACCCGCGCCGCCTGTTCCTGCGCTTCCGGGACCGGGTCGTTGAGCTGGGCGGGTTTCTCGACGAGATCGAGCGCGGCCAGGTCGTGGCCGCCTGGCGCCGGGCGGATTCCCATTGGCGTTCGGCCCCGGCGTGCCTCGTGGACACCCACCCGGAAACGGCGCCGTTCAACGCCGGTCGATGAACGCAAAGGACGCAGAGCTGCAGAGGACGCAAAGTGAATCGAATTGTTGCGACAGGAATGTCGCTCCCACCCCCACTCTGGCACTCGTGCAAATGCCACAGTGGGAGCGGCTTTCTCGCCGCGACCCAACTTCGTTGCTGAACGCATCGCGCCTCGTAGCGGCGCTCCTGCCCGAGCTGTGCCGCCGGTAGGAGCGGCGCTTTGAGCCGCGATCATTCGCGGTTCTGCATTTTGCGTTTTGAATTGTCTTCGCCGGGCTCAGCGGATATAGGCCTCGGCGGCGTAGCGGCGCATCATCCGATGGCTGTTGAAGTAGGAGGCGTTCTTGGTGATGGCGCCCTTCATGACCCGCAGCCAGCCGCTGCGGTCGTCGTGGTAGAGCGGCAGTACCGTGTTCTCGAGCTTGCCGTACAGGGATTCGCCGTCGTGACCGTTGGCGGCGGGGGCGCTCTGTGAGCCGATGGCCCAGCCGGTCACGCCCTCGACGCAACCCTCCGCCCACCATCCGTCCAGCACGCTGAGGTGCGGCACGTCGTTCAACGCCGCCTTCATCCCGCTGGTGCCCGAGGCCTCCAGGGGGCGCAGCGGCGTGTTGAGCCAGATGTCGGAACCGGCCACCGCCAGGCGGGCCAGATCCATATCGTAGTTCGGCAGGAAGGCGACCTCGACCTTTCCGGCAAGCTCTCGCGCATGGCGGTGGAGCTCTTCGATCAGCCGCTTGCCGTCCTCGTCCCGGGGATGGGCCTTGCCGGCCAAGACGATCTGAAACGGATACCGGCTGGCAATGTCCGTCAGCCGGGCGAGGTCGCAGAACAACAGGTCGGGCCGTTTGTACGCCGTCATGCGGCGGCAGTAGCCGATGACGGGCCGCTCCAGGTCGAGCCCGACGCCGGTGAGGGCCCGCACGCGCTCTGCCAGGACTGCCTTGGCCTCGGTATGGGCCTCCCAGATCTCCTCGTCGGCGATCTGATCGGCGCGTAGCAGCAGCTCGGGCTCCAATCGCCACTCGGGGATGCGCCGGTCATAGAGGCGGGCGAAGCTGGGGGCGGCCCAGGTTTCGGGATGGATGCCGTTGGTGACGGCGTGCACGCAGTACCCGGGGAACATGGAGTTGGATGTCTTGGCGTGGGACTTGGCGACGCCGTTGATATAGCCGCTCAGGTTCAGGGCCAGGCGCGTCATGTTCAAGCGGTCTTTTCCCGCCAGTTGGCGCAGCTCCTTCATGTCGACGAAGTCGTCGAGGATGCGCGCCACCGTCTTGTAGTCGAACTGATCGTGACCGGCCTCCACCGGGGTATGGGTGGTGAACAGGCAGCGCTCCCGAACCTCGGCCACGTCGTACACCGACTCGCCTTCGCGAACATCGGCCAGGTCGCGCTCGAAGCGGCGCAGCAGCTCCAGGGCCAGCAGCGCCGAGTGGCCTTCGTTCATGTGATAGGTGTGGATCGTGAACCCCAGGGCCGTCAGCATGCGCGCGCCTCCGATGCCAAGCACCATCTCCTGCTTGAGGCGATAGCTCTCGCCGTCGCCGTAGAGAGCGTGGGTAATGGTGCGGTCCTCGGGGTGGTTCTCGGCGAGGTCCGTGTCCAGGATGATCACCGGGACGCGTCCGGTGGCACCCTGCAGCACATAGACCCAGGCCTGCACCCATACGTTGCGCGCCTCGATGGGCACGGCGATCTTGGCGTCCAGGGGCAGGCACCACTCCTGGGGCGTCCAGGGGTCGGGGTGCTCGACCTGCCGGCCGGCCTCGTCGAGCTCCTGGCGAAAGTGGCCCTCACGGCTGATGGGGGTCACGCCCACCAGGGGCAGCCCCAGGTCGGCGGCGGTGCGCAGGGTATCGCCCGCCAGCATGCCCAGGCCGCCGGTATAGGTGTGGAGCTGGCTGCGCAGCCCGATCTCCATGGAGAAAAAGCCGATGCGCGGGCGATGCAGGAAGGGCTCGAGTGGATTCATGGACGAGACAGGGCGCGTGAGAGAACTGCTTGAATTCTACAGGACTTCCGTTGCAGACGCGTTACGTCTCGGGTTGCCGGGATCCCGGGGCGCGGTTAGAGACCGGGCGACTCCACGTCGGCCAGCAGACCCTGGTCCCGGAGGCGCTTGCGCTGTACCGTCACCCAGTGACGCAGGCGCTCGGCGATCTCGCCGCGCACCTGCCGGAACACCCGGCGCCGGGCGACCTCGTCGCCCTCGGCCGAGGCCGGGTCGTCAAAAACCCCAGTGGATGCGCTGGACGTCGCCGGGAAAGGTCGGGCAGTCGTCTCGGGCTCGGTCACAGACCGTGATGATGTAGTCGAAGGTGTCCTCGCGGTACTCATCCAAGGGCTTGCTGCGCTGACCGGAGATGTCGAGGCCGACTTCGGCCATGACCTCCACGGCCATGGGGTGCAGGGGCTTGGGCGCCGATTGGCTGGAGGTCAAGTCCGCGGGCATCGAGGCCCATGGCAAGAACCCGCGGGCCATCGCCGCGATGCAGGAGGCGGGCGTGGACATCTCCGGCCAGGACTCCACCCGGCTGAGCGATGACATGCTCGCGGGGGCTGATCTGGTGGTCACCGTATGCGGCCACGCCGACGAGCATTGTCCGGTACTGGCGCCGGGGACACGCAAGGAGCATTGGCCCCTGGACGATCCGGCCAAGGCCGCCGGCAGCGAAGAAGAGATCATGGCCGTGTTTCGCGCCAGCCGCGACGACATCCGCCGGCGGGTGGCCAATCTGGTCGAGCGACTGGAGGCGGGGGCCTCGGCATGAGTATGCAGTGCGAGGTCGCGGCCAGGCAGGCCGAGGCCAAGTCCATGGGTTTTTCGAGCGCTACCTGTCGCTGTGGGTGGCGTTGTGCATCGCCGCCGGCATCACGCTGGAACATTTTTTCCCCGGGGCCTTCCAGGCGGTCGGCGCCATGGAGCTGGCCCAAGTGAACCTTCCGGTGGCCGCGCTGATCTGGCTCATGGTCATCCCCATGCTGCTGAAGATCGACTTCAACGCCCTGCACCATGTGCGCGAGCACTGGAAGGGCATCGGTGTGACCCTGTTCGTCAATTGGGCCGTGAAGCCGTTCTCCATGGCCCTGCTGGGTTGGATGTTTGTCCGCAGTCTGTTCGCGCCGTGGCTTCCGGCAGAGCAGATCGATTCTTACATCGCCGGGTTGATCATCTTGGCGGCCGCGCCGTGCACCGCCATGGTGTTCGTCTGGAGCCACCTGTGCGACGGCGAGCCGCACTTCACGCTGACCCAGGTGGCCCTCAACGACACCATCATGGTGTTCGCCTTCGCGCCCATCGTCGCCCTGCTGCTGGGTCTGTCCGCCATCATCGTGCCCGGGATACACTGCTGCTCTCGGTGATGCTCTACATCGCGATCCCCGTGGTCGTCGCCCAGCTTTGGCGCGGGCTGATCTTCACTCGCCCCCACCACTACGCGGTGCTCGACCGGGTGCTCAAGCGGCTGCATCCTGTGTCTCTGGGCGCGCTGTTGATCACCCTGGTGCTGCTGTTCGGTTTCCAGGGCGAGCAGATCCTGGCCCAGCCGCTGGTCATCGTTCTGCTGGCGGTCCCCATCCTGATCCAGGTGTACCTCAACTCGGGCCTCGCCTACCTGCTAAACCGCCGTCTACGGGTGGCCCACTGCGTGGCGGGGCCCTCGGCGCTCATCGGCGCTTCGAATTTCTTCGAGCTGGCCGTGGCCACGGCCATCAGTCTGTTTGGGTTCTCCTCCGGCGCGGCGCTGGCCACCGTGGTGGGGGTGTTGGTGGAGGTGCCGGTGATGCTCTCGGTGGTCAAGATCGTCAACCGCAGCCGCGCGTGGTACGAGCGCCCCGGCGCCGTCGAGCCGACGACCCAATCGGCCTGACAATCGGACGCATCGACGGCAGTGCAACGATAGGGCAGCCTCTGGCCGTACCGTGCCTCAGGACAATTCAAGATTGCGGTCGCGGCGAGAACGCCGCTCCCACCCAAGATCGAGCACCTGTGGGAGCGACATTCTTGTCGCGACGGTCTCGATCGATGCGGTTCGTTCCCCGCCGCATCCTGCCCGGCTTTCACGTGCGCCTGGCGGCCTACAGCGGCTGACCGTTGCGAATCACCCCGACGCCGATCCCCTCGATGGTCAGCTCCTGCCGTGACAGGTCCACGTCGATGGGCTCGTATTCGGGATTTTCCGGCAGCAGCGACACCTTGTACTTGCTGCCCCTTCGAAGACGCTTCACGGTCACCTCGTCCTCGATGCGTGCCACCACGATCTCCCCGTTGCGCGCGCTTGGGGCGCGGTGCACGACCAAAAGGTCTCCGTCCAGGATGCCCGCCTCGCGCATGCTCATACCCCGCACCCGCAAGAGGTAGTCGGCCCTGGGCGTGAACAGCCTCGTATCGATGCGGTAGTGATCGTCGATGTGCTGCTCGGCCAGGATCGGGCTGCCCGCCGCCACCCGCCCCACCACCGGCAGCCCGGGCTCCTCGGTCAGGCGAATGCCCCGGGACGAACCGGGTATCAGCTCGATGGCCCCCTTGCGGGCCAGGGCCTTGAGATGGCCCTCGGCCGCATTGGCCGAGCGAAAGCCCAGGGCGGCGGCGATCTCGGCCCGCGTGGGGGGGAGGCCGGTCTCATCGAGGCAGTCGCGGATCAATGCCAGGATCTCCGCCTGGCGGTCCGTAAGGCACATAGTGGGCTGGTGATTATTTGAACACCATTGGAATTATATCCACCGGTGTGGGCATGGCAACCACGGGGTGCCCCTGCGCGGTATGCGGTTCCGGGGGGGGCGGTGGCGCATCGCCTGGGCATGGGCTACGGTAATACCCGACGATCGGTATGGAAAGCGGCGGGCGAACCATGCCGCTCATGATATCGAAGAAGACGCGGAGAATTTTTGCTCGTGACCGAAAAGGCATCAATCTGGCTGCTGATAATAATTGCCTGGGCGTTGAGCCCATGCCAGCTTGCCGTCGCCGGGGATCGCGCCAAGTTCGTGGTCCAGCTGACCCGCAGCAGTGAGAACTTCGGCCACCGGCGGGCCTTCATGCAGATCGACAAGGTGCTGGAGCACCTGGGTGTCGACGAGGTCGAGATCGTGGTGGTGGCCTATGAGGAGGGTGTTAACGCCCTGACCGTCCACAATCCACAGACCGAGCATCTGCTCGTCAAGCTCGCCGATCGGGGTGTGAAATTCCGGGCCTGTCAAATCAGCATGAAGGCGTGGAACCTGACGACGGAAGACTTTCCGCTGGAGGTAAAGTTCGTCTCCGCGGGCGCGCCCGAGGTCATCCGGCTTCAAATGGAGGGTTATAGGTACTGGCGTCCCTAGTCCGACTTTGAGAGACGCACCGCCTCCCGCGCCACCGCCAGCTCCGAGGACGGTGGCGGGCCGATCGGGCACCCTCGGTTCCTCCGCACTAGCTCGCAGCGCCGTGCGGTTTCTGACCCATCGCGCAATCCCCCGATCTACTTGGACGCACCCGGCAAGGCGACGCAGGGTGTATTGCGCGCGCGCATTATTGCAGACATCCACAGTCTCAACGAGGAAGCCGCATGTCGGCTCGAGCCGTCGGGCTACACTGTGTAAGAGGCCGACCGCCGGAGGGCCACGACCATGAGCCGGCCAAAGGAACGAGCGGCCGCGAGACGCCAGCTGCGCATTCGTAGCGAGCGCGAGGCGCTGCATCAGGTCCTGTTGGCCGCGACCGCGCAGCTCGCTCGAAACGGCGATGCGCGCTCCGTCCTGCAGGCGACGTGCTCCGCCCTGTGCTCCGCGAGCTCTCGCATACGTCTGGCGTGGATCTCCCTGCGCGAGGCCGGGGCCGATTCCGCCCATCCCGCGTGCGCCGCGGGAGACGCTCGCGGATATGTTGATGCGCTGTTGGGCGGAGACGCTGAGCTGCAGCGGGATGAGCCGATTCACCGCTGTGAGTGTGAAGGCCCGAGCGTCGTGAACCTGCGGTCCGATCGCCGGCGCGGGTGGCGGGGCCTGGCCTTGCAGTGCGGATTGAAGCAAGTCGCGTGCTTTCCATTTCGAGACTCCACCGGTCTGCGAGGTGCATTGGGGCTCTATGCGGATGCCCCGAATTACTTTGATCAGATGGGATTGGAGCCGTTCGTCGCCTTTGCGCAGCTGTGCGCGAGCGTGTACGAGCGTGCCGCTTTGGTGGGGCGATTGGAGCGCTTGGCCCAGTTCGATGAGCTCACCGAGCTGTTCAATTGCTCTACACTGCGCAACATCGTTCAGCGCGAGCACGCCAGTGCAGTGCGAAGCCGTTCCCGGTATGCACTGGTGTTGTTCGATATCGACCGGTTCAAGGTGATCAATGACAGCTACGGACACGCGACAGGAGATCGGGTGCTGAGGGAGGTCGCACGCCGTGCTCAAGAGGCTCTGCGGCAGGGCGACTGGTTGGGTCGTTGGGGCGGAGAAGAGTTTCTTGCATTTCTCCCCGATACGGCGCCGCTCGAAGCCGCTGCCGTGGCCGAGCGCATTCGCCTGCGCGTGGCGACGGGGCCGATACCTGCCGAGGGCGGTAAGCTGAGTGCGACGATCAGCGCCGGAATCGCCTGTTACCCGAGGGACAGCGAAGACCCCGCCGCACTGCTGAACACGGCCGATGCGGCCCTGTACGAGGCCAAACGTGGGGGGCGCAATCGAACCTGTGGCGGCGGCGGAGGCGTGCGCGGGATATTCTCCGTGGCAAGCGCGATCGAATGGGCGATGCAGCACAACGCCCTGCGACCGGCTCATCAGCCCATCATTGAGTTGGCCACGGGACGCCTGGTCGCAGAGGAGGTGCTCGCGCGCATCGTGACCGAAAAGGGCCAGGTGTTGGACGCCCAGGATTTTATCGATGCCGCCAGCCAGCTCCAGCTGGTCCACCGCATCGACCATCAGATGTTTCGCTACGGGTTGGCTCGGTGCCGCCAGCACTTCGAGGCCGGTCAACGAATCGCGCAGTTCATCAACCTGTCGGCAGATCTGCTGCGCCATCCCGATTTGCTGGGGCAGTTGATCGATACCGCGCGCCAGGAGTGTAAGGTGTGCTGCGGTATGGGGGAGGGCGGGCTGTTGGTGGTCGAGATCACGGAGCGCGAGTTCATCGACGCGCGGGAGGCCCGCAGGAGGCTGTCCCCCCTCTGCAACCTGGGCGTACGGCTCGCCATTGACGACTTCGGCAGCGGGTATTCTTCGTTTCAGTATCTGTCGGATCTCCCGATTCGCTACCTCAAGATCGAAGGGAGCCTGGTCCGCCGCGCCCGGCACGAGCGCCGGGTGCGCTCAATCCTGCAGGGCATTCGTGATATTGCCAAAGAGCTGGGGCTCATTACGCTGGCAGAGTGCGTGGAGGCCCAAACCACCGTCACCTTGTTGCGGGAGGTCGGCATCGATTGGGGGCAGGGCTACTACTTCGCCCGCCCGGTGCTCGACGATGAGCGGCTGGTGGTGAGTGACAACTAGCCAGCATTTCTAACCGGGATCGCCGGAGCAGGCGCCGGGTAAGCGGCGCTTCGACCCGCGATCAACGCCGGTCGGGGAGCGCAGAGGCGGCCGCGATCCGCACGGCGGTCGTACGCCGCCCTATGCGGGCAGCCGGGTCGCCCATGGGGCGCGCGGTGCTGCCGAAGCCTGCTCGACGGCGGACGCGGGTGGGAGCACCTCTCCGGCCGCGACCGGCGCCGTCCGATAAGTCAGTGAATGGGCATTCGGGTCGGCCTTACGCCCGGCACCGCTATGGTTGGGGGTATTTCGGGCGCAGAAAAAAGGGGAATTCCATCACCTCTTGCTTGGTGGCGAGGACCAGCTCGACGGATTCGATGCCTCTGCCGAAAGGCAGGGTCATCGTCCAGTAGCCGTCTTGCTGATAGTTGATCGGATCGGCCGCAACGCGCTCGCCTTTGCCGTCGATGCCGTGCAAGTTGACCAGCCGTGCGATATCGCCCTCGATTTTCATGGCATACCCCGGAAACATGCCGCGACCCACCTCCGTCAGTGTAACGGTCACGTCATCGACCGTCTTGCCCTGCCACAGTTGCTTGAGCGCCAGCTCGGTCGATGCGGTCTTGGTCGGCAGGCGAAACACCAGTTTGCCCGCTAGCCGGTCGAGGCGCTGGCTCTCTTTCAATCCCGACCGCAGACTCCAGTTGCCGAGGGCGACGGGCCGACCGGCCAAGCGGTGATGGACCACAAGCTCCAGGGATGGGATGCGATACGGGTAGAATACTCTTGCATATTGGCTGACGGGCCCATCGTCGGCGGCAGGCTCGTGGATGTGGTAGCTGAACGCCGACAGCACTCCCGGTAATTCCGGTAACATGGGAAAGTACACATGCGCCTGGGGCGAGTTGCCCGGCCGATTGGGTGTGTGGGTCAAGTACATGCTCACGCCCGCCCAATGTTCCGCGGCAACGGGCGACTTGTTATTGCCAACGACGTGCCAGAGATCTTGATCCACCGCAAGTCCTCGCATGTCCAGCCTCTCGTATGCGCGCCACGTCTCGGGGTCGACGCGCTCCGGTGCAAAGGCCGCGCGAGAGGGATCGTCCGCTTTCTCTCGCGGAGTGAAAAGGTCGCTGAGTTGAAAAACAACCTCGTGATTCACCGCTTCTTCGGCGACAAAGACCTCCAGGGCTTGAATCCGGCCAAAGTAATTTTGCGTTACCCAGCCGTCGTCCTCGCCGCTCACCCGCCAGCTTCTGCGCAGCGGTTTGTCCTCGCTGTTGAGGGCCCGCACTTCGACGAGGCGCTCGCTACTGCCAGAGACCCGATAAGTCACGCTGTTGTCGCCGATGCTCGACAGGTAAAAGTGCATTCCACCGGTTTCAATTCGCTCGCCGGCCTGCAGGGGCAATGCAAATTTACGCACGGTGACCGGTGCCGAAAACCGCAACCGGCCCTTGATGCGGTGGATGTCTTTCACGCCCACGTCCTTGCCCAAGCGTACATGCTTGGTGACCTGACCGAAATTCTGAAATAGTGCTGATGAGATTTCCGGCTCGTGGTTTCGGCTTCGCCCATAGAATTCGCTGGCCTTGATGCAGCGCTCATCACGCATCAGATCCACGCCGGACCGGTTCGTGACCGAATCGACCGACAAGACCAGTTCCCCGGTGCGTGCACTGCCGGCGCTGCTGCTTTTCGGCAATGCGACTCTGCCCTGCACGCGCAACTCGAGCAGGCCGGCATCGTTCATGCGAACGCCTTCCAGATTTACCCCAAAGGCCCCTTTCCTAAAGAGCGGTTTGGTGCCATGGGGCCGAAGCTCAAGCGCCGGTAATGCTGCAAAGGCTGCATTTGCTGCGTAGTCTTTGGGGGCGGTCTGAATCTGCTCGGCAATCGGTTCCTTTTGTTGACCCGTCGGCATCTCCATCTGAAGCACGCTGCTCATAGCCTCTTCTGTGACTCGGCCAATGTTCTCGGCCACCGAGCGATCCAACGTGACGTCGATCGCTAAGGCATCCGTCTGACCTGATGCCTGTACCCGTGACAATAATCCGGCCAGGCTCGGTGTCACACGGCGGGCGTCCTTCTGAAGCGCTGCGATTTCATTTCGAATCTTGATGGCGGTATTGCGTTTCCAGTCAGTGTCAGTGCTGAAGAGCTCGAGATTGACGTTCAGACCGCGCGCTATCAGGTCCGCCTCGAGTCCCGCGGCCACGCCTGTGACTTCTTTGTGCTCTGAGGCGGCTCGTTGCGCGGTTACGCCCTCGATCTCGCTCAAGCTCCTGGCGGCGTCTGGAATCGACATCACCATCAGGCTGGCCAGCCGTCCCTCGCGATAACGTTCCCATTGCGTCATGCCCTGGGCGGCCTGGGCGCCCCCTTGCAGGCGCCGGAGCAACCGCGCGCCGTAGGCGCGGTCATTGACCAACATCGCCGTTCGAGTATCGACGGAAAGATACATAGGCGACTGCGGATCCTGCTTCGGCTCGTCCGAAGGGCAAGGCGTCTCGGCCATGGTCTTCTTCGGCTGCAGCTCGTACCATGCGCCATTGGCTGCATCGCCGACACGATAGAAGCGCTTTAACGAATCGAGTACCACCTGTTTGTCGAAACGGCCGAAGAGCAGCATGGTCGTTACGGCCCGCGATGATTCCGCCGGTGCATGTACGGTAACAAAGAGCTGGTCCAGGTGTTCGCCTAGGTTCACCGGCCCGGTGAACAATGCGTGAAGGATGTCCCTGTCCTCGCCACCCACCGGCAGGACACGGGGGTCCATCCCGCCGAATGCATATCGGCTCAATTGCGTCAGCCTGCCGACATCGGCGTGGGCGATGGCGACCAAGTGACCGTCGGCCAGTGCGGCTTCGGCTGCGTAAACCTTGGCCGGCAGCGGAGCCCGGAGCCAGTACCAGAGATAGCCGCCAGCCCCGAGGATCGATATCAGCAGCGTCGACGCGCTTAGGACGAGCCACCTGCGTCTGATGGAATGGGAGCTCGCCCGCTCAGCAGAACGCCTGGCGCGTCGTGTAGGCACGGCGCTGGATTCCACCTCCACATCCAGCCCCAGCCGGATGAATGCGTTGTACAGCGCCTCGATCCGGGATCGGTCCGTTGAGCTTTTCAGTTTGGCCCGTTTTCCGGACAGCAGCTTGGTGCGAATATCCGTTTCCGAAAGGCCCGTGACTTTTTCCAGTCTTGCGATCGCCTCGGTCTCATCGGTGCCGCCGATGAGTCTGCCGCTGCACATCAGTCGGTATTCCATCCTCGCCGGTTCCCCTCAAATTGGCCCAAGAACATTGATAACGGCCGCGGAATCGGGTGCCGAATCGCGCCGGATACCGCCATCTCCCGGGCCCGCCGGTGCGCGCGCTGCGGCATTCATCCGGATGGTCGGCGTCAGCGTGATTGGACCAAGCCTTCCCCCAACCTTGTCCCAGAAAAAAGAGGGAAAGGCAATAGATCCTTGCGGTTGATGCCCCATGTTGAGCCTGTTCCCGAGGGGGCGGGGGCGAGAAGCGGCTCTCGAGAGCCCGCTACGGTGGATTGCCGCAGCTCATTTGCATCCGCATGCGCCCGCCGCAGTCCCCGGCGGTCCA